>SXGT01017277.1_pt1 | contig 29986 bp, 22 predicted proteins | sample 3176221 | NCBI WGS metagenome assembly SXGT01 (sample SAMN11356862, study PRJNA531348) | freshwater metagenome | isolation source: freshwater sample F1-120 | place: China: Fuxian Lake, Yuxi | collected 2017-12-25 | reverse complement strand
GCGTGGCGGACCACGCGCAGCGCCTCGCTGCGAACACCGTCCACCAGCAGCCAGACCCGGAACGTGCCGTCCGGCCGCTCGAGGTGATTCCAGGCCCACTCCCGGGTGTGCATGGTCACGAAGAACTCGAGCGCTCCCGCCTGCACGGGCGCGAGCTCGGGAAAGCCGCTCCGTTGCGCCTCGACGAGCGGCTCGGAGCGCCAGGTGGCCGTAAGCGCCAGCTGCAAGCCGAGGGCCTCGAAGACCTCTCCGCGGCGCGTCCAGGCGTCGCGGGCCGCCGGATAGTCGGTGTGATGGCCGTCGAGGCGCACCGCCGGCGGAGTGCAACCCAACGCCAGCGCGAACAACAACCCCTTCACGACGCCGGCTCGTCGGCCGGGAGCTCGGGCGCGATCTCGGCGCGAGTGAAGGCCACCGACACCGCCAGACCTGCCGCCGCGATGGCCTCCCGTCCGCCCTCCTGGCGGTCGACGAGCGCGACCACACGCACGGGGACCAGCCCGACCTCCCGCAAGGCCGCGACGGTCTTGAGCGCCGAGCCCCCGGTGGTGAGGACGTCCTCGACCACGGCGACCGCGCTGCCCGCGGGGACGTTGCGGAGGCCTTCCACGCGCCTCCCAGTGCCGTGCTCCTTGGCCTCGGGCCTGACCATGAGCGCGGGCCAGCGCCCAGAGGCGAACGCGATCGCGGCGACCAGCGGATCGGCCCCAATGGACGGACCGGCCACGGCGACGAACTCCGGTCCCTCCGCGAGCAGCGCGCTCAGCACCTCACCGCAGTACCGCACACCCAGGGGGTGTAACGCCACGTTTCTGCAGTCGATGTAGAACTCGCTGACTCGGCCGCTCTTCAGCACCACGCGGCGCCGCTCGTAGGCAACCTCGCGGATGAGCGCCAAGAGCGCGTCGCGGGAGCTCACGAGGCCGCCTGACGGACCTGGGTCCAGTCGTCCTTCATCCGCGTGGAGGCGTACCAGGTCCCGATGAACAGGTAGAGGAAGGACTGCAGGAACGGGATCTCCGGGTAGACCCGCAGCACGATGAGGACGTAGCTCACGAGGACGTTCACGATCGTGAAGATGTTGAACGCGTTGCTGGAGGTCTTGCGCATCTTGGGCAGCGGCAGGTTGGAGACCATCCACAGCCCCAGAACGAACAGCACGTAGGGGTACGCCGCGACCACGGCTGGAGGCAGCTCGTACTTCCACGCGGTGAGCAGGAACGAGGCGCTCAACCCGCCCACGAGCGTGGTGGGGCAGCCCAAGAAGATGCGGCCGCCAATGTCGTCCGTCATTACGTTGAACCGGGCGAGGCGCAGGGCGGACATGACCACGAGGAACGCGGACGCCAGCTTCGCCACGGTGGCCAGCGTGTCGGTCCCCCAGTAGGCCGCGTAGGGCCCGGACCCGGTGTTCAGCCCGAGGAAGAGGAAGCCGGGGGCCAGGCCGAACGTGGCGAAGTCGGAGAAGGAGTCGAGCTGCACACCGATCTTCGTGGACGCGTTCAGCGCTCGCGCGACGGTGCCATCCAGCTTGTCGAGCAGCACCGAGAGGAGGATCAGCCACGCCGCCTCTTCAAACCGACCCGCGAACGAGCAAACGATCGAGTAGAGCCCCACGACGAGGCTGAGACAGGTGACCGCGTTCGGCACGACGAAGCGCCAACGCCCAGTGGGTGGGAAGCTCATGGCGGGCGACCATACCACTGTGGGCGCCCCGGCCAAGCCGCGAATGCCCGCCGTGGCCCACGCTCCGAAGCGCTCTGGGAGTGGCGCGGGGGGGCGGCCGCGGGTATCGTCGCCGCATGCGCTTCCACTTCATCCCCTTCGCTGCCATAGCCGCCGCCTGCGGCGGAGACGCCGTGATCACCGGCGGCTTCGTCGAGTTCCGCGCCGAGCTCACCTTCCCCGGCACCTCCGGCGAGCACACCCAGACCCTGGACCCGCTGCTCGAGCCCGAGATCGCTGCCCTCGCGCGCGGCTGTGGCCAGCTCGACCTCGCGGCGTCCGAGGTGTACGTGGAGACCTTCGAGGGCGCGGCCGACATCCAGTTCACCCTCGAGGCCACGATCCTCGACGGGGTCGTGGAGACCGGGCTGTTCGACTGGGCAGGCCTCCTCGAGAACGGCGGTCGCCGCAGCTCGTTCGAGAGCCAGTCCGTGGGGTTCTCGCCCGCAGCGAACACCGCGTTCAGCGACATCCTGGTGCGCGAGGATCCCTCCTTCAAGGTGCGTTACCGCTACACGGCTAACGGCGCCGCCACCTCGGCCAAGTTGGTCGTGACGCAACACTTCACGTTCGAGACCGATCCCGCCGCCTGCAAGTGACCGCGTGAGCGCGCTCGCGTCACAGGTCGCCGCCGCCGCGCTGATGGCGGGGCCGTTCGGGCTCGAGGTCAACCGCCATCGGTGGTCACCAGGCGAGGTTGCCGGCGCAGTCGAGCGTTTGGGCAGTGAGCGCGAGGCCATCCGCGGGCTCGCGATTCACGCGCTGCTCCGGCAGGAGGCCTCTGCCTTCGGCGTGCCCCATCTCGACGATTCCGCGTTCCTCGCGCACTTGTTCCGGGAGAGCGCGGTGTGCGACGCGATCAGCGAGGCAGACCTCGCGCGCGGCTACCAGCGGCTGAGGCGCCGCTTCGATCACCCGCCCCTCGCCACGGTGTCCGAGCTGGCCTGGAGCTGCGGTCCCGCCGAGCCGGAGCCGCGCGACTGCACCCGGAGAGCGCACGCCGCCGGGGAGACCTGGTTGGGGCTCCTCGATGCGGTGCGCGATGGAGACGACCTGTACGCCCTGGCCGCCGCCTGGCCTGCGATGCCTCTCGAGATCCGGGAGACCACCTGGGCCACACCCGCGCTCGAGAGCAAGATCGGCAATGAGCTGAGCCTGCCGGAGACCCCGCAATCCCTCACCCCGGGGACATCGTGGGTGACCTTGTCGCCGGGCGGAGCGCGACTTCGCGTCGTGGTCGCGGTGGAGGCCGAAACGCACACCACGCTCGCGCACCCCGGTACGCGGGACGCGGTTCGCGCCGACCTCTGCAGGAGGCGCCTGGCTGCGGCGAGATCGGAGTACGTGGAGGGCTTGTTGGGCTCGGCTCTGATCCGGAAGGTCCCGCGCTGAGGGGAGGCGGAGAGCCCTTGGAGGCGCCGGGCCGTAAGTGTGAGCTCACGACCCGACGGGGAGGCTAGGACCGCCGGCGGAGGCCGAGCAGGGCGAGACCCGCGAGCAAGAACGCGCCGGCGCCGGCGGGGGCCGAACGACCCGAGCCGGTGCAGCCCGTGCTGCCGCTCGAGGTGGTGTCGGGCTTCACCTCGACCAGGGTCTCACCCGCTCCGAAGGTCCCAGCCTTGCCGTCGATGGTGCCAGCTACCGCCGGGTTCTGCTTCACGGCCGACTGTCCGGGCGTGGCGGTGGCCAGGTCGATCTCGGGCTCGCGCGTGTGCACGTCAGCAGCCGAGATGGTCTGGGGCTCGCCAGACTCCGGCAGGATCTGGATCTCCGCATACGGCGACGCGTTGTCGAGATACCCCTCGATGACAGGCGGCTCACAGGAGTTGGGATCGCCGGTCGGGAAGATCTGCTTGCTGCCGTCGCCGTACTCGATCTCCACGGAGCTGGCCTGCGTCTGCCCCTCCGCGCAGATGGGCGTGGCCTTCACGGTGTGCTGGTTCGAGACGTCCGGGAGGTCCGGGTTGAACGAGAACATGGGGTCCTTCGTCATCTCGTCGGGGGAGACGGTCGTAAAGAACCGGGTCATGTACGGGTGGGTGTCGAAGAGCGCCTGCGCTGCCTTCGCGGGCTGGATCACGCGCTCGTCGAGGTCCGCGGCCATCCCGACCGGATCGAAGGTCCAGCCCTCCGGCATGTAGCCGAGGCAGGTCTCGATGTTCCACGTGTAGAACGCTGCGTCCTCCTGGCACTCCGCCGGCAAGTTCTCTGGCTTGGGGATCCACTTGCGGATCACCTCCTGGAGCAGGCTGCTCCGCGGGAAGCCCTGGTTCAGCATCTCCTGCATGAACTCCATCGGCTCGGTGATCCCCTCGAGCTTTGCGAGGTCGAACTTGCCGTCCTGGTAGAGGAGGTTGTCCATGAGCGCGGTGGGGCCGGCGTACTCGGTGACGAACGCGTGCCCGTTGGCTGCGTCGGCCGCGTCGGTGACCATCTTCTCATAGGCGCCGGCGCAGGGGTCTCCGCCGCCGAACCACCAACCCCAGTTGTTGGCGCAGTCGAGCCAGGGGTAGGCCTTCTCGTTGAGGACCACGTGGAAGAAGTTGAGCGGCACCGCGCGCGCGCCCGCCAGGATCCAGCTCCGCACCGGCATGTCGGGGGTGGCGGCGATGGAGGTGAGCTTCAGCGGCACGCAGGCGAGCAGGCTCGAGTTGTACTTCACGACGACGGGCTGGATGTCGCCCGCGGCCTTGTCCTTCTGCAGCTTGAGCGCGAGGAACACGTACTTCTGGTTGACGTAGTGCCCAACGATGGACTTCGACTCTTCGGGCTGGTCGTAGCCGTTGTCGTTCAGCCAGGTGAAGAGCACCTCACCCGATGTTGCCTCCACGACCTTGTAGTCGAACGGGCCCACGGCGCCCTCGGCGACCACCGAGACGCCGCCGCCGTCGCCGTCCTCGTTCGCGCTGGGAGGACCACCCGCCGCGGCGTCCATCATCCGGCAGCCGCCACCGCCCCAACAGTTCTCCTTGTTCTGCCACTCGAGGTTGAAGCGGGGATCCGTCTGACCGCGGAGCAGGGTGAACAGGGCGTCGGTGCCCACCCCGATCTCGGGGATCGCCGGGAGCGGCAGCACCCACGAGAACTTCTCGGCCTCGCCGTTATAGAAGATCTGGATGTGGGCAGTGACCGTCTCGCCTTCGACGGCGAACAGGATGTTCTCGCCGGATTGGTCCACCGGGACCTGGGAGCAGAAGAAGCCGCCGCACGCGTCGGCGGGGGTGGAGAGGGACAGAGCTGCGCCAAGTGCGGCGCCAGAGAGCCAACGAGAGCTGCCCGTGAGGGCGCCAAACAGGGATTTCATCGAGTTCCTCCGAGTCCCCCAGCCAAGGGGACATCGAGCCGCGGGCGGAGCGTACCAGATGCCCCCCAGCCAATGCGAGTTGGCGGGCCGTGGCGCGAGCACTTTTGACCTACCAACGACCGCAGGCCGCGACATTGGGCCAACAGGAATCTTCCGGCCCCTCTCGCCCCTCGTGTACGATGTATCGCTCGCCCGCTCGACCGCCCGCTCGACCGCCCGCTAAATTCAGAGGTGCCCCATGCTGTCCAAGGAGTTCAACCTCGCCACGCTTCGCGCGCTGGACCTCTTCGCGCCGCTCACCGATCAGGAGCTCGAGTTCCTGCGGCCCGAGCTCGGTGTTCGGACTGCGTCGGTCGGCGACGTCATCATGGAGGCCCAGACTCCAGGGGACGAGCTGTTCATCCTGCTCGTCGGCGAGGTCAAGGTGATCCACGACTACCGCTCAGCCTCGGAGAAGGTGGTGGCCACCGTCCACCCGATCGGCCTCTTCGGCGAGATGGCGCTGCTCACCGGCGCGCCGCGCTCGGCCACCGTCGTGGCCACAGACACGAGCCGGTTCCTCACGTTGCGCCGTGATGGCCTCGAGTCGGTGCTCCACACCTACCCCAGCGTGTGCATGTCGCTGCTCCGGCACGCGTACCGCATCATCAACGAGCTCAACGCCAAGATCAGGTCCTGAGCGGAGCGCTCCGCCCGGGCGAGGTCATCGCCGCGATGGTGCGCGCGTTGTGGCGCGCCTTGAAGGCCACGCAGGCTGCGATGCCGTCGCGCACCTCGTCCGAGTAGCGGAAGAAGTCCAGCTCGAGCGTGGGATCCACCTCGAGGGCCACGGCGGCCTCCTCCGCGGAGAGCCCGCCGAGGTCTGGCTCGTCCGGCACGCGGCGCGGGTCGAGCCACCACTCTCGAAAGCCGTATTCGTCCGCGTGGCGGTCGTAGATCTCGGTGCCTGGGAACGGCATCAAGACTCCACGGTTGTTGAAGAAGTCGGTGTATTCAGCCAGGCGGTCCATCAGCCCTTGCGTGTTGGCGAGTCCCGTCAGGCCCTCGCCGGGGAAGCCGAACATCACGTTCACGATGGTCCGCATCCCGGCGGCCTTCGCGGCCCGAACGGCCTCGACCACCTGTTCCGGCCGCTGCCCCTTCTTGATCTCGCGCAACACGTCCAGGTCCCCGCTCTCGATCCCGAAGTTGATGGCGACGCAGCCCGCCTTGGCCATGCGCTCGAGGTCCCACGGCTTCACCATCACGGCGGGGGTGATCGCGGACCAGGTGAGCCCCTTGAGCTTGGGCTCGGCGAGGATGGCGTCGCACAGGGCCTCGAGGCGGGGGCGAGAGGCCGTGAACGCGTCGTCCCAGAAGGGCACGAACGACAGGTCGTAGCGCTGGCGCAGCGCCACGAGCTCGGCCACCACGCTGGCAGGTGAGCGATAGCGATAGACCCGACCCGTGACGTAGTTGGCGCAGAACGTACAGCGGGCCGGGCAGCCTCGGCTGGACACGACCCCGCCCGCCAACGCGGAGCCGCCGTACCACGCGGGGTCGAACAAGTGGGCCGCGTCATGGGCGAACGGCAACGCGTCCAGCTCGGACAGCGCCTCGACCGGAGTGGTCCCCGCGGCGGTGGTGAGACCCGAGGCGCGCTCGCCGGCGAGCCAGGCGGGCAAGCTCCGTTCGCCTTCGCCCGACAAGACGGCGTGGGCACCGAAGCGGAGCGGCTCCTCCTTGCACACGGTGGCGTGCGGTCCGCCCACGACCACGCGCGCGCGCAATCCCCGAAGCTGGCCGAGCAGCGCGTAGCCACGCGCGGCGTTGGCGGTGAAGAGCGTGAGGCCGAGCACATCCGGATCGAAGACGTGGATCCGCTCGACCGCGTCCTCGAGCGTGGGCCCGGCCCGGGCCGCGAGGTCGAGCACCGCCACCTCGTGCCCTGCCCTCTCGAGCGCGGCCGCCACCATGAGCTGGCCGAGATAAGGCGCGCCCATCCGTTGAGGGAGGAGCGGCAACGCGAGGAGCACACGCGCCATGGGGCTAGAGCCCCTTCTCGAGGAGCTCGGTCAGCGCATCGGCCCGCACGCCGAAGTTGAGCCCGTTCGCGTCGTAACCGATGTCCTCCTCGAGGCGGCCGTTGTCGCCCCGCACCACGATCTTGCGCGCCGACAAGACGCCATTGTTAACAGCTACCACCCTCCCCTTCGCGTCGAAGATCGGCGAGCCGGAGGTGCCCTTCGTGGTGAGCGCGGAGTGCCAGACCATCCGGTTGGAGCCGGGCATGCTGGTCGAGTTCTCGAAGTCCGTGACGCGGGAGATCACCGCCGCGCGAAGGTCCGCCGACGGCGCGTCTGGGTTCATGACCTTGCCCGGGAAACCGAGCGTGTAGATCGGCTGCCCGGGTCCCAGCGCGATGACCTCGAGCCAGCTCGCCACGGGCACCACCACGGGCAGCTCCCCCGTGAGCTCGAGGCGCACGAGGCCCACGTCCTCCGAGAACGCCGAGCCGTCGTAGTCCTTGTGGCGGCTCCAGTTCACCACCCGCCAGGTCTGGTCCGGGCGCTTGTTCATGCGCGCCACGACGCGCCGCCCGCTCTTGACCGCGCCCTCGGCCGCCTCGACGCAGTGGGCGTTGGTGGCGAGGAGGCCCGAGGCCTCTACCGCGAACGCGGTGCAGAACCCGTCGAGGCTGTGATCGGGGTGCACCACCACCAGCATGAAGACCGCCATCTCGTAGCGGCGCGCGATCGACGTGGCGGCCTCCTCCTTCTGGCGCAAAGACTCCACGGCCTCCTGCGTGTGCTGAAGCTCCACCTCGTACCGCGTCTTCAGCGCGGTCAGATCCTGGGCCTGAGCCTCCAGCTTCCGACGGGAGGAGCCCTCGGCCGCTGTGAGCGCCAGCTCCACCTCGGTGAGCTTCCCCGCCGTGGATGCGAGCCGCTGCCCGGCGCCCGTGAGCGCGGCCTCGGCGGCGTCGAGCTTCTTTTGTGTGGTGGTGAGGTCGGCGCGTGTGGCGTCCAGGTCCCGCTGTAGGGCCTCGGCTCTCGCCTCGAACGCCTGGCGGCTGGCAACCGCCTCGCGTGCCTGAGCGTCCTGGGTGTCGCGGTGCGTGAGGAGGGTCTGAACCAGGACCGCGGCTCCGCCTGCGAAGACCAGCACCAACAGCGCCAGCCCCCACCGCAGGACGCGCGTGGAGCGCGCCACCTCACCCGCGAGGTACGCCTTCATGAGGCCGGTTCGACCGGGCAAGGGCGCGGCCGCCACCTGCGTGCCCACGACCTCCGCTTCGAGCGCGAACACCGGACCGTCGCTTCCCAGGGAGAAACGCGCCCCGATCGGCAACGCCAGCTCCCCTTCGAGGCGCCGCCAGGCCCCGGAGTGCAGGACGAAGGTTCCGTTGGTGGACCCGAGATCGGTGAGCACGGCCTGTCCGTCCCGGAGGACGAGGCTGGCGTGGCGGCCCGAGACCAGCGGGTCTTTCGCGGGATCCACCTGCACCTCCACGCCCGGGGCTCGCCCGAGGGTGGTCACCGGCTCGACGGGGAACCGGGCGCCGAGGCGACCGCCCCGTTCGCAAACGAGCACGAGTGGCTGCAACAAGGCGTGGCTCCGTCGCGCGGCCCTGGGAGGCTGGGCGGACTCCGGCATCATCGCGCATGCGAGACCCGCACGCCACACCCGCGACGCACGGCGTGGCTCCCAGCCCCTAACGGCGCACCGCGCCGCGAACCGATGCACGGCGAACGGCTCTCCAGGCGCCCACTTCGTTGCGTCCGCCGGACGGCTGCGCTACAGCTGACCGATGTTGGTTGAAGACGTGCGACGCGATGCCGAGTCCGCCTGGAGCGGGACGGCGCTCGATCGCGCACCTCTGGTGGCGCTCCTTCGCCGCGATCTGGACGCCAACGTCTATCTACTCGGTGTCCTGGCCCGCGGGCAGACGCAGGGGGATGCGCCCGCGCCACGGTCAGCACCGTCGGTTGCCGCGGGAGCCGCGACTCCGGCCTCGGGCGCGCCCGGAGCCGCCCCGCTCACGGCCGACGGCGAGTTCCGCCTCGACGGCCCGGCGGGCCAGCCCACGGCCGGCGTCTACCGCTCACACGCAGGCCTCGTCGTGCCGTTCGGGACCGAGCTATCAGGGATCGCGCGCGCCGCGCGGCAGTCGGGCGCCGCTCGCCTCGTGGTGGGTCGCCCGGAGGCCGTCGGCGCCGCCCTCTCGGGGGAGCGCCCGCCGCGGCTGGACCGGCAACAGGGGCTCTATCGGCTGACCAGCACCCCCGGCGGGGCACGCACGGGAAGCGCGGGAGGCCCAGAGTCTTCCGGGCTCCGCCTCGCCCGCCTCGACGAGGTCGACGAGGTCTGCGCAGTTGTCGCTGCGATGCAGGCCGAGGAGCTGGCCACCGACGCCGCCCGCTTCGCCACGGACGGCCTCCGCGCGCGCATCGGTCGGCTCATCCTCGAGGGCCGCACCTACATCGTCCGTGAGCGAGGGGAGATCACCTTCCACGCCTCGGCAAACGCGCAGAGCGCCGATGGCGCCCAGCTCGAGGCCGTCTGGACGGCCCCGGAGCGACGCGGTAAAGGCCTCGCCACCCGGGCGCTAACCGATCTCTCGGCGCGACTCCTCCGCCGCCTGCCGCGCGTCGTGCTCGGCGTCGCCACGGTCAACACCCCGGCCGTCCGCCTGTACGAGCGGGTCGGCTTCCAATCGGCCGGCCCCCTCCGCCTCGTGAGCTACTGACCCGTGGACCCCAAAGAACTCCCCGTTCAACGAATCCGCGAGACCCTCATCGAAGCGCTCACGCGGTTCCGCGCTGTGGTGATCGAGGGCCCAACGGGGTGCGGAAAGACCACGCAGGTCCCGCAGATGCTCGCCGACAGCCCAATCGTCCCCGTAGGCAAGCGGGTGGGGGTCACCCAGCCGCGGCGGATCGCGGCGGTCAGCGTGGCGTGGCGGATCGCCAAGGAGCGGCAGGTCGCGCTGGGCACCGAGGTGGGCTACGCGATTCGTTTTGATGACCAGAGCTGCGCCAGCACGCGGATCCGCCTCATGACCGACGGCATCCTCCTCCAGGAGGCCCGCGGGGACCCGTGGCTCCGCGACTATGCGGTGATCATGGTCGACGAGGCCCACGAGCGGACGCTCAACATCGACTTCACGCTCGGGCTGCTACGGGAGCTCTTGGACAGGCGCGACGACCTGCGGGTCGTAGTCTCTTCAGCCACGATCAACGCGAGGTCGTTTCAGCGCTTCTTCGGTGACTGCCCGCGGATCGAGGTGGAGGCCCGCACCTTCCCCGTCGATGTCGTGTGGCGCCCCCTCCGGCGGGACGACGAAGAGTCGCGGACCCAGGCGATCGTGGACGTCGTGACCAACCTCCACCGCCCTCCGGCGCCCGTCCGGCGCGCCTGGACCCGGACCGTGGGTCCTCGGGTCGACGCGGCCCGCCGAGACGTCGAAGGGGAGCCCGGCGACGTGCTCGCGTTCCTCGCCGGCGAGAACGAGATCAAGGCAGCCGCCACGGCGCTGGAGAACTCGCGGCTCCCAGGCCTCGAGATCCTGCCGCTCTACGGGCGCCTCACGCGCGAGGAGCAGGAGCGCGTCTTCGATCACTTCCCGGGCCGCCGCAAGGTCATCCTCTCCACCAACATCGCGGAGACCTCGATCACGATCGACGGGGTCCGGACGGTGATCGACGTGGGCACTCACAAGGTGCCCAGCTACGACCCGCGGACCGGCGTGAGCTCGCTCCGCGAGGAGCCTGTGAGTCAGGCGTCGGCTCGGCAGCGGCTCGGCCGCGCGGGTCGGACCGCCCCGGGGACCTGCGTCCGCCTCTACGCGGAGCGCGACTTCAATCAGCGTCCCGAGTATCCCGTCGAGGAGATCCTCCGGATGGACCTGATCGAGGTGGTCCTCCGGCTGCTCGACCTCGGCATCCGAGACGTAGAGCACTTCCCGCTGGTGACGCCGCCGCCCCGCTGGCTGCTCGGCGGCGCCATCCGCGAGCTCATCGCGCTGGGCGCCATCACCGACGAGCGCGAGCTCACGAGCGTGGGGCGGCGAATGGCAGTCTTCCCGCTGGCGCCGCGCCTGTCGCGCATGGTCGTGGAGGGCGCCGATCGCGCGCCCGACATCATGGACGACGTGATCGCCGTGGGAGCCCTGCTGTCGGCCAAGTGGCCGCAAGTGCTGCCGCCGGGCGAGGAGCAGGCGGCCCGTGAGGCCCACCGGCAGTTCGCAGACCCGCTGGGCGATCTGGTCGCCGGGATCCGGATGCTCCGCGCTTACGAGCGGGCGCGTGACCCCGAGTCGTTCTGCCATCGGAGCTATCTCGATCCCACGATCATGGAAGAGATCGTGAAGGTCCGCGACCAGTTGGGCGACATCGCGCGCCACGCGGGTATCGGGTACGCGAAGAGCCCGACCCGGGCGGCGGCGGGAGCCACCGCGCCCGCGGAGGCCGCGCCTGCGCGCCCGGCGGCCGACGCACCGCCGCTCCGGCGACGCAGCGACGAGGAGCGAAACCGCGACCTCCTCCGCTGCGTGGCCACGGCGTTTCCGCGGCAGATCTGCCGCAAGGAGCCGTCGGGCTTCAACTACGAGTCGGCCACGGGTGTCACCGCCGGGATCCACCCGGGCAGCTGCCTCAGCGGCAAGAAGCCGTTCATGGTGGTAGCGGCGGAGATCGTGGTCACCGGACGCCCCTGGATGCGCACGGTGAACCTCATCGATCCTGACTGGGTCGTGGAGATCGATCCGCGCCTGGCCGATCGCTGGGGGCTCCGAGCGCAGCGGCGCGAGCCGAAGGAGCGCAAGGAGGCGCGGCCGCCGCAGGTCGTCCAGCTCGGAGGGGAGTCGATCACCGTCACGCACCGAAGGGGTAAGGCCTCGACGGAGCTCGACTGGGAGGTGGCCTCGCGGCTCGCCGCCGCGCTCGCCGGGGAGCTGCCCTCCGAGTTCGACGAGGTCGAGGTGGTGCTCACGCGAAGCGGCCGGCGCTTCGTCGGTACGCTGGGCTTCGCGGGCGCCTTGGCGCTGACGAAGGCCCTCGACCTGGCGCCCGTGACGCTCCACGACGCCCCGGAGAGCGAGCTCCTCGAGCCGGACCGGGACCTCGAGCGCCTCGTGCGCGGCGCGGCCGTACTCGGCCGCGTGGCGGGCGGGCGACACCGGGGAGGCTTCTGGTCGCTGTTCGCCAACGGGGCCGGAGGATATTGGTTCGACGTCACCCGCGATCTCGCCACGGCGGTGGAGCAGAGTCGCCTCGCGTTGGCCGCCCTCGGTGAACATCCGTCCCTCAGCGCCGAGGACGAGGGCGCACTCCACGCGATCGGGGAGAGGCTGGACGCGATCGCCGAGCCGCTCGGGTTGGACTGACCCGCGCGGCGCTAGGCCTCAGGGCCGCGCCACGCGGTGGACCCCGGGCGGGATCCCGGCCGCGCCGCTCGTCGCGCCGTCAGGCCAGAGCACATCCACGCGGTCGGCCAGCGCGTTGTCGCCGAGACCGAAGTGCAGCCGTGGCCCGATGCTGGAGAGGTAACTCGAACCCGCGAGCACCACACGGGTCTGAGTGACGGAGCCCGTGGTGACCCGGACCACTGCGCCAACGGCGAAGGGGTTCTTTCCCGGCTGCGCCAGGTCGAACGACACGGCGCCTCGCTGCGGCGGAGCCCCCACGTTCCAGAGCATGAGCGACGCGTGGAAGGTGTTGCTGGGCTCTGAGACGACGTGCTCGCGCCGCTGGACGGCGACTACGGCGTCCTCATCCCCATCGCCGTCGAGGTCTCCCACGCTGAGGCCGTAGCCGTGAAGGAAGCCGAGGAAGGGCTCTCCAGACAGGTCCGAGCGATCCTCGAGGGTCCGGCCGTCGAGGTTCTCGATCAGCGTGAGCCGCCCATCTCGCACCTCGCCCGCCGAGTCAGCGAACGCCGAGGTGGTGAGCACGTCGAGGTCCATGTCGTTGTCGAGGTCGACGAGCGCGCACCCCCAGCCCGTGAGCCCGCCAGACGGGTCCGGGCGCCCGTCGAAGCGCTGGGCGGCTCGGTCGACGAAGCGCGGCGTCGCTCCGGAGTCCTGCAGCTTCACGTGGTCGAAGCCCCAGTTGGTCCCATAGATGTCGAGGTCCCCGTCCAGGTCCAGGTCGCCGACGTCGAGGCCCATGAGCCCCGTGTTCGTGGGCTCGATCCAGTCATCGCGCCGCGTGAAGCGCCCCGCGCCGTCGTTCTGAAAGAACTCGTCGGGCCGGAAGTCGTGGACCACGAACACGTCGGGCGCGAGATCGCCGTCGACGTCGAAGATCACGGACCCGAAGCTCTCGCCGTGCGGGTCGCCAGCGAGCCCGGACTCCGCCGTGAAGTCCGTGAAGCGGTCGCCGTCGTTGCGGAGCGCCACGTTGGGAGCCCCGTTCTCGCCGTCCTCCCACCGGTCCTCGTCGCGCGCCGGATCGCGCGAGATCGCCACCAGGACGTCGAGATCACCGTCGCGATCGAGGTCAGCGAAGCTGGCGCCTTCGTGGACGGCCTTCGCGTGCAGGCCCCACGCGGGCCCCACGGACTCGAAGTGCCCGCGACCATCGCTGAGGAGCAAGTGGTTCGTGTTGTAGCGACGCGTCACGAACACGTCGAGCGCGCCGTCGCCGTCCACGTCCACGATCACCACCCCCGATGCGCCACGGCCGCTCACGACGTCCACTCCGGAGCGGGCCGATGCGTCCACGAAGCGGCCGGAGCCGTCGTTCTCGAGGAGGAGGAGGGGCGGCCCGTCCGCAGCGAAGAGCACGTCGAGGTCGCCGTCGCCGTCGAGATCGGCGATGGCCGCGCCGTTGCCCATCTCGGGTAGGGGCGGATGACGAGAGGGGTCGAGCATCAGCTGAAGTGCGGGGATGGGTACAGCTGGCGCTGCCGTGTCGGGCGGGAGCGCCTCTTCGGGCTCCGCCGTGCAACCCGACGCGACCAAGAGCCCGGCGACTAGGAAGCGGGCCAGTCCACAGAGTCTCAAGCGCCGCGGCTCACGGGGACCCGCGTCGACGCGCCGTGGTTCGTGGGTCGAGCCGCGGATCACCCTTCGATGTTGGCGGACGGCCCCCGTTCAGTCGAGCGGGATCGTGTACTGCAGCTGCACCTCGTAGCGGTCCCGCTCTCCGGTGGTCTCGGTGGCGGAGCGCCGCGACGCCTCCAGGATCAGCTGGTCCAGCAGCCGGTGCCGGTATCGGGCGTCGTAGCTGCGGGTGCCGGTGGTCTCCTGCCGTCCCACGAGCCCGATCCGGATCCCGCGGCCCAGGCGCAACACGGCCTCGACGCGCCCTCCCCCGCCGAGGGTGGGCTCCACGACCAGCTCGTCCACGAACGGCGCCTCGACGAGGCTGGTGACCAGGGTCGACAGGTCAGCCGAGACCAGCTCGAGCGAGCCGCCAGAGGCCCCCTCGTCAGCGAGCTGCTGCTTCGTTCGGCCGAGGAGGATGAGGTACTGAACATCGATCTCGGGGAGCGAGGGCTTGCTCGAGAACGCGATCTGATAGTCCGGCACTCGCCCCTTCACGGTCACGGTCACGGAGTAGTCCTCGAGCTCCTCGCTGTCTGCCAGGCGGTTCTGCTTTCGCACCTCGATGTTGGCCTCGGCCCTCACGTCGAGCAGCGGCCGGGCGATCGGACCATCGAACTCGAGGCGCCCCTCCGTCACCTCGAACTCGCGCTTGAACACGTTGTAGGAGACCGTCCCGTCGGTGACGGCGACGTTGCCGTAGAGAAGCGGGCTCGCGTAGGTGCCCCGAACCGTGAGGTCGAGGCGCGTATCGAGGTCGGTGGAGCCCACGCCGAAGTCCGACTGGATCCCGAGGCTCGCCGCGTGGACGCCCACGTCCAGCCGAAGCTCCGAGAGGAACGGCAGCGTGGCGGTGAGGTCCTTCACCGGGCCCTGCCGCGCACCGCGCTCGAGTACACGGCCCAGCGCGCGGCTGATCACGGTGAAGCCGCTGAAGTACTCGCCCTCCGGGATGTCGATCTTCCCCGACAAGCGCAGGTCTCGCTCGCCCGGGGCGAGGCCGTACTTCTGCCTCTCCTTCTCGGTCGGTCGGTACACGTTCGCGAACCGGAGGGCCAGCTCCGGGTCCAGCGTGACGCGGTACTCCTTGGGAGAAGCCACCACGAGGTCCTGACCGACGAGGCGTAGCTCGCCCGTGTCCGGCAGCCAGTGCTCGAGGCGGTTCCGAGACGGCACCTTGGGGAGGGCGGCGCGGCCCGAGAGCGTGAAGGTCCCGTCCTCCAACGTGCCCATCAGCGGGGTGGCGGCGTCGATCACCAGGCTCTGTACCCCCTCGGACGCTTCGAAGCGCACGGCCCCCTGGTCCACCGCGATGTCCATGCCGAGCCCCCGCGGGCGCAACACCAGGCCCTCGAGGTCGAGACCACCCGTGAAGAGCGGGGCCGAGGCGGCATCACTCACCCGTACGAAGCCGCGGGGGTTGCCGAGCGCCTCCAGCCCATCGAGCTCCAACGGGAGCAGCAGGCACGAGTCCTGAAATGACCCGCCCGCCGTGACGACGCGGCCCTCGAGACCCGTGGCCACGCGCCGGATACCGGGGATGTCGTCGAGCTCGAGCGAGCCGGCCACGTCGAGGTCGAGGCGACCGCTGTCGAGGGAGTAGGCCCCGCATGCGGCGATGGCGTACGGCCCCACCGACGCGATGAGGCGCTCGAGCTCGACCGAGCGCCCGTCGGTGCGCAGGCTGAGCACGCCGCGATTCGTGAGGCGGACTCCGTCGAGGATGAGCTCGACGGCGCCCTCCGGGAGCTCGAGCGAGGCGGAGAACGGCGTACTGCCCGTGGTCAGCGCGAGCGACACGCTGCCCTTCGACACCGTGGCCAGCTCAATCCGCGACTTCTTGCCCGACGGGGCGCCGCCCTTCTGGCGTCCCACACCGAAGCGGCTGAGGTCCAGGCGCTCCAGGCCCACGTTGGCCGAGAGCGCGTTCGGGACTCCGGAGGGGTCGACCACGAGCGTCCCGCGGTCCAACCGGAAACCCTCGAAGAACGACGGGCTGCTGATGGTGACCTTCCGGTCGCCCGCGCCGCGTGAGAAATCGAGCTTCGCGCTCCCGAAGTCCACGCCGTTCATAACGAAGTCCGCCACGTTCAGCGTGCCCTCGAAGCCGAGCCCAGACTCGCCGTGCCCGGCCTTGAGCCACGCGTCCACCTGGCCAGCGAGGCCGCGGTCGCGGAGCGGCCCGAACCGCTTGAGATCGAGTCCGTCCAGCTTCAGCTCGCCCGCGAGCTTGGCCACCCTCCCCGCCGGGACGGACCAGCTTCCCTTAGCCTCGACGCTGACTCCGCTCTCCGAGCTCACACGCCCGGACTCCAGCGCGAGGGTCCGCTTCTTCACGGCGACGTCGAACTCCAGCCCCCGCCAGACCTCGTCCAGCAGCCGAATAGCGCCTGCTCTGGCGCGCGCGCGTCCGGAGAGCCCGCCCAGGACGTCGGCAGCGCCAAGCGGCAAGGATACGGCCTCGACGTCGACCGTGGCGGTGGGGGCAGAGCCGAGCCCGAGCTTGTACCCGAACAGGGCCAGGACGCCCTCGAGATCCAGGTTCTCCACGCGCCCTCGCGTCACCTCCAGCGGCAGCTCTGGATGCCAGCGGTCGCCAGCGAGGAGGCGAAGCGACGCGTCGGCGGTGACCCGACCGAGCGAAGTGGCCGCGACCAGCTCGCGAGTCTCGAGCAGGCCATCCTCGTAGCGCACGCGCGCGCCCACCGACTCCACGCGAAGCGCGCCGTAGCGCACACGGCGCCCTTCGAGGCCGAAGCGGGCGCTCGGGTTCGCCCAGTGGCCCACGACGTGTGCGTCGGTCACGGTGGCGCTGCCGCGAAGGGCCGGCGCGCCAAACGCGATCCCGAGCCGCTTCAGGTTGACCGTGCCCTCTAGGCCCACATCGAGCAGACCCTCCGACGTGAGACGGCCGTCGAGTGCAGCGTCGTTCGAGCCGAGCCAGCCGACGAGGCTGGGCGCCTCGACCCTGAGGGACAGGCCCAGCCCTCTGGACGGCTCCAGGGCCGCGAGCCCGCCCGGCTCGGGTGAGGCGGTCGCCCCAGGTGCCCGGTGGACGACCGCGCCCGTGAAGTCGCCCACGACGCCGAGGCCGGCGCCCCTGCGATAAGGGGAGACCCGGCGGGCCTCTCCCGCCACTTCGACTCGCCCGGTGAAGCGCCACAACGGCTGGCCCGGGGCTCGCCAACCGGGTCGCGCGAAGCGCCCCGAGAGCGTCGCCTCTCCTGCCCATCCGGGCACCGTGTCGAGGCCGAGCGCCAGGAGCCCCGCCGCGGAGGACTCTGGGGCGAACAAGGCAACCCGCACCGCGCCGTCGTCCCGTGGGTCGTTGGCCCCGGCGCGCTCCCAGACGAGCTCCTCCACGAAGACCGGGCCACCGTCCAGCTCGAACGCCGTCGGTTCGAGCCACACGCTGTCGCGCCAGGGATCTGTCCGGAGCTCGATCGCCGTCTCCAAAGGCCCGAGCGAGAAACCGGCCGCGTCCAAGCGGGTGAGCGCGAGCTCCGCCCGGAGGCGGGGGAAGGAGAGCGGCCCCTCGGCCTCGACGCGGACCTCGCCGACGACCGAGGCACCGAACTGCTCGATCAGGATCGGGTCGCCCGCAACCTCCGCCTCGGCGCGCAGGTCGACACGCACGCCACGGCCGCGGTTGTTCAGGCCGCCGCTCAGGCGAACCCGCGTTTGAGACACGACGAGCTCGCCGGTCCCGATGTCGAACTGCCCGTCCGCCCAGCGGACCACGCGGCTGCTGAGCCCCGCCCAGGGCAGCTCGAGCCCGCCAGCGAGGATACGTCCCCCCCGCGCCGTGACGAGGGGCCCCTCAGCCCACACGCGCCCGCGGTCGGTCACCACGGTGGCCAATGGAACGTCGAGGCCGGCGCTGTCGACCAGCACGGGGGACTCCCCGCTCACGATGACCCTCACCCGGCCATCGACCACCGCCGCGTCGGGGATCTCACACCGGAACCCGCTCCGCGCCGCCTTGGGCCGCGACCGATCGTAGAAGGCGGTGCCGATCCCGGTCCAAGCGTCGGGCTCGACCTCCACCAGCACGTCCGGCCGGACTGCGCGGGCTCGGCTCAGCGCCAGCATGGGCAAGACATCGGAGCCCGCGATCTGCTGCAGCACATTGGTGACCGTCTCGCCCACCCCCAGCGTGGCGTACGCGATGTCGACCGTGATCACGGGCCGGCCGAGGCCGTCCTCGATCACGGCCTGCACGAGGCTAACGTCCACGAGGGTCGGCTGGATCTCGATTTGCTCGACGAAGACCCGCCCCGGCAATACCTCGGAGAGCAGGCGGCAGAGCTGCGCGTTGAAGAGCTCCGTATTGAGGGTGAAGTAGAGGCCGAGGTAGAGCGCGGCGCCGTGAAGCGCCACGCGGGTGAGCACGAAGTACACCAGCGCGAATACGAGCCAGATCGCGCGGCCAACCCACCAGAACACCCCGCGGGGGCGGGTCACGGGCCGGCGCCGGGTGCCTCTGGAGCGGGGGGCGTGGCCCAGGGGCTCTCGAGGGCGAGGCTCTTGGCATCACGGGGATCCCCGGTGAGCCGGAGATTCCCCGAGACCACGGGCGGCGCGGCGGACGGGAGCAGGCCTTTGGGCAGGAGCGCGGCGAGGGTGTCCCTCGGGACCGCGGCCAGTGTGGCGGAGACGTCCGCATCGAGGCTGAGGCCGCTGAAGCCGAGCGAGGTCTCGAGCTTGCCCTTGATGACGGCGGCTCCGTGCCCTCGGGCCTCGAGACCTCCCACCTCGAGGTCGAGGCGCCCGAGGGTGCCGCCCAACTTCAAGGCCCTGATGTCGAAGGCCTCCACCTTCGAGCCAGACGGGGCACCGTCCGAGGCCGTCCGCGTCCAGGACCCGACCTTTCCGCTCGGTACGGTCAGGTCCAGGCGGGCGACCGCCGGCCACGCGGTGAGCCAGCCCACCGTGCCGCTAGGTGGCGACAGCAGCGGCCTCAGGAATGCCTTCGGGGTGAACCCGGCCCAGCCGAAGCTCCCCGCCACCTCGGCGTGTACCCCCTCCATCGACCCCGCGCCCACCCGTAGCTTCGCCGCGTCGAGCGCCACGCGGAATGCCGCCGCCGGACCCGTGAGGTCGACGTGGAGCGACGGGACCGACAGCTCGCCGGCCTCAACGCGGCCCATCGTGAGCCGCTCGAGCGCGACCGGACCGAGCTCGGCGACCGCTGCGGGACCGGCGCCCTTCACGGCAACCCGCGTGCCTGTGAAGCCAGCGATACGTCCACCGGTGAGCGCCTCGAAGAGCGCCGCAGGCCCCCGCACCGCCGCGTCATAGCCGTAGACGATCGGCTCGTCCTTCGGGAAGTCCATGAACGCGGAGACCTCCAGCGACGTGGTCCCGGCGATCTCGAGGCGGGTGTCGAAGCGCGTGCCCTCCCAGACGAAGTCGGTGAACGTGACGGACTCGAATGGGATCGGCGCTGCGCCCTGCTCGCGCAGCGCGCTCGATCGCTCGTTCTGCGGCAGCGTAGCGAGGGCGGCGCGGGCAGCGTCCGAGGCGCTGGCAAGCCAGGTGCTCCCCGCGTCGCTGCCGAGGCGCGGCACCTTGATGTGGAGGCCCTTGCCGTCAATCCGGACCGCGCCCTGCCCGTCTATCCCGTCGAAGTGAAAGCCGAAGGCGGGCCAGCCGAGCACGAGGCGACCGCGCCGCAGCACGATGTCCTGGAGGTCGATCAGCACCTCGGGCTCTGGGGAGACCTTGTCACGCAGGCCGAAGCGCCGGTTCGCGAACACGTCGGTGAGGAGCAGGTCCCCGAAGCGGTTCCACTCGAGGCGCAGGTCGAAGTCGTCGGCCTCGAAGCGCTTCACCACGAGCCTGGTCTTGACGTCCTTCTCGAACTCCGGCGGCGCCTCGAGCGAGACGAAGATCCTCTCCGCCGTGAGGATCTCGAGGCCCTCGCGCCCCCGCAGGACCGCCCCATAGACGGTGGCGTCGAAGAGGCCGGGCCCGAACACGACGTGCTCGAACTCGAACGCCCCGGGGAACCCCTCTCGGTCCACGGTGCGCCCAACCGCGGCTCCGAGCGCCCGCGACTCGAGCCCGAGCAGGGCCAGGATCGGCAAAGCAACGATGGTGGTGACGGTGACCAGGGCGCTCAACGCGAGTGCGCCGAGCGAAGGCGCTTGCGACGCCGCTAGCACCGGCGACTCAGGCGGCGTCGGGGCGATCGGCTTCAAGTGGGCACCACATGGCGCACGGCGCTACCTTCCACAAGGAAGTCCTTGAGTTCCTTGTAGTATTTAGCCGGCTGCCGGGCGACGGCGAGGTGGTCGTCGCCAGGGAAGTGGCACCACCGCGCCCGCGGACACGGCGTGCGACCCACGAAGTCCCAGAACGCGTCGAAGAGGTGCTCGGGCCACTGCGTGTCGCGCTCGCCCGAGAGGATCAGGAGATCGAACCAGAGCGAGCCGCCGCCGCCCTCGACGAGGGACTCGAGGTCATAGGCGCGGGCGCAGCGGACCACGGACCAGAAGTGTTCGAGCGAGCTGGCGCGCGGCAGACCCAACACCGCGCGGAGCTCGTCCTTCTGTCCCCAGGCGTCGCGCCAGATCACGCGGGGCGGCTCCTTGGGGAGGAGGTTCATCACCGCGCCGAGGCGCTCGCGAGACGCCGTCCCGACCTTCATGACGTGGTGCGAGAGCCAGGTGGCCAACGGCCCAACCACAGGAGCGTCGCTGCGGATCCGGTAGGTGGGCACCGGCGATACGTGCGCAGCCGCCACCATCACCAACGTGACGCGCTCGACGGAGGGGACCAACGCGCGAAGCGCCGGGAGATCGGTGCGCGCCAGGAAGTCCGCGGCGACCATGCCGCCGAAGCTGTGCCCCACGAAGACCAGGTGACGTGGGGGGCGCGAGCCGTCGGCACGCGGCCCGAGCGTGGCCACGAGGCCGTCGGACACGAGCTCGCGGAATCGCGCGAAGGGGTCGGTGGAGTCGTCAGGGAGCTCGACCTCGCGGAAGTCGAAATTGACCTCGGGGAGCGTGCGATCGGGAGGGAAGAGCGACGGATCAGCGGTGGTCCCGGCGATGTGCACGAGCCACACGCCGTCGAACACCGGCTCCTCCACGGTGACGCGTGCCCCCTTGGCCAGCGGGATCACCTGCGTATCCACTGGCCGAAGGACCCCGCGCGAGCGCCGCACCGGCGGGAGGGTCTCGCGAGCATGTTGGGCGTGGGCGACCCCGGGCATTGCGCCACCCTACACCAGCGCGCCCCGAACTCGAAGCCGTGGCGTGAGAGGCGGTGGACCCGCCGGCTACACTGAGGTTGCTTGACGTGGCCCGCGGCCGCCGCTTAGCTCATCTGGTGGCGGGGAGTGCAGCCGCACACCGGCTTGGGGGGCGGCGCCAGCTGCGAGCGCAGCGGGGCGTCTTTGGGGGCCACAGCGCCTGGGGAGTTCGACGTGGGGGATTTTGGCGGAGAACGACGTGGGGGCCCTGCGCGGCCGCGACCTGGTGGCCCCAAGCGGGCGAATCTGGCCGAGGAGGAGGCGCGAAAGGCCGAGGAGCTCGCGAAGAAGAGCGGGATCCCGGTCTGGGGGGCCTACCGCGTGATTCGAGGGGAGGTCACGCTGAACGACCTCGTGCAGGAGCTCATTCGACGTGAGCGCTTCGGCAAACTCCAGAAGTCCGGGATGGACTCTGACCTCGCCGGACATGTGGCCAGCGGCAACCTCCCGGAGTGGCGCGCCTCGGTGCTCATGGAGATGCGCCGCGCTGGGCGCAAGAGATTCTCGGACGATCGCATCGAGAGCGCCGGAAACGAGAAAGGCCGGCTCGCCGTGTGGCGATTCGGGGAGGCCGAGGTCGAGGTGGGCGGCGTGGCCGTGGCCCGCACCTACGACTTCGACCTCCTCCGCGACGGGACCGAGGCGCCCCTGCTCATCTACAAGCACGACGTGAAGGTCGCCAGCGCGCCCGAGGCAGCCGAGGCCATGGCGGCGGCCCGCCGCTTCGAGAAGAAGGTCGTTCAGGAGGGACTCGGCGCTTCCCGAGAGCGCAAAGACCGCTACCGTCCCCCGGAGGAGCTGCTGGCCAAGGCGGTCACTCGCGGCGGCATGATCCGCTGGGTGTTCCGCGACGGCACGGCGCTGGAGGGGCCAGTCAAGGCCTTCGGACGCTGGGATATGGACGTCGCCGTGGGCGAGCACATGGTCACTGTGTTCTTTCACGCGCTCCATGCCGCGACGGATCGTTACCTGAAGCGCGTCGCGCAGTAGCCCTTCGGGCCCAGCGCCGAGCAGTCTCCGCAGGGCCACGGCACACCCGGATGGCGCCGGCCCTGGCAACGCTGGAGGGCTCCCATCGCCGAGACGAGAGTGTTTGCGCCCCCCTGACATGCGCAAACCTGTAGACACCGTCTCTACAGGCCCCGCCCATCACCAGAAGACTGCCTCGAAGCGCCCACAGCTCCCCTCCGCCAGGGCCTTGGGGTCAGCCCTGCCGGGGCGCCCGGTGGATCGTGATGAGCTTGCTCTCCAGCGCAGCGTCGAAGTCCGGATGGCGCCTCGCCTCGGTAACGCGTAGGCCGTCGACGGGTGGGGAGAGCTGGCCCTCGCGGCCGAGCACTACGACCACTCCGTCGTCAGGAAGCTCCGGCAGATCGATCGGCGAGTCCGAGAGGTCCACGGCCATCGGCGCATACGCGAAGAGATTGGGCGCCACGCCGAGCTTCTTCTCGAACGCCCACGCATATGCCGAGAAGCCTGCAGTGACGCCGTCGCCCAGAGCCGGCAAGGTGGCGGCGTAGCGTCCGCCGATGTCGCCCGCCGCGAAGACGCCGGGCTGGCTGGTGCGCCCGAAGCCGTCGAAGGTCACGAAGCCACGCTCGTCGCGCGAGAAGGCGAGTCCCCCGAGGGCGAAGTCGGGCCGCAGCTCGAAGCCGTTGTAGTCCAGGAACACGGCTCCGCACGGGATACGGTGTACCGAGCCGCCGCGCTCCACCTGCACGGCCTCGACGCGACGCTCGCCGAGCACCCGCACGGACTCCCCGCCCAGCAGCCGCGTGATCGGACCGGCACCGGCCGTGTGCGCCTCGATGAGCCGATCGAGCCGGCGGGTCTCGACGTTGCCAACGATGACCAGCCCGCGGCCCGCCGCGTCCTCGGCGCACTGCCGGAGGAGCGCAGGGAAGTGCTCATAGCCCTTGAAGGTGACCCTCACGCCGCGCAGGTAGTAGTCGGCCTCGTTGCCTAGCGGGCGCAGGCCCGTGGCCACGACCACCGCCAGGGAGCGAAGGCTCCGACCGTCGGCGAGGTGCGTGACGAAGAGGGCGCCCTCGCGCCCGATTGAGACCGCCCGCCCCGCGACAAGAGGAATGCGCAGCTTCCGTGCCTCGTCGAGCAGCTGCTCGGCCAGCTTCTCGCCGGCGAAGGCCCAGCTCGGCCCGGTGAGCACGCACGAGCCCCAGCGCAGCAATCCGCCCGGTGTGCCTGACTCCACCACGCACACGGAGCCAGCGAGAGCGTGGTAGCCCTTCACCCAGCGCACGCGCGTGGCCGCCGCGAGACCCGCGGGGCCGCCGCCGATGACCACGACGTCCACGTCGTATGGGCCGTCGGGGCGCAGGACGGGGAGCGCGGTGAGCGCGTCGGTCACGAGGCGGCTCTGTCTCCCGCCGCAACTGGCTCGAGGCCGAGATACCGCGCCAGACCACCCGCCGCGCAGACAGCGGCCCAGTAGGCATCCGGAGGGGCGATGGGGAAGGTGCGGCCGCCGCAGCGAACCTCGCCGCGCTCGAGGTCCACGAGGACCACGTCGCCGGGTGCCGGCGCCACGAGCTCCGGACACACGAAGACGGGGATCCCGAGGTTCGAGGCGTTCCGGAAGAAGATCCTGGCGAAGGAGCGCGCGACGATGGCCCGCACGCCTGCCAGCAGGAAGACCCGCGCCCCCGTCTCGCGGCTGGAGCCCACGCCGAAGTTGGCGCCGGCGACCACCACGGGGCCCACGGGCACCTCCTCGGCGGCCGAGCCGCGCGGTGAGGCCAGTGATGGGGTGCGGATCCCGCGCTTCTCGGGACCGACCGCACCGAGAAAGCCCGCGCGCACGGTGGCGTCGTCGAGGCTGTAGAAGCGGCTCGGGTGTAGCTCATCGGTGTTGACGTCGTCACCGAGCACGAGGGCGGGGCCTGAGATCATGGGGTGAACTCACGGGGGTCCACGACGCGACCCGCAAGCGCCGACGCCGCGGCGGTCCGGGCCGAGGCCAGGTAGATCCGCGCCTCGGTCGAGCCCATGCGGCCGCGGAAGTTGCGGTTGCTCGTGGAGATACACACCTCGCCGTCCGCGAGGAGCCCCTTGTCGATCCCGCCGCAGGCGCCGCACGCCGACGCCGTGACCATGGCGCCGGCCTCGATCAGCACCTCCACCACGCCTTCGCGCACAGCGCGACGATAGACGGCCTGACTGGCGGGCGTCACGACCAGCCGGAGCGTGGGGCGAACGCGGTGACCGCGCAGCACCTCGGCGGCGTCGCGGAGGTCCTCGAAGCGCCCTCCGGCGCAGGACCCGATGAAGACCTGATGCAGCTTCTCCTGCGACGCCTCTCGGGCCGGGATCACGTCCGCGGGGCTACCGGGGCGCGCAACCAGGGGCTCGAGTGAAGTCACGTCCAGGTCGAGCGTGTCTGCGTAGTCGGCGTCGTCGCCCGGCCCGAGCCCGTCCAGCGCCGGCGCGTGTCCGTCCCGCGCTCGCAGCCAATCGAGCGTGACCTCGTCGGGGATCACCACCCCGTTCTTGGCCCCCGCGTCCACGGCCAGATTGCACACCGTGAGGCGGTCGGCCATGCAGATGCGCGAGTCGGTCGAATCCACGAACTCGAGCGCGCGGTACGCTGCGCCGCCCTCGCCGAAGCGGCGCATCAGGTCCAGCGCGAGATCCTTGCCAGAGCAGGCGCGGTGGAGCGCGCCCGTCCAGCGCACCCGGATGGCCTCGGGGACGCGAATCGCCACCGCGCCGGTTGCGAGCACGGCGAGGATGTCCGTGGAGCCGAAGCCCGCGGCGAACGCGCCGAGCGCGCCCGCCATGGTCGTGTGCGAGTCGGCGCCTACGATGACGGCGCCGGGGAGGCAGCGCGCGTCCTCCACCATGAGCTGGTGGCTGATCCCCTGGAAGAGGTGGCGCTGCGGCACGCCCTCATCCTCCACGAACTCCAGGTACTTCTTCAGGATCCCGGCCCGCTCTGCAGTTGCGGGCGGAGTGAAGTGGTCGGCCGCGAAGAAGCAGCGCTCGGGATAGCGGATCCGTTTGCCTGCTCTGCGGAGGCGCTCGATCAGGAGGGCGATCGTGGCCTCGTGACCGAGCACGAGGTGCGGTTCGACCCAGCGGTAGGCGCTGTCCGGAGGCATCTTCGGGAGCCCGTCAGCGGGTGCGGGCGCACGCGCCAGGAGCCGGGCGGTAAGGGTGCTCATGCGGGGGGCGGCGCTCCGGGCGGTGGCTGCGGGGTGAACAGCGGTCCCGCGATAGGGAATACCGCCCGACCGGCCACTGGGTTCAGCACCAAAGCAAAAGCGATGTAGAGCGCGATGGCCATGAGCGCCACGGTGGCCAACGCGATGGGCAGCGCCAACGCGGGCGCGTGGAACACCTCTTTGGCGATCCGCAGCACGTAGAGCGCGTCGATGTCGAGCAGGAACACGAACAGGGTCTTCGAGAAGTAGCCGAACGCTACCGTCATCACGAGGAAGATCACGAGGAACGTGATGTCTACCGAGAGCACCACCGCAGGGTTCGGGAGACGGCCCTCGGCCATCTGGCACAGCGACCACCAGTTGAGGACCCAGTTGAACGAGAAGGTGGTGAGGAGCGTCCCGCCTAGGCTGTTCTTGTTGGCGAAGCTCATGAGGCCGGCGAGGAACTGGCAGCCCCCGCCGAAGAGCAGGCAGAACCACGCTGTAAGCCGAAGGGCGTCCGGCGTGAACGCCGACTGCACTCCGAACGCGACCGGCAGCAGCGAGGCGCAGCCGATGGCGAGACCAAAGAGTCCGAGAGGCGTGGGTTCGCCGAAGGTCGGGGGGACGGTGGTGGGGGTGCTCATGCGCGCGTTCTCCCAGAAACCCGCTCGTCCACGCAAGCGCATCCGCGTAGCCCCAGGAACTACCACGCCTGGAATCAAAACGGACGTCCGGAACGAACTCGTTCAACCTCTTGTGCTCATTGGGGAAACCGCCTTGACACCGCTCCCGAGGTGCGGCTTTGATGCCAGCATGGGGCGCCCGGCACTGCCGAGCCGCTCCGCGCGCAAGATGTACGGAAGTGGGAGTGCTCGGACGTCTCGAGGCCCACAGGGAAGTTCGTCACCGAGGAGGGCCTCATGACCCAGCGTAGCTCGCTCACGCTTGATGGCCGAGTCGTCTATCTCACCGAGTCTGCAGAGCTCTTGAAGCAGCAGCTCGCCGGAGAGGACCTCGCCTGGTCGGAGGACATCGCCCTCCTCGACAACATCTCCACGGACGAGATCACGCCCGGCTGGGTCTGCTTCTTCTACGACGAGACGCTCGCCCGCTACGTGTACGCGGGCCTGCGCCACGGCGGCATCGAGAAGGACGCCTTCATCAACGCGCGCCCCGCGGTGCTCGTGAGCGGCGTGTCAAAGGGATGTGGGTCGTCGCGCGAGACCGCGCCGTACGCCGAGAAATGGGCGGGCGTGCAGCTGATCGTGGCCAAGAACATCGAGAAGATCTACGGCCAGAACTGTCAGAACATCGGGCTCCTCACCACCACCGACTTCGGCATTCTGGAGCGTCTGCGACGCGGCGAAGCGGTAGACATCGCCGAGTTCACCCGGGGTCTCGACGCGATCTCGGCCGACATCGTCCGGATGGGGGGCCTCTTCCCGTACAACCGCGCGCGCCTCGGCGGGCAGGTCACGCCGCCAGAGTGCACCACGCCGCCGCGACCGATGAACCTCGTGGAGAAGATCATCGCCGCGCACGCCGTCGCGGATGCGCGCACGGGACGCCTCGGCATCCCTGCCGTGCGCCCCGGCGACGCGCTCTTCTGTCGCACGGACGTCCGCTTCACCCACGACTACGTCACCCCCATGGCGGCGGCGCTGTTTCGCGAGTTCCTCGGACCCGAAGCGCGCGTGGTCGATACGGCCTCCACGTACGCGTTTCGCGACCACCTTACGTTCCTGGACAAGGTCATGAGCAAGCAGCACCGCCAGATGGGGTTGCTGGAGCACGCGAACGCGCTCAAGACCACGCAGGAGGCGTTCTGCAGGGCGCAGGGCATCCGCCTCTACGACGAGCTACCGGCGGGCGGGTCCGAGGCGATCTGCCACAACGCAGTGCTCGAGGATATCGGCGAGCCCGGCCAGCTCATCATCGGCTCCGACAGCCACACCTGCACGGCCGGCGCGCTCGGGACCTTCGCGTTCGGCGTGGGCGCCACAGACATCGCGAACGCCTGGTACACGAACGACATCCGCCTCGTGGTGCCAGAGGTCGTGCGTGTGGACCTCCGCGGTCAGCTACCTCGCGGGGTCTCGGCGAAGGACGTGATGCTCAAGATCCTGTCCGACCCGTACATCAAGGCGGGTAAGGCGATCGGGCAAGTGCTGGAGTTCGCGGGTCCGGCGGTCGAGGCCATGAACCTCGACGAACGCGCCACGCTCACGAACATGGCGGTCGAGGGCGCCGCCACCACCGGGATCATCGCGGCCGACGGCGTCACACGCACCTGGCTGGAGCTGCAGGGCCGCTGGCGCCCCGAGCTGGCCCCCATGCTGTCGCTGCGCAGCGACCCCGACGCGGAGTACGCCCACCGGTTCGAGTTGGACCTCAGCGCGTTGCGTCCCCTCGTGGCGCTCCCCGGCGACCCCCGGAACGGGATCTTCCTCGACGAGCTCGAGGGCGTGAACAAGGGCCCGGTGGCGATCCAGATCGCGTACGGGGGCTCCTGCACGGGCGGAAAGAAGACCGACATGGACCTGTACGCCGAGGTCCTCCGGCCCGCCGTTGCAAAGGGGCAGCGCGTCCCGGACGGGGTCCGGTTCTACATCCAGTTCGGGTCGCAGCAGATCAAGCAGTACGCCGAGGCGCAGGGCTACGTGACCCTGTTCGAGGCCGCCGGCGCAGAGCTCATCAATCCGAGCTGTGGCGCGTGTATTCGCGCGGGCCCGGGGGTCTCGGACGACCCGAATCAGGTCACGGTGAGCGCGATCAACCGCAACTTCCCCGGCCGCAGCGGGCCCGGCAAGGTCTACCTCGCGAGCCCCCTCGTCGTGGCCGCGAGCGCGCTGGCGGGCTTCATCGTCGAGCCCACGTGACCCTCCCCTGCCCCGCGTGTGGCGCGGAGATCGCGCTCACGGCGTGGCTCGACCGCCTGGGGCTGTGCTGGCCCTATCGCCGCTTCGTCTCCACGCGATGCACAGCGTGTGACGCCGCAGCGACGCTGATGCCTGGATGGGACACGATCGTGATCGGCCTCGTGCCGGACGATCGCGACCCGGCCCTCGTGCCTACTGCCCGCCTCGAGCTGGACGAAGACTACGCGGCCAGCTGGAGCTCGAACGGCGTTCGAGTCACGCTGGGCGAGCGTCGCTGGACGGCCGTCGCGGCGGAGGGAGATCGCGCCGACTGAACCGGAAGGAGCTCCCTCCTCTGGAGCGGCCTCCAGGCAGCCGGGGCGGCCGAGCTGGGATTCATGCTGGGGCCGGGGCAGCAGAGCTCCCCGGCCCGGTTCACCTCCGCGCTCCCGCGCTCCGGTGAGTGGGGTCGCAAAATTCCACTTGATTGGAGCGCCAACTACCGCTATTCACCGCCCCCACGATGCGGATGCTCCTCACAGCCCTGGTCGTAGCCACCACCCTCCCGTCGGTGGCCGAAGAGCGGCACCAGAGCGCGTTGTTCGCGCCGGCCGTGGTGTTCCAGCTGATGAGCGCTCCGGGCTTCGAGGTGCGCAACCCGGAGCGCGCGTTCGGCACTCAGAAGGCTGTGGACCTGTTCCGGCGCACCATGAGGCGCCTAACGGAGCAGTTCAAAGCGCTCCCCGACGTGTGCGTGGGCGACCTGTCGGTCAAGGGCGGCGGCCGGCTTCGACCCCACCGCTCCCACCGAGACGGTCGCGACATCGACATCGGCTTCTACTTCAAGGACGGGCGCGAGCGCAGGTGGTTCGAGCGGGCCACCCCAAGGACGCTGGACGCGCCGCGGACCTGGGCGCTGATCAAGGCGCTCGTCGACAGCGGGGAGGTGGAATACGTGTTCCTCCAGCTGCGCCTGCAGAAGCCGGTCTACGACTACGCGCGTAAGACTGGGACCCCGAAGGCCGTGCTCGACCGCATCTTCCAGTATCCGCAGGGACGCCGGTCGAAGCGGGGCATCGTGCGCCACGAGCGCGGACACGACGACCACCTGCACATCCGCTTCAAGCGCTAGCGGGCCCTCGGGGGCTCGAGCGAGCGCGGCCCACGCCGCGTCCGGGAGCGGCGTTGGCTGCTCGGCACCCGCTCGCGAGGCGCGCGCGCGATCCCCGCTTGTCGTTGGCCACCCGAACCCCTAACTTCCCGGCCTCGCTCGGGCGCCCCCCGCGCCTCAAGGAACACGCCATGCGAAAACTCGTCATCATCGGCAGCGGCCCCGCCGGCCTCACGGCCGCTATCTACGGCGCGCGCGCCAGCCTCTCCCCGCTCGTCATCGAAGGTCCCGAGCCGGGCGGCCAGCTCACCACCACGAGCGAGGTCGAGAACTTCCCGGGCTTCGAGCACGGCATCACCGGCCCCGACCTCATGGACACGTTGCGCAAGCAGGCGCAACGATTCGGGGCGGAGTGCCAGTGGGGCATGGTCACAGCCGTCGACTTCTCCACGTGGCCGTTCAAGCTCACGGTAGACGAAGAGCGCGAAGAGACCGCCGCCGCTGTGATCATCGCCACGGGCGCCTCGGCCAAGTACCTC
>SXGT01925039.1_pt1 | contig 29996 bp, 28 predicted proteins | sample 3176221 | NCBI WGS metagenome assembly SXGT01 (sample SAMN11356862, study PRJNA531348) | freshwater metagenome | isolation source: freshwater sample F1-120 | place: China: Fuxian Lake, Yuxi | collected 2017-12-25 | reverse complement strand
TTGCTGGAGGTTGAGGTGCTTGGTCGTCTCGTCGACCTCGATCAGGTAGACAAACGCGCGGCCCTTGAAATCGGCGGGAATGTCCGTGGCGCTGATCGCGCCCCCGAGGGGGACCCCCGGCAGGTTGGACTCCGGCATCGTCCCGGTGGAAGGGTAAGGGAGCTCGTCGCTGTCCGAGCGAACCGCGTTGCCAGCGCAGAGCCGGAAGGCGCCCACGGACGAGGTGCCGTGCACCAGGAGGATGTTGTCGACGAGGGCCTGAGGGGGAGCTGCGGTGTCCGTTCCGCCCACGTTCGGGGGTTGACCTTCGCTGAGTGGACCCGCATCGGCCGGGGTCCCGAGGCCAGGGGGGTTACCCGCCGCGGCACGGTCACCTTGGATGAACGAGGCCTCCGCAGCCGCGCTCGACCCGCAATGCGCCAGCCCCGCGACGAAGAGGGGCAACGCCAAGAGAGTGAGCAGGCGGATCGAGCGAGTCATCGTGGCTCCTTGCTCCGGGGCAACTCCGGAGCAAACAAGCTTAAAGCAGGAACCGTGCCCGGAGCAGCTCTTCGTGATCGCCCAAGAATTCACGAGCATTCGTACCCCTCCGGCATGGAGATCACGGTTTCTATTGTGCCAGGTGGCACAGCTGCAGAGAATCGCGGCGGGTCGAGGTGGTCTCTTCGGGCAAAGGAGTTGCAGTGCGCGGAGGTTCCGCGCATCCTTCGTGGCACAAACTTCCGAGGATAGTTTTTTGGGTGAGCCTTATGCAGGCATGATGGTCACGCCCAACGTGCGTCTCTGCCGGCCGCTCGGAGAGGGAGGCATGGGGAGCGTGTGGGTGGCCGATCACCTGGCGCTCCACAACCAGGTCGTGGTGAAGTTCATCACGGGGGATCTGCTCCAGAACCCGGACGCACTGGCCCGCTTCGAGCGAGAGGCCGCCGCGGCCTTCCAGGTGAAGAGCCCCCACGTCGTGCAGACCTTCGATCACGGCCTCACCGAGGACAAGACGCCGTACATCGTCATGGAGCTCCTCGAGGGGATCGATCTCGGCGACCACCTCGCCAAGGTGGGGCGCATGGCGCCTGCCGCGGTGGTCGCCCTCGTGACCCAGCTCGCTCGGGCCTTGGATCGGGCCCACGCCCGGGGCATCGTCCACCGCGACATCAAGCCGAACAACATCTTCCTCTCCGAGGTCGAGGGAGGCAGCAGCGAGTTCTTCGTGAAGCTCCTCGACTTCGGCATCGCCAAGGGAGGAGGCCCGCAGAAGCTGGACAGCGGGACCCGCACGGGCTCGGTGATGGGCTCTCCATTCTACATGAGCCCCGAGCAGATCGTCGGCGCGAAGGAGCTTGGCCCCAAGGCCGACCTCTGGGCGGTGGGGATCGTCGTGTTCGAGGCGCTCACCGGCCAGCGCCCGTACGAGGCCGACACGATGGGCGCGCTCGCCATCATGGTCCACAGCGACGTCCCCCCCAAGCCGACCGCTGTGATGCCCAGCCTCCCCGTGGCTCTGGATGCCTGGTTCGAGCGGGCGTGCGCGCGAGCGCCCGAGGAGCGCTTCGGGAGCGCCCGGGAGATGGCCGAGAGCCTCGCCCAGGCGCTCGAAGGCCCCTCCAAGGCCACAATCGTGGCAAACGAGGCGTCCGCGGCCAGGAACGTCACCGAGGCCTTCGTGCGGACCGCCAGGATGGAAGCCGGATCCACCCCGCAGGTCGAGGTCGATTCGGCGTCCGGGATGGCGCGCCATGCCAGCGTCGCTCTGCCTTCGAGGGCCCGGACGCCGGTCCTTCTGGGCCTCGCCGCGCTCGCTCTGGCCTTTGCGGCGGTCATCCTCGTGCCTCACGTGATGTCTGCCGGGGGGGCTCCCTCGGCGGAGCCCTCGGCGGGGCACTCGCCCGGCACGGCGCTCACGGGCGCTACACCCATCCAGACGCTGCAGTCCGCCGCCGCGGCCCTCTCTCCGACGACCTCGGTGAGCGCGGCTTCGAGTGAGCCCCCTGTCAGGACGTCGCCGAGCGCCAAGACTGGAGGTAGAGTCACTCCGCGTCCGTCCTCCTCGGCCTCGGCCTCCGCGTCACCCGTGCACACGGCCCCGCCGGCTCCCACAAACAGCAATGATATCTTCTAGGTATGGCCTTGCGAGGCCGCTCTTCATCGTCGCTGTGGCGCTTGTCGCCCTGCCGCTCGCGAGCGCGCCATGCCGGGCGCAGGGTACCACGGCCTCCGACGTGGAGTCGGCCCGCGAGCTCTTTGCCCAGGGTCGTGCCCTCCGCGCCCAGGGCGACATGAGGGGCGCTCTCCAGAAGTTCGCGGCGGCTCACGCCCTGGGGCGCACGCCCATCACGGGGCTCGAGCTCGCCAGGACCCACGCGGCCCTTGCTCAGCCGGTCGAGGCGAGGGAGGTGTGCCTGGGAATTGCGCGGACCCCCGTGACGCGCGAGGAGACGGGCCGCTCCAAGGAGGCCCGAGAGGAGGCCGCCAAGCTCGCGGAGGCCATGAAGCCCAAGATCGCGACGCTCTCCGTGGTGCTCGAGGTCGCGGCTCCCCAGGAGCGGGCCTCGCTCAGCGTGAAGATCGACGACGCGGAGGTCCAGATCGCCGGGCTCGCCGAGGGCCGAAAGCTCAATCCTGGAAAGCATACGGTCGTGGCTCGTATCGGCGAAGGCCCTGAGGAAAGGTCCGAGGTCACCCTGTCGGAAGGCGAGACAGCGACTGTGAAGCTCACGCTCAAGGCGGCGCCCAAGGCCAGGAAGCCCCCCCCGAACGAAGGGCCGTCGGTCCTGGTCGAGGAGACGCGGATGTCGCCGCTCGTGCCGGTCGGCTTCGTGGTGGCGGGCGTCGGCCTCGGTGTGGGCGTCATCACCGGAGTCCTGGCGCTCGGAAAGAAGGGCGACCTGGTATGCCTCGGAGGCGAGTGCAAGACGTCGGCGGATGTCACCAACCTCACCAACGCGAGGACGCTCGCCGACGTGAGCACAGCGGGCTTCGTCGTGGGCGGGATCGGCGCCGCTGTGGGCGTCGTCGGGCTGCTGATGCCCCGGAAGATCCAGGTGCGCCGAGGAGGGGTCTTCCTCCAGCCGTACATGGCGGGTACGGAGGCGGGCGTTCATGGGACGTTCTGACCTGCACAAGCGCAAAGCCTTCCTTGCCGCGCTCACCGCTCTGGGCGCCCTGGCCTCGTGCCAGGGCATCCTGGGGCTGGGCAAGTTCAAGGACTGCACCGAGAAGGGCGCGGACTGCTCGGTCGACGGTCGACCCGATGCGCCGATCGACGTCGACACCGACAGCAGCGCCGATGGCGGCGCCGACGCCGATGCGGACGCCGAGTTCCCGGTGCCCGACGGCGCGGTGCGCTCCTCCTGGGCGGCCTGGAGGATGCCGAACTCGCGGGAGCCGGGGGACGGCGGGCCGCAGCCGTCGAGTTATGGCAATTACGGCCCGCTGCTCGTCGACGCCACTCCGGCGGTCATCGAGACCTTGAGCAACCTCGTCTGGCTTAACACGAATGACGTCCTGGCGTCGCGCTTCGAAGAGGCGCGCGACGCCTGCGCCGGCCAGGGGCCCGGGTGGAGGCTCCCCACCCGGATCGAGCTGGTCACCTTGCTCGATTACGGCAGCGACGCAGGCAATTTCCTGCCGTCGCCGGCATTTTTTACCAACCTGGGTCCAGGCACCTACTGGACGTCGTCCGTGGCTGGAAACAACGGCAAAGATACGCTCTTCTGGGTGGTCGATTTCAGTCGAGGGACAGTGGTGAGGGCCACGAGGATCAACGAGGCGTCCCGCGTCGTGTGCATCCGGGGAAGCTGAGAAATGACCACCGAAATGGCATGTGCGTCGCGAAGCGTGGCAGGGGGCGGTCGGGGGCCAGGCGAGCACAGGCGCCTCGCGCGCCTTCTGTTGCTGGTCCCCCTCCTCCTCGGCACCTCGCCGGTGTTTGCCAGCGCCCCGCTCGACCAGTACGAGAATTTCCTGCCGAGCACCCCCGAGATCCAGGACCGGCGGACCAAGCTGCTCTGGGACAGGGACGCGACACCGGCCCTCACCTATTCACAGGCCGCGGCGGTGTGCAGTGCCAAGGGCAAGCGCCTGCCGACCGTGAAGGAGCTCGCCACGCTGGTGGACGAGGTGGGGCACGACGAGTTCGTGATCGACGCGGTCATCAGGCTCTACATCGACGAGAAGGCGTTCCGAGCCACGCCGCCAGGGCCGTTCTGGACCTTCCAGGGAACGGGGAAGGCCCTCTTCGTCATCGACTTCACGAACGGTGAGATCCGGGAGTCATTGTCTGGCGCGAAGTTCGTTCGATGCGTGGTCTGAGCCGAGCCTGTCCCCCTGCAGCTTGCCGGCACCAAGACGAGGGCTAGAGCACCAGGCGTGCGCTGGGTGGGCATCGGGTGCGTATCGACTGCGCATCGGTGCGCACTCGGGTGCGCGTCGCTCTCGGGAGGGAGCCGTGGTAGACCCCGCGGCCGACATGACCCACCCCCTGTGCGTCACCCTTGATCGTCGCAGCGCTCCCCGAACCATCTTCTCCGGTGATCGGCTCATCGAGGTCGACATGCCCGCGGGCACCCGCGTCATCTACCCCAAGCCTCCGCTGGCGGCGCTCCGGGACGTGGACGCGGCGATCCGATACGCCATAAACCATCCCTACAACTCGGAGCCGCTCTACGCCAAGCTCCGGCCGGGCATGAAGGTGGTCATCGCCATCGACGACATCTCGCTCCCCCTGCCGCCCATGCGCCGCCCCGACGTGCGGGAGCGGGTGCTCACGGTCGTGCTCGAGCTCCTCGCGGATCACGGGGTCGAGAACATCGAGCTGATCATCGCCACCAGCGTGCACCGCCGGATGACGGGGCCGGAGATCCGGCACGTGGTGGGCGACAAGATCTTCAATGCCTACTACCCCGATCGCCTCTACAACCACGACGCCGAGGATCTCAAGAACATGGTCGAGATCGGCGCGACCGAGCTCGGCGAGGTGGTCGAGCTCAATCGCAGGGCCGTGGAGAGCGATCTCCTCATCTACGTCAACCTGAACCTGGTCCCCATGGATGGCGGGCATAAATCGGTGGCTGTGGGCCTCTGCGGGTACAAGAGCCTGCGCGCCCACCACAACCCCCGCGTCATGCGCGACTGCCACTCGTACATGGATCCGTCCACGAGCTCGCTGGCTCGCAGCGTCGATCGCATGGGGGCCCTCACCAACAAGAAGCTCAGCGTCTTCACCATCGAGACCACGATCAACAACCGGATGTTCGATCGTCCCCTCGAGTTCCTCCACAAGAACGAGGACGACCTCTCGGCGGGGGAGAGGTCCGCGCTCGCCGCGCTCACCTTCACCCTGTCCAAGGTGCCCCAGCCGGCCAGGGAGGCCATCTTCCAGCGGGTCCCGTCGCCCTACGGGGTGACCGGGGTCTTCGCGGGCGAGACCGCGGCGGTCCACGAGAAGACCCTGGCCAAGTGCTACGAGCAGTACCTCGTACCCATAAAGGGCCAGGCCGACATCCTCGTCTCCGGTATACCGTATATCAGCCCTTACAACGTCAATTCGTTCCTGAATCCGCTGCTCGTCCAGGTGATGGCGCAGGGGTACCTGTTCAATCTCTACAAGGGCGCTCCGCTCGTGAAGAAGGGGGGGACGATGATCGTCGCTCACCCCTGCACCGATCAGTTCGACAAGGAGCATCACGCCCCGTACATCGAGTTCGTGCACAACCTCCTCCCGGAGACGCGGGACGCGGTGGAGCTGCACAGGCGCTACGAGCCAAGGTTCGCCAGCAACCCGGCCTATATCCAGATGTACAGGACCGGGCATGCCTATCACCCCACGCACCCGTTCTTCATGTGGTACTGGGGCGAGGCCGGGCGCCAGCACCTGGGTCGGGTCATCGTCGTGGGGGCCGACAACGAGTACATCCCCAAGCTCCTCGGCTACGAGACCGCGCGCACCATGGCCGAGGCCCTCGAGATGGCCAGGGACACGTCCCCTGCCTCCCCCGAGATCACGATGCTGCACGCGCCGCCGATCGTCATGGCGGAGTGCACCGTCTGAACGGTAATGTGACCTTCGATGTCCGTCGCGAAGAGACCCGCCGTGAAGAAGACGCCGAAGAAGGCCAAGGCCAAGGTCGCCAAGGAGCCCGGGGGCTCGGTAAAACCCGGCGCATCGAGGAAGGCCCCCTCGAAGGGGCCCGTCGCTGCGCCGGGCAAGTCGGGCGCCAAGCCGGCGGCCAAGCCCGCAGCCAGACCCGCGGCCGCCAGGAAGGTGGCGTCCGGCGCCGAGAGCGAGGGGGGATCGGCGCTCGTCGTGGAGCTCCGCACGCTCCTCGGCGAAAATGGAGACGCGATCCGGGCAAAGACGCAGGAGCTCTTCATCGCCATCATGGCCGGTGCGGAGGGTGAGGCCATGCTCGGCCTGGTCGCTCTCGCGTTCAAGCGAGCCGCGGAGCTGGGCTCGGCGGAGGCCTGGGTCGATTTTGGTCGCTGCCTGTGGAATGGCTGGGGCGTCGACAGGGATGTGGAGGCCGCGCTCGCGGCTTACGAGCGGGCCGCCGATCTGGGCTCGGATCATGCAGCTTACACGCTCGCCCTGGCGGCATGGGAGCGAGAGGATTGGGCGAGCGCCCAGCGCTGGGCCAAGCTTGCTCTGAAGGGCGGCGATCCCGTGGGCGCGGTCCGCTACCTGCTCGGGCGGATGGCCTTCCACGGGCATGGCACCAGGAAGGCCCTCGCCAGGAGCTACGCCCTCTTCGAGGAGGCTGCAGAGCGAGGCGACTCCGACGCGATGTACGAGCTCTTCGCTCTGGGCTCCACCGGCCAGGGCACCGAGAAGGACGAGGCCAAGGCCGTCGCCTGGTTGCGCAAGGCGGCCGAGCGTAACCAGCCTCGAGCCCTCTTCAATCTGGGGGCATTCCACGCCATGGGGAGCTTTGGCTTCGCCCAGGATTTCGACGCGAGCGCCACCTACTACGAGGCCGCCTCCGAGGCAGGGCATGGTCGCGCGAGCGCCACGCTGGGGGTCATGTACCTGAGCGGCCAGGGCGTGCCAAGGAACGAGACCAAGGCCGAGGAGTTCTTCGCCCGCGCCAACGCCCAGAGCTTCGACGTGAAGGGCTTCCTGGAAGGCATCGAATAAAACAGGAGCGCCGCAGCCCCCATGTGAGGGAGGGCTACGGCGCCTGCCGGGACTGCGGGGCCAGGCGAGATCAGTGAGCCAGCGCGGGGCCGGTGATGGGCCTTCCAGAGAGCTGGGCGGCTCGGGTCACGAGGCCCGCGAGCTCCACGCGCTCGGGCCGTCCAAAGCTCGCGTTGGACGCGATCCTGGCGATGTCGGCGAGGCGCCACTCGGCCGCGGCGGGGCTCTTGCGAAGAACCTCGGCGAAGCCCACCACCGCGGTGGCGAAGCGGAAATCCGGGTGCGCCGTCTCGAAGGTCCGGGCGATGTTCTGGGCGTTCATGGGAAAGACGCTCTCCTCGGCGCGCTCGCTGCCGAGCGGTGCCTTGTGGCGGACCCTCACTGTGATGGGCGAGCGGTCATTGCGGCGCAGGACCACGTCGTACATCGCCGTGACGGTGTGGCCCGAGCCCACCTCGCCTGCGTCGACCTTGTCGTTGCGGAAATCCTTGTCCCTGATGTCGCGGTTCTCGTAGCCCATCAGGCGGTAGGTCGCGACGACGCTGGGATCGAATTCGACCTGGATCTTCACATCGCGGGCGATGACCTGGAGGAGTCCGTCGACTTGCTCGGAGAACACTCGCCGCGCCTGCTCCTCCGAGTCGATGTACGTGTAGTTGCCGTCGCCGGAGTCGGCCAGCTGCTCCATCATGACGTCCTTGTAGTTGCCCGAGCCGAAGCCCACGGTGGAGAGCGTGATCCCCTCACCCCGGTGGCCGTGGATGATCTTGCGGATCTCCTCGTGCGAGGTCTGGCCGACGTTGGCGTCCCCGTCGGAGAGCACGACGACCCGGTTGACGTGGCCCCTCACCAGGGTCCTCTTGGCCAGGTCGTACGCCAGCTTGATGCCGTCGCCCATCGCCGTGGAGCCTCCGGCCTGAAGCCTGTTGATCGCCGAGACGATGCGATCGCGGCGGTCGATCCCGGTGGGCTCCAGGATCAGCTCGACCCCGCCGGCGTAGGTGCAGATCGCGACGGTGTCTCTCCCCTGGAGCTTGTCGGTCAGCATCCTGAGGCTCTTCTTCGCCAGATCGATCCGGTCGGAGCCCGACATCGAGCCGCTGGTGTCCACCAGGTAGACCAGGTGCACCGGCATGCGCTCCTCGGCGGTGACCCTCCTGCCCTGGAGGCCCACCCTCACGAGGTGGTGGCCAGGGGTGAAGGGGGAGGGGGCCGCGTCGGTGTGGACCGCGAACGGCTTGTTGGTGGGCGGATCGTAGGAGTAGCGGAAGAAATTCAGGTACTCCTCGGCGCGCACCGAGGCGAAGGGCGGCAGGGTGCCCTCGTTGAGCTTGCGCCGCGAGATCGTGTACGACGCCGTGTCCACGTCGATGGCGAAGGTGCTGAGCCGATCCCTGGCCGGGTCGGTGACCGGGTTCACCCCGTAGTCCGCGTAGTGCTCCGTGCCCTGAGGCTCTGCAGCGGGCTGGGCGACGCTCGCAGCGGGGGCGGGGCGGGCGATGGCCGCAGCGGGAGAGGGCGGGGGCGCCGAGGGCGCGACCGGCTTCGTGGCCATGACTCGCTGGGGTTGCGAAGGAGAAGGAGGAGGGGGAGGGGGAGGAGCCAGCCCGGGCTGGCTCTGCGGGTACTCAGCGCGAGGAGCGGAAGGAGCGGGCGAGGAAGGATCGACCGGGGAAGGGCTGGCCGCAGCCGCCGTGCTCTCCGTGTTACGAGGTCCCTCGCCCCCCTTGGGCGCCATGGAGGGCATGGGGGAGGAAGCGCAGCCGGAGATCGAGGCGGCCAGGGCGGCGACGAGCGAGACGGAGGGACGAAGCTTCATGGCGAGTTCTCCTTGGTGGGTGGAGCAAAAACGTCGCCCAGGGCCGTGCCTTACATGTCGATTCTCTTTTTTTCGGGCGGTACGCAGAATTCGAAACGAGACAGCCCGCCTTTGTCCTGGCGGGCTGTCTGGAGGCCACGGGCGCGGGGAGGTTTGGGTGGGCCTCAGTACCCGGGAGGGGGGCCGTAACCGCCTGGAGGGCCGTAACCGCCTGGAGGGCCGTAGCCTGCCGGCGCGCCGTAACCGCCGGCAGGGGGAGCTCCATAGCCGCCACCCGGGCCAAAGCCCTGGGGGGCCCTGCCCATGGATCCCGCCGTGCTCGCCGCGGCCTCGAGCTCCTTGGCCGCGCCGTCGAACGACAGCATGTAGAAGAACCAGAGGAAGGGGGCGACCAGGAGGTTCATATAAGGGATGAGCTGGAAGATGCAGGAGACGAGGGCGAGGGTCTTGGGGGCGCGCCTGGGCGAGCTGGTGCCCAGGAGCAGATAATTCAGCGCGTCGCAGACCCCGCCGCTGGCGACGAACATCCAGTAGAGGTTGAAGAAGGGGATGAAGAGGTACCCCACGGCCTCTCCCGGGGACACGCGCTTGCCCGTCGAGGTCACCCTGTACTCGGGAGGGATGGCGCTCCAGGCCCCGTGGACCCAGATGAGCGCGAAGATAAAGCGCCCGAAGTACATCAGGCCCCCCAGGCCCACCATGACCCCCCCCCCCTCGTCGCCGACGGCCGCTCCGAGGATGAAGAAGAGGAACGTGCCGAGCAGCGACCCGAGGTAGAGCCACTTCATGGTGCCCCCGTGCGCCCTGTAGGCAAAGGGCCCGGGCGAGGCCTGGTAGCTCGCCCCTCCGACCTGAGGCGCCGCGTACGGGTTGTAGGAGCCTTGCGGGGGCATGCCGCCGGAGGAGTAGCCGTAGGGGGAGTTCATCGTGGGCCTCGTACGTGCCTCGCGGCCGGACCTTCCCGGCGCAGGACCCGTGGATCCTAGAGCGCCGACCGAAAAGTCACCAGAGCGGTCACGATGGCCTGCTTCATCCCTGTAAATCACGGGGAGAAGCAAGAGAGCGATGGCCACCCGCCCAACTTGAAGGTCGGCGCTCTAGCCGGTTCCGGCTCTCCTCGTCATCTGGCACGTCGGTTTGGGTCGGCTACTCCGGAGGCGAGGTCCTCGCTTCTTGCCGGAGACGTACCTGCGCTCGCGTTCGCCGAAGTGCAGGGCGAAATACGCCGCCGACTCGCACAGGCAGGCGACCGACAGAAGTCCAGAGGTGCTTGGCCCCTCAGGGGGTGGGGGAGCCGGGCATCGGCGCCGGCACCGGAACGGCGAGCTTGCCCTTCTCGGGGGGCGTCCCGGCGGTGGCGGGGGGGGCTGGAGGGAGGACCGCGGGCGGCGTGCCCTCGGAGGCCTCCGGACCCGGGGCGGCCGGGGCGGGGTTGAGCGTGGGCTGCTCGTTGTGCACGTCGCTCGCGCCCTCGTCGGCGTCCTTGGTCGGCGTCTGGTAGCGAGGCGGCTCGCCGGGCTTGGAGTAGTCGATCCAGAAGGCCGGGGTGGCGCGCACGTCCAGGTGAACGAAGACGCTGTTGGGGTAGTAGCCCACGCCCACGTTGTGCAGGGTCTTGCAGAAGTCGCGAAGCACCGAGTTGGGGACGCCCTGGATACGAAAATCTATGGCCCGGCCATGATTGTGGTTGGAGTGAGGCGTGTACTGCTTGGGGCTGAAGGGGCGGTAGCCGCTGATGATCTCGATCCGCTTGCCTCCGAAGTGGTTCGACACGATGCCGAGGAGGGCTACCAGGCGAGGGTCGGGGTCATGGACCTGGCCCGAGCTCGAGTGCATAAGCTTCTTGAACTGAACCAGCGCCGCGTGAGGGACCTTGCCCCCCGCCTTCACGTTGACCGTAGCCTCCTCGTTGCTGCCAAAGCGTAGCAGGTGGACGAGGCCAGGGTGCTTGGCCTTGCCAGCATAAGGATCGCGACCATGCGCTCCGCCAGCAGCAACGCCCGATTTTCCTGGTTGAGGAGCGGGCGCCGCGAGCGTCGAGCCTCCGCCCGTCGTGACCGGGCCCACCGTGGCTGGCGAGACCCCGGGGGTACCCCCCTTGGTCTGCTCGACGCCCTTGCCCGGCTGTCCGGGCGCGGCGGCCTTGGCGCCTGGCGGGCTCTTGGCGCCTGGCGCGGTCTTGGGTCCCACCCCCGGGATGAGCAGGACCTGGCCGATGGCCAGCCGCTTGGGGTTGACGTTGGGGTTGGCCTCAAGGAGCGCCCTCGTGGAGATGTGGTAGCGTGCGGCGATCGTCTTGAGCGTGTGGCCCTTGGCCACGACGTGATTGACGTCCGCGAAGGCGTCGTGCGAGAGAAGCAGTAGCAACGAGGCAGCGCAGAGGCCACCCACCAAGACCCTCGAGAACCCCATGGCAGCCCTCCATAGCGCATCTGCACCGGAAGGCCAGCAGCACCGTGCTACTTTCCCCGCCTCCCGTCTGTCGGCCTCTGAAAACCGGATTTTTTGACGGTCCGGCCCGGCCAATGAAAGAATCGTTCCGTTGCCCGGGCCAGCTCCGGGACGCCAGCCTGCTCCTCCTCATTCTACCGAGGTCTGGCTGGCGTATCGTGAGATAAGAAGGGTAAGCCATGGGCGAGGGCAAGAACTTGGTCGGCGTCGACATCGGGGCAAGCTCGATCAAGGTCGTCCAGCTCAAGGAGTCGAGGAAGAAGCTGCAGGTGGTGCGGTACGGCTATGCGCCCCTGCCCCCTCAGACCATCGTCGACGGCCACATCATGAGCTCGGGCCTCATCGTCGAGAACCTCCAGAGGATCTTCCAGGACCAGAAGATCTCCCAGAAGGACGTGGCGATCGGGCTCTACGGGCAGTCGGTCATCGTGCGCAAGATCACCATGCCCATGATGACCAACGACGAGCTCGAGGAGCAGATCGGCTGGGAGGCGGAGCAGCACATCCCCTTCGACATCAAGGTCATGTCGATCGACTACGAGGTGCTCAGGCGCCGCGCCGACGCGGGCCAGATGGACCTGCTCCTCGTGGCCGCCAAGAAGGACGAGATCAACGACTACGCGGGCATCCTCCGCGAGGCGAACCTCAGACCCATCGTGGTCGATATCAACGCCTTCACCATCCAGAACATCTTCGAGAACCAGCAGGGGATCCCGGAGAACGGGACGGTGGCGCTGCTCAACGTGGGGGCGGCCGTGTCCTCGCTCAACATCCTCTCGAACGGTGTGTCCGCCTTCACGCGCGAGGTGACGAACGCGGGGAACTCCATCACCGAGGAGCTCCAGAAGCAGTGCAACGTGCCGTTCGAGCAGGCCGAGGCTTACAAGTGCGGCGGGGGTCCGACCCAGATCGTCCCCCAGGAGGTCCACGAGGTCATCCAGTCGGCCTGCGACGGCCTGGCCGGGGAGATCCAGCGCTCGCTGGACTTCTACCTGGCGACCAGCGGAGAGTCGGAGATCTCCAAGATCTACGTCTCGGGAGGGAGCGCCTACCTGGCTCCGCTCTGCAAGGCCATCGAGAGGCGGGCGCGCGTGCCCGTCATCGTGTTCGATCCCATGGGCGGGCTCACCGTCGACGCGAAGTTCGTGAACGAGCACGAGATGCGCTCCCGCGCCGCCCAGCTGGTGGTCGCGCTCGGGCTCGCGCTCCGGTGCGACAAGGAGCGTCGCTCATGATCCGTATCAATCTCCTGCCGAACAAGAAGCAGGCCAAGCGCACCGAAATCTCGCTGACCTCGGGCGGCGAGGGCGGGAGCCAGGCCTGGCTGGGGGTGGTCCTCGGGGTGGTTCTCCTGGAGGTTCTGGTCCTCCTCTTCGTCTTCAAGACAAAGCAAGATCAGTTCAACAAGGCCAAGAACAAGAACACCGAGCTCTCCGCAACGATCGCCACGATCCAGGGCAACATCGTCCAGCACGAGAAGATCAAGGCGGACCTCAAGGAGCTCAGGGAGCGAGAGGAGGCCATCCAGAAGCTTCAGGGGGCGCGCACGGGCCCCACGGCCACGCTCCTCGAGCTGTCGAAGATCCTGAGCTCGGGCCGGGGCCCCACGGCCGATCGCGACAAGATCGAGCAGCTCCGCCGGGACAACCCGGTCGCCGTGCCAAATCCCAACTGGGATCCTCGCCGCCTCTGGCTCACCAACTTCACGGAGAAGGACCGCCTGGTCAAGATAGGCGGGCTGGCCCGGGACGGCGAGGACGTCTCCGAGTTCTTGAGGAGGCTCTCGCTGAGCGACTACTTCTACGAGGTGAAGCTCCTCCCCGCGTCGAAGGTGATCGACCAGACCACGAAGCTCGAGCTCGTGAAATACGAGATGAGCGCGAAGGTGAGGTACTGACGTGGCGTCGCCTGGCTCTTCTCTCAGCCTCTCCAAGCTCTCTCTCCCCGCGAAGATCGGCTTCGGGTTCTTCCTCGTGCTGATCGTCGCGGTCGGTTACTACGTGGTGCTCCACACCGACGTGTCGACCAGGATCGACAACGAGAAGCGAAGGACCAACGATCTCGAGACCCAGGTGGGCACGCTCCGCCAGGCAGAGGCCAGCTACATCGCCGACCGCGAAGAGCTCGCCATGAGGCAGCAGAAGCAGCGCGAGCTCAACAAGATCTTGCCGGCCGACACCGAGGCCGCGGCGTTCTTGTCCGCCATCCAGCAGGTGTCGAACATCAGCGGCATCGATCTGAAGGCCTGGCAGCCGCAGGAGGAGGTGCCCAGCACCTTCTTCGCCAAGGTCCCGATGCGCCTCGAGCTGACGGGCAAGTTCCACCAGATCGGTAAGTTCATGTTCGAGGTAGGCAAGCAGGATCGCATCATCAACCTCGAGAACGTCGAGCTCTCCGATCCCAAGCAAGAGGGGGAGGACATCATCCTGAAGGCGCGTTGCCTGGCGACGACCTTCCATCTCCTGCGCCCCGATCAGCAGAAGGCCGGGCAGAAGCCGGGAGCACCGAAATGAGCCGCGCGATCCTCGTCACCCTGGCCCTCGCAACACTCTGCATGGCCTCCGGGTGCAGCGACAAACAGCCACTCAAACAGGTCCTCATGAACGGCCCCGGCGGCGGCGACGCCGGCGTCGCCAGCACGGCCTCGACCGCCGACGCGGGGCTCCCGCCGAGCACCATCCTCAAGGTCGACTACGCCGAGAGCGATTTCGTCGACTCGGAGAGTAACCGGGATCCGTTCCGCTCCTACGCCAACCTCTTCGACGATTCGAAGACGACGAGGACCACCAAGACCCAGCACAACGTCATGCTGTCCCAGTACGGCGTGGACGAGCTGAAGCTCACCGCCATCGTCACGGGGAGCGACTACCCGAGGGCCATGCTCGTCGACCCGACGGGCAAGGGGTGGGTGGTCAAGCGCGGGGACTTCCTCGGGCGCGCCGAGTCGGTGCACATCGGCGGCTCCAACGGCGTCGACTACCAGCTAAACTGGCGCGTCGATCGCGTTCGAGCCGGCGATGTCGTGCTGGTCCGCGAGGATCCCGCCCAGCCCAACGTGCCGCCTTCGACCCGGGTGATCCCGCTCCACCCCGAGGGCGATCCTGGCGCGAAGTTCCAGCCCAACTAGCTGCATCAAGGGAGAGATCTCGCCGGGTGTGTTGGCGGTGCTTCTCCGTTCTCAGGCCCGAGCCATGAACCGCGGACGCCGCCGGCGAAAAAAATAGATGCCCCAAATTGGTCCCTTCACTAAGCTGCGCTCTACCATCCCCTCCGCGGCTGCTCCCGTCGTCAGGCAGCCCTGGCAGACGCCCGGAAGTCTCGGGTGTCGGCGAGCCTTTGCGGAGCTCATTCCGCAGCCGAGGGAACAAGGCATGCACCGGTCGAAATCGCGAGAGTCCCGTGTCCTGCGAACCGCCTTGTTGGCCGCGTTCTTTGCTCAGGCGCTGCTCCATGGGAGCCCGAGCCTCGCCGCGGGCTCTCTCCGCGAAGAGGTGGCCCGGGCCGCCCCGAACCACGTTCGCGACGTGAAGATGCAGGCGGTTCCCGGGGTGCAGGGGGGGATCGAGATCGATGTCTCGGGCACCGAGGCACCGGTCTTCGCCGTGAGGGTCGAGGCAGGCGGCAAGCGCCTGGTGATCGATCTGGAGAACACGGACCTCGTGGGCGTCAGGGAGGCGATGACCAGCGCGGTCGGTGTCGTCGGAGGGGTGCTGACGCAGGGCTTCAAGACCGAGGCAGGCCCGATGACCCGCCTCACGGTCAACCTGCTCAAGCCCGCAGGCTACCGTGTCCACGCGGACGGCACCTCGCTGAAGATCCAGCTCGCGGCCAGCGCGGCCACCGAGCCCGCTCCTGCGGGCCTCTTCGTCTCGGCAGCCGCGGCGAGGAGCGCGGCAGGCGCCGAGGTGGCCGCGGAGCTCCTGGACGTGCGCTTCGAGCGGGCCCAGAGGGGCGCCGTCTCGACCGATCGCATCGTGGTCAGGGCGAGCGCCATGTCCGCCTACCAGCTGGCTACCACGCGCGACGGACGGCTGCGGTTGGCCATGAAGAAGGCGCGCGTGCCCGAGCGGCTCGTGCGCTCGCTCGACGTGTCGCCCTTCGGCGGAACGCTCCGCCGCGTCGCCACTTTCTACGACGCAGCGAGCGACTCGGCCGTGGTCGAGATCGAGCGCAACGGCGACGAGCAGGGGATCGTCACCGTGGAGGGGACGGATCTCGTCTGGTCCTTCGCCGTCCCCGGGGCCGCTCTCCAAGCCGCCACGCGGTTCACGATCCAGGGCAAGCAGACCCCGCGTGACACATCCAAGACCGTGACCGTCGCCCGCGAGAAGGAGAACCTCGACATCCCCAGGGTCGAGACCTCCATCCGTGGAAATCAGCCAGGGAATCAGGTCGACGTCGAGGTGGCGGGGGGAGGCGAGGCCGGCTTCACCTCGACGCTCAACGCCCAGGTGGCCGGTCGCTACACGGGGCGTCGCATCGACCTGGATCTCAAGGACGCCGACATCCACAATATCCTCCGGCTCCTGGCGGACGTGGGCCGGGTGAACATCGTCACCGCCGACGATGTCCAGGGCAGCGTCACCATCCGCATGAGGAACGTGCCCTGGGACCAGGCGCTCGACGTGGTGCTTCAGGCCAAGGGCCTGGGGATGGTCCGCTCGGGCAACCTGATCCGGGTCGCTCAGCTCGCTCAGCTCCAGAAGGAGCGCGAGCTGCGCCTCGCCGCGGCCAAGCAGGAGTACGAGCTCACACCGCTCGAGACGCGCCTCATCCCGGTGAGCTATGCCCGCGCCGACGAGCTCCAGGCCCGAGCAAAGGATCTCCTGTCTCCGAGGGGGACCATCGCGGTCGACGAGCGCACCAACGTGCTCATCGCGCGCGACATCTCGGGCAGCCTCGACAACATCGAGCAGCTGGTGCGGGCGCTGGACACCCAGACCCCGCAGGTGCTCATCGAGGCGCGCATCGTCGAGGCCACGAGCCGCTACCAGCGCGACATAGGCATTCAGTGGGGTGGCGACGCGACCTTCTCGGACGCGACGGGTAACCCGACCGGCATCGCCTTCCCCTCGAGCGCCACGGTCTCGGGCGGTAACTTCGATGCCCAGACGCCCACGGCGGGCCTCTCTCCCACCGCCCCCCAGGTCACCAACCCGAACTTCGCCGTCAACCTCCCGGCCGCGGTCGGTACCGGGCAGGGCGGCGCGCTCGGCTTCTCGCTGGGCTCGGTCAACAACAACTTCAACCTCGGCATACGCCTCTCGGCCGCCGAGGCGAGCGGCCTCCTCCGCATCGTCTCCAGCCCTCGCATCCTCACCCTGGACAACCGGGAGGCGCGCATCAACCAGGGGACGCTCATCCCGTTTTCGCAGCTCTCCGCTCAGGGCGTCCAGACCACCTTCCAGGAAGCGAAGCTACAGCTCCTCGTACGCCCTCACGTCACTGCCGATGGATCGGTCTCGATGCACGTGAAGATCAACCGCGACGAGCCGGACTTCAACCAGACCTCGGCCCGCGGCGATCCGACGATCCTCAAGCGCGAGGCGGAGACCGATCTGCTGGTGATGGACGGACACACGGCGGTCATCGGTGGTATTTTTACCCGCAACACCGGCCGTAACCTCGATCAGATCCCGTTCTTCGGGGACATCCCCATCCTCGGTATTCTCTTCCAGCGTCGTCGCGCCAGCGACACCCGTAACGAGCTCGTCATCTTCCTCACGCCCCGCATCGTGAACCGTGCCGAGGCGCTGGGCCGCTGACCGGATAGCCCCGCTCCTGTAGAGCGGCCGGCTCACGTCGATGTGTCATGAGGGCGTGACGCCTCTTTTCAGGGAAGACATGAGCATCCAGCACCGACTTCATGCGCGCTGTGGCTGCCTCGCGTCCGGTAGCGCGGCCGCCAAACACCCGTTCGCCTTCAGCACGAGCCCGCGTAACTTCGAGCGTGATCGCCCCTTCCTCGTCGATCATCTGGCGCTCGATCTTTCCCTCGATCTGGCGCGCAAGTCGGTGTCGGGCACGGCCACGCTCAAGGTACGTCGGGCAGATCCGTTCTCGACGGCCATCGAGCTCGACGCGATCGCCTTCGCTGTCCAGCGCGTCGAGGTGGACGGAACGCGTGCATCTTACACGTACGACGGTCAGCGCCTGAGGATCGAGCTCGGAGAGCGCCAGAGCGCGACCCTCACCGTCGCCTACCAGGCCACTCCTCGCCGGGGCCTTTATTTCCTCGAGCCCGACGCGCACTACCCGGAGCGCCCTCGCCAGGTGTGGAGCCAGTGCCAGGAGGAGGATGCGCGGCACTTCTTTCCTTGCCACGACAAGCCACACATCAAGATGAGCACGGAGCTCACTGTGCGGGTGCCGCTCGGGTGGTTCGCGCTCTCGAACGGCGCCCTCATCGAGCGCCGCCGTGACGGCGAAGAGGAGCTCTTCCACTGGAAGATGGCCGAGCCCCACCCCAGCTACCTGATGACCCTCGTGGCTGGGGAGTTCACCGAGCTCGTCGACGACGCCGACGGGATCCCTGTCACCTATCTGGTGTCGAAGGGGCGCGAGGTGGACGGGCGTCGCACCTTCGCCCGCACTCCGGACATGATCCGCTACTTCGGCGCGCTCCTCGGGGTGCGCTACCCGTGGAACAAGTACGCCCAGATCGTGGTGAGCGATTTCTTCTTCGGCGGCATGGAGAACACCACCGCCACGACGATGTACGAGCACATCCTGCTCGACGCGAGGGCGAGCCTCGACGTGACGAGCGACGATCTCATCTCGCACGAGCTGGCGCACCAGTGGTTCGGCGACTCCGTCACGTGCCGCGACTGGTCGGAGGGCTGGCTCAACGAGGGCTTCGCCACCTTCTTCGAGCACCTCTGGCGTGAGCACGCGCTTGGCGACGACGAGTACGAGTACGGCCTCAAGGGCGACCTCGCGAGCTACCTTGGCGAGGCTGCCGGTCAGTACAGGCGCTCGCTCGTTTGCCAGGACTACGACGCCCCCCTCGATCTGTTCGACAGGCACCTCTACGAGAAGGGGGGCCTCACCCTCCACGTGCTTCGTCGACTCCTCGGCCACGAGCTCTTCTTCCGCGGCCTGCGCGCGTACCTGGAGGCTCACGCCATGGGTATCGTGGAGACGCGCGATCTCCAGCGAGCGCTGGAGGGCGCGTCCGGTCGCAGCCTCGGTCGTTGCTTCGAGGAGCTCGTGCACCGCCCGGGCCACCCCGAGCTCGACGTCCAGATCGCCTGGGACGACGGGGTGCTCACCATCACGCTCAAGCAGGTGCAGTCCACGGCGTACGGTGTCCCGGAGGTCTTCCATTTTCCCCTCGTCGTGGATCTGGCGAGGGAGGGCGAGGCGCCCGAGCGGCGCTCCTTCGAGGTGACGCAGCGCTCTCAGGTCTTTGCGGTCGCGGCGGCGCGGAGGCCGACCTTCGTCGTGATCGATCCCGATCTCCGGGTGCTCGGCGATGTCCGCGTCCGCGCCCCCAACGACATGCTCCACGCGCAGCTCTCGGGCGCGCCCACCGCGCGGGGCCGCTGGCTTGCCGTGGCAGCGCTCGGTCGCGCCAACGATCAGCTCACGCGCGACGCGCTGGGGGCGCGCCTGGCCGACGAGCGGGAGTTCTGGGGAGTACGGGCCGAGTGCGCGGAGGCTCTGGGGGCGACCCGGGCGACAGAGGCCTTCACGCTGCTCGAAGCGGCCCTCGCAACGCCTCACCCCAAGGTGAGGCGGGCGATCGCTGCGGCCCTGGGCCACTTCAGGACACCGCGCGCGGCCGAGCTCCTCGGCCCGAGAGCGCGTTCGGACTTGAGTTATCTGGTCGAGGCCGAGGCGGCCCGGGCGCTGGGGCGGACGCGCCAGGGGACCGCCTTCGACGTGCTGGTGGACCTCCTGGATCGTCCTTCGTGGGCGGAGGTGATACGGGTTGGCGCCATCGACGGGCTCGCCGCGCTCCGCGATGAGCGTGCCTTTCCCCACCTCGCGGCCCGGACCCGCTACGGCCACCCCGGGAGGGCTCGTCGCGCCTCGATCCTGGCGCTCCCCAAGATCGTCGACGGTCGGGCGGTGCGCGAGCTCCTCGTCGATCTCCTCGACGACTTCGATCCGTTGCTCCGCCAGGACGTTGCTCGCGCGCTCCTCGAGCTCGGCGATATCAAGTCCCGCGGACCCCTCCGCGCCCGCGAGGAGATCGATCTCGACTCCCGGGTGCGCCGCCGCCTGCGCGAGGTGCTCCGCGAGCTCTCGGGACCTCCTCGAGCCCTGGCGGCGGAGCTCGAGGGAGAGATCGAGAAGCTGCGCAGCCAGAACAGCGAGCTCGAGGGCCGTCTGGTCCGGATCGAGGCCCGACTCACGGCCAGGGCGTCCAAGAAGCTGGTGAAGCCTCACGCGAAGAAGGGCGCGACCAAGGGACAACGTCCAGCCCGACGAGGCCAGTGACGCCACCGCGTGACCGGTCTATACCGGCGGCATGGCAGACGAAGCCTTCCCGGTCGAGGTCGAGCAGCGCGGGACCGTTGTGGTGCTCACCATCACCCGCCCCGAGCGTATGAATAGCCTCTCCCGCGCCACCCTGAGGGCGCTGGGCAAGCTCGGACGCGAGGCGATCGCCAACCCCAGCGTGCACGCGATCGTCCTCACGGGAGCAGGCGAAAAGGCCTTCTGCGCCGGCGCCGATCTGAAGGAGCGCAAGGGCATGACGGAGAACGACATCCGGGTGCAAGTGGAGCTCTATCGCTCCGAGCTGGGGGTGCTGGATCGCTCGCCCAAGCCCGTGATCGCCGCCCTCAACGGAGGGGCCTTCGGGGGAGGCCTCGAGCTCGCGCTGCTCTGCGATCTGCGCGTCGCCGCGTCGCACGCGGAGCTCGCCCTCCCCGAGACGACGCTGGGCATCATCCCGGGCGCCGGAGGGACGCAGCGTCTGCCGCGCATCGTGGGAGAGGCCAGGGCCAAGGAGATGATCCTGCTCGGGCGCCGCGTCGGCGCCGAGGAGGCGCTCGCCTGGGGCCTCGTCAACCGCATCACGCCCGCCGGCAGGAGTGTCGTGGACGACGCGGTGGGGTGGGTGCGCCCCATTTCCGAGGGGGCACCCATCGCCCAGGCCGCGGCGCTCGAGGCCATCGATCGCTCCTTTGACACCACGCTGGAGCTTGGCTTGGAGCTCGAGAAGGTGAGCTACGACAAGGTCCTCGTGAGCGAGGATCGCCGCGAGGCCCTGCAGGCCTTCGCCGAGAAGCGTGCCCCTCGCTTCGCCGGAAGATAAAGGCAAGAGGTTCACCGCTTGACCTGCCTGGCGGGCTAGCTAGCTATTAAAGAATGCGGTTCTTCGCGCTTGTGCTCGCCGTCGTGCCCACCATCCTTGCCACTGGAGGCTGCCGCCGGCTGGACGCGCCGCCGCCACCTGCGTTCAAATTCGTGGTCAGGGTCGAGTCCGATCCCAAGCGGCCTCTGGCCGGGGCCCGCGTCTTCTACGCCGACAAGGAGCTCGGGCTCACCGACGCCAGCGGCGTCGCGACCGTAACCCTCAAGGGCAACGAGGGCGACTCGGTGCAGCTGAGTGTGAAGTGCGTCGAGACGCACCAGTCCCCCGGCCCTTTCAACGTGACCCTGCGCCGCCTCGCCGACCCCACCCGCATCGCGGAGCAGCTGGTGCAGTGCCCGCCGCTGGTGCGCCGCGTGGTCGTGGGCGTCCGGGCCGACAACGGCCCCAACCTGCCCGTCATGTTCCTCGGCAACGTGGTGGCGCGCACCGACATGTCCGGGGCGGCGCACTTCGCCCTCGACGTCAAGCCGGGCGAGCAGTTCGAGGTCCTTCTGAAGACCGAAGATCAGCCCAGGCTCCTGCCCAAGAACCCCGCCCGCAGCTTCGTGGTACGTCCGATGGACGACGTCGTGGTCTTCAACCAGACCTTTGGCTTCGAGAAGAAGAAGCCCTCTCCGCCCCGTGGTCCAGGGCCACGAGGCCCGCGCCCCGTGGGCGGCCCCTCGAAGTTCTGATCGTCCGGCGTTCGTACGGAAGCAGGGCCCTCCAGCGCGCAGGAGGTGGCGAGAGCGTTCTTGGGTCCTGCCGACCCAAGGATTCTTCCGCTCCCATTGCATCGTTCTGCTCATGCCGGATCGGATGGAGCCCATGGGTGAATTAATTCCGATCCAGCGCGCACTGACTACAGTGGCATACATTGGCCCCTGTTTTCGGAAATTACTCAATTATTTCATGTATCCTCCTCCTTGTCGGCGTGCAGTTCGGCGCTGTATTCCCCTGGCGCACCACGTGCAAAGGGACTCTCCGTGAGCCGCTGCTCGACCCCATCTACCCGCATGATAGGCTCCGCCACTGGAGGCTCAAACATGGGTCGCTCCCACCGTTCTTCACACCGCGCCGCAGTCCTGGTCGAGTATGCGTTGCTCTTGACGTTCGTCGCCATCCCCACCCTCATGGGGGTGACCGCCGGAGGGATCAGGATGCTTGCGGATTACCGCCAGGCTCGTAGCACCCTCATGTCCAGCGTCCCCTGACGTCGGACACCCAGAATTTTTACGAAAAATACCACCGGAGAAAATACATGAAGAAGATCACCCTCAAGTCCCGTGGCGCGTCGATGGTCGAGTACGCGCTCCTCCTCGTCGCGATCCTCCTCCTCGCCGCCGCTGCGTTCAAGGCGCTCGGCCCCCGCGTCGGCCAGGCCGCCACGAACGCCCAGGGCCAGCTCTAAAATTTACGCGTCTCCGGAAGGCCTGCTCGGAATGGGTGACCGAGCAGGCCGGCGTAGCTCGACCCGGGAGCTCGAATGGTTCCGTTTCTGATCGCGGCTCTCGTCGTGAGCGCCATCGCCGCTATCTATGACTTGCGGACTGGCCAGATACCCAACTGGGTCACCCTGCCGGCGCTCTTCCTCGCACCGGTCGCTCATTTCGTCACCGCATCCGCGCGCGGTATGGACACGAACGAATCCCTCTTCGAGGGGGGATTTTCGGTCACCGGAGCGATGGTCACTGGCATCGTCCCGATGATCCTCTTCCGGCAAAATGCCATCGGGGGAGGGGATCTGAAGCTCCTCGCAGCTCTGGGCGCCATTTGCCAACCCGGGCTCGGGTTGGAACTCGAGATGTACGGGTTCTTGGCGGCCATCGTCGTCGCACCTGCCCGTCTCGCATACCAGGGCAAGCTACTGGGCACGCTCAAGAACACCTTCTTCATCGCCATGAATCCCATGCTGTCGAAGGAGAAGAGGAGGACCGTCGAGCCCGAGGCAATGTCTTGGTTCCGGTTGGGACCATGTATTTTTCTAGGCGTTTTTGTGACCACCGCTTTCCACTGGAGGGCGACATGATCTCGGCGAAGTCGAACACGAAAGACGCGCGATGCGCGCAGAAGAGACCGGGGTTCGCGGAGGACGTCCGCGGAGCGGTGCTGGTCGAGTCCGTCATCGCCATCGTCCCGCTGCTGATGACCTTCTTCGGTTTCGTGCAGGTCGCGAAGATCTACACGGCGAACCTGGTCGTCCGGCACGGGGCCATCTCCGCGGCCCGCGCAGCTGCCGTCATTTCGAACGCCAACAACAACAACCCTGGCAAGCAGGGGACCAACGACGAGATCAAGCAGGCGGCGGCCCTGGCGATGCTCCCCTGGATCGAGGACGGCTCGATCACCGCGGTGAACGTCAGCGTCGCGGACCAGTCCAGCCGAAGCGACGTTTACGGTCCGGTCCGCGTGGAAGTCACGGCGACCTACCGATGCAGCGTCCCGATGATGGGGCGCGTGATCTGCGCCGGCTCGCAGAGGACGATGACGGCCGAAGCCACGATGCCGCACCAAGGTGCAAAGTACAAGGAGTAGTGATGAGCGCGATCGCCATGCGACCTCCCGTCCTAGGAGAACTCAAGGACGACACCCGCGGCGCGGTGATGGTGATGGGCCTCTTCATGGCCACGTTCCTCATCGGCTCCATGTGGTTCATGAAGGGCATCGGCGACGCCGTGGTCTTCAAGGACCGCATGCAGGAGGCGGCCGACCACGCCGTCTTCACCGGCGCGGTGGTGCACGCCCGGGGGATGAACGTCGTCGCGGCGCTCAACCTCATCATGTACGTGATCGCCTTCATCTGGGTGATCCTCTGCGTGCTCAAGGACTTCCTCGATTTCGCCGTACTCCTCCTCACTCCTTGCTCCGTCCCCCCCTTGCCCACTGCCGTCGTCTGCGCTCCGCTCCTCGCGATCGCGAGTCCGGCCAACCGCGCGGTCACCGTCGCCAAGAACATCTACGAGGCCTCCGCGGTCAACGTGGGGCTCCCGGCGCTCAGCCTGGCAGGGACGGCCGCAGCCATCGGTTATCCTTGGTACGGCACCTACGCGGGGTACTCGGTGGGCAGCGACTACAACACCATGACGATGGTCGCCGGCCCTTCCAACATCCCAGGATTTACGTTCAAGCTCCCGCTCGACAAGTTCTTCAGCGGCGGCAAGCCCCCCGCGGTTCCTGCGGGCGGTGCGGCCCCTGCGGCGGCCAAGCCCACGTCGTTCAACATGAAGCTGGGACTCCCGGTCACCCTCGCCAAGAACTCGGAGCTCTGCGAGCGCTTCACCGGTAGCCTCAAGAGCTTCTTCCCGGGCTTCATCGGCAGCGTGGTCAGCTGGGTCGGCGGCCGCTTCGTCGAGGCGCGCGGCTACTGCAAGGGCGGCGTCTGGGAGAACGAGATGCTGGGCTGGAAGAAGATGTACAGCCCCGCCGAGAACGGCAACGACTGGCTCCAGGTGTGGGCGTTCAACTTCCCGAACGAGTACAAAGAGAACAACGCCGAGAGCAAGGTGGCCCTCGCGATGGGGCCCAAGTTCGGTGTCCCGGCCGCGGTCGCGGCGCGAGGCGCGGTCCCTCCGCCGGCCATGTACAACGCTCAGGCCGAGTTCTACTACGACTGCGAGAACACCTGGAAGAACGACGCGTGCAACGGCGACTCGACCACGGGGGCGCCCAAGTTCTACGCGGTGTTCAACATGCGCTGGATGGCCCGGATGCGCAGGCTGAAGACCCCCAATCTCGGCGGTATGCTCTTCGGCGCCATATCCAACCTCTTCCTCGGCCCGGTCATCGACTTCGTCGGCGGCAAGCTCGGAAAGGCCCTCAAGGGCACCGACACCTTCAAGCGCATCACGGAAGCCATGGGAAAGACCGGCGGTGACCTTCTGGGCGCGGCCGTGGACAAGACCATCAAGGATGGCGCGAAGACCGCGACCTCGGCAATCAACAAGGCGATTGGCGTATCCAGCCCGGTCGGCGCCGTCGTACCCACGAGCATTCACTGAGGAGGTCCAGGATGAGACGCATGCAAAGAGGCAAGCGTGGCGCGGCGATGGTGGAGGCCGCCGTGGTGATCCCGGTGATGATCGCCTTCCTCGGCCTCACCATGATGATGAAGAACGCCTACACCGCCAAGCTGACCAAGAACCAGCAGGTGCGCTCCCAGGTGCTCGACTACGCGTCGCACCAGTGCAACTCCAACAGGATCAGCTACTCCGGTACCAGCCAGGGGCAGGGCGGCTCGTCGGTCGGCGGCGTGAACCCCGGGCAGGCCAACGCCAACGACGCCCTCGCCGCGAGCGGCCCCGCCTCTCAGTCGGTGAGCGGGTTCATGGGCAAGGCCCAGGTCACCTACGGCGGCATGACCGTCGTCAACCCCAAGCCAAACACGGCCACCAGAGGAATGGGGCTCACGCTGCGCGTCAACGGCGAGACGTCGAGCGCTCTCTGCAACGAGACCCCCCGTGACGGGAGCTTCTCGGGCATGTTCGGCTATATCAAGGATCAGATCACCAGCTTTGCGCGGTAGGAGTTGCCATGAACTTGTTAGGGATCCTCCTCGCCGCCTGGCGCAACAAGAAAGGCTACAGCTCCGCTCGCAGCCAGCGAGCCCGGGGCGTTCTCCGCGCCACCGCGTACATCGCCGTGGCGGGTCTGGGCATCGGCCTCTTCGCCGGCCACAGCGCGAAGGCCGACATGGGCAAGGCGTCGATCAAGTTCGGCCGCGAGGTCGCTCCGCTCGCAGGCCAGGACGCGGTCGAGGTCAAGCTGAACGGCCAGAGCTTCTTCCTCCGAGAGGGCGACACTCAGGTCGGAATGAAGCAGATCCTCGACGACTTCGAAGAGCGCTGCACCACCCAGCGCGGCGCGCTCGGCGACCTCTGGGCGCAGATCCCGAAGACGGGCGTCGTGAACGGGAAGAGCATCACGCTCACACCTTCGCTCCAGAACGGCGTCCTGCGCCAGGAGGAGGGGAGCCGCGAAGGCGTGGTGATGTGCCTGGTGAAGGGGGAGCGAACCTCGGCCAACGTACTGGATTCTCTCAAGAATTTTGCAGAGTCCCAGGATCTCGGGGACCTCGGGAAGCTCCGCTACGTCTACGCACGCGAGGAAAAGGGCAAGACCCGTGTGGTCACCGCCTGGACCGAGGACTCGTTCAGCTTCCGGAAGATCGGGGCGGTGGACGGCGAGCCTCCCGGCGGTGACACCCGCCTGCCCAAGCCCGAGGGGGCGCGCCGCTTCATGAACGCGGAGGTCGCGGGGACCCCCTTCGGTATCCGTCTCTACGAGGTCTCGCAGTCGCCCGAGGAGGTCGTCGAGTTCTATGACGTGTGGGCGGCCAAGGGGGACTGGCGCGGGCTCGCCCCCGAGCACCCCGAGGGGACCATGCGGGCATACTTCCTCGAGGGCACGCAGATCCTCATCACGGCCAAGCGCATCGAAACCAGCGGCAAGACCGTCCTGTCCATCACCGAAATCGTTCCCCAGGCCCCTTCGCCGTCCAAGGATCCGGTGTTGCCGTGAAGGCCCTGGTCTCGCCCCGTACGACCATCGGAGTCGTCGTGTTCGCTGCGGCGTGGCTCGTCGGCTTCTCGCCGACGGCGCGCCTGCAGGCAGGCGAGACCGCGAAGGCGGACGCAGGCTCCGACTGCGGGCGTGTTTGCGACGAGATCGGGAGCCGCTGCCAGAGCAAATGCTTCGAGAAGGAAGCCCCTTGCTTCAAGTCCTGCACCATGACGGAGGCAGAGGCGAAGAAGTTCAAGACGCTCGACGACAACAAGTGCATGACCAAGTGCGCCGACAAGCTGAAGCCCTGCCAGAACACATGCATGACCCAGCGGGGCGCGTGCCGTTCGAAGTGTCCCTCACCCTGATCGCAGGGGCGGCCCACAGGTGTCAAGCCACCGCGGCCCGCGTTTTTCGTCGCCGAAGCCGCTTCCATGCCGAGCAAGATGGGGGGTATCCTAGCCAGACCCCATGAACCGCCGTGCATTCGCGATCGCGCTCGTCGTCGGTATACTCGGTCTTTTCCTACTCTTTCTGTACCAGCGGCGCTTCGAGGTCGAGGCGTCGGGTGGCGAGCGTGTTCGTGTGCTCACGGTCGTGAAGCAGGTGGAGCGCGGCAAGAGCATCACCGAGGACAACCTCGCCACCCGTGAGGTCCCGATGGCGTACGTCGAGGAGCGCTCGGTCAAGGAGGCGGAGAAATCCAAGATCTTGAACCTCCGCGTCGGCACCACGGTCAAGGCGGGGCAGGCCCTCATGTGGACCGATCTGGCGACCACCAACGAGGATCGCAAGGAGCTCAGCGTCCTTGTGCAGCCGGGCTACCGGGCGGTCTCGATCCGCACCGCGCGCGACGACTCCAGCATCGCTCTCATCCGTCCCGGCGACTACGTCGACGTGATCGGCGTCATGGGCGCAGGCAGCTCGACGAGCGACGCCAAGGCCGCCGTGGTTCTGCTCCAGCGTGTCCTCATCCTCGCGACGGGGACCGACACCTCGCCCGAGGCCAGCGAGCTACGCGACAAGCAGGCCGAGCGCGAGAATCTCCTCACGCTGAGCCTCACGCTCCCCGAGGCCCAGATCCTCGCCCTCGCCTCCGAGCGTGGCCGTCTGGCTGTGGCCGTCCGGAACCCCGACGATCAGAAGACCACCGTCGGCCTCGTTGACATCAACATGGATTCGATCCTCAAGCCCGAACAGCGCGCGGCCATTCCGGGCGTACGCCTCCCGAAGGGGCCCACCGAGATTCGAGCCACCGGAGGAAATCAGTGAGCTATGATCTGCGCCGCTTTGGCCGGCTGTTTCGTGCGCTCGGCCTGGGACTGGCGCTCACCACCGTCGCCCTCCCCAACGTGGCCTCGGCGCAGCCCGCGGGGACCTCGGGCAAGCGCGAGGATCTCTCCCTGGCGATCGGCGAGACCAAGACGGTCTCGGCCGTCGGTATCGAGCAGTACACCGAGGGACAGCCGGGCATCGTCGACGTCCGCCTCACCGACGACAAGAGCCAGTTCGTCATCCGCGCCGTCAAGCCTGGCACGACGACGCTGCTGCTGATCCGCAAGGACCGCTCCCAGATCACCTACGACATCTCGGTGGCGCAGCGCCCACCTCAGGTCGTCGAGCGCGAGCTCCAGCAGCTCCTCGAGGGGATTCCCGGGATAAGGGTGCGGCGCATCGGGGGGCGCATCTTCATCGAGGGCGGCGTCTCGAGCGAGGCGGACAGCAAGCGCATCCAGCAGATCGCGTCGCTCTACGGCGGCCAGGTCGAGTCCGTGGTGACGGTGGGGCAGGGGGCCGCCGACCGCAAGCTGCTCATCCGATTGGACTTCTTCTTTGTCCAGTACGAGAAGACCTGGAACTACACGGTGGGCATCGGGTGGCCCGCGTCGATCGGCGGAGCGTCGTCGGGCGGCCAGGGCGACGTCTTCCAGAACCGCATCGATTTCGACTTCATCTCCCGGACCACCACGACGGCGCAGGCCTCCATCATCAACCAGCCGCTGCCTCGCCTCGACATCGGGTCTCGCTACGGGTGGGTCAAGATCATGAAGCAGTCGACGGTCATCACGTCGAACGGCTCCGAGGCCACGTTCCAGAGCGGCGGCGAGCAGAACTTCCAGCAGGTCACCGCGACCTCGGTCGGCCTGGTGAAGGTGGTGTTCGGCACCAACATGACCGTGCTCCCGCGCTTCGACACGATCACCAAGGACGTGGAGATCAAGCTCAACGCGGACGTCGCGGATCTCACGCCCCCGGCGGGTGGCACCGTGCCAGGCCGCACCACCACCAAGCTGGAGACCCTGGTCACCCTCAAGCTGGGTCAGGCGCTGGTGCTCTCGGGTATCAAGACCCAGACACGTCGGCGCGACAGCACCGGCCTCCCCGGGCTGGCGCAGCTCCCCATCGTGGGCGCTCTCTTCGGGAGTCAGCGCTGGGACAACGCGGAGACCGAGGGGGCGGTGTTCATCATCCCGAGCGTCGTCGACTCGGTGCCCAAGAGCGCCCTCGAGATCATCAACAACGCACTCAACAGCTTCAAGGACTACGCTGGCGATATCGACAACGTGGACGCCTACCAGAAGACTCCACCGTCGGCGAAGTAGCGACGAGAAGGTATGACCGCCGTACGGGTCCTCATCCAGTCGGAGACGCAGGGGCAACGCCAGGAGATGATGCCTGTGAACGGCCCCATTTCCATTGGTCGCCACGCCCAGTGCGTCCTCCGACTCGAGAGCGATCTGGTCTCCCGTCAGCATGCGGTCGTCCAGATCGGGCCTCAGTCCATGCTGGTCGAGGACGTGTCCACCAACGGCACCCTCGCGGGAGGCGTGCTCCTCCGCAGGGAGGCGCTCGAGGTCCCCTTCGGCACGCCCATCGTGCTCGGCGATTTCACCGTGGTCTTTTATCCAGGCGAGACGGCTCCCGCTCCCCCTCCGCCGGCGCCCCGGCCTCGAGGCGCCGCGCCCCCGCTTCCCCCTGCGGCCCTCCGGCCCACGGCCGTGCCTCCTCTGGCAGCGCCTCCTCGCAACGGCGCGGCGCAGAACCCCGCGCTCCAGGCCCAGCTCATGCCTGGCCGCCCCCGCGACGAGGCGAGGAAGAAGGACGTGGAGATGCGGCGCGAGATCCACCGGCTGCTCCTCGAGCACCTGGATCTGGCGACGATCGACGTGAAGAAGCTGGACGACCCGTCCATGCGCCCCAAGGTCCTCACCGCGCTCCGCCAGATCGTGAGCAACATGGGCGGCCGGATCCCCGCGGAGCTCGACAGGGACACGCTCATCGGCGAGCTGTCCGACGAGGCCCTCGGGCTCGGTCCGCTCGAGCGCTTCCTCTCCGATCCCAAGGTCAGCGAGATCATGGTCGTGGATCCCAACACGATCTACATCGAGTCCGGCGGCAAGCTCACCCTGTCGGAGGCTCGCTTCACCGACGACGAGCGGGTGCGCGCGGTCATCGAGCGGATCGTGACCCCGCTGGGCCGTCGCATCGACGAGTCCTCGCCGCTCGTCGACGCCCGCCTCAAGGACGGCTCGCGCGTCAACGCCGTCATCAAGCCGATCGCGCTCCGCGGAGCGTGCATCACGATCCGCAAGTTCGCCAAGGTCCCCCTCACGCTCGAGAAGCTGGTCGGATACGGGTCGATCACCACGCAGATGGGGCGCTTCCTCACCCGCTGCGTCATCGCGAAGAAGAACATCGTCATCTCGGGCGGCACCGGAAGCGGGAAGACCACGCTCCTCAACGTCCTCTCCGGATCCATCCCCGAGGACGACCGCATCGTCACGATCGAG
>SXGT01642497.1_pt1 | contig 30003 bp, 30 predicted proteins | sample 3176221 | NCBI WGS metagenome assembly SXGT01 (sample SAMN11356862, study PRJNA531348) | freshwater metagenome | isolation source: freshwater sample F1-120 | place: China: Fuxian Lake, Yuxi | collected 2017-12-25 | reverse complement strand
TCGGCAACCTCGTGTTCGTGAGCGATCTGCGCACGAAGGCCGACCCGAGGGCGATCCGCCTTGCCCTGATGCGTCACCACTACCGCAGCGGATTCGAGTGGTTCGACACCGATATCGACGAGGGCGTCGCCATGCTGAACCGGTTGCTGGCGGCAGCCGAAGCGCCGTACGGGCCGGACCCGACGCCGTTCGTCGCCCGAGTCACCAACGCGCTCGACGACGATCTCGACGCGCCGCGCGCCCTCGACGCCTTGGCGGACCTCGCCGACGCGATCCTGTCCGGCGGTACCGACTCGACCGCGGCCGCAGCGCTGCGCGACCTCGGTTCGCTCGTCGGCCTTGCGCTCGATCGACCGGTGCACATCGGCTGAGCGTCGCCGCGGCACCTCGCCGCCATGGCCGCAATGCTGCGGTGAACGCGAATCGCTCCCGGTAGCGTGGGCGGCAGTCGTCTCGAACCGGAGTTGTTGCCACAATGAGTCAGATCACGGTCACCTTGCCCGACGGATCGAGTCGGGAGTACGACCGGGGAACGACCGTGCAACAGGTCGCCGACGCGATCGGGAAGCGCCTGGGCCAGGCTGCGGTTGCCGCCAAGGTCGGCGGTGTTTGGGTCGATCTGGGCCATCCGCTCGATCGCGACGTCGACCTCGCAATCGTCACGCGCAACACCGACGAGGGCCGCGAGGTCTTGCGCCACAGCACGGCGCACGTTCTGGCCCAGGCGGTCACGCGGTTGTTTCCCGGGGCCAAGTACGCGATCGGCCCGGCCGTGGCCGACGGCTTCTACTACGACTTCGAACTCGCCGATCGGGCCACGTTCTCCGACTCGGATCTCGAACGCATCGAAGCCGAGATGTCGAGCATCATTGCGGCTGACCAGGCATTTGTTCGCGACGAGGTCGACTTCGACACTGGCCGAGACGTGTTTGCCGACCAACGTTTCAAGGTCGAGATCATCGACAAGGTGCGAGCCGGCGCCGCCGACGCCGACGATGCGGGTGAGGTCGGTGCCGATGCGGCCGCCGTGTCGATCTATCGCAATCTCGATGCCGACGGCGCGGTGTGCTTCACCGACTTGTGTCGCGGACCGCACGTGCCGAGTACGGCTCGCCTCGGCGCCTTCAAGCTGATGCGGGTCGCCGGCGCGTACTGGCGCGGTGACGAGAAAGGCCCGCAGCTCCAGCGCATCTACGGCACCGCATGGGAAGACCGCAAGGCGCTCGAAGAACACCTGCACCGTCTCGAAGAAGCCGAACGTCGCGATCACCGCCGGCTCGGCGTCGAGCTCGACCTGTTCTCGTTTCCCGACGAGATCGGCTCGGGCCTCGCAGTGTTCCATCCCAAGGGCGGCATCATCCGCAGGGTGATGGAGGACTACTCGCGCGAGCGCCACGAACAAGCGGGCTACGAGTTCGTGTACTCGCCCCACATCACCAAGCAGGATCTGTTCGAGACGAGCGGCCACCTCGATTGGTTCGCCGACGGCATGTTCCCGCCGATGGAGCTCGACGGCGGTACGGACTACTACCTGAAGCCGATGAACTGCCCGTTCCACATCTTGATCTTCCGCTCGCGCACGCGCAGTTACCGGGAGCTTCCCTTGCGCATGTTCGAGTTCGGCAGCGTGTATCGCTACGAGAAGTCGGGGGTCGTCCACGGGCTGACCCGCGTGCGGGGCATGACCCAGGACGACGCGCACATCTTCACGACCAAGGAGAACATGGGCGTCGAGCTCGTGTCGCTCCTCGACTTCGTGCTCTCGTTGCTCGCCGACTACGGACTCACCGACTTCTACCTCGAGCTTTCGACCAAGCCCGACGGCAAAGCGGTCGGGACCGACGAGGAGTGGGCCGAGGCCACCGAGGCGCTCCGCGAGGCTGCGCTCACCAAGGACCTCACGCTCGTACTCGACGAAGGCGGCGGTGCGTTCTACGGGCCGAAGATCTCGGTGCAGGCCACCGACGCGATCGGTCGCACCTGGCAAATGAGCACGATCCAAGTCGACTTCCAGCTGCCCCAGCGATTCGACCTCTGGTACACGGGCGCCGACAACGAACGGCACCGGCCGATCATGATCCACCGGGCGTTGTTCGGCAGCGTGGAGCGGTTCTTCGGCGTGCTGGTCGAGCACTACGCGGGAGCGTTTCCGGTGTGGCTCGCGCCAGTCCAGGTCAGCGTCCTGCCGGTTGCCGATCGCCACGACGACTACGCCTACGAGGTCGCAGCCACATTGACCCGCGCGGGCCGCCGAGTCGAAGTGCTCGACGGCCACGCAGGCGCCCTCGGTGCGCGCATCCGTCGAGCGAAGATGGAGAAGGTGCCCTACGTCTTGGTCGTCGGCGACGACGACGTCGAACATCGCACCGTCGGCGTGAACGCGCGTCGGAGCGAACAGCCCGAGCGCGGCGTCGCGCTCGACGAGTTCGCGACTCGGGTTGACACCGAGTCGCGAACCCGTGTGAGCGGCTGAGGTCGTTGGTTCAGTTCGTCACGAACATCGCGGTCGCGGAGTAGTCGACACCGTCGACGCCCGGGCCTGCGATCACCGTGTCCGTGTTGACGAGTGGCGTCGTTCCCGTGAACTCCATCCGGTGCAGGTTGCCGTCGGTCGTCGTGAAGAACATCCAGTCGCCCGCGACGACGATCGATCGCGTCTGGCTCCACGAGTAGCCGTCGATCGCCGGCCCCGATGCCACGAACAACTGCGTACCGATGATCTGACTCTCGAGTGAGAAACCGAGGCGGTACAGGTTGTCGTCGACTGCGGCCGCGTACATCCAGCCGGTGTCGTAGGTGAGACCGACCACCGACCAGAAGTTGATCCACGACGGGTTGTAGTAGCCGGGGATGTTCTGCACGTCGACCTCGCCACCCCAGGCCACACCGTTCCAGGTGCGCGACTTCAGCCGACCGTCGACGTTGGACGGGTAGAAGAACTTGCCGTCGGCGAGGAAGCCGCCGCGGAGGTCAGCGGAGGCGATGGGGCTCGAGTCGAGGATTTCCTGGCCGACCTCGTTGGCGGTGAGTTTCTGCCAGACGAATCCGTCGGTGACATCGAAGCGGTGCAGATATCCGGGGAGTGCGGGCCTCGGCTGCACGGGAACGTCGACGCCACCGGCGAGGGGGAAGAACGCGTGCTTCGGATGCCATTCGCCGCCGATCATGTTGGTGTCACTGCCGACGAGCAGACCCGTCGGGGTCGCAGTCAGCGCCTTGGCGCCGACCCCGCGGTCGCGGCCAGGGTTCCACGACAGCGGCACGCCGTTCAGCGGGTCCAACGCCGCGATCCCCGAGCGGGGCACCGCGCCGCCGCCGGTCTCGCCGCAGTATTGACAGGCGTTCTGCGAACGCTGGTGGCCGCCGACGTAGACGGCTTCGCCGGTGACCGCTGCACCCCACTCGGTGTCCCACCCGGTCCAGTTCACCCACGAGGGGATCGCGTTGGCGACCTCGGTCGTGGTTTCGAAGCGCGCAACGGCATCGCCGTAGGGCACGCCTCCGCACATCGACGAGACGACGAAGTAGGTGCCGTCGGGGGAGAACGGGACGTCGTGGATACAGGTGAACCCAGGGGAGGGTTCACCCCATGAGTTCTGACTCCAAGCGCTCACCGAATCCGGCGACGTCGTGAGGTCGATCATCGCGATCTGGGCACGGTACTGACCGCCGACGGTGTTGAACGCGCCGCCGATCACCAACCGACCGTTGTTCGGCGTGACGTCGAGCCGCAGCACCTTCGTGTCCGCGACGCCGGTCCACCCGGGGCGTGCGACCGCAACCGTGAGATCCGGGTCGACTTGGCCGTTCGAGATCGTGATTGCACCAAGGCGTTCGCGCACCAGGCCTTTCAACGTCGTGAACGTGCCGCCGACGTAGAGCCGCCCGTTGACGAGCACCATGTCTTCGACGATGCCGTTGGCGTTGCCGTGCCACGCGTTCGGCGCGCCGGTCGTCGGCGCGATCTTGGTCAGGCGATTCTTGGTCTGGCCGTTGACGGTCGTGAACCGTCCACCGATGAAGAGCCACGTCCCGTCGGTTGCCAACGTGTTGACGCGGTTGTTGAGCACCGGGTTGAACGTGAGGTCGATCGCGCCCGTCGTCGCGTCGTACGCGAACAGGTAGGCCTGGTTGTAGACCGTCGCATTGTTCCAGTTCTTGATCTGGGTGAACGTCCCCGCGACGTAGATGCGGTTGCCGATCTGCTCGTACGCGAGGACCTCGCCGTTCAGGACGTGGGGGGTGACGTCCGAAGGGTTCGCGCTGACGACGCTGGTGTGGGCAACACCGGCACCCGAGGGCACCGCCGATGCCGTGACCAGGCCGAGCGCGAACAGCGTGCCGAGGACGCGTGCGGTACGCATCGCGCCCCGGCGCGGCGTGACGGTACGGTGATGGTCGTGCACAGGATTCCTCCGATGTGTGTGGCACCGAACGGTGCTCGGGATCCCCATGAGGAGCCCGTCGACCGCGTTCTGACAGTTTTCCCAGGGTCTTCCGCGAAACGCCCGATACGGACATCTTGTCACACTGCCGCTGTTCGGGTGGCAAATCGCCCCAGGTCGAGCGATACCGCCGAGGCCCGGTCATGACCCTCGAGCGGATCTGGGCGGGTTGGCGGCGCCAATACGTGAGCGAAACCGCAGGTCGCCAAACCGACTGCTTCTTGTGCGCGGTTGCCGATCCCGGCGCTGGGATCGACGCGGCTTCGTTGGTGCTCGAACGGGGCCCGAACACGGTCACGGTGATGAACCTCTATCCCTACGGCAGCGGCCATCTGCTCGTAGCGCCGACGGGACACCACGCCGAACTCGAAGGTCTCTCGGACAACGTTGCCGCCGATCTCATGGCCGCGATCCGTCGCGCGCTCCGCGTGGTGCGAGCCGCCTATGCCCCCGACGGCGTGAACGTCGGGTTCAACCTCGGGCGGGCGGCCGGCGCCGGCGTCCCCGACCATCTCCACGCGCATGTGTTGCCCCGATGGAACGGCGACACGAACTTCATGACGGCCGTGGCCGAAACCCGTGTCCTGCCCGAGTCGCTGGCCGACGGCTGGGCGAAGTTGCACGCGGCCTGGCCGGTAGCGTGACGTCTGCATGAACGAACCGATCGTCAACCCGGCGTCGGACGGCGACGCGCTCCCCGACGATCTCGACGTCACCCAGTTCGTCGGCCTGACGCAGTTCCCCGACATTCGCCGGCGGCGGATCGCCGCGGCCATCTTGTTGGTCGCCTCGCTCGGGTGTGGTGGTGCGGGCGCATCGAGCAGCAACGGCGGCCTGATCGCCGCGGGGTTGGTCCTAGGCGTGCTGGCCGTCCACCACTGCGCGGTCGGCTGGCCGCTGCGGATCGACCAGACGGACGCGCTCGCAACCGCGAGCCGTGCCGTCGGTTTCCCGGTCGGGCATTCGAGTGCTCGGGTGATGTTTCGCGGTTGGCGATCGAAGCCCGTCTGGCAGGTGCTGCTGTATTCGGCCGACGAACCACCGAGCATCCGAGGGCTGGTCGAGTTGGACGCGGTCGACGGCACCGTGCTGGGGGAGTACACCGAGCACAATCCCGAGGACTGGTCGAAGTACGGATTGGCACCTTGATCGCACGGTTCGCGCGCTTTGTCCTAGGCACATCGCGTCGTTGACTGATCGCCTCGCTGGCCGTAGCTTGCGCCGACCTTGCCGCACACGCGGCCATGACAAAACGGGGGCAACACGTGAAGAAGATGTGGCAGGACTTCGTCAAGTTCATCATGACGGGGAACTTGATCATGTTGGCGGTGGCGTTCATCTTGGGCGGTGCCACGAAAGCGGTGATCGACTCGTTCGTCGCCGACATCGTGAACCCGATCATCGGCGTCATTGTGGGCAAACCACAGTTCGACAACACGATCGAGATCGGCGACGGCGTGCTGCAGGTCGGTTTCTTCATCACCGCGGTGATCAACCTGGTGATCATTGGCTTCGTGCTGTTCTTGCTCGTGAAGGCGTACGACAAGTTCCAGCAGAACAAGGAAGAAGAAGCGCCTTCGGCTGAGGTGCAGTTGCTCACCGAGATCCGCGACTCGCTCGCCAGCCGAGGCTGACGAGTTCTTCGTCGTCTGAAGTTCGCCGGGTCAGTGCTCCTTCGAAGGAGCACTGACCTTGTCGACGAGGTGGGCGGGGAGCGGGTCGTAGTGGCTCGCTCGTGCCGTGTAACGACCGCGGCCGCCCGTCATCGAACGCAAGTCGATCGAGTACCGCATTGCTTCGCTGGTTGGCACCGTTGCGGTGATCTCGACCTCGCCGCCGCCGACCGAGGCTGAGCCCTGGACCCGGCCCCGCTTGGCGTTGAGGTCGCCCATCACGTCGCCTTGACTCGCCTCGGGAACCGTGATCACGAGTTCGCTGATGGGTTCGAGCACGATCGCACCGGCCTTCCCGAGTGCCTCGCGCAAGCCGATCGACGCTGCGGTCTTGAAGGCCATCTCCGAACTGTCGACCGAGTGGTGCTTGCCGTCGAAGACGGTGACCTTCACATCGACGACGGGGAAGCCATGCGCGCCCCCGTGGGCGACGGCGTCCATCACGCCTTTTTCGACGGCGGGGATGAAGTTTCGGGGGATGACGCCGCCGACGATCTGTTCGGCGAACTCGACCCCTGCGCCGCGGTCGCGCGGCTCGACCCGGAGCCAAGCGACGGCGAACTGCCCGTGACCGCCTGACTGCTTCTTCACCTTGCCTTCGGCTTCGGCGGTGCCGGTGATGGTCTCGCGGTACGCGACCTTTGGCTCGTCAGTGTCGACTTCGACGCCGAACTTCGTTGCCAGTTTCGACAGTGCGATCGCGAGGTGGGTTTCTCCGGTTCCCCACAGCAACGTTTGGTGGGTCTCGGGATTGCGTTCGATGCGGATGACGGGATCTTCGTCTTCGAGACGATGGAGCGCGTTCGCCAGTTTGTCTTCGTCGTTCTTGTTCTTGGCGCGTATCGCCGTGGCGAGCAACGGCATCGGCGGAACCAGCGCGTCGACCTCGACGGCTGCGCCTGCGGACGCGAGCACATCGCCGGTGCGCACGTCGGCGAGCTTTGCGACCCCGCCGATGTCGCCGGCGGCAAGCGACTTGACCGCATCTTGTTCCTTGCCGCGCATGACGAAGATCTGGTGCAGGCGTTCGTCCTTCTGATTCCGTGCGTTGACGAGGTGATCGTCAGCGTTCACGTCACCTTGCACGACCCGGAACAGGTTCACATGGCCGACGTACTGGTCAACAATGGTCTTGAAGACGCGCACGGCGGTCGGGCCGGCGCCGATGTGAGGTGCCGGCGCCTCCTCCACGAGAAAGTGCGCGAGGCGGTCGATGCCGATGAGCTTGGTTGCCGAGCCGCACAACACCGGAAACACGCTGCCCTCGTCGACCCCTTTCGCCAGGGTCTTTTCGAGCTCGGAAAGATCGAGCGGTTCCTCCATGAGGTACCGCTCCATCAGCGCATCGTCGGCAACCACGATGCCCTCGACGAGCGCGTCGTGCACCGCGTGCTCTTCGGCTTCCATGTCCGTTGGGATCGGGCCATCGGTGCCGCGAACCGCGCCGGCCTCGTAGGTGATCGCGTGATCGTCGAGCAGTTCCACGACGCCGCGTAACGCCGCCTCCTCGCCGATCGGAAGTTGGAGCGGCGCGACCCCGGCCCCGAACTTCGACTTCAAGTCGTCGAGGGTGCGTGCGAAGCTGGCTCGTTCGCGATCGAGCTTGTTCACGAAGAAGGCCCGCGGGATTCCGCGGGCCTCGGCGAGTTTCCACGCAACTTCGGTTTGAACTTCGACTCCCTCCACCGCGCTGACGACGAACAACGCAAGGTCGGCGACCGACAAGGCAGCGTCGACATCGGCGACGAAGTCGGCGTAACCCGGCGAATCGAGCAGGTTGATCTTGTGGCCGTCGGATTCGACGGGCACGACCGACAACCCGACGCTCAATCCCCGACGATGTTCTTCGGGATCGAAGTCGGCAACCGTCGTGCCATCTTCGACGCGTCCCATGCGGCTCGTCGCTCCCGCGGCGAACAACAGGGCTTCGGCGAGCGTGGTCTTGCCGGCGCCTTGATGGCCGACGAGCGCCACGTTGCGGATCTTCGCGGTCGGGAACGTCTGCACGTGTACCCCCAAGCGAGCTCGATTGATTGCGCTGTCGTGTCGGCAGCGTTGATTGCCGCGCCGCCGCCTGGCGACGTCGCGCGGATCATAACGACGCGTTGTGTCCCTGACCAGGGACGGCAGGACCGGATCGGGGTTCCAGGCTGCGGACGTGAAAATTTCGACTCACGCGCGCGGGATTTCGTGCCGATGAACCTCTTCAGGTGGGCTGGGAACGTTCTCAGCACAAGGGGCCAAGTTGTCGAAATTGTTCCGGCGCGCCCGGGTACGGCGCGCGCTTCGAATTTCGGTGGCAACGATGTTGCCGCTGTGCTTCATCGCGCCCATGGCCTACGACGAGTCCAGTCCTCGCGCCGAGGCCGCCGTCGTCGATCGCATGACGATCGGGACCAACGACCACTGGTTCCTCTTCGTATCCGACGCCGAACTCGAAGCGGACATGGACGCCATGGTCGAGGCCGGCGTCAGTTGGCTGCGAGTCTCGCTCGACTGGCCGAGCGTGCAACCGACCGCTGCGAACAAGTGGAACTGGTCGCACCAAGACCGCGTCGTGCGGGAAGCCAACGAGCGAGGCATCAAGATCATGTGGCTCGCCGCCTACTCGCCGAAGTGGGCGCGACCTGTTGGCGCTGGCCTGCACACGCCACCTATGAACCCCGATCATTTTGCCAACTTCGTCCGTGAGGCCGCGCGGCGCTATGCGCCGCTGGGCGTGCACCACTACGAGATCTGGAACGAACCGAACCTGGGGCAGTGGTGGCAGCCCGCAGCCGATCCCGCGGCCTACACGACGTTGTTGAAGAAGTCCTACACCGCCATCAAGGGAGTTGACCCGCAGTCGTTCATCATCACTGGCGGGCTCGCTCCGGCGAGCGACACCTCGATCAACCGATCCATGAAGACGTTCATCACGCAGATGTACGCGAACGGGGCGAAGGGCTACTTCGACGCGGTCGGCGTGCATCCGTACTCGTTCCCGTGGGCACCCCAGTTCGCTGCGGCCTGGAATCCGTTCTACATGGCGCCGGAGTACCACAAGATCCTGAAGGCCCAGGGCGATGGCGCCAAGCAGCTGTGGGCAACCGAAGTTGCGTTCCCGACCGGAACGGGTACCGGACGCGTGAGCGAAGCCGTCCAGGCCGACATGCTCGAGGCGCTCGTGGTCGGGTGGGACAGCTTCAGCTTCGGTGGACCGCTGTTCTGGCACAACATCCGAGATCGCGGGCCCGACCCCGCCGACCTCGAGCAGAACTGGGGACTGCTGCGCCACGACCGCACGCCGAAGCCGGCCTACGTGCGGCTCCGCCAAATGCTGCGCTCGGCCCAAGACGTCATCGCCAGCCCCGGACCGGAATCGGTGACCGTGAACTGGAAGGCGCCGCCGAACCCCCTGTCGCCGATCACCGGTTGGCGCATCGTCGCCGAACCGTCGGGCGTCACCGTCGACGTCGCGGTCGATGCTCGCAGCGCGACGCTGACCGTCGCCGATTGGGACCCGATCTCGGTCACCGTGCAACCCGTCCACAGCTCCGGACCTGGCGTCGTGTCCCGGCGATCCAACTCGGTGGTACCGGGAGGTCCGACGATTCTTCCGGGCGGCGGCCAAGTGCTCGAACCCGACGCCGGGACGGTGACGCTACGAGTCCCGGTCCACCTCACGCACGCGTCGAGCCGAGACGTCCAGGTCGAGTACCAGGCGCTGTCATGGGCTCCGGCGTTCAACGCCCACGTCCCGAACGACTATGTGCCGGCCGCGGGGACGGTCACGATCCCGGCCGGTCAGACCTCCGCCTACGTATCGCTGACCGTGAAGGGTGACACGTACCTCGAACCCGGCGGTGACAAGTTCTTGGTGGTCTTCAGCCGCCCGGTGAACGCGACCCTCGGGGGCTTCGGCGGTGTCGGATACGGCTACATCGAAGAAGACCCCGGAGGCTGAGCCGAAGCCCGGGCCACGGAACGCAACCGTCGCTGCTCGTGCGGCTGCGCTACCCTGACGGAGTGCTCGCGATCGCGAGCATCGCGGATCAAGGTTCCGGTCGCTGGTTCCGATCCGCGGACGAGCCGACTCCGGGCCGGCCGCTTCGGTGGCGCCCGGATACCGACCCGAAGGAGCGGCGATGCTCGACCGACGCGCCCGCGCCGGCGTCGAACGCGGACTCGGCCCGATCGCACGTGGCCTGGCCCGCCTCGGAGTGACCCCTGATGCGCTCACCGTCTTCGGATTGGTGATGGCCATCGGGACTGCCGTCGCGGTTGGTACCGGCCACCTGGTGTTCGGAGTGATCGGGATCGCGCTGTCCGGCCTCGGCGACTTGCTCGACGGCAACCTGGCCCGTTCGAGTGGTCGCACCGGCCCGCGTGGGTCGTTCTTCGACAGTGTCGCGGACCGTGCCTCCGACGCGATCGTGCTCGGCGGCGTCGGTTGGTACTTCGCCGCCGACTCGGCGTACCTACCGATGCTCGCGTTCGCAGTCGCGGCCGCCTCCATGCTCATCAGCTACGAGCGGGCGAAAGCCGAATCGCTCGGACTCGTCGCGCGCGGCGGGCTGATGGAGCGAGCCGAACGATTCGTGTTCCTCGGATTCGGGATGGCGTTCGACGTCCTTGTCCCGGTGCTGTGGGCAATGCTCGTGCTGTGCAGCGTCACCGTCGTGCATCGGTTCGTGATGGTGTGGATCGCGGCCGGACGCCCAGCCCCCGCCACCGTCGCCGAACGCGCCCCGCGCCCTCGGTCCCGCGCGCTCGGCACGCGCCGACCGGCCTCGGGATCGGGTCGTAGCGATCCTGGCCGCCGCCCGCGGCCCGACGCAGTCCGATTGAAGGCATGGTGGGACGAGCACAGCCCGGCGCGCCAACGGACCGCGAGCGACGCTTCCACGGGTCGAGCCCACCGGGCCCGCCGAACGCGTCGTACCTGACCCGTACCGGCGATGACCGACGACTCGGGCGCGTCCCGGGCGACCTATCTGGCGTATCGAGCCGGAGCACTCGCGGCGCAAATGGTGCCGCCTGCTCTCGGAACGCCGGTGGCTCGCGGGATCGGCCGCACGCTGGCGATCGCGATGCGCGGCCGACGGACGATGATCGCCCGCCATCTCGATCGCGCCAGCGGCGGTTCGCTGCACGGACCCGATCTCGACCGCGCCGTCAGCCGCGCGTTCGATTCGTACGCTCGGTACTGGCTCGAGTTGTTCCGGCTCCCCCACGAATGGGGGCGAGAAGTCGAACGCAACTTCACCGTCGACGGATACGAGCACATCGAAGCGGCGTTCGCAGCCGGAAAGGGCGCGATCGTCGCGCTGCCCCATCTCGGGGGGTGGGAGTGGGCCGCGGCATGGATTGCCCATGTGAAATCGGAACGCCTGTTGGTTGTCGTCGAGCCCGTCGAACCACCCGAGTTGTTCGAGTGGTTCGCTCGCGTCCGCGGCGCGATGGGAATGGAAGTTGTTGCGCTCGGCGACGACACCGCGACTCGTGCGCTCAAGGCCCTGCGCGAGAACCGGATCGTGTGTCTGTTGTCCGACCGGGATCTGAGCGGTGACGGTATCGAAGTTGAATTCTTCGGCGAACGGACGCGGTTGCCGGCCGGACCGGCCACCCTTGCGCTGCGCTCTGGTGCGCCGATCTTGCCGGTCGCTGTCTACTTCGGTTCGGGCCGCGGTCATCACGGCGTCGTGCGTCCGCCGATCGACACGCACCGCGGCGAGGGCCGTCTCCGAGCCGACGTCGAGCGGATCACCCAAGCGCTCGCCTCCGAGTTCGAGTCGCTGATCCGTGCCGCACCCGAGCAGTGGCACCTGATGCAGCCGAACTGGCCTTCGGACTACGAGTTCGAGGCGGGCCGATGACCGTTGCGAGCTTGCGTCGGGCGAGCCCGACGACGCGAGGCGGCGACCTGTGCGGGTGTTGATGGTTGCTCCGTATTCGCTCACCCGCGTCGGCGGAGTCCAAGGGCAAGTGCTGGGGCTGACGCGAGCGTTGCGTCGCCTCGGCGTGGATGTTCGCGTCATCGGTCCGTGCGATGGGCCTCCGCCCGCGCCGGGGGTCATGTCGGTGGGGACGAGCGTGGGTTGGGAGAGCAACGGTTCGATCGCTCCGGTTGCAACGGACGCGCGGGCCGCACGCCGCACGATCGACCTGCTGCGCGACATCGAGCCCGACGTCGTTCACCTCCACGAACCCGTCGTGCCCGGCCCCGCCCTCGCGTTGTTGCTGGGGAGCGAGGTGCCGACGGTGAGCACGCATCACATCGCCGGTGAGGTCGGTCGCGACTGGGCGCTGCCGGCACTGCGGACACAGATGCATCGTCTCGCGGCCCGTGTCGCGGTTTCGGCGTCGGCGCGCGACACCGCGATCGAGGCGTACGGCGGCGAGTACGAAGTGTGGTGGAACGGCATCGATGTCGACGACATCCGACGCGCGACGCCGACCCGCGCGCGCCGGCCCGCAGTGGTGTTCATCGGACGGCACGAAGAACGCAAGGGCTTGCGCGTGTTGATCGACGCGTGGGAGGGGATCGATCGCGATGCCGAACTGTGGATCATTGGTTCGGGGCCCGAAACCGAAGCGTTGCAACGTCGTGGCCTGGACGGAGTCGTCTGGTTGGGTCGCGTCGACGACGACGAACGCGACGCGCGCCTTGGGGGTGCGACCGTGTTCTGTGCCCCCGCCCTCGGCGGCGAGTCGTTCGGTGTGGTGTTGCTCGAAGCGATGGCCGCTGGCGCCGCGGTCGTCGCGTCCGACATCGACGGCTACCGCAACGTGGCAACCCACGAGGTCGACGCATTGTTGGCCGCGCCCGGTGACGTCGCCGCCTTGCGCTCGGCCTTGCGCCGCGTGCTCGACGACGATGCGCTTCGGACGCGTCTCGTCGATGCTGGTCAGCGCCGAGCCGATCAGCTCTCGATGCGGCTCCTGGCCGAGCGATACCGCGACCTGTACACGGCGGTCGCGTAAGGCAACGTCCGCCTCGATCGGGCGCGCATTGCGGTCCGGGAATCACGAACCCACCCGCAGGTGTTGGCAAGCCTGGACGCACGCGGCGTCTCGCCGTGGTCCCCGAACCGGTCCCGAGCGCCTCGTACACTCGCACGCACCAGTACAAAGGAGTCCCAAATGCTGGCGTTGATCATCATCGTCGCTGTGATCGTCGTGGTCGTTCTCGTGTTCGTGTCGATCTACAACGGCCTCGTCAAACTGCGCAATCGGGTCGACAACGCCTGGTCGCAGATCGACGTACAGCTGAAACGACGACACGATTTGATTCCCAACCTCGTCGAGACGGTGAAGGGCTACGCCAAGCACGAGCAAGAAACGCTGGATCGAGTGATCCAGGCCCGGAATGCCGCGATGAACGCGGGTGGCGTCGCCGCAACGGCCCAGGCCGAGAACATGTTGACGGGTGCCCTCAAGAGCTTGTTCGCGCTGTCGGAGGCATATCCCGACCTGAAGGCGAACACGAACTTCCTCGAGTTGCAAGAAGAGCTGACCAGCACCGAGGACCGGGTCGCGTACTCCCGTCAGTTCTTCAACGACACCGTGTTGAAGTACAACAACAAGATCCAGACGATTCCCTCCAACATCGTCGCGGGCATGTTCAACTTCGCTGTCCGCGAGTTCTTCGAGGTCGAAGAGCCGGAGGCACGCAACGCACCGAAGATCCAGTTCTGATCGAGTTTTCCGAGATCGTTCCCCGAGGTCGGTAGCGTCCAACACGATGTACGAACAAATCAGTGCCAACAAACGACGTTCGGTGCTGATCATCGTCGGGTTCGTCGCGATCACGTTTCTGATCGCCTGGGTCGTGACGGTGTTGCTCGATTTCGGCCCGGTGGGAATTCTGTTCGCGGCGGTGTTCGCAGCCGGTTCGGCGTTCTTCTCGTACTGGTCGAGCGACAAAGTGGCGTTGGCGATGAGTCGCGCCAAGCCGGCCGACGAAAAGGTCTACGCCCGCTATCACAACCTCGTCGAGGGCCTGTGCATCGCGGGCGGGCTCCCGAAGCCGCGGCTCTACATCGTCGAAGATCCAGCACCGAACGCATTCGCAACCGGTCGGAACCCGAAGAACGCAGCAGTTGCGGTCACCACGGGCCTGCTCGAGAAGATGAATCGAGTCGAACTCGAAGGGGTCCTCGCGCACGAGCTCAGCCACATCAAGAACTACGACATCTTGGTGATGACGATCGCCGTGACGATGGTCGGTTTCACGGCGCTGGTCGCAGACTTCTTCGCCCGATGGGCGTTCTGGAGCGGACTCGGTGGCGGTCACGACCGCGACGACGACAACAACAACCCGGCAGGAACGATCCTCGCGGTCTTCGGCATCGTGCTCGTCATCCTTGCGCCGATCATTGCTCAGCTGATGCAGATGGCGATCTCGCGCCAACGCGAGTACCTCGCCGACGCTTCTGCGGTGTCGCTCACCCGATACCCGCCCGGGCTGATCAACGCGCTCGAAAAGCTGAAGGCCGACACGACGATCGTGCACACGTCCTCGAAGGCAACGGCGCACCTTTGGATCGAAGGCCCGCTCGAAATGCAAGCGGGCAAGAAGCGCAGTTTCGATCACTTGTTCTCGACGCACCCGCCGATCGACGACCGGATCGCGGCACTCTCGGAGATGTGACGTGAGCGACGAGCAACCCGTTGCATCGCGACGACGCACCATCCCGATGTGGAAGCAGCGCCGCTACCAGGTCGCGGCCGGCGGTATCGCCCTTGCCCTCGTCGCGATCGTCGCGGTCGTGGTGGTGTCGACCGGTGGCGACGAACCGACCGAACCGTCGAGTTCGAGCACCGTCTCGTCGTCGTCGACGACCACGGCGCCGACTACGACGGTGTTCTCGGGGCCGTTTGCACCACTCACGGGTGTTCCCGATCCGAACGGTACGGTCCAAGGTCGGGCCGCGATGACCGTCAAGATCGACAACACGCAAAGCGGAGGCCCAAAGCGCGGCGTCGATCAGGCCGACGTCGTCTACGAGGAGGTCGTCGAAGGCGGGCTCACCCGGCTCGCCGCCGTGTTCCAGTCGCAGGTTCCCACCGACATCGGCCCGATCCGTTCGGTCCGCCTCACCGACCAGGCGATCGTCCGACCCATCGGGGGATTGTTCGTGTATTCCGGGGGCGCCCGCTACGCGGAGTCGAGCATCGCGACCGCGCCCGTGGTACGGATCAACGAATCCGCGGCCGGTGGGGCGATGTATCGCGACAGCTCACGCCGCAGTCCGTTCAACCTGTTCGGTCGTGGCCCGGACTTGTTCGGATTCGGTGGCGATCCGAAGCCGCCGCCCGCGCTGTTCCAGTACCGGTCCGTCGGTGATACCGACGTCGCCGGTTTCCCGATCACCGAAGCCTTCGTCGGATTCGACGCCGGCTTCGACGTCACCTGGAACTGGGACGCGCCGAGTCGATCGTGGCATCGCACCTTCAAGGGACAACAAGAACTCGTCGAAGGAGGCGCCCCCATCGCTCCGAAGAACGTCGTCGTGCAGTTCGTCGACTACGTCGGCGGGGGCACCCCCGAGGCAGTGATGACCGGCGAGGGCACGGTCTGGGTGCTCACCGAAGGGGTCGCAATCCAAGGTCGCTGGATCCGACCCGACCCCGGTGCACCTGGGCGGCTCGTCGACGCGGACGGCGCACCGATGCTGCTGACACCAGGTCAGACGTGGGTCGAACTGCCCGAGAACGGATACGAGTTCCGGGTCAGCTGAACCTAGGCTTTGGACATGGCCCAGAACTCGGCGAAAAACCCTCCGACACAGACCGCATCGACCACCCCTGCCCGGACCACGGGCACCGCGCGCGTCAAGCGCGGGCTCGCCGAAATGCTGCGCGGCGGCGTGATCATGGACGTGGTCGACGCCGAGCAGGCGCGTATCGCCGAAGATGCCGGTGCCTGTGCGGTCATGGCCCTCGAACGGGTGCCCGCGGACATCCGCCGCGACGGCGGGGTCGCCCGCATGAGCGATCCCGCGATGGTTGCCGGCATCCAGGATGCGGTGACGATTCCCGTGATGGCGAAATGCCGAATCGGCCACTTCGCCGAAGCGCAGGTGCTGCAGTCCCTCGGCGTCGACTACATCGACGAATCCGAAGTGCTGACCCCTGCCGACGAGGCCTTTCACGTCGACAAGTGGGCGTTCACGGTGCCCTTCGTGTGTGGCGCGACGAACCTCGGCGAAGCGCTGCGCCGCATCGGTGAGGGCGCGTGCATGATCCGGTCGAAGGGCGAGGCGGGCACCGGCAACATCGTCGAAGCGGTGCGGCACCTCCGTTCGATCCTCGGTGACGTGCGCAAACTCACGCAGGCCGACACGGCCGAGCTGTTCGGTTGGGCCAAGGAGCTGAGGGCGCCGCTCGATCTCGTCCAGGAAGTCGCCGAGCGCGGTGAGCTTCCCGTGCCGTTGTTCTGCGCGGGCGGCATCGCGACACCGGCCGATGCTTCGCTCGTCATGCAACTCGGCGCCCAAGCCGTGTTCGTGGGTTCGGGCATTTTCAAGAGCGACGATCCGGCACCGCGCGCCAAGGCGATTGTTGAGGCGACGACGCACTTCAACGATCCCGCGATCGTGCTGAAGGTCTCCAGTGGACTCGGCGACGCGATGAAGGGCCAAGAGATCCACCAACTCGAAACCAAACTGGCCGACCGCGGCTGGTAGGCGACGAGGACGAACGCCGTCATGAGGCCTCCAGGCCATGCCGAAGATCGGAGTCCTTGCTCTGCAAGGCGCGTTTCGTGAACACGCCGAGGCGTTCGACGCCCTCGGTGCCGACGTCGTTCTGATCAAACACGCCGAACAATTCGCGAGCATCGACGCGATCGTGCTCCCGGGCGGCGAATCGACCACGCAGGCGAAGTTGCTCGACACGTTCGCGATGCGCGCGCCGCTCGCCGACGCGCTCGCAGCCGGGCTCGGATGTTTCGCGACCTGCGCCGGGCTGATCCTGCTTGCGACCGAGGTGCTCGACGGCCGCGCCGACCAAGTGCCGTTGGGCCTGCTCGATGTTGCGGTGCGGCGCAACGGCTACGGCCGCCAGGTGATGAGCTTCGAGTCCGCGCTCGAGATCGAAGGCTTGCACGCGCCGTTCACCGGTGTGTTCATCCGAGCGCCGCGACTCGTTCGGGTCGGAGATTCGGTCGAGGTGCTCGCTCGCCACGACACGCACCCGGTGCTCGTTCGGCGCGGCCGCATCTGGGCGGCCGGGTTCCATCCCGAACTCGCCGACGACCTGCGACTGCACCAGTTGTTCCTGCACGCACTCACGCGAGAGGATGCGAACCCATGAGTGGCCACTCGAAATGGCATTCGATCAAGCACAAGAAGGGCGCGGCCGACAAGGCCCGCGGCAAGCTGTTCGCCGTACTGATTCGTCAGGTCGAAGTGACGGCGCGCACCGGCGGCGGCGATCCCGACTCGAACGCAACGTTGCGCACGATGATCCAAAAAGCGCGCGACAACTCGGTGCCGGTCGACACGATTCAGCGGGCGATCCGGCGGGGGACCGGCGAGGAAGAAGGCGTCGTCTACGAGGCGATCAACTACGAGGGTTACGCGCCGAACGGGGTTGCGGTGTACGTCCAATGCCTCACTGATAACCGCAATCGCACCGGTGCGGAGATCAAGAACGTGTTCTCGAAGAACGGCGGGAGTTTCGCCGAGCCCGGAGCGGTCGCCTGGCAGTTCGATCGTAAGGGCGTTGTGATCGTGGCGAAGCGCGCGATCGACGAAGACGACCTCATGCTGCTCGCGGCCGATGCGGGGGCCGAAGACATCGCAGATCTTGGTGACGACTGGCAGGTCACCACGCCGATGGCCGAGCTACACCACGTGCGAACCGCGATCGAAGAGGCGGGTGTCGCGGTCAAGTCGAGCGACCTGACGATGATCCCATCGACGACGATCAACCTCGACGACGAGTCTGCGGCGAAGCAGGTGTTGCGGTTGATCGACGCGTTGGAGGATCATGACGATGTGGAAGCTGTGTATGCCAACTTTGACATCCCCGAACACATCCTCGACGCGGTGACTGCGTGAGCGCCGAGGTCGGCGACGCCGCGCCGGCGTTCGTGCTCCCGGGGGTCCAGGGCACGACGCGCGGCGATTACGACCTGGCGTCGTACCGGGGCAGCAACGTCGTACTCGCGTTCTACCCGGGCGATTTCACACCTGGTTGAACGAAGCAACTGCGTGGGTACCGCGACGAGTACGCGGTGTTGGCGCCGGAGGGCACGGTCGTGCTCGGAATCTCGCCCCAGAATGTCGACAGCCACGAGCGCTGGATCGCCAAAGAGGATTTTCAGTTCCCGTTGCTCGCGGACGTCGACAAGCGCGTCGGCACCGACTACGACGTCGTTGGACCGCCGTTCGGGTACCGACGGTCGATCTTCGTCATCGATCGTGAGGGCATCATCCGTCACCGGGTGGTCAAGCTGGTCGGCGCGACCTGGCCCAAGGCCAAGTCCATTGCCGAGGTCATCGCCGAACTGGGTTGAGCCCGGCTCGGGCGCGGGCCGGGAGCGGTGCACGCGAATCGGGCGCATCGGGGGCTGCTACCGTCCGGTCCGCATGAAGATCTCGATCACGGTCAACGGACAGGGCCAAGAACACGACGTCGAGCCGCGCACGCTGCTCGTGCAGTTCTTGCGGGAAGCGTGCGGTCTCACCGGCACCAAGGTGGGCTGCGACACGAGCAGCTGCGGCGCGTGCACCGTCCTGTACGAGGGCGAATCGGTGAAGAGTTGCACGATGTTCGCCGCGCAAGCCGACGGCGGTGCGATCACCACCATCGAAGGACTCGCTGCCGCCGACGGCACGCTGCACCCGGTGCAGCAGGCGTACCACGAAAAGCATGGCCTGCAGTGCGGGTTCTGCACCGCCGGAATGGTGATGGCGACGGTCGGGTTGCTCGACGAGATTCCGAATCCGACCGAGCGTGAGGTCCGCGAAGGACTCGAAGGCAACCTCTGTCGTTGCACGGGATACCACAACATCGTGGAGGCCGTGATGGCCGCAGCGGCTGCACAGGAAGCCAAGTGATCCCCGCAGCGTTCGACTACGTCCGGGTCGACTCCGCCGAAGCCGCGATTGCGGCCCTTGCGGCGCACGGCGACGATGCCAAATTGCTCGCAGGCGGCATGTCGCTGATTCCGCTGATGAAGTTCCGGCTGGCGACGCCGTCGGTGCTCGTCGACATCGGCCGTGTGCGCGATCTCTCCTACATCCGCGATGGTGGTGACCACATCGCCATCGGGGCGATGACCCGCCACCGCGACGTCGAGACCAGCGACCTGCTCGCAGCCGAGTGCGGCGTCGTCCGAACGGTCGCCGCCCAGGTCGGCGACAACCAGGTTCGGCACCGCGGCACGATCGGTGGTTCGGTAGCGCACGGTGACCCGGCGTCCGATTTGCCGGCCGCGTTACTCGCCCTCGACGCAACGTTCGTCGCGGCGGGGGCCAACGGCACGCGCGAGATCGCGGCCGCAGACTTCTTCGAAGGATTCTTGGAGACGGCGCTCGCCGAGGGCGAACTGCTGACCGAGATTCGGGTGCCGAAGGCCGGCGACGCCGGATTCGACTACCAAAAGTTCAACCGGCGCGCGCAGGACTGGGCGATCGTCGGCGCGGTGACGGCCACGGTGAGCGGAACCCGACGTGTCGCATTGGTCAACATGGGTAGCACTCCGATTCGTGCCCGTGAAGTCGAAGCCGCATTGGCGGCGGGTGCCTCGTTCGCCGACGCGGCGCAGGCCGCGGCTGTCGGCACGGAACCGCCGACCGACCTGAATGCCTCGGTCGAGTACCGCGAGCATCTGGCCCGAGTGCTGGTTCGACGCAGCCTCGAAGCCGCGTCGGCCTGAAGGGCGACGCGTGCGGGGGAGTCTCGCTGCGGTCGTCCTCGCGGCCGGGCGAGGCGAACGCTTTGGCGGGCCCCAGGTCAAGGTGCTCGCCGATGTGCGCGGCCGGCCCATGGTCCAACACGCGATCGATGCTGCCGTTGGTTCGGGCCTCGGTCCGGTGGTGCTGGTCGTCGGCCCCGATGCCGACGACGTCGCCGCGCAGGCGGGGCCCGGCGTCGAGGTCGTCGTCAACCCGCGTCCGGGCGACGGCATCTCGTCGTCGCTGCACGTCGCGCTCGACTGGCTCGCGGCTCGCGGCATCGTGCACGGAGCGGTCATCGGCCTGGCCGATCAGCCGGGCGTGCGGGCGACGGCGTGGACACGAGTTGCCGACGCCTACGAGCACGGAGCGTCCCTCGCTGTCGCGACCTACGCGGGCGTGCGGGCGAATCCCGTGCTCATCGGCCGCGACTTGTGGCCCGAGGCGTTGGCGCTTCGCGGTGACGAGGGCGCTCGCCAACTCATGCGTCGTTTCGAGGTCATCGAAGTCGATTGCACCGATGCGGGAGACCCCCACGATGTCGACACACCCACCGACCTCGAGCGCCACCAGACCTGACGACTGTCACCCATTCGGTCCCGATCGCGGCCCGTTCGGTACAGGTGGTGACCGAGCTCGACAGCACGACGCTGGCCGGGACAGCCCAGCCTTCTAGCCTGGGTTCATGGAACGAATCCAGGACTCCTTCCACGTCGCGACCCCGCTCGAAACGACGTGGAACACCTTGCTCGACATCGAACGCATCGCCCCGTGCATGCCAGGTGCGCAACTGCAAGAGGTCGAAGGCGACGAGTACCGAGGTGTCGTCAAGATCAAGGTCGGACCGATCCAGGCGCAATACAAGGGTTCGGCCAAGCTCGCACTCGTCGACGTCGATGCTCGCACGATCAAGATCGACGCCAGCGGTCGCGACACGCGTGGGCAGGGCAATGCCAATGCGTTGATCACGGTCACGATGCGCGGTGACGATTCGGGTACGACGGTCGACATCGACACCGAGGTCAACGTGACCGGCAAGGTTGCCCAGTTCGGCCGGGGTGAGATGCCGAAGATCTCGGCGAAGCTGCTGAAGCAGTTCGTTGCCAATCTGGAACAAGACGTGCTCAGCGCTCCCGTCCCGACGGCTCCCGGCGTGAGCGCGGCCGACGCCGCCGGCTCCGATATTGCCGGACCCGATATTGCCGGACCCGATGCTGCCGGACCCGCGACCGCGGGATCGACCAGCTCCGCCAACGGTTCGGCGCCGACGATTCGAAAGATCGACGCCCCGGAGGCGAAGCCCATCGACGCGCTCGACCTCGCTGGCGGGCAGACGATCGCCAAACTCGTCCTGCCGCTTGCGGGGGTCGCGTTGCTGCTCTATCTGATCTTCGGTCGTCGCCGCCGCGACTGACCGCATCGCGAGGTGCGCGGTCGATCGGCCGTCAGCGTCTAGGGTCGAACCCGTGTTCGCCTCGACGCCACCTCGTGCCGGCGATGCGCGGCCAGGGCCGATCCTCGGGATCGATCCCGGGCTGTCGCGGTGTGGTTACGGCGCCGTCGAGCGCAGCGGCGCCACGTTTCGCGCCACCTCGGCCGGGGTGATCCGAACCGATCCGTCGTGGCCGTTGCCCGAGCGGTTGGCCCGCCTCGCCGCCGAGTTCGAATCGTTGTTCGACGACATCGCTCCCTCGGCGGTCGTCGTCGAACGGGTGTTGTTCCAGGTCAACGCGCGCACCGCGATCTCGGTGGGGCAGGCGAGCGGACTGGCGCTGGCCGCGGCCGCCCGGCGTGGCCTCGAGGTCGTCCAGTACTCGCCCAACGAAGTGAAACTTGCCGTCACCGGCGACGGTGCCGCCGACAAAGCCGGCGTGCAGTTCATGGTGACCAAACTGTTGCGCCTCGCCGTCGCCCCCGACCCGCCCGACGCGGCCGATGCGCTCGCCTTGGCGATCTGCCACGCGTGGCGGGAACGCACCACCCAAGCCGTCGACGCGCACGACCGTGCCAACGAACCGCGTCCCGGAGTCGGACTCAGTGCGCGCATCGACGCAGCGCTCGCGAAGCAGGGGCGACGATGATCGGCTCGGTACGCGGCAGCGTGATCGACCGCACGACCACGGGCGAGGTGCTCATCGAGGTCGGCGGCGTCGGGTACCGCTGCCTCGTACCGCTCAGCGCGATCCCGGGTCTCGAGCCCGGCACCAGCGCGTTCTTGTTCACCCACCTTCACGTCCGCGAAGACGCAATGGTGCTGTTCGGCTTCACGACCAAAGACGACCGCGACACGTTCGAATCGCTGATCACGATCACTGGCGTCGGTCCGAAGCTGGCGCTGGCGATGTTGTCGGTGCATCCGCCGAACGCGTTGCGGCGCGTCTTGCTCGACGACGACGTTGCGGCGCTCTGCCTCGTGCCTGGCGTGGGCAAGAAGACAGCCCAGCGGCTGTTGCTCGAGTTGAAGTCGAAGCTCGCGGTGCCCGACGTCGATCTCACCGCGCCAGGCGGCGTCGCGCCGAGCCCGCGAGCCGAGGTGCGCGAAGCCCTGACGACGATGGGGTTCCAGCCCGACGAAGTTCGCGATGTGCTGGCCGGGCTCGCCGACACCGACCCAGCGACGGGTACGCCCAACCGGTCGGTCGAGTCGTTGTTGCGCGATGCGTTGAAGCAACTGGCCGGGCGAGGCTGACGTGGCGCGCGACGAGTTGTTGACCCCGGCCGCCGACCCGGTCGAAGCCGCCGAAGAAACCACGTTGCGACCGCGACGGCTCGCGGAGTTCGTCGGCCAACCGACCCTCGTCGAACACCTCGAGATCATGATCGAGGCGGCGACGAAACGCGCGCAGGCCGTCGATCACATCTTGCTGGCTGGTCCGCCCGGGCTCGGCAAGACGAGTCTGGCGGGGATCATCGCTGCGGAAATGGGCGCGCGGCTCCAGCCGACGAGCGGGCCCGCGCTCGAGCGCGCCGGCGACCTCGCCGCGATCTTGTCGAATCTCGACGACGGTGACGTGTTGTTCATCGACGAGGTGCACCGGTTGCCGCGGCCAGTCGAAGAAGTGCTCTATCCGGCGATGGAGGACTTCCAACTCGACATCGTCATCGGGAAAGGTCCCGCAGCGCGCAGCATTCGCCTCGACTTGCCGCGTTTCACCCTCGTTGGTGCGACCACGCGCACCGGTCTCATCACTGGGCCGTTACGCGACCGGTTCGGATTCGTTGCCCGACTCGACTACTACGACCATCACGACCTGGCGTCGATCGTGCGCCGGGCCGCCACGATCCTCGGCGTGGAGTTGGCCGACGACGGCGCAGCCGCGATCGCGGGCCGAAGCCGAGGTACTCCTCGGATCGCGAACCGATTGTTGAAGCGGGTCCGGGATTACGCCGAAGTGCGTGGCGACGGCACCATCGATGCCGAGACGGCGATGCGAGCGCTCGCCCTGTTCGAAGTCGACGAACTCGGTCTCGACAAGGTCGACCGCTCGATCCTGGCCGCACTTTGCAAGACCTTCGCCGGTCAACCCGTTGGGTTGTCGACGCTGGCGATCGCGGTCGGTGAGCAACCCGAGACGGTGGAAGACGTGTACGAGCCGTTCCTGTTGCAGAACGGTTTGTTGTTGCGTACGCCGCGGGGCCGGGTCGCGAGCGCGGCTGCGTACGAGCATCTTGGTTTGCCCGCGGCGGTGCGGTCCACCGAGACTCTCGCGCTGTTCGCATCCGATGATGGCGACGCCGACGTTGCCCGAAAGGACTCACCGTGACCGATGCCGTCACCACCGAGATCCGCGATCGCATTGCGATCACGACCATCGACAACGGCAAAGCCAACGTCTTGTCACCCGATGTCGTCGCGGGCCTCGACGCGGCGCTGACCGCGGCCGAATCTGGCGGGGAAGCGGTGGGGGCAATGGTCATTACGGGAACTCCCGGCTTTCTGTCGGGCGGGTTCGACCTGTCGGTCATGATGAGCTCGCTCGAGGCTGCCGGCGCGCTCGTGAGCGCGGGCGGGTCGTTCTTCACCCGCTGCTTCGCCTCGGAAATCCCGGTCATCGGGGCGTGTACCGGCCATGCGGTCGCGGCCGGCGCCTTGCTGCTCCTCGGCTGCGACGAGCGCATCGGGGCTGACGGCAACTACAAGCTCGGACTCATCGAGACCGCCAAGGGCATGGTGTTGCCCCGGTGGGCCGTCGAGTTGGCCGAGGAACGGTTGAGTCGCCGGCACTTCCAGGTAGCGACGGTCGGCGCGCGGATGTACTCGCCCAGCGACGCTCGCGACGCCGGATTCCTCGACGAGGTCGTTGCGCCCGACGCCGTCATCGAACGAGCGGTCGAGGTCGCCAAGGTCTGGTCGGAGTTGCCGCGCTCGGCCTACAAGGGCCAAGTCACGATGAACCGCGGGGAGCGGATCCGTCGGCTCGAAGCCGCGATCGCGGCCGATCGCGGCCGGGGCTTCGCCGTCGGCACCTGACCCGATCGCGGTCGTCCGATCAGGATGACCCGCTCCGGGCTCGACCGCTGCAGTATTCTGCCCCCGCTTCGCCGACCGGAGACCACCGAGGGGCCAGGGTCAGACATCGTGTTCTTCACCATCGCATGGTTCGCCATGCTCGTCGGCGGATTCCTCGTCTTCATCGTGCGCCCACAGCGGCGCAAGATGCAGGAATACCAAGCCATGCAGGACCGACTCGCCGTCGGCGACGAGGTCATCACGACCTCGGGCATGTTTGGTCGGATCGTCGAGATCGACGACGACGAAGTTCGGCTCGAGGTTGCTCCGAACCTGACCTTGCGGTTCGCGCGCGCCGCGATCGGACGACCGGTCGACGACGCCGATGCCGGGTCGGTTGCCGAGGAGCAGTCGGCGTGAGGACGCAGCGATGAAGATCCTCGGACTCCTGTTCGGCGTCGGAGTGGCCGCGCTCGGGCTGGTGTTGTGTGAAACAACCTCAGCGCGGGTCTTGTGGGCCGTCGCCGCGATCTTGATCACGTTGCTGTTGCTCGTCGTTCGCCACGGTCAGGCGCGTGTGCCGATCTTGCGCTTCGGCATCTCGCTCGTGCTGATCGTCACCTCGTTCGTTGCAACCATGCTCTCGGACAAGTCACCGCAACTCGGCCTCGACCTACAGGGAGGCGTATCGATCGTCTTGTTCCCGGTCGAGGGATCCGAACTCTCGCAGCTGAACACCGCGGTCGATGTCATTTCGTCTCGTGTCGCCGGGTTGGGTGTCGCCGAACCTGAGGTCAGCCGGCAGGGCAACACCATCGTGGTCGACATCCCCGGGCTGAAGGACCCGCAGCGCGCGGTCGAAGTCGTCGGGCGCACGGCGTGCTTGCGGTTCCGCCTGGTGACTGCGGGTCCGGTCCCGGCCAATGCGGTCACCGAAGCGACGACCACCACGGTGTCGACGACCTCGACCACGATCGCCGGAACGACGTCGACGACGGTTGCCGGTTCGACCACCGCGGTCGGAACCACGACCCTTGCGCCGGCACCCAGCACGACGCCTGCGGATGCCGACGCGAGCGGCGTCACGATCAACACCCGTGCGGTGGTCGCCGCCCGCCCAGCCCAGAGTCGCCCAGCCCAGAGCCCGACCACCACGATCGCCGGAACGACGTCGGGCGCGCCGGGCTCGACCGCTCCGAGCACCACAGTTTCGGGTGCCACCACCACGACCGTGCCCGCTGCGCCGAAACTCAACTGCGATGCCGCTGCGTCGACTGGCCTGCCGCCCGACCTGTCGATTCCCGACTCGATCCCGACCGACGGCGGCACGCAAATCGTTCCGCCCGACTCGACCTCGGCCCCGATTGCCGCCGACGAGCCCGACGCGGAAGCCGGCGGGGCCTCGATCGACACGGTGCCGGTCGCTGCCGCCCGCCCGGCACAGACGGCACCCGCGACCACCGTCGCCCCGACCTCGACGGTGCCGACCTCGACGGTGCCGACCTCGACAACCTCCGGTCCGTCGACGACGGGCGCGACCACGACGACGTTGCCGGTCGGTACGAACATCTGCGAGACGCTCGTGACCGAGGACGACCCCGAGGGTTCGTCGTGGGTCTACGACAACAAGGCCGAGAACTGCTACCAGGTCGGCCCGACGATCCTGACTGGGCGTGCCATCAGCGATGCCGATTCGCGCTTCGAGCAGAATGGTTTCCTCGTCGACGTCACGTTCAAGAACGACGATTTCGTCAACCTGGTGGCGAACCCGAACGTCGGTCAGCGGGTCGCCATCGTGCTCGACGACCGCGTCCAATCCGCCCCGACCATCAACGAGGGCATCACGGGCCGCGACGTCGTGATCACCGGCGACTTCGACGAACAAGAAGCCGCCGACCTCGCGCTCGTGTTGCGGTACGGCTCGTTGCCGATCCAGTTCGACGAGTCTGAAACGACACAGCAGACCGTCTCGGCGAGCCTCGGGAAGGATCAACTCCGGGCGGGCATTGCGGCAGGCTTGTTCGGTCTGGCGTTGGTCGCGCTCTACATGTTGTTCTTCTACCGTTTGTTGGGTCTCGTGGTGTGGTTCGGGTTGGCGTTGACGGCGATGATTTTCCTGTCGTTGGTGACGTTCCTCGGCAACTCGGAGAGCTTTGGTCTGTCGCTCACGCTCTCGGGGGTGACCGGGCTCATCGTTTCGGTCGGTGTCACCGTCGACAGCTACGTCGTGTACTTCGAACGACTGAAAGATGAAGTGCGAGCGGGCAAGACCATCCGCAGCTCACTCGACTCGGGCTTCACGCGCGCTTTTCGCACGATCGTCGCGGCCGACCTCGTGTCGCTCATTGGTGCCGGTGTTCTCTATGCGCTCGCCGTCGGGTCGGTGCGCGGCTTCGCGTTCTTCCTCGGGCTCTCGACCCTCATCGACCTGGTCATCGCCTACTTCGTGATGTACCCGCTCGTGTGGTTCATGGCCCGTCGACCGAAGTTGGTACGCATGAAGGGCCTCGGCATCGCCGCAGGTCTCGATGTGGCCGGGAAGGTCGACGTATGACCAGCGGGCTCGATCGCGAGTCGCAGGTGCCGGGCGTCGATCGCCGTCACCGGCCGAGCGACTTCTATCACGAACGCACAACCTTTCGATTCATGCGTCATCGGCGCGCGATGGCCATTGCGTTCATCTCCGTCATCGTGCTGAGCATCCTTGCGTTGTTCGTGCGTGACCTGAACCTCGGGCTCGACTTCGAAGGCGGGGTGTCGTGGCAGGTCGACATGGCCGACGACCGAACCGCATCGGTGCAAGACGTCCGCGATCTCCTCGAACAAACCGAGTTCTCCGAGGCCAAGGTCACCCTCACCAAGGACGCCCAGGACGGTACGACCACCGTGCGGGTCCAATCCGAAGAACTCCCCGATGACCCGGTGAAAGACCTGCGCGACGCCATCGCCGAAGCGACCGGTACCTCGCCCGCCGAGGTCACCGCCGACATCGCTGGGAATCGCGGCACCTTCAGCGTCGCATCGGTCGCCGGCGCCGACCAGAACGCGATTCAAGCCGCGGTCGAAACCGTCGACGATGTCACCGCAACCGTCACGGTGACCCCCGTCGTCGAGGGTTCCAATGTCGCCGTCGTCATCGAGGACTTACCCGCGAGCCCTCGCGACTCGGTGACCGAAGCCTTGGCCGAATACGCCGGCGCCACGACGGAGGACGTGTCGATCAACACCGTCGGACCGACCTGGGGCGACGAGGTCAGCAAGAAGGCGCTGATCGCGCTGTTGTTGTTCTTCGTCATTCTCGCGGTGTACCTGTCGCTGCGATTCGAGTTCAAGATGGCGATGTCTGCGATCGTTGCGGTGATCCACGACATCATCTTCACCGTCGGGATCTACGCTCTCGTCGGATTCGAGGTCACGCCGGCGACGGTGACCGCGGTGCTGACGATTCTCGGTTTCTCGCTCTACGACACCGTTGTCGTGTTCGACAAAATCAACGAGAACACGCCCGCCGTATCCAATCAGTTCACCTACGGGGAGATGGTCGATCGATCGCTGAACCAAGTGCTCATGCGGTCGCTGTCGACCTCGCTTGTGGCGTTGTTGCCCGTCGTGTCGTTGCTCGTCATCGGAGCGTTCATCCTCGGTGCGAACGCGCTCGAAGACTTTGCGCTCGCGCTCTTTGCCGGCTTGTTCATCGGCACGTACTCCTCCTTGTTCGTTGCCGCTCCAATGCTGTGCGGGTGGAAAGAACGTGAACCGCAGTACCGAGCGATGGCCGAACGACGCGCGCGTGGAGCGACCACGTCGACGCCAGCTCGTCCGGCCGTCAAGCCGCACCTGGGGTCACCTGGTGTCGATGCCGCGGGCGATCTCGACCCGACGTGGGACTCGACCGGCATTCCCGGGCCGCCCGCGGTGAAGGGCGTGGTCCAACCCCGACCGCGCCAGCCGCGTCGCAAGAAGCGCTGATCGAACGCTGGAGCCTCGGTCCCGTCGCGAGCGAGCGCTCGGCTCGGCGACCCGGCACGCGGTTGGTACCCTCGAACGGTGGCCGAAGCCGATTGGCTCAAGCAACACATTCGTGATCTACCCGATCACCCCCAACCGGGTGTGACCTTTCGCGACATCACGCCGTTGCTCGCAGACGGCGCTGCCTTCGCCGAAGCCGTCGATCGTCTCGCAACGCCATTTCGCAACGAGGCGATCGATGTCGTCGTCGGCATCGAAGCTCGTGGCTTCGTGTTCGGCGCTCCTGTCGCGGCGGCGCTCGGTACGGGTTTCGTGCCCGCCCGCAAACCCGGCAAGTTGCCGGGACCGACGCGTCGCGAGGAGTACGCGCTCGAGTACGGCACCGACGCATTGGAGGTGCATCGTGACGCCCTCGCTACCGGCGCTCGCGTTCTCGTCGTCGACGACGTCCTCGCGACGGGCGGGACCGCGGCTGCGGCCGCCCGCCTCGTGACCGGACAAGGCGGGGTGCTGGTTGGCCTGAGCTTTCTGATCGACCTCACGTTTCTCGCGGGTCGTACCCAACTGCAACCGCATCGCGTGCACGCGGTGCTGGAGTACTAGGTCGGCGCCGGTGGCCCTCGGATCGCTTGCCCGCCGCCGTGTCGACCCGCCGGACCCGTTGCTCGCGGAATTGCTGGATCGGTATTCGGCTCGTCATCCCGGCTCGAGCACCTCGGCGATCGAACGGGCGTATGCGGTTGCCGCCGCGGCGCACGAAGGCCAAGAACGCAAGTCCGGAGATCCCTACATCTCGCATCCCGTCGGCGTCGCCACGATCGTCGCCGACCTCGGACTCGACGACACGACGGTCATCGGCGCGTTGCTCCACGACGCGGTCGAAGACACCACCGTCTCGCTCAGCGACCTCGAACAGGACTTCGGTGCCGATGTCGCTGCGATCGTCGACGGGGTCACGAAGCTCGATCGGTTGAACTTCGACGACCGCGAGGCGCAGCAGGCCGCGACCATGCGCAAGATGCTCGTCGCGATGGCGAAGGACATTCGCGTCCTGCTCATCAAACTCGCCGATCGTCTGCACAACATGCGCATGATCTCGTCGTTGCAGCCCGAAAAGCAACGTCGAATCGCGCAAGAGACCTTGGACATCTACGCACCGTTGGCGCACCGCCTCGGCATCGGCGACGTCAAGTGGCAACTCGAAGACCTTGCGTTCAAAGTGCTGCAACCGAAGGTCTACGCCGAGATCGACCAGATGGTCGCGGTGCGAGCTCCGGCGCGCGACGAACAGATCACGCTCGTGATCGAAGGCGTGCGATCGCGGCTCGCCGATCTGCGCATCGACGCCGACGTCACCGGACGCGGCAAGCACTATTGGTCGATCTACGAAAAGATGGTCGTGCGCGGCCGCGAGTTCGCCGAGATCCATGACCTGCTCGGCGTTCGCATCATCGTGGAGTCGGTCAAGGACTGCTACGGAGCGCTCGGGGCAATCCACGCGATGTGGCGACCGGTCCCCGGGCGGTTCAAGGACTACATAGCAATGCCCAAGTTCAACCTCTATCAGTCGCTGC
>SXGT01469795.1_pt1 | contig 30013 bp, 29 predicted proteins | sample 3176221 | NCBI WGS metagenome assembly SXGT01 (sample SAMN11356862, study PRJNA531348) | freshwater metagenome | isolation source: freshwater sample F1-120 | place: China: Fuxian Lake, Yuxi | collected 2017-12-25 | reverse complement strand
GTGCCCGATCGAGGGCTTGGTTGGCCGATTGGCCGCCCTCAGCGCCATAGACGCGCTGATGGAAAAAAATACGCTTGGCATCGCCAGCGAAAGCGCCACACGGCAGGCAGTGCTGGCGGTGGCGGTTGCCAACGGGCTTGCCAGCGCCTATACCAGCTTTGTGGCGGTGGATGAAAACGGGCAAGCCAGCCGAAAGGGCGCCATGACGGTGGAAGTGAGCCAACCCCTGCCAGAAGGCTTGCAGATGGACCATCTGTACAGCATGCAAGCACCGATGTACTCCATTTCAGACATCGATTTCGACGACGCGATGAGCGGTGTTGAGGGTTTTGCGCCTCACTCCCCCAGCCCGATGCGGTTGGCAAGATCCATGGGTCATATGAAACTTGCGAGGAGCAGCTTTGATGAGGATGTCTCTCCGATGACCGCACTGATACAGATGTTGCGGACCCAACGGTTGGATGGCAGCTGGAATGAGGATGTGCGGCTGACAGCATTGGTGTGTATCGCCTTTAGCGTACAGGGCCAGTGCCATACGCGGGGCACCTACAAAAAGCAACTGGGCAAGGCCTTGGCGTGGTTAGCCGCCCAAAAAGCAAGCGGCACCTTGGCCTATTGGCGCCTGGCGGCCATTTACGCGCTGGAGATCGTTTCCCAAAAGAGTACCGCGCCCAATGTTGACGCTTACCCGAACGCGGGGAAACCGGCGGTGGGATCGAGCATGTTGGAAAATTGCCTGATCGAGGTGATGGAAGGGTTGGGAACCAGAAGGCTGGAATTTTCAGATTCGTTCAGTGAGCAGGAGATGGCACTGTTCGGCTGGGATTAAGGGGGGAGCAAGTTCGGTAACGCACAAGGGGGCAAGGTCGAAAGGTGGGGTTGGCAGAAGGTTTGCCAACCCCACCGTTTTATTTCCCGTTGATTTATCCTCACAAGCAAGGGGAATTCCTGCAACCTGGCCTATAATATTGTGTTTAAGCAATTAATTTTGAAAAACCAAGGTTGCCATGGATATTTCACAACACATACACTTGCTGGGAGACATGCTTGGGGGCGTGATCTCTGAACTGGAAAGCGCCGAGATCTTCGCGCTGGAGGAGAAGATCCGTTTGGCTGCCAAAGCACGCCGGACGGGTGACAAGGCCGCGGAGGGTCAGTTGATCAGCCTGATCTCTTCGATGACACCGCGCGAAGCGCGCGCGGTGGCGAGCGCTTTTGCGATCTATTTTGATCTGGTGAACCTGGCGGAGGAGAATTACCGCCTGTCCATTTTGCGGCAACAGGAAGACGAAGAAAGCAAGGGCCGCAAGGAGACCATTGACGAGGCCATTCGCACGCTGCGCGAACGCGGATTTAGCGAAAGCCAAATGGCCAGCCTGGTAGAAGAACTTAATATCGAATTGGTGCTCACCGCCCACCCAACCGAATCGCGCCGGCGCACGGTCATCTCCAAGCTGCAACGGCTATCGGGCTTGCTGCGGGAATACACCCTTGCAACCGGATCCAAAACCCAGCGCGAGCGGCTAAAACGCTCGATGGTGGCGGAGGTGAGCACGTTGTGGCTGACCGACCGAAACCGGCTGAACAAGCCGGCCGTCACCGACGAGGTACGCACTGGCCTGTATTACATCGACAGTGTGTTTTGGAGCGTTATACCGTGGATCTACAGCGACCTGGATGAGGCGCTGGCCAAGTATTACCCGGGCGTAACCGCCCACAAAACCTGGCTGCGCCTGGCCAGCTGGATGGGCGGCGACAGGGACGGAAACCCGTTTGTAACCGTGGAAGTGACCGCTGAAACCTACCGATTGCACCGCGGTTTGGCGGTAGAGAACCTGCGACGCCACCTGAAGGACCTTTCGCGCCATCTCAGCATTAGCCGCCGGCGACTGGGCATCCCGCAGAGCCTGCAGGCGTGGATCGACAGCCGTCAGCCTTTGCCCGAACATGTGCAATACATCGCCGACAGGTACAACGCGGAACCGTACCGACTGATCCTGTCTCTGCTGGCTGCCGACCTGGAAGCGGCATCGAGTGAGGATATGAAAGGCAAGCTACTCAAAGGCGAACACTTTACCGCGCGCGTGCGCTATGCCGAGATCCTGGAACCGATCATGGAGATCTACAACAACCTGCCGGGCATTATCGCCAACGACGAATTGCTGTCGGTATTCCGCGAGCTGAGGGTGTTTGGCTTGCACTCTGCCCGCATCGACCTGCGCGACGACAGCAGCAAATACAACCGGGCCGTAGGCGAGGTAATGCGGGCGCTTGAGATCTGCCCGAATTTTGAGGAATTGCCAGACCATAACCGGCTGGCATTGCTGACCGAATTGCTTTTGAAACCGGTGCCTGATCTGGCGGAACGGCCAGGCGTAACCGCGACAACTGCCGACCTGTGGGCAACCTTCAAGCTGATGGGCAGGGTGCACAACGTGTACGGGCCCAATTTGCTGGGCCCGGTCATCATCTCTATGACGCGCAGCGCGGCTGATGTGCTGACGGTGTTGTTGTTGGCGCGCTGGTCTGGGGTGGATTTTCCGGTGATGATCACGCCGTTGTTTGAGAGCGTGGCCGACCTGCAAAATTCTCGCCGCATACTGACGGAATTATTCAACAACGAAGTTTATAAGCAACATCTGGAAGCGCTGAAGCAACACCAAATGGTGATGATCGGCTATAGCGACAGCAACAAAGACGGCGGTTACCTGATGGCGAACTGGAGCCTGTTTCAGGCCCAGGAGCAGATCACCGATGTGGCGGCCGATTTTGGCGTCAAGCTGACCATTTTCCACGGCCGCGGCGGAACGGTTGCCCGCGGTGGCGGTCCAGCCAACCGTGCCATTCAGGCACAGCCGGTGGGCAGCATTCACGGGCGGTTTCGGGTCACCGAGCAAGGGGAAGTGATCGCGACGCGCTACTCTAACCCGGAGCTGGCCCACCGCCATTTGGAGCAGATCGTGAACGCTGTTTTGCTGGCGTCGGCAGATTCGTTTGAATCGCCCGAGGAACAAACCCGCAAACGGGCCATCCCCGCGGAGTGGCGCGCAATGATGGACAAGATCAGCAACCGCGCCCTGGCGCAGTACCGCGGTTTGGTGTACGACACCGACGGGTTTAATGCCTTTTGGCAAAAAGTAACCCCGCTGGACCAGATCACCAAACTGCACCTCGGTTCGCGGCCATCGGCGCGCAAAGTGGGCACCAGTGTGCGCAGCATCCGCGCCATACCGTGGGTTTTCAGCTGGATGCAAAGCCGCTTTAACCTGCCGGGCTGGTTTGGCCTGGGCAGCGGTTTGGCGCATGCCGATGACCTGGCCATGTTACAAAAAATGTACCAAAATTGGCCGTTCTTTAGCACATTGCTGAACAATGCCGAAAGCAGCCTGCTAAAGGCCGACATGGAGATCGCGCAGGTGTATACCCGGCTTCTTGCCGAGGATGAAGCCAAGGAGACCGATGGATTGTTCAGGCTGATACGGCAGGAATATGACCTGACCTGCCAAATGGTGATGCAGATCAGCGGGCACACCAGCCTAATGCAGACCGAGCCGGTTACCCAAAAAGCGGTCAAGCTGCGCAACCCGTACATTGACCCGCTCAGTTTTATGCAGGTAGAGTTGCTAAAACGGCTGCGGGAAAATGGCGAAGAGGGCGAGGACACCAATTTGCTGCGCGAGGCGGTCATACTGACCATCAATGGAATTGCGGCCGGCTTAAAAAATACCGGGTAGAATACCCATCATGAAAAAAATTCTCCTGCGCGGCGGCGGAGACCTGGCGACAGGCATCGCTGTCCGTTTACATCGTTGCGGTTTTTCAGTCATCATCGCGGAGTTGCCTGCCCCTCTCTCTGTGCGGAGGAAGGTCAGTTTTTCTGAAGCGGTTTATGATGGCGCGATCTTGGTGGAGGGCGTGGAAGCGGTGCGCGCAGCCACTTATGAAGAAGCAATACAACAGCTGGCCCTGGATAAGGTGCCGGTTTGTGTGGATCCTGACCTGGCCATGTTGCCGACCGGGCACTTTGATGCCGTGATCGACGCGCGTTTGATGAAGGTGGAACATCCCCCGATTGAAGAAAATTCGCCCTTTACGATCGGTTTGGGGCCGGGTTTTAGCGTTGGCGCCAATTGCCACGCGGCCATAGAAACCGAGCGCGGGCACCACCTTGCCCGGGTGATGTGGAGCGGCAGCCCCAGCCCTGACAGCGGAATGCCGGAAGGCGACCCAAGGCGGGTGTTCCGTGCGCCATGCGATGGCGTTGTACGGGTGGTGGCCGATATTGGCAGCCTGGTGGTTGCCGGCCAATTGCTGGCGGAAGTGGGCCTGGTGCCTGTTTACGCGCCACTGGATGGGGTGATCAGAGGGATGATGCGGGATGGGACCTGGACCCAAAAAGGTGTTAAGTTGGGCGATGTGGACACCCGCGGCGATGCGAGTTATTGCTACACCATCTCAGACAAAGCCTATGCCATAGCAGGCGGCGTGCTGGAAGCCCTTTTGACGTATTCCGAAAAAAAACGTGCCAGCTAACCATCCTACCTTGTCGCAGGCGTTTCGGATCGGCCGCAACAGCCGGGTGGCGGTTGTTGGGGCGGGTGGAAAAACCAGCATGTGTTTTGCCCTGGGCAGAGAGAACACGCCGGCGATCGTTACCACAACCACCCATATGGCCGGTTTTGAAGCCAGCCTGGCAGACAGCCACCTGCGCATAAGCCCTGAACAACAGTTGCTGGATGTGGTATCGACCTGGGACAAAAAAGGCCTTAGCCTGGTTACAGGCCACCTAAACCCAGCCGATGAAAAATTGACCACCCCGACACAAGAACAATTGCGCCAATTGCATCTTTGGTGTTCCCAAACCGGAGTTCCCTTGATCATTGAGGCGGATGGAGCCAAACACCGGCTGATAAAAACGCCGGCGGAACATGAACCCGCGATCCCTGATTTTGTTCAAACCGTGGTGGTCGTGGCCAACCTCACCGCCCTTGGGCAGCCCCTGGGTGAAGGCATTTGCCACCGGCCAGCGCAATTCGCGCGGCTGGCTGGTTCGGCACTGGGTGAACCCTTGAAAGCCAGCCACCTTGCGGCGGTGCTCTCTCACCCACACGGCGGGTTAAAAGGAAAAAGCGCGGAGCGGCTTTATTGCCTGGCCCTGACTGGCGCAGACACAGAGAGGGAGTTATCTGCCGGCGCGCAGATCGGTGAAATTTGCCAGCCCGATTACGCGGCGGTTGTAATTTGCCAGCTGCACACAAAGCCGGTGAGAATCCATTCGGTACGCCAGCAGGTTGCCGGGGTGATCCTGGCCGCTGGTGCTTCCAGCAGGTTGGGCCGGCCCAAGCCATTGGAGCCCTTGTTTGGGCGGCCGTTTGTATGGTGGGCGGCTCGCTCGGCGATCGAGGCTGGGTTGTCTCCGGTGATCGTGGTTACCGGGGTTGAGCACGAAAAAATTGCGGCGGCCCTGGATGGGTTGCCGGTTCAGTTGGCCCACAATGGCGAATGGAAAGAAGGCCAGGCGTCGTCGATACGGGCAGGGGTTGCCTGCCTGCCTGATGCGTGCGGCGCGGCAATATTTTTGATGGCCGACCAACCCCAGGTGACCCCCACACTGTTGCGTGCCCTGGTGGAGGAACATTCCAAACGGCTGCCGCAGATCTTGGCGCCGATGGTGGGAGGCAAGCGTGCCAACCCGGTGCTGTTCGACCGGATCACCTTTGCCGCGCTTGCCGGTTTGGCGGGTGATGTGGGTGGCAGGCAGTTGTTCACCCGATTCAATGTGGAGTATTTGGAATGGCTGGATGGCTTGATGGGGCTGGACGTGGATACGCCGGAAGAGCTTGAATTGCTGACCAAGTTATTAAAAGAGCGTGGCAATGAAGCCAATTAGCGCCATTGTTATGGCCGCCGGCCAAAGCAAGCGAATGGGCAAACCCAAAATGCTGCTGCCATGGGGCAAAGGAACGGTGATAGAAGCCAGCGTGAATGCGTTGCGGCAAGGCGGCATTGAGGATGTGGTGGTGGTTTGTGGTGCGCTCTTATCGGAGATCGAGGCGGTTCTGGGAGCAACCGCCCGCTGTGTGTACAATCCGCAATACCAAAATGATGAGATGTTGCTCTCTTTGCAGGTGGGGCTGAAGAGCCTGCAAGGCCACAGCGCGGCCGTGATGGTGTGCCTGGGAGACCACCCACAACTTAACCCGCAGGTGGTAACCGCGTTGGCAGAAAAATGGCCAGACACGCGATCGACCATCCTGATCCCATCCCATTCCATGCGGCGCGGTCACCCGTGGCTATTTGACACAAGTTTGGTTGCCCCGATCCTTGCCTTACGTTCGCCGGCAACCCTGCGGGATGTTTTTTCGCTGCCCGGGGCCAAGGTAGCATATCTGCCTGCGGACGCATCGGTATTAATGGACCTGGATACTCCCCAGGAATATGAGCGAGACAAACCCAACCGTTGACCAGCGGTGCTTGTAAACCGGCTTCCAGCGTGCTACCTTGATAGTAGAGACAAGTTCACTGGAAGGAGGCAACCCATGACAGACTGGTTTGAAATGGTCGAGGGCATACAAAACGCGATGAAGGCGGTAGACAAGGCCCATGTTGCCACCGAGCAGCTGCGGCAGCAGGCCAATGGCCAAACCGTTAAGCAGTTTCATGATGAAATGGTTGAACTGGCGGGGCAATTGGCGCGGCTTCAGCAGATTTTGGCCCATAATCCTGAATTTACCATGGATGAGATCGCGGAGGCAGTTGGCCGTAATTTGGGGACAGCGCATACCTACCATCGCTACGGTTCGGTAGAACCAAAGTAAACCAAAAGTGTTTATAATTGAAACAACCTGCCAGCACGGATAGCCTCCGTGCTGGCCTTGTAATCCACATTCATTTTAAGGACCTGCCAACTTATGCGATATTACGTGATCGTCAATCCAACTTCAGGACGTGGTTTGGGCGGGAGATCCCTACCCCAGATCAGAAAGCGCTTTGAACAAGAAGGCAAGGACTTTACCCTGGTGGAAACCACCCGTCAGGGGCACGCGCGCCAGTTAGCGGAACAAGCCGCCCTGGATGGATACGACGCGGTGGTATGTTGCAGCGGTGATGGGACGATCAACGAGACGATCAACGGATTGGTGGCGGCAGCCCAAAAAGGGGCCCAAAAAACCATCTTTGGGGTGATCGCCATTGGTACCGGCAATGATTTTGCCGGTGGCGCCGGTATTGCCACCACGCTGGATGCCAGCCTGGATATTTTGATGGCCGGCCATACCAAGGTGATCGATATGGGTTTTGTTAAAGGGGGGGATTACCCGGAAGGCCGCTATTTTGGCAATGGCATAGGCATGGGTTTGGATGCCGCTGTGGGGACCCAGGCGGAGAAGATACGCTGGACGCGCGGGTTGCTGGCCTACCTGATCGGTTTGCTGCAAACCGTATTTATGTATTACGACCCGCCCAAGGTGCGCATAGATATTGACGGCAAGGTGATCGAACAATATTCGCTGATGGTATCGGTAATGAACGGCCGTAGAATGGGAGGCGGATTTGTGATGACCCCCACCAGCAAGATCGATGATGGTTTGTTTGACTTGTGCATCGCAGAAGCGCCTTCGCAATGGCGCATTTTGCAGCTGATCCCTTATTTCCTCAAGGGCACCCAAGAGGGACAAAAGGAGATCTTGCTGACCCAGGGAAAAAAGGTACGTGTAGAAGCGCTTACCGGCGAGTTCCCTTGCCATGCGGATGGCGAATGGATCAGCAAACATGCGACCCTGATCGAGGTGGAAATGTTGCCTGCCTCGTTGACGATCTTCGCTTAAGGCTGGCGCAATGTCAATATTGAAAAAAACGATCACTGGCTTATGCAAGGCTGGACTGATGGTGCTGTGCGATGTGGATTGGCACGCGCTGGACTCGATCCCGAAAGAGGGGCCATTGGTGGTGTATGCCAACCATACCGGCACCATTGAAGCGCCGGTGGTCTATTGCGCGCTGGCGCCCAGGCCCAAGGTGACCGGGTTTGGCAAGGCGGAGATCTGGAAAAATAAATTCCTGAGCTTTATTTTTAATATTTGGGAAGTGATCCCTGTGAACCGCGGGGAAGGCGACCTGAACGCGCTAAAAAAGGCCTACCAGGCGATGGAGGATGGATACATCTTTGGTTTGGCGCCAGAAGGTACGCGTAGCAAGGATGGAACCCTGTTACGGGCGCATGGCGGGGCGGTGATGATCGCGCTGCGCAGCGATTGCCCCCTGATACCGGTTGCGCATTGGGGTGGCGCCAATTTTGGTTCCAACATCAAAAAAGCCAGGCGCACCCATATGGAGCTGAGGGTTGGTCGAAAGTTTAAGCTGAACCAAAATATTGAAAAGGTGACCAAAGAAGTGCGGCAGGCAATGGCGGATGAGATGATGTACCAGCTGGCAAAGTTGCTGCCAGAGGAATACCGGGGCGCCTATGCCGATCTTGAGAACGCGACTGAGAAATATATTGAATTTTTGGATTGACCATTCGGTTGATCGATGAATAAAAAATGGCTGCCGGAGATCTTGTTCGGCAGCCATTTTTATTGTTTTTAGCACCCAGGGTGTTATTGTTGGGCCTGTTCCTTGGGCGTACCCGCGCTGATCACGGGGCCTTCGGCAGGTACGGTCGCGGGCCTGCCCAAAGGCATGGCGGGGCGGTTGATCTCGGTTTTGCCATTGGGGGCGTAAATCATACCCTTCAACAGAGAATCGGCCCATACGCCGCCACCGAGGATGTCGTTGCCTTTGGCGTTGGCGCTGGCGCGGTTGGAGCCAGCCAAAATACCGGCATAACTGCTTAGGTCCATCGCTTTATAGGCCGGGTTTAGGTTGCTGTCGTGGCAGGTGATGCAGGCGGCGGCGCCATCGTACCAAACATTGGGGGTATGGAAGAGCTTTTCAATATCGCCTTTGTAGGTAGCGGTGCAGGCTACTTCCTGCGCATCGGTGAAGTCGAACGGATCGGTTTCGGGATAGCCGGCATCTACCCAGGCGCCAATGAGCGCGACCGCGCTGACCTTGCATTTGGGGGTAAAGGCGGCGGCTTCAGCGCCAACTTTGGGGGCAGGCATGGCTGCCGGTGGCAATTGCGGAACCGGGGTGTGGATGGCTTCGTTGTACCCTTTGCAGGTGTTGTTGGTTTGGCAACCAAAATAGTACAAACCAAAGGACCAAACCACCAGCATTACAGGCAAGCCAACCAACACGGTGTAAATGATGTTCTTTGTACTGTCTTTCATCTTCAACTCCATGTTATTGGGCTGGCGCTTTTAGGGTGCGCACAAAATTCACCACATCCCAGCGGTCGCGAACGGTTAGGTTTTCATTGAGCGCAGGCATGTGGATCTGGCCACCATCCCCTTGGATACCGTTGGAGATGGTCAGGAAATGGGCGCCATCGGGCTTGGATTGGACGGTATCGAGGGTGAGGTTTCGGGGAGCCCAAACCAGCGCCCCGGCGATAACGCCGGCGCCATCGCCCAACGGGCCATGGCATTGGGCGCAATTGGCAGCATACAGTAATTGCCCTCGGTTGATCGAGAATTCATCGGCGATGATCGGATTCTCTGGAACGCCCTGTCCAGGGATGTAAGCAGCGCCATCCACAGGGATGGAGCGGGCCGCTACCGGCAATGGTGATTCCATTGGTTTGTAGGCAGGTTGGATCTCCATGAATGAGATCCATTCCAATTTGATCACATCAAAGGTGAAAAGCAACATCACCGCCAACACAACACCGGCTACAGCCAATACGAGGGCGAGTCTTTGGAAAAAGTTCATAGGGGCTTTGCCTCCGCTTCACGGATGGATTCCGCGCCGGCTTTTTGCAGGGCGGCGCTGATGCTTTCGTATTGTTCCGCGGTGCAGTCAACCAGCAGCGCGATCTTGCCATCGCTGATCTCTTCAACGTAGGCCATGGGGCCATAATTGGGGAATTTGCTATCTAAAAACACACCCAAAAAGGTGCTTAGCAACATGCCCAGCATGGTGACCTCAAAAAGCACCACCACGGTTGGCGGGCCGGAGATGATAGGCTGGCCGCCGACGTTGATGGGGTAGGAGAGGGGGGTCCAAAAAGCAAGCAACAGGCCAAGGCCCAAGCCCGCCACCGCGCCGCCCAGCGCAATGCCGGGTACGTGGGAGGGGTGCTTTTTGCGGCCCATCATCGCTTCGGTGATCGGCAGGCCGCTGATCACTTCCACTTGCGCGTCGGGGATGCCCAGGGCGCGCAGCGCTTTTACGCCCGCGGAGGCGGGGTCGATATCTTCAAAAATGGCAAGCAACATATTTTTATTGGTCATGGTTGTCACCGTTTAATCCAGGTCGCTGACGGTGATGATGGGTTCTTCACCGAAGTGCTTGATGGTATGGGCATGCTGGCCTTCCTGGACCTCCCAAACCGGTACGAGCGGGATGATGCGGGAAGCGAGCATGTACAACAAGGCGAAGAAAGCGAGGGTGCCAATGCTAAGCGGGATCTCAACGCCTGGCTTGTAGAACTGGTATGTGAACGGGAAGCGGTTGATGCTGAGCGAGGTAGGCACGATGATGTAACGCTCGAACCACATTGCTATGTTTACCAGGAAGCCAACTGTGAAAAGCAGGGTGGGGTTGCGGCGCCAATTTTTGTTCCACAAGGTTGCCCACGGAATGGCGATGTTGAAGATCAACATCAGGAACCACATATACCCGGTGGGGCCGGCTTCGTGGAAGTGCAGCAGTTCGTCGGTCCACTTGTCGCCACCGTACCATTGCACCATATAGTCGTTGAAGAAGAAGTAAGCCCATGTCATGGAGATAATCAGCATTAGCTTGCCGAGCGCGTCCAGATGCTCGGGGCGGATAAAGTACTTCATATTCTTCATCGTTCCACGCACCACGATCATCACCATTGCCACAGCCGATAGGCCGCTTTGCAAGGCGCCGACCACACAGTACGGGCCAAAGATGGTTGAGTTCCAGCCGGGGCGCATTGCGACGGCGAAATCCCACGAAACGATGGTGTGGACGGAGAACATAACCGGCAAAATGGCGAAAGCAAACAGGTTCATCGCGAAGCGCAGGTGGGTCCATTCGCCTTCGGTGCCCCTAAAGCCGAGCGCCAAAACAGTGTACAGTTTTTTGCGCCAACCGGTAGAGCGGTCGCGCGCCATGGCCAGGTCTGGGATGAGCGGCATGAACAGGTACATGGTGCTGGAGAGCAGATAGGTATTGATGGCCAAAAAGTCCCACGCCAAAGGGGAGTGGAAGTTGGGCCACAAACCGCGCTCGTTGGGGTATGGTGCCAGCCAGTAAGAGAGCCAAACCCGGCCCATGTGCATAAAAATGCTCAGGCCGGCTTGCACCAAACCAAAGGTGGTCATCAATTCGGCGGCACGGGTAAATGGGCGGCGGAACTCTGCCTTGAAGACCTTGAGCAAGGCTGATACAAAGGTGCCGGCATGGCTGATGCCGATCCAAAAGACGGTATTGACCAGGAAAATTCCCCAATAAATGGGGCGGTTGACGCCAGCGACACCCAGGCCGTTGGCGATCATGTATCCCCAGTAGTAGAACAGACAGACGGCAACTACGAGGCCAAGGAACCCCGCCACCACCCAAAACTTCCAGGAGGTGGTGGTCATGGCTTCCATCACCATGGCGTTCATCTCGCCGCGCGGGCGCGGGTCGAGCATCAGGTGCTCTTCACGCAGGCGTGCGATATGCTCGCTCTCTTGCCCGCTGGCATGCCCAGCGTGATGGGCATTATGTTTGGTGGACTCAGCCATTACGGCCATAGTTTTTCTCCTCTTCAAGGAAGGTCACTCGGGGGAGAGTGCCAAGGTCTTCGAATAATTTGACACCACGGCCCTGGGCACTGGCTTTGCTGACCTTGCTTTCGGGGTCATCGAGCCGGCCAAAGATGATCGCGTCGGCCGGGCAGGCTTGGGCGCAGGCGGGTACCACTTCGCCATCGGTAATTTCGCGCCCTTCCGCCTTGGCGGAATCTTGCGCTTTGTGGATTCGCTGGATGCAGAAGGTGCATTTTTCCATGATGCCGCGGCGGCGTACGGTAACATCGGGGTTGAGCTGGTTGCTGAGTGGCTCTGGGCGGTCGTAATCGCGCATGTTGAACACACGGGCAACGTAAGGGCAGTTGTTGGCGCAATATCGGGTGCCAACACAACGGTTATACACTTGCAGGTTCAGGTCTTCACTTTGGCTGTGTACTGAGGCGAACACCGGGCAAACCGGCTCGCAGGGGGCGTGGCCGCATTGTTGGCAGGCGATCGGTTGGAAGGGAGTGCTTTTTACCTCGGGATACTCACCCTCAAAGGTATGTTCAACGCGGATCCAATGCAAGGAGCGGCCATAGCCGGCATCCTCCTCACCGACGAAGGCGATGTTGTTCTCCATCGCGCAGGCGGCAACGCAGGCTTGGCACCCGGAACAGACGTCCATATCGATGGACATGCCCCAAACACCGGTGGTCTCTTCCCAGTTGGCTTTAAATTCAGGAATGTTATGTTTTGCCATTCTTCATCTCTCCGATCAATTAATGGCCGCCCAGGTCGCGTTCCAGCTGGGCATAGCCAGAAAGCCTGGAAAGGGGGGCTTGTTTGCCGGTTTTTTCGATCTTGACCTTGATTCCGTTGGAGATCACGTCTCCCGCGGCATTGGTGTGGGCCGAAAACAGGTTGGCGGGGTTGGCGCCACGACCGCTGGCGTAGCGGCCATTGTTGGTGTGGCCTTGCCCAAACGGAATGGCGACGACATCGGGCCGAATGGCCTTGTGGATCGCGATCGCCAATTCAACCTCGCCGGCTTCGCTGATGACCTTGACCACGTCATCGTCGTGCAGGCCCAGCTCGTGGGCGGTCTCTGGGTTCATTTCCAGCCAGGTGTTCCACATAATGGTGGTGGCAGGGTCGGGTACTTCTTGCAGCCAGGGTTTGTTGGCGCCAGATTCAGCCAAAACGGGCGACATATAGGCATGAAGGAAAAATTCTCCTTCGCCAGAGGGCTGGGCTTGCAGGTCAAGCGCCTTATCGAGCGAGCCACTGGCGGCGGGGGTAGCGGTACCGGGAAGGTTTTTCCACCATCCGCCAAATTGCTGGAAGGATGCCCAAAAAGCGGGCAGGTCGGCCGCGCCATAGTAGCCGTCGCCGGCTGCCATCAGCGGTTCGATCTTGCTTTGGATTAATTGGACCTCATCGGCATAGGGGAGGGCGGCCTTACCGCCGGCAGCAGCCCCAGCCGCCAAAAGAAGGTCGATGGTGGACATGGTGTTGAAGAAGGGGGCGACCACAGGCTGGGCACCAGAAAGGACAGCGACCTCGCTGCCGGTGCGTACCCGCTGGTAACCAAAGGATTCCAGCGCGCTATGGTCGGGCAGCTGGTAGTCTACATAAATGTTGCCAGTGGTTTCATCGGCATAGGTAGAAAAGGAGATCACCTGGCCGACATTGGCAAGCGCTTGCTCAAAACCAAAAGCGGCGGGGATCTCGAAGACGGGATTAAAGCCGTGAATGAACAAGGTCTTTACTTTTCCGTTGTTTATGTTGGCGATGAAATCTTGCAGATCGGCTGCGGAGGCGGCGTTGGCGCCACCGGCCAGGGGGGATTCTGGGGCGAGGAGCACGCCACCGGCCTTGCCGAGGTTGTTGGCGACCGCATTGAGGTTTAGAACGGCGCTGACAGAGGAGAGACCGTTGGCCGCGCCACCCGCGACAGCCGGGGGCAACGCCAGGGGCTTGGCGGCATTTGCGAAAACGGTCGCCAGGCGATCCAGCGTTTCAGCGGAGACACCGCTGGCGGTTGCCGCTTCTTCAATATCAACCGCGCGCAAACCGGCTGGAACAGTGCCATTTTTCTTTTCGGCTACCAATTTGCTGATGGCAGCGGCAACAAGGCCTTCCGTACCGGGGGCAACGGGCACCCATTCATCCGCCTTCATGGCGGTTTGGGACATGCGCGGTTCAAAGACCACCAGATGGCCACGAATTTGGCCGCCGCGGCGGAATTTGCTGAACGCGCGGGTGTTGGCCACCGGGTTCTGCCAGGTTTCAAGGAACCCGGAACCAAAACAGAAGGCGACATCGGCGTTGGCGAGATCGAAGTGGAGAGGGGCATCGCTGGAGAAGACATTCTTGGCTGCCTGGCGCAGGGTAGCTTGAGATTCGAAGACCTCGAAAGCGCTATAGCGGAGAGGAGCGGGCGAGCCAATGGCGGCGCACAGCTCTGCGGCCAGGTCGTACACAGCATCGTTGGCCATGCCAGAGAGGAACGCCACGGAACCGGCTTTGAGGGCTTCGGCGACAACCGTGGTAGCTTCTTCCCAGGTTATTTCGCTGGTGGCGGATTCACCACGAACGCGTTTGGCGGGGGCTGTGATGCGGTCTGGATTGTAAAGGCCGTGGACGGCGTTTTGGCCGCGGGCACAGGTTTTGCCCATATTCACCGGGTGGAGCGGGTTGCCTTCCACCTTGATGGCGCGGCCTTGCATGGTGCGAACCATCAGACCGCAGCCGGCAGCGCACTCTCGGCAGGTTGTGGCGTAATAGGTGCTTTGCCCGTTATAGGTGTACTCGGGCATCTTGTAGTAGGGTTCTCGGGTGGTATAGCGCGAGGCCGGGCCGCAGCCGGTGATGGCGGTTGTAACGGCCAACCCGGTACCTGCCAGCTTGATGAAATCGCGCCTTGAAAAATCATTGGTCATAGTGTTTTGTCCTTTCAGCCCCTTTTAGTAGTGGCAAGTGCCGCAATCAAGCAGTTTTTCGCGCAGCGCGGGGTCATTGGCCGATTTTTCGGTGTGGCATTTGATACACCAACCCATATTGACGGTCTCTTCCACGGTCGCGACCGTTTTGTTGGCCATATCGCCGTGGCAGGTTTCGCAGGCTACACCCTTGGCGATGTGCGGGCGGTGGTTGAAGTGGACGAAATCTGGAACCTGGTAGACCGGTACCCATTGGATGGGTGTGTTGGTGGTGGCGTAATCGTGCAGTTTTTGCAATTCGGCTGGCCAATTATCAACCGGAACTGCCGGGTCATAATACTTCTTGAGTTGTCCATGGCATGCCCAGCATTTTTGAACTGTGGGCAAACCGGCCGAGGCTTGTCGCCATGCGCCAGGGTGGCAATAAAGGCATTGAACTTGCAACGCCACATGCCGGTTGTGCGGGAATAAGATCGGTTGTTCAGGGGGAACCTGGGTGGTATATATACCAACGATGCCGACCCCCACCATGGTTAGTACCACGAGCAGCAGTACCACCTTAAAGCCGGGTTTCTGGACCAATTCCAAAACTTTCTGCATAATCTCTCCTACGGCGGTTTACTTGCGGCACGGCCCGTGCAGGCCGATGATCCCAATTTGGTTGATGGATAGGATATGAATAACAATTGAAGGGCGAAATATCCACTCGCGTGCATGGCGCTTTAATCAGGTAGCGCTGGCAAAAAACCAACTAAAATGTGACAAAGTGGACCATTATAAAGCGAATAGGATTTTACCAAAAAATAAAACTTCTGCGTCGATATTATTTAAATTAATACTAAAAAATGTTGCATACAACTTTGGTTTACAAGGATAGGGATTGAATCGATTATACTTTTTGCAAAGAAGCTACATTCACTTGAGTACTGAAAGGGCGATGATGAACGGGTGAAAGAATATCACCCCTTCGAATGATATCCTTATGAACAGACTTACCAACTCCATCACCATTGTTAGCGTTGTTACCTTGCTTTTTTATGCCTGTTTTAAAGCGGGCTGGCTGGTCCTGCCCGGATATTCCACCGAAGGCGCGCCATCATCGGGGGCTGCTACCGATGGCATTGTGGCGCTTGCGGTGTTGGTATTGCTGGTGATCATTCTGCCCTTGTTATTTCACTTTCACCTGTTATTTAATTCCAAGCGCAATGGAAACGTGAAACAAACGCCAAGCGAATAGTAATTTGGATAGATCCGCGGGGAAAGGATAAAAAAAAGAGATGCGCAAGCATCTCTTTTTTTGTTTGCAACAAGGGCAGGCTTAGGCCAAGGTCGCGGTAAGGGTGATCTCAGCGGCTGCCAGAACCTTGGAGACCGGGCATTTCTGCTTTGCTTCGGCAGCAGTTTTTTGAAATTCATCAGCGGAAATGCCGGGAACCACAGCGCTGGTGGTGAGTTCGATCAGGCTGATGGTGGGGCCTTCCGTAAGGTGAACTTTGGCTTCCGTTTGGATGCTTGCAGGAACGTAACCCGCCTTGGATAACAAGGCTGACAGGAACATTGAGTAGCAACCTGCATGGGCGGCCGCGATCAGCTCCTCAGGGTTGGTGCCTTCGCCAGATTCGAACCGGGAAGCATAGGTGTAAGGGCCCTTGTAGGCGCCTTTGCCTACTACCATGGTGCCGTTGCCATCTTTTAGGGTGCCGTTCCAGGCGGCGGTTGAAGATCGGATTGTCATAGAATATGTACCTTTCGAATATTTTTTTCGGATTATATCGGAAAATAAGACAAAATATATCTGAAAACAAAAATATTTATAGGATTCTGATAAGGTCAGGCTTGTTCGCTGGGTGTGTCGGCCATGGAAGGCGGCGTGCCCATAAATTCTTCCATGGTAGCATGGCCGGGTTGGCTTATCCCTTCCCGTGCAAGCACTTTTACGATGGTGGCCAGAACGATCTTCAAATCCAGCAGCAGGGAGCGGTTCTCGGTGTACCAAACATCCAGGTCAAATTTCTGTTCCCATGTTAGGGCGTTTCGGCCGTTGATCTGTGCCCAACCGGTGAGCCCGGGGCGGACATTGTGGCGACGGGCCTGGTGAGGATTGTATCTGGCGAGGTATTGGACCAACAACGGGCGCGGGCCAACGAAACTCATTTGGCCGAGCAGGATGTTAACCAGCTCTGGCAATTCATCCAGGCTGGTACGGCGCAGGAATTGCCCAAAGGGGGTTAGGCGTTGCTCATCTGGCAGCAGATCGCCCTGGTCGTTTTTTTGGTTGGTCATGGTGCGAAATTTGAAGATTTGGAACAACCTGCCTTTGTACCCGGGGCGGATCTGGCCAAAAATGGGCGGCCAGCCAAATTGGAGCCAAACGATCATCAAGAGCAACAAAAGGATCGGCGAAAGTAGCACCAAAAGGATCAATGAGAAAATCAGATCAAAACCGCGCTTAAACATATCTTAATTCGCAATTCTACCAGCGTTGGTATAATCTATGGGCAGGCAATGGAGGCGAAATGAAAGAAAAAATATTGATCATCGAAGATGACGTGTCCATCACCAAGCTCTTGCAACGAGGGCTGGGTTATGAAGGGTATGTTGTGGAATGTGCTGTTGACGGAAAGAGTGGCCTGGTGAAAGCGCGGGACAATAACCCGGACCTGGTTATATTGGATTGGATGCTGCCCGGAATGGATGGCCTTGAAGTATGCCATCGGATCAGGATGGGCGGCGCCACGCCGGTTCTGATGTTGACCGCGAAGGACACCATCAACGACCGGATCCAGGGGCTGGATGCCGGGGCGGATGATTATATGGTCAAGCCCTTTAACCTCGATGAACTATTGGCCAGGATCCGCGCTTTGTTGCGGCGCACCCAGGCAGACAGGGTTCAGGGGCTGCGTTTTGCCGACCTGAGCCTGGATGCCGGCACCCACGAGGTTCGCCGGGGCGAGAAGTTGATTCAGTTGACGGCCAAGGAATTTGAGCTGGTGGAAATGTTTATGCGCCATCCACGGCAGGTGCTTACCCGCGAGGTATTGTTTGACCGCATTTGGGGTTACGATTTTGGTGGCGAATCGAACGTTTTGGAAGTGTACATACGCTACTTGCGCCAAAAATTGGAGGATGGCGAGCTGCCGAGGTTGATCCACACCGTGCGCGGGGTTGGCTACGTACTGAAAGAAAACCCGTAAGGAAGCAATTGTTGAAGAAAAATTTTTCGCTACAATCCCGCCTCACCATGTTGAACACCTCCCTGGCAGGCGGGGTTTTATTGATATTCGGCATTACGGTTTATTTTTTTGTGACCAACCTGTTGATGAGCCAGATCGACGCAAATCTCGCCCAAACCGTTGATGAGATCATTCGCAATTCAAGTGTGGGCAGTGTGGGAGAGCTGGATGTGGTTACCTTGCCGGCGCTGGAGTTGACCGCTGGCGTGCATATCCAATATTGGGATTCGCAAGGCGCGCTCAAAGTTACTTCGCCTGGCATCCAAAACCTGATGTTGCCGCTGGATCCAAAAGGTTTTAACTACAATACCACCGTGCTAACCAACGTTGAAATGGGCACAACCACCCTAAGGGTTCTGACGGCGCCGTTGTTTGTGGCGGACCGCCGGGCGGGGGTTATCATGGCGGGCACAACGCTCAATTTGGTCAATTCGGTGCAACAATCGCTGTTGCTGATCTTGATCCTGATCACCTTTGTTTCAGGCTTGTTTATTTTTGTCACTTCCTGGTTCACTATCCACCGTGCTCTGCAACCTTTGGTACTGCTAACCAGGGCTTCTGAAAGCATCACCAAGGCAGGCGACCTCTCCAGGAGGATCCCCGAGGATCTCAGCCCGGCGGACGAAGTTGGATCGATGATCGTGACTTTTAACGACACGATGGCAAGGCTCGAAAGCCTGTTCTCGTCGCAGCAGCGCTTTCTGGCCGATGTATCTCACGAATTGCGAACACCCCTGACTGTGATCAAAGGAAATGCCGACCTGATACAAAAGTTTGGTCCCGATGAGGAATCGATCCACACCATCAAAGAAGAGGTCGACAGACTCACCCGTATGGTGGGCGACCTGTTGCTTTTGGCAAAGGCGGAATCTGGCCGGCTGGACCTTTCATTGGGGCAGGTGGCGCTGGACGAGTTATTGGTGGAGTGTTTTCAGGAAATGCGTGTGCTCGCCAAGGAAAAGGCCGAGCTGACATTGGTGGAGATAGACCAGGTTGCGGCAAAAGTGGACCGGGACAGGATCAAACAGGTGATCATCAACCTGATGGCGAACGCGATCAATTACACCCCTCAGGGAGGGACGGTAAAGCTTCGCCTGGCGACCAAGGAAGACAAGGCGGTGATATCGATCGAGGACAATGGGCCGGGTATTGCTGAGAAGGACCTGGAAAATATTTTTGAACGGTTCTACCGGGGAGAAAAAGCCAGGACGCGCAGCAAAAGCGGCGGCTATGGTTTGGGTTTATCGATTGCCAACCAGATCGTGGTTGCGCATGGTGGCCGCATTGAGGTGGTGACCCAGAAAGATGTTGGAACGACCTTTAATGTGCATCTCCCTCTAACGGACAAATAAGCCAATTGGCTAAGGCAGGCCGAGAGAAACCTGCGCGCTATTGCATAGCGAATAGCCACCAGCGCCAAGCCATTCTTGCAGGCGGGGAGATTCCTGAACGCCGCTGGCGGCGTCGGCGTAGATTCCCCCGCCCCAGTACATATAATCGAGGGTTTCATTGGCCCAGTACGCCTGGTCGGTGAAGATAATACCAATGCCGCCATTGTAGCCGGCCAGGGCCAATTCCTCCAGGCCATCGGCGTTGTAAAGCGAATCTGACAGGTAGGCCATCCCACGCATCGCGTTGGTGTCGGGGTCAAAATGATCTTCCCCGTCGTAGAAGTGGAAAGGCATCACCTGAAAAAGACCACTTGCCCCGGCAATGGATACTGCGTTTGGGTTGCCGCAACTTTCAATTTGCATTACGGTGGCAACCAGGTTGGGGTCCAGGCCATTCGCGCTTGCCCATTCCACGATCTTCGGCTCCCAATGCTGTACCGATGTGGTGAAAATGGGCGAGATCTGTTGGGGGGATGGAGGCTGAAGAAGGCTATTGGACCCGACCTGGCCGGCACCCCTGAGCGCGACCACCAAATAGACCACCAAAAAAACGACCAATCCGATGGCTACCATCACCGGCAATGCCTTGCCAGGCAGGAATTGATCCTGCCTGGCGGTATTTTTTCGATTCATGAGGGGTTTGGAGGTGGTCATCGGGTTTTGGCCTGGGGTTTAGTCTACCGGATTGTTTTGTACAGCGTGGTAGGTGGGATCTGTGGTGCCACGAGTGAAGGGTTTGTATTGCGGTTTGATCGTGGGGCGAGGGTTGAGCATTGCCGATGCTGAAAGCGGGGCCGTTTTTGGTGCTGAAGCCTGATTGTAGCCAAGGTTGGCGGCACGGCGGGTGCTGGTTTGGTTGGGTTCAGTGCCAAACAATCTGTCTCCGGCGGCGCTGAACGAACCGATGATCATAATTCGGATCAGCCATACCATCACCGCTACAAAAACGGGCACAACTTTTTGGATCGTCTCGCCGGAGAAGATGGCGGAACCCTGGCTGACATGGGAGTTGATAGCGACACTGACACCCCACCAGGTAAGGGTGGCGTTCATCCCCGCGGCCAATACCCAGGAGCCGAATAGGTACCAAACTTCCATCGGTTCCTCCTTGCTGTTGCTGGGGCTGAACAATTTTGCCACACCGGCAAAATCGATGCCGCAGAAAGCCAGGCTGAGAATGGTTGCCCATTTGATGCCGGCAAATGTAACATCGCCGAGCACGTCTACGAGGGCGAATTCGGTAGTGCTGAAGTTGAAGAGCTCGAAAGCGACCAATGCCGCAAAAAGCATGATGCCGAAGATGAGATTGCGGTTTTGGGCAACCTTTTCGATTTTGATGTCAATGTTGTTGAGACCGAGAGTTGTGTTCATGACTGCTCCTGTTCACTTTGTCCTTGCTGTTTGAATGGCGGGTTAGAAATAATGTTCTAACTACCGACATTATAGAACAAAGATTCTACGGATGTCAAGGGTTTTTCGGGACCAATTTAGAACAAGAATTCTACGGCGGGAAGTTGAAGTTGGAGAGTTCCAGGGAAGGTGTTTGGCCAGGTTCGCACGCAGGGAGAGTGGCGGCAGGGGCAGACAAATTTAGTTCCTGGCCAGCCAAGAGCAATACGGTTGGCGCAATATTTCCATTTAGGTTGCAAGGGGAGGTCCAGCGGATGGTGAGGATCGCCAGCGCCTGGGGGGCCAGGATCAACTGCGCGGCTGGATCGGGGTTGGCGGTTTGGCTAATAACTACGCTGGCCGCGTTGGCGTTGGTTGGATCGGGCAGTGGTATGCGAGGCAGCGCGCAAGGCTGAGCGCCCGTGTTGGTAAACGTAAAACCTTGCAGCAAGCCACCATCGAGGGGCATTTCGTTGCTGCTGACCGAGAGTTGCGCGGGGGTACATATGCTGATATCGCCTGGCTCTTTTACGGGCACACACGCCGCCAGAAACAAGAGGATGGACAAGCTGATTTGGAAGTGGGATTTTTTCATGGTTGCCGGATTTCACTAATATAATAGGGGTATGGAACTATCAATTGAACAATACTACACATTGGTTGAAGATATCAACCTGCACAATTACCGGTATCACTTGTTGGATGATCCGCTGATCAGTGACAAGGAATATGATACCTTAATGTCGCAGCTGCGGCAGGTGGAGGCACAGCACCCTGAATGGATCAGGTCTGATTCGCCAACACAGCGGGTGGGCAGCATGGTATCAGACAAATTCGCCAAACTGGCGCACCCGGCGCCGATCCTCTCATTGGCCAACGCCTTTGGCGCGGAAGACGCGCGCAATTGGTATGAACGCATCCGCAAGCTGGATGCGGAGGTGGCAAAGGCTGGCTTTGTGGTGGAACCGAAGATCGACGGGCTGAGCGTTGTACTGCATTACGAGAATGGTGTATTTGTACAGGGAGCAACCCGGGGCGATGGCGAGATCGGCGAGGATATCACCGAAAACCTGAAGACGGTGCGGACGATACCGCTGAAGATACCGGTGGACGCCAACCAACAGGTTGAGCCGGCTGTGCCTGCCAGGTTGGTTGTGCGCGGCGAGGTTTACATATCCAATGCCGATTTTGCAAGGATGAACGAGCAACTGGCAAAAAACGGCGAAAAGACCTACCAAAATCCGCGCAATACCGCGGCGGGTTCCTTGCGCCAGCTGGACCCCGCTACCACGGCCAAACGGCCGCTGACCATTTTGTGCTACCAGGTGGTCCACCACGAGGGCGGGCAAATACCGCATAGCCAATGGCAACTGTTGCAATGGCTAAAACAACTGGGTTTTCCGGTTACCAGCGCGGCAGCCCGCTTTGATAGCATTGGCCAGGCGATTGAATATACCGAGCAATGGGACCAAAAGCGCGACGAACTGGGATATGAAGCCGACGGGATGGTGATCAAGATCGATGACCTGCGAATATTCCAATCGCTGGGCTTTGTTGGCAAAGATCCGCGGGGGGCGATCGCGTTTAAGTTCCCTGGCAGAGAAGTGACCACCCGGCTGAACGGGATCGGGATCGCGGTTGGACGGACCGGCGTGCTGACACCCTACGCCGAATTGCAAGCGGTGGATATCAATGGCGTGACGGTGGAACGGGCTACGCTGCACAATTTCGATTTCATAATGGAGAAGGACATTCGCGTTGGCGACCGGGTTTTGGTAAAGCGGGCTGGCGAGGTGATCCCTTACGTGATCGGCCCGATCATCGACTTGCGAAATGGCAATGAGGTGCCCTTTGTGGTGCCCACGGTTTGCCCGGAGTGCAATGGTCAGGTAGAACAGGTTGCCGGCGAGGTCGCTTGGTATTGCGTGAACCCCAATTGCCCGGCCCAGATCTTGCGCAACATAGAGCATTTCGTATCCAAAGGCGCGATGGACATCAACGGGATGGGGACCAAGATCGTAGAAAAGTTGTTGGATGCCAATGTGATCAGCGATATTGGCGATATTTTTTCCCTTGGCCGCGCTGAGATCGTTGACGCGCTCTCGAAGAAAGACCGCAAGACCGAAGGCGAACCGCCCGGCAAGACGGCCGACAATTTGTTGGCAGCCATTGGGCAGGCGCGCCAGCAACCATTAAGCCGGTTCATCACCGCATTGGGCATCAGAGGGGTTGGCGAGGTGGCAGCCAGGGACCTGGCAGAGCACTTTAAAAACCTCGACGGGCTGAGCGTGGCCAGCGAACAAGACCTGCAAGCCCTTGAAGGGGTCGGGCCAAACACCGCAACCTCGGTGGTGGAGTGGTTCAAAAATGACCGCAACCGGGCTGTGCTGGCAAAGATACGCGAGGCGGGATATTGGCCTGCGGCCAGCGGGCGGGCGGTGGCTGATGGGGCTGAACCATTTGCGGGGAAAACCTTCGTGGTTACCGGAACGCTGCCCGGACTCTCCCGCGATGGCGCGAAACAGTTCATCGAAGAACGCGGTGGCAAAGTGACCGACTCGGTGAGCGCCAAAACAAGTTATTTGGTTTTGGGAGAGAACCCCGGCAGCAAATACGAAAAGGCGGTTAAATTGAATGTGCCGATCCTCTCTGAAGAGGGATTGCGGGAACTGGCTAAAGGATGAAGCCGGCCAAGATGAAAAAACCTGTTTGGCAGTGGGTGCTGTTGTTTGCTGCAGCGGCCTTGTTGTTCAGCGGCTGCAAAATTAGAGACGCGAACGCCGGGCCAGACCGCCTGGTAAATGCCTGCAAGGATACATCGGAACGCTACATGCGCGTGTATGGCAACCAAAAATTGCCAGAGCACCTTCGGTCGGATACCCCGGTGCGGTTATCGAGCGATTTTGATCTGGGAAATTTTATCAATGGGTTTGAATACCTCGATGTAAACGAACAGTTCAAGGTCAATTACGTGTATATGTACCGCAATTCGTATGGCCGGCCATTGCTGTACACGGTGACCAAGGGAACCGAAGAATTCAAGACCGAAAAAGAATATTCCGAAGGGCAGCCATTGCCTTTTACCTATGGCATTGAGGCCGATGGTACCGACAAGGGCTTTTTACAACTTGCCATGACCCAGTTGCTTGGGCCCAATTTTTACCTATATTTTCGTTCCAAAGACCAGGATACAACTGTTCTTTGCGATATTGATGACATAGAGAGATTGCTGGATGATTTGGACCAGCGCGATGATGTGGCTGTGAAACCCGACATGCTTTTTAAAGCCCGAGCGCTAACGATCGATGCCATCGAACCGGTGGTTCGGTTCGACAAAAAGAATAACCAGGTGATGGTTTCGGTGCTGACCTTTACCAAGTGGGGTGGCTTTTACCGCCAAACACTTACCTATGGGGTCGGTTTCCCGCACCGTTCCATTTCCATCACCGCCAAGCAAGTGATCGCTTATGACGCGGGTTTCAAGTAGGAGGTTGGGGGATGATCATTCTTGCGATAGACCACGGATCGAAAAATATTGGTGTAGCCGTTTGTGACGAGCTGGAGATCGCGGCCAGGCCGTTGGCGTTGATCAGCCATACCAACAAAGAAGAGGACGCCAAGGCGATCGCCAATTTGGTAAAAAAATATGAAGTGGAGAAGGTCGTTTTGGGGGTTTCGTATACCGAAGATGGCGACCCCAACGAAGCCGGACGGATGGCGATCAACTTTGGCAGAGTGCTTGCGTCGTGGATAAGCGTTCCGATGGAAGTATGGGATGAATCCCTTACCACCCAGGACGCCATCGAGCTGAAACTGACCCTGGGTGTGCGACAGAAAAAACGGGCAGGACACCACGATGCGACAGCGGCAGCCTTGTTGCTGCAAAATTACATCGATACCAACCACGATAATATGGTGGAAGGATTTTTATGACCGGAAACAGGCCTGCGCGGCCTCGTCGCCGCAAAGCCTATGTGCCGGCAGCTGGATGCTTTGGCTTTTTCATCTTGTTGGCGCTGGCCGGGGCGATCCTGTTCCTGGTGATTCCCTTGTGGGCTGCCAGCATGTTTGGGGTGCCGGCAAGCGGACAAAACCCTATCCAGCGGGTTCAAAATTCGGCGCGGGTGCTTTTATGGCAACAGGCGCTCACCTTTCCATCCCAGTCTTCACAGCAAACCGCCTTCGAGGTTCAGGCTGGCGAATCGCCTTACTCGATCGCCGAGAATTTGAAAAATGCAAGCCTGATCCCATCTGCCGACGCGTTCATTGCTTACCTCAAGTACAGCGGCAAAGATACAGCCTTGCAGCAAGGCCTGTTTGAGTTGCCGCCCGGCCTTACCACCTTGCAAACGGTAGAGCGGCTGCTTAATCCGTTGCCGAACAAAGGGCGGTTGGTGGTATTGCCTGGCTGGCGCATCGAGGAGATCGCCGAGAGCTTGCCTACCAGCGGCTACGAAATGGCCCCAGAGGAGTTCATTACACTGGCGTATGCCTCCGACAAAGACCGAACCTTCGCAGTGGCGGGTGGCTCGCTGGAAGGCATGTTGTTGCCCGGCGAATACGCTTATGAGCGAGACATTTCGGCCAGCCAGCTGATCGACGAAATGGTGGCGCGGTTTGAGGCGGCCATTACGCCCGAAATGGCACAGGGCTGGGCAGACCAGGGGCTGAGCGGGTACGAGGCGTTGGTTTTGGCTTCGGTTTTGCAACGCGAAGCCGTCATTGCCGAGGAGCAAGGTTTGATGGCTGGCGTATTCCTTAGCCGGCTGGCAATTGGCATGAAGCTGGACACCGACCCCACCGTGCAATACGCAGCCGCCAATTTGGACCATTCAGGCGGGTGGTGGCGGGTGCCTGTCACCTCTGCCGACCTGCAAGTCGATTCGGTGTATAACACCTATTTGTACGCAGGTTTGCCGCCAACCCCCATTTGCAACCCTGATCTGCCGGCGTTGATAGCGGTGGCCGCTCCCCAGCCAAGTTCACATTTGTACTTTCAGGCCAAGTGTGATGGCAGCGGGTACCATAATTTTGCTGACAGTTTTGAGGAACACCTGGCCAACAGTTGCCGATAAGCATGGCGCCTGGGTGATAGTGGGTCGCCATGGCCTTAAAACCAACCAAAAAGATCCGGCGAATAGCCGGATCTTTTTTTAGTTTAAAAATAGGTGGTTACATTTCGAAGTAATCGGACCTGACAGCCTGGTCGGTTTTGAGGCCAAGCAACGTGGCGATCTCTTTCGCCATCAGGGCTTTGCGTTGGGCATCGGTGCGGCTCCAGGTGCGGCTTTTGATCTCGATGAAATGTTTCTTGCCGTCGGTGTGCAGTTCATCGAGGTTGATATAGAACTGCTCGCCCTGGTAAACGATGGACCAACGTAACCGATCTTTTTCCACCGTAGTTTCGTTGGCGGGCTTAAAGTACTCGCGGTAAAAGCGGATGGGCTGGGTGGCGGGGGCCAGATAGCGCGAACGGGATAATAAGGCTTCGCCTGCGAAGTCCTCGTGGTTTTGGCCCAACAAGGTAAGCCGGCTGCGAACCTCTACCGGTGAGCCCTTGTCGTTGATGATGTCATCTTCGCGGTAGCGCAAGTAGCCTTCGGTGGGAGATTCGAAGCTGAAGTAGGAATCGTACTGCTTGTAGTGTTTTTGGTAATTGATCTGGAAACCGGCGGCGAGGATGGCCTTTTGTGTGCGCATCGGGTCATCCACCTCCACCTTGAGTTGCACCTCAAAACTCTGTTCTTCGGTAGAGCCACCGAGGGCGATGAGTTTGGAAAGGACGGATTGTTCGCGGGCGATCAGGAATGCGTCGATCTTCTTCGCGTAGGTGTTTGCGGCTTCGATCAGTTGGCCTTCCTCGATGGTCAGCAACGCCCGTTGGCGCATCAGCCATTGGCCGTTCACCATCACATCGGTAACATCGGTAGATTTTGCCGCGTAGACAATTTGGGCATACACGTTGTTTGGGTCGCGGTTAAAACGGGGCGAGTTGTGGATGGTATTGGTATCGATCAGGATCAGGTCGGCCCGTTTGCCTGGCTCCAGCGAGCCGGTGATGTTGCCGATGTGCATGGCAGCAGCACCCAGGCGGGTGGCCATGGTGAGCACTTGCCAGGCGGGCAAGGATGTGGGGTCGTTGGTGACCGCCTTGGAGATAAAAGACGCCAGGCGGATCTCCTCGAACATGTCGAGGTCATTGTTGGAGGCGGTGCCATCGGTACCGATGCCGACATTGAGGCCGGTTTCGAGCATTTTGCGGACGGGGGCAAAACCGCTGGCCAATTTTAGGTTGCTCGATGGGTTGTGGGAGACGCCCGCCTTGTAATTGTACAGGGTATGGATCTCGCCCTCGTCGACGTGTACACAATGGGCGGCCAACACCTTGGCCTCGAAGATGCCTTGTTTTTTGACATAAGGGATGACCGGCATATTTTGTTCATTGCGCATATTTTCCACTTCAAGGGCGGTTTCGGAAAGGTGGATGTGCATCGGAACGTCATATTCCACCGCCAGCTGGGTAACAGCCTTGAAGATCTCGGGGGTGAGGGTGTACGGGGCATGTGGGCCAACGGAAGGAACCACCAAGGGGTGGCCTTTCCACTTGACGATAAAATCGCGGGCCAGGGTTAGGGCGTCTTCGTAACTGGCGGCATCGGGGCTGGGGTATTTCATTACCGTTTGGGCAAGAACGCCGCGCAAGCCCGCCTGTGCGGTGGCTGTGGCAACATCGTCTTCAAAGTAGTACATATCGGCAAAGCAGGTTACGCCGCTTCTAATGAACTCTGCGCAGGCGAGCAAGGTTCCTTGCCGGCAGAAATCCGGGCTTACAAATTGGCGTTCAACGGGCATCATGTAACCCATCAGCCAAACATCCAGCCGCAGGTCATCGGCCAGGCCGCGCAGCAGTGTCATGGGTACGTGGGTGTGGGCGTTGACCAGGCCGGGCATCAGCACGGCGCCAGCGCAGTCGATGGTCTCTTTGGCAGTGTATTTTGCGGCGATCTCGCTGGCGTCGCCAACGGCGACGATGCTATCGCCTTGGATAGCGATGGCGCCGACCGGATATTGGTTGAGGGCTTCATCCATTGCAAGGATGTGTGCGTTGGTGAGGATCAGGTCTGTTTTTTGTGGCATTCTTTCTCCTAATTGTTTGGAATGTTACAAAAAGCCAGGCGCTATTTAGCCTGGCTTTTGTTGTTTACTGGGTTGGTTAACACTTTTTCAGTTTGGTTTTGTTCTGCCTGCCCACTTACAAACGGAGCCAGCAGCGTATAAAAAGTAAACGTTTGGATGGTCACAGGGACCTGCTCCTTGTGTTCACTGTGCTGTTCAGGGATCAGCCCGAACTTTATGTGGGAGGGACGGTATGGTTTTGGTGGCAGCATGGCATCCAACCTGAAGGATATGATGGTTTAATTCTAACACCCAAAAAATAGAGGGCAATATTGAATATGTAACAAAACCATTGCACATCGCGATTTTTCGTCGCGGGTGTTGCTTGCCAGGCAAGCTATCCTTTATTTTGAATCGTTGGCCAATTCTATCACATAGCGCAGCAGTTCGCAGTAGGCCTGGTTGGTGGTCCATTCCCGAAAATACTTTTCGTTGCCGGCAAAGATCTTTTCGCGAACTTCCCATTTGTCCTTTAGCCGTACGGTCACCTTCATGGATTGCGAGGTGGCATTGGGCTCAGATGAAAAATCGGCTGGGGGAGAGGACTGTTCTTGCAGGCTTGTTGCGATCTGTGGCAGCCGGGAGGTAACTTTATCCAATTTGGGGATGGAAGGCATAAAAAAGGTTATTTTTTGCCCCAATAAGGCCATCTGGTGGACGATGGCATCCTGGATCGTTTGTTGGTCCACACCGTAGATCCAATCGCCTGCCCGAAGGCGGATCTCTTTTTCAAGCTGGTCGATCATCGCGTCCGCTTCTTCAAAACTGGCGGCTTTGGCGGTCACCCTGATGTCGCACATGCCGAAATGGGCTGAGAGGCCGACGGTAGGGTTGGCGAGCCTTTCCAGGTCGGCGATGCGTTCATCGAGGGCTCCTTCGCCGATCAGGTAGGTTTTGATCAGGCGGACCTTGATGACCTCGCGGATGTTGAATTTTTTCAGCAGGTATGGCAGTACCTCCTCGTGCAGCAGGTGGTCCATTTCAGATGGGACCCCCGGCAGGGAGATGACGCATTTGTTGGCCTGTTCCACAATAAAGGCCGGGGCGGTACCCACTGGGTTGGGTAAAGGAATGGCACCATGCGGGATATACGCTTGCTTTTTTTGGTTTTCTCCCGGTACACGGCCAAAACGCCGCAACCGGTCGGCAATGGATTGCCAAAGGTTTTCGTGATATTCCAATACCAGGCCAAAGGCATTGGCGACAGCCTCGCGGGTGGGGTCATCGACGGTGGGGCCAAGCCCGCCGGTGGTGATGACGATATCCGCACGGGAGAGGCCTTCGAGGATGGCCTGGCTGATCCTGGCAGAGTTATCGCCGATGGTGGAAAGGCGGTACAGGTCTATGCCTGCCGCGCGCAGGCTTTTTGCGATGTGGGCAGAATTGGTGTCTACCAATTCTCCCAGCAAGATCTCTGAACCGATGGTGATGATCTCAGCAGACGGCATGGATGCTCCAGAATAGAAAAAGGTACAGGCATTGTAACCTGTACCTTTTTGCGCGTGTGTTAAAGGGTTATTAAGATCTTTATTCGATGCCGAGATAGGCTTTTTGAACGCTCTCGTTGTTGCGCAGGTTTTCGGCGGTATCGCTAAGAACGATCTGGCCGGTTTGGAGGACGTAGCCGCGGTGGGCCACTGAAAGCGCCATGAGGGCGTTTTGCTCCACCAGCAAAATGGTGGTGCCTTTTTCGTTGAGGGTCTTGATGATGTCGAAGATCAACTCGACCAGGACCGGCGAAAGGCCCATGGAGGGTTCGTCCAGCATCAGGATGTCCGGGTTCATCATCAGGCCGCGGGCGATGGCCAGCATTTGCTGCTCTCCGCCTGAGAGGGTGCCGCCTTTTTGGGCGACGCGCTCTTTTAGGCGCGGGAAGAGGTCGAACCCAACCTCCATGCGTTTTTCGATCTCGGCGGGGTCATGGACATTGAAGGCGCCGATCTCCAAATTCTCTTTGACGGTGAGTTTGGGGAAGATGCCGCGGCCTTCGGGCACGTGGCAGATGCCTTTTTGGACAATGGCGTGGGGGACGGTCTTGGAAATATCTACGCCATTGAGCTTGATGCTGCCTTCACGCGGGTGGATGATGCCGG
>SXGT01806506.1_pt1 | contig 30015 bp, 16 predicted proteins | sample 3176221 | NCBI WGS metagenome assembly SXGT01 (sample SAMN11356862, study PRJNA531348) | freshwater metagenome | isolation source: freshwater sample F1-120 | place: China: Fuxian Lake, Yuxi | collected 2017-12-25 | reverse complement strand
GATCTTCTTGCCGGTGCCCTTCTCGACCTGCGGGGTCGCGTAGTACGTCGACGACGCCTTGTAGAGCTTGTCGATCTCGTCGATGGCCTCTGTCGTCTTCGCGCGGCGCATGTACTTGATGAATGCTGGCACGGCCACGACTGCGAGGATGGCGAGAATGGCCACCACGATCATGAGCTCGATCAGCGTAAAGCCCTTGCGATTCTTCCAAATCTTCATATCGATCCTTCCTTCCGTGTCACCTGCGTTGATGCGCGCTCCCGAACGCGCTGTTGATCCCCACTGTCGGGTTGACCCGACCCTCGCTGACCTAATTAGCACGTCCCGTGCCAAGCCGATTTTCGGCGCTGAACGCGCGACGTGAAGGCCGTGTTGGTCAGGTCCCAAATCAGAACCACCGTTTTCTGCCGTCGCACGGCGGTTTCACTTCGAGCGGTGACAATTTGCGTCAGTGACCCGCGCGCGCGGCGTCGGGAAGGGCCTCGGGCAGCTGATAGACGTACGCGCGAATGCGACTCCGCCCAGCCGGAGTCAGGCTCAGACGTTCGAGGAGCTGAAGGCCATACGGGCCGGCCGCACCGGCTGGGGCGTCGGCTCCAAAGCGTGCGAGCCGACCCCAGAGCGTGTCCGCGAAGGCGGCGGTCAGCTGGCCCTCGGCGGTGACCCACAGCTCAGCCGGGCGACCCAGGCGCGTCGCGTCGGCGCGAACCTGCGTGACCGTCGGGGCCAGGATGACCACGGCGCCGATGCGCAGCGTGCTCAGCAGACGCGCTGCCTCGACCGTGCCTTCGGCGAAAAGGAGCTCCAGGCAACGCCGCTGGGCGGCATCGCTCTCGGCGTCACCCCAGAAGTTGTCGCAGACGGTCGGGACCGAGGCGTAGAGCTTGAACAGGTGGCCGTAGGGGCCGGGGGCGAGGAGTCCCATGCCTTGTGCGAGGGGCGCGCGCTCGAGGACCTCGGCGGCAGCGCGCATCAACCGCGTGACGGGGGGGACGGGCGCGCCGGTCGCGATGAGCTCGGTGCTTGGGACCAGCGCGGCACCGGTGAGGGCCCAGAACGCGAGCACGTGCGCCAATCGATGGACCCCCGCGGTCTGTCGAAGGCTGGAGGTCCACTGCCAGAGGCTCGCCAGTCCTTGCGCGACCGCGACGGCGAGCACCGGCGTCGCGACGACGACGAAGCGCAGCTGGACGCAGGCCAGGAACAACAGCGGGAGGGTCAGCGCTGCGAGCGCAACTCTTGCCGGGGACGTCGGACGCGGCGAGACACCGGCTACCACACCGACGAGCGCCAGGGGCGCGAGCCAGGTGACGAGCGCGAGCCCGGTCGTGAGGTTGCCGAAGAGCGGCTGGGACTCGTCGGACATGAATCCGGTCCGTGACTGGAGGACGTAGGCGAGGCCATCGGTCACGGCCAGCCAGAGACCCGAAAGCACGGCTGTCAGCGCCGCCAGCGCTCCCGCGGCGAGCGCAGCTCCCTGAGCAAGCGCCAGGGCAGGGCGGACCCCACGACGCACCCCAAGCTCGGCGACGACGACCGCTACGCCGGCAGACGCGACCAGCAGGACGTGCAGCAGTGACGGCGTGTGAAACACCAGCGCGGTAGGTCGCGGCGAGGCGAGCAAGGCGAGTGCCGTGCCGCACACGGCGCTCAGCGCGAACGTGCGCGCCGGCGCAAGTCCGGCTCGCGGGGGGCAGACGGCGAGAGCGGTGCCCAGGAAGGTGACGAGCAGGACGACCTGGAGAGATGCGGTGGGGAAGAACGCGAACGTGAGGCCCGTCATCATCCCCGAGCCGATGAGCGTGCGACTTCCGGTCCGACTTGCGTGGGCCAGGAACGACACGGGCCCCAGCGCGCCGAGGACGAAGAGGAGCGGCTCGACGACGTGGTGATCGACGCGCCCATACGCGGAGTAGACGACGTGGAGCGGCTGAAGCGCGACCAGCGCGCAGGCGACGAGCGCCCAGCCGGCGGGTAGCACCGGACGCGCGAGCCGCCAAACGAGCGGCACGAGCGCGGCGCCGAGGAAAGGAATCACGGCGCCGCACGCGGCGACGACGGCCTCGCGTGTCGGGCTCGGTCCAACGCATGGTCGGATGAGCGCGGCAAGGAGCCAGTCGAAGCCCCAGGGCCACATCGTCACCGAGCCGACCGGGTGAGCGACGAACGCGTCTGGCGTCGTGGGCGCGGGCGCGTCGTGGAGCAGCCGCAGGACGCGCAGCAGATGATACGGTGGGTCATCCGCGAAGGCGTCCGGCGGAAACGCAGAGCGCAACCACCAGGCGAGCCCGGTCAAGAGCGCGACGAGCGCGGGCACCTGCCAGCGGCGTGGCAGCGGAGTCAGGGCGGACACGGCGTCCGGTGTGGCGGCAGCAGGCAACGTGCGGCACCCTCAGCGCGCCTTCGTAGCACGCGGGTGGCGTCTGGGCGAGGCTCCGAGCGCCGGCCGTCGGCCCGAAGCTTGACCGCGAGCGCGTGCGCCGTAAGCTCGCCCGAACGATGCTCTGCCCACTCCAGAAGATGTCAGCAACGTGAAACCAGCAGACGCCACCGTGGGCCGGGCCATCACCGCCGGCCCGCCAAATGACATCTACGTTGTAAGTGACCTGCATCTCGGTGAAGGCATCACGGAGTCGACGGGACGCTACTCGCGGCTCGAGACCTTCTTCTACGACGATGAGTTCGCGCGCTTCGTCGCCCGGATCGGTGAAGCTTCACAGGCACGCGACGTCGCTGCGACGCTCATCTTGAACGGCGACATCTTCGACTTCCTGGCGGTCGTGCGCGTCCCTGATTCCGAGACGGCGCACGCGCTCGAGGTGCCCATGTCGCGCTCGGAGCGCAAGTTCGGGCTTGGAGGCACAGAGTCGCAGGCCGCCTGGAAGCTCGGCGTCATCTTGGCGGGGCATCCGACGTTTCTGCGCGCGCTTGCACGTCACCTGCTCGCGCGTCCCGAGAATCGCCTCGTCCTCATCCGCGGAAACCACGACGCGGAGCTGTTCTTTCCGCGCGTCCAGGAGGTCTTCCTCGCCGCGCTGCGGGACGCCGCCCAGGCCGTGGCCCCCGATCCAGCGGCGGTCGTCGGACTCGATGCGCAGGTCGAGATTCGCCAGTGGTTCCACTTTGAGCCAGGTCGGGTCTACGTCGAGCACGGCAATCAATACGAGGCCTCGAACGCCTTTCGCTACGTGCTCAACCCCGTGGTGCCGAACGAGTACCACGCCTCGCGCCAGGTCATGCTCGACTACCCGATGGGGAGCATCTTCGTCCGATACCTCTATAACAAGATGAAGCTGCTCGACCCGTTCGCCACGCTGTTCGTCACCATCGAGCAGTACTTCCGCATCACGGTCCACCACAACCTCGTGGACCTGCTGCGCACGGGCTCGCTGCACTTTCCGTTCTTCCTGCGCGCGATTCGCGATGCGCGCCTCTTTGAGCTGCAGGGCATGGCGCCGGTGCGCGCGGAGCACGAGCGTCGCATGGAGGAGCTCGGCGCCGAGACCGGCCTTGCAGACAAGCTGCCCGCGCTCGAGCGGCTGATGAGCCGCCCCATCGGCACGACCAAGTATCGCCTCCTGACCGAGATGCTGCGCCCGGTGCTGCGCACAGCAACGACGTACGTCGTAATTGCCCTGCTGTCGGTGCTGGGCTGGTTCCTGATGTTCTCGGTCATCCAGCACAAGCCGTGGATCGCCGAGGGCGTCTTCGCCAAGGCGTCGGTGCTCGCCATCCTCGCGGTCGTCTCGGTGGTCGGTCTGTTCTTGCTGTTCACCTTCATGAACCGCGCCTTGCACAACACACCGGATCCCAACATCGCGCGCTGCGCCGATCGCGCGGAACACATCGCTGCGTTGCTGGACGTCCCCAACGTGACCATGGGGCATACCCACACGGCCGACCTGCGCCCGCTCCGTGGCGGGCCCGCTCGGTACGCCAACTCCGGGACCTGGATCCCGCATCCGGGTCCTTGGGACATCGTCAAGGTCCGCGCCCGGCAGTTCACGTTCGTCCGCCTTCAGGGCACCCAGATGGACCTCCTCCGCTGGAACGACGTGCACGGCACGTTCGAGCCGGTCACGCTCATCGAAGAGTATCGACCGACGGCGTTGGAGCGCCTGTTCGTCGATCCGAACGACGGCGGCGCGACGACGCCCGAGGATCCGTGAGTCGCGCGGCCGTCACGCTGCGCACCGTCCTGGCGCTCATCCCTGGCTGTGTGAGCCTCGACCTCCCGGGGCAGGGAAGCACGCCTCCGCCAGGCCAGGTCGACACCGGCGTCGCACCGGATGCCTTGGCGACCTTGGACCTGCCCACTGCGCCAACCTGCGTCACGTCGGAGGACTGTGCCAGCTGGCTGGCCGACAACACGTGCCTCGCCGCCGCTTGTCAGCTCGGGAGATGTGCCGCGTCTCTGACAGGCGACCAGACGCCGTGCAGCGACGGCGATCCGGGCACGCAGGGCGATCACTGCCTCTCCGGCCGCTGCGTGGCCGGGCCGTCGCTCTGTACCTGCGCGGGCTCCGACGACGCGGGCTGCACCGCCTTCGACGACGCCGACCCCTGCAACGGCCGCATGCGCTGCAACGGCTGTATGTGCGAGGCGGTGGCCACGCCGGAGGGTAGCTCGTGCGATGACGCCGATCCGTCGACGGCCGACGATCGCTGCACGGCCACCGGCGCGTGCCTCGGGACGCGCCCCTGCCAGTGCACCTCCGACGCCACGTGCCCGGCTGCGCTCTGCACGCTCTCGGTCTGCGAGGCGTGCGCGTGTCGCACGTTCGCCGACGTGCCTGGGACGCTCTACTTCGTCGCCGAGCCGCATGGTGCGGTGCCCGCCGGCATGACGACGGCCTCGACCAACGCGCAGACGGCGTGGCGTGTCGATGCGCCCGCGGGGCTCCGCGCGACGGGTCTCGACGGCACCTACGATCACGGCGCGGTCACCGCCGACCTGAGCACGCCGCCGCTCGCGCTTCCCGCCGGGCTCGCGGTTGTCTCCGTGCGGCTGGCCTTCTTTTCGGCCGAGGCGGGCTGTGACGATCGCGTCGAGCTCCGGTATGGCGACGCGCTCCTCTCGACCCTCTGCGGCCCCACGGCGCCCGTCACGCGCCACGTCGCCCTGCCGCCCGTTTCGACACCGACCGCGCTCACGCTGCGGTTCATCGCCAACGACTCCAAGAACGCGGCCGCGGGGCCACGGCTCGAGCGCCTCAGCGTGGCACGCGCGGCCCGCAGCGCCTGCGCTCCGCCCGCCGAGGTCTCGCTCGCTGCGGGGCCGGGCGCGCTCGAACAGCAGCCGACCATTGGTACGGAATCCTCTGGCGCGTCGCTCGCCTGGCAGGACGCGGCGGGCGTCTGGCTCCGCCACGTCGACCTCGCGGGCGCTCCCACGGACGCACCCGTGCTCATCGGCCCGGGCGGTCAGCGACCCGCCGCACAGGCGGGGACCATCGCGTGGGAGGTATCGACGGCCTCGGGCGAGGCTCAGATCGCGGTGCGCGTGGGCTCGAGCTCGCCCCTGTTGCTGCCGAGCACTGCGGCGCGCGGTCCGGCGGTCCCTGCCGCGGGCCACGTCGCGTTCGTCGAGTCGCGGGCCTCGGGCGACGCCGTCGTGACCTGGCTCGCTCCGGGCACCCTGACCGCGCTCGCGACCGAGCTACCGCCGCAGTTGGGGCTCCGCGCGACGCTCATCAGCGACGCGGCGCTCATTGTCGCCAGTTCCCTGACAGTGACCCGCCTGCTGGGCGCACGCACTGGCGAGCTCGACGGCGTCATCCTTCCTGCGACTGCCGCGAGCAGCGGCGCCCTCGTCGCCGTTGCGCTTCCACGGGCGTCGCTGGCCGAGCTCGTCACCCTGACGGCCCCGGGCGCTGAGGTGCCCTCGTTGGTCGCTCAGCGGCGGACGCTCGTCACCGGTCCGGTCACTGCCCTCGACGTCGTCGCCCACGGAGGCGGCTGGATCGTGGCCTACGCGCTCGCCCCGACGCCGATCGCCGACGGCGGCCTCGTCGCGGTCTGGACGGCGCTCGATCTGGCCGTTCAGGTCCCGTTCGCCGAGATCGCGAGCTACACCTTTGGCGATCAGGACGCGGTGGCCCTCCGCGCGGTCGACGACGGCCTCCTCGCGACCTGGCGCACCGACTGGTTCGATGGCGACGCGTCGGGTGTCGTCGTGCGGCGCCTCACGCTCCCCAAGAAGCCATGAACCCCGCGACGCCCGAGCGCTTCGACCTGCGGTGCCCGCGGTGTCGTGACGCCGACACGTCGGCGCGCGTCCGCCTTGGCCCGCAGGGCCTCGTCTGCGCGGGCTGCGGCGCGAGCTTCCCCATGGTCGAGGGCGCGGCCGTCCTCGTGCGCGACCCGGACGCGCTCATCGAGGCGCAGCCAGCAGATCCGGACCTGACGCAGTACCTGCTCGCCGACTTCGCACGCGAGCCGCCCCTCGCGTGGCCCGCAGCGTCGCCCGTTGGTCCCTGTCCCACGTCCTGGCTCGTGCCACACCTGACGCCCGGCTCCCGGGTCGTGGACCTCGGCTGTGGCGTGGGTGGGGCGGCGTTTCGCCTCGCGTCTGCCGGTCACGACGTCCTCGGTCTCGATCTCCGCTGTGGGCGCATCCAGGCCGCGCTCCAGCTGCGGTCGCACGGTCACCAGGCGCTGGGCGACGGCAGCCGGGTCGTCGCGCTGAAGCCGCGAGGCCACCTGGACTTCCTGGTCGGCGACGCGCTCGACCCACCGCTCGCGGGAGAGGCCTTCGACGCGGTCGTGGTTCAGAACCTCTACGACTCCGTCGTCGATCCGGTCCTCCTGCTCAACCAATGCGGCGCCTTGCTGCGCCCCGGGGGGCTGCTCCTGCTCGCCACGCCCTACCAGCCCGGTCCCGTCGCGCTGGGGCCCGAGCCCGACCTGGCGTTGCGACAGCTGCTGGGCACAGGAGCGTGTGGCGCCACCTTCACGTGCGTCACCGAGGGGGAGACGACCTGGGGCCTCCCCGATGGAAAGCGGCGCCTGGTCCTCTATCGCTGCGACGTGCTCGTCGGCCGCAAGCTCACTACTGTGTGATGCGGACGTTGTCGATCTGAATCTTGTCGATGAAGCTCGTCGTATCGCCCGTGACACGGAAGCGCAGCTTGGCAGCCGTCTTGTTCGCCAACGCCGGGACGCTCACCTCTTGCCCGATCTTGGTCGCATCACCCGACGAGCCGTCGCCGGCGGAGTCGTAGCTCCAGACGGTCGTAAAGTTCGTGCCATCGGGCGCGGCCTGGAGCTCCAACAGCACGCCCGGATGCCAGGACAGCTGCTTGAACCGCCAGTCGAAGGTGACCTTGGTCGTTCCACACGGCACCGACTCGAAGGCGGGTGAGGTGAACGACTGACTCGGGTTGGTAATCGCCGTTCCTCCAAAGGTCGTGAACTTCGCGTGCGTGGCTCCAAACGGGGAGTCCTGGCTCTCCTTCCACCCGTTTTGCGTCGACCACGCGCGTGGGAACGGAGTGCGGTCGAACGTCTCGGTGAAGATGGTCGAGCACACGCTCACGCCGTAGTGCAGGTACAGCTGGAAGTCGACGCCGCCCGCGTTCTTGCGATCGACCGTGATGTAGTACGTCTTCCCTGAGAGCGCGGTAAACGTCGTCGAGCTCGCCGCCTGGGTCGCGGCGATGCACTGCGCTGGATCACACCCGGTGCCCGTGTCCGACAGCACCATGGCGTAGGTGTTGGCGTCGCCACCACGCAGCTCGATCTTGACCGGACCGCCAATGGGCGCCGTAAACGAATACGTGTACTCGTTGCCCGGGAACGTCCCCGTCACGCAGCTCCCATACTTCGAGATCCGGTTGACGGCCCCCGGACCGGCGCTGTTCCACGAGTCGACCTCTCCCGGGCTGAGCGAGTAGCTCGGCACGCACCGGCAGTCGCCGACGCACGAGGTCGCCGTCTCGCAGGTCGGGTCGCAGGTCTGGTCACCGCAGATCCAAGGCGCGGTGCCGGTCTGACACCCCGCAGTGGCGTCGCACAGCTCCGCGCCGTTGCAGTAGTCCTGGTCCGCGCACTGCTTCGGAGTCGACGGCGCGCAAGACCCGAGGCCATCACACAGCGACGGCGGCGTGAAGACCGAGCCCGTGCAGGCGCCCGACGAACAGACGATGCCGCTCGCCTTGGGTGTCGCGCCACAGCCACCGACGTTGCTGCACGTGTAGGTCATGCAGGTCTCGGTCCCCGTGCAGGGCGTCTGCTGCGCGTTGGCCGGGCAAGAGCCTCCACTGCACGTCTTGGGTGCGTTCCAGATGAGGCCGTTACAGGTGCTGGCCGCACACGGCGCAGTGTTGTTGACCTTGGTGCACATGTTCGCCTGGCACAGGTCGTCGGTGCAGACATTCGAGTCGGCACAGCTCGATGCGGTCACACAGCATGTGCCTCCGGCGCAGCAGTAGCCATTGCTGCAGTAGTTCGACTGGCACTCGGTGGCCTGACTGCACACGCCTCCGTCGGCCTTCTTGGCGAGGCACGCCCCATTGGAGCAGTAGGCCGCGGCGGTGCACTGCGCGCTCGAGGTGCAGGTCGTGTGGCAGGACACGGAGTCCTTGCACAAGAAGTTGCCGGAGCACGGACCGGTCGTCCCGCCATCGCTACACGACCCGGAACCATTGCACTGCCGCGTGGTCGTGAGCTGATTGCCCGCCTGACAGACCGGAGTCGCGCAGGTCGTTCCGGACGGTTGATACCCCGACTGGCAGCCGGTCTCCGTGCAGGAGTAGGTCAAGCACGGATCCACCCCACCGCACGACGACGTCAGACCTCCACCCGAGCACGTGCCTCCGGAGCAGCTCTTGGCGCCCGTGAACAGCAGGCCGTTGCAGGTCCCCGAGCCGCAGGCCAGGCTGTTGTTGGCCGTGCTGCATTGATTGTTTTGGCAGGTGTCGTCGGTGCACACATTCCCGTCGTTGCAGTGGACGTTCTGGCTACAGCACTTGCCGCTCACGCAGCAGTAGCCGTTGGAGCAGTAGTTCGACTGGCATTGATTTCCACTGGCACAGACGTCGCCGTCCGACTTCTTGGTCACACACTGTCCAAGCTGACAGTAGTAGCCACCGCGGCAGTCCGTGTCCGCGGCGCAAATCGTCTTGCAGCTCGTGGCATTGAGGCACGCGTAGTTGCCTGCGCACGGACCGACCGTCGCGTTCTGACACAGGCCGGCGCCGTCACACGTGCGCGCCTGGGTGAGGATGCCCGACGCGCAGCTCGCGTCTCCGCAGGTCGTCCCGGCAGGCGTGGCCGTGTCCGTGCAGCCTTGCGACGTGCATGCGTACTGATGGCAGAGGACCGAGCCACCGCAGTTCTGGGTCGACTCCGGCTGGCACGACGCGGCCGCGCACAGCCGCTTCGAGTGGAAGATCAGCCCTTCACAGAAAGCGGTCTGGCAGACGTCGGAGTTGTTCTGCTTCTGGCACTGGTTGTTCTGACAGTAGTTGGAGGTGCACGGATTGTCCGTTGGCGACTCGACGCACTGGGAGTCCGCGGTACAGCACTGTCCTCCGCCGCAGCAGATGTTCGAGTTGCAGTAGTCGGACTGGCACTGAGCGTTCGCCTGGGTGGCCGTCGAGCCCGAGCAGGTCTCGCCGCTGGCCTTCTTCAACAGGCAGGTCCCCGAGCTACAGTAGAACCCACCGACGCAGTCCGAGTCCGTAGCGCAGCTGGTCTTGCAGGCGACCGTGTCGGCACACTTGAGGTTGCCAGGACACGCCGCCGTGGAGCCGTTCTGACAGGAGCCGCTCGCGCACGAGCTCGCCTGGGTGAGCAGGGCGCCCTCGCACTTGGGCGCCTTGCACTGCGTCCCGGTCGGAGCCGGAGCCGTCTGGCAGCCCAAGGAGTCCGAGCAGGTCGCGACGAGACACACGTTCGTCGTCTTGCAGTCCTGCGTCGTCGTTCCCGCCGGGCAGCTCCCGCTACTACAGACCTTGACCTCCGTGAAGGTGAGCCCGGAGCACGACGCCGCCTGACAGGTCGCGACGTTGTAGTACGCCGCCGGGCACGAGCCGCCACCGGCTGGTCCGCAGCAGCGATTGGAGCTCGTGTCGCACGAGTCATTGGTGCACACGTTGCCGTCGTTACAGTCGGCGTTGCCGGCGCAGCACTTGCCCGAGCCGCAGCAATAGCCGTTCTCGCAGTGGTTCGACTGGCACTGATTGCAGGAGCTCGTCGTGCACTGGGCCGTCGCCGTACAGGACGCGCCGCTCGACTTCTTGGGGATGCACTTGGCGTTCTCGCAGTAGAAGCCGGACTGGCACTCCGAGTCGACCGCGCACGAGGTCCTGCAGCTCGTCGAGCTCGCACACATGTAGCCACCGGGACACGAGCCCGTACCGCCGCTGCCGACGCAGTCCATCACGCCCTGGCCGTTGAGTGCACAGGTCTTGCCCGCGCTGATGCTGAAGCCGCTGCAAGTGCCATCGGCGCACGGCGTCCCCGCAGGGTTGTCGACGAACTTACAGCCGGTCGTAGTGCAGATCTGGGGCCGGCACGGATTCGCCGACGAGCACTCGGTAACGGTTCCGCCCTGGTTACACTGTCCTCCATTGCAGATCTTCGGCGAGGTGTACGAGAGCCCGCTACACGAGGAACTCTGACACGCCGTACCGTCGGCAGAGCTCGTGTCGTAGGTGCACTGAAAGGACGTACACTTATCGATCGTGCAGGGGTTGCCGTCATCGCAGTGAAAGACGTTGCCGCAGCACTTGGCACCCGAACCGCCGGCGCAGCAGAAGCCCGTCGTGCCGCTGGTGGTCGACGCACAGTACCCCGACTGGCAGCTCGCGGCGCTGGTGCAGGCCTCGCCATTGCCTCGCTTTGGCAGGCAGACCTGGTTCTCGCAGTAGTAGCTCGACTGGCACTCGGCGCTCGTCTGGCAGCTCGTGCGACACGCCGTCCCATCGAGGCACGCATAGCCTCCCTGGCACGGCGCCTTGGACCCGCCGACTGAGCAGGTCCCCGACCCATTGCACGTCTTGGCCTGCGTCAGCTCGAAGCCCGAGCACACCTGCGTCGTGCACTGAACACCCACCGAGACGTTCTGCGTCGTACAGCCGCTGGCATCGCAGCCATACGACTTGCACGGATTGGTGCCTGAGCAGTCGGTCACTGCGCCGCCGCTGGAGCAGGCTCCGCCGCTGCAGGTCTTGCTGGCCGTGAAGACCAGATTCGAGCAGCTGGCCGTCTGACACGGCGCGACGTTCGAGGTGTTCTGACAGAGGAAGTTGACGCACTTGTCGTCGGTGCAGACCTTGGCGTCGCCGCAGTGGAAGTCCTGTGAGCAGCACTTTCCGGAAACGGAGTTACAGCAGTAGCCGTTGCTGCAATAGCCCGAGCTGCACTGCGCGCTGGCGCTGCACGCGTCGCCGTCGGGGCGTTTGAGCTGGCACTGCGACGACGGCGTGCAGTAGTAGCCGGACTGGCATTGGGTGTCGTCGGAGCACGCGCTGCGACAGGCACCGGCGTTCAAGCACGTGTAGCCACCGGGGCAGCTGTTCTCCACTCCACCGACCGCACAGGTCCCGCCTCCATTGCAGGTCAGCGCGGTCGTGAGCTTGAAGCCAAAGCACGTCGCCGGTGCGCACTGTGTGCCGGCCGAGGCGTTCCCGACGACGCAGCCGCTCGTCAAGCTGCACGCGTACGTCTTGCACGGGTCCGTTCCCGAACAGTCGCTCGTCTGGTTGGCCGCGGGACAGGCCTTGGCCGCGCACGTCTTGGCCGCGGTGAACGTGAGCCCGTCACACTGCGCGGTCTGACACGTGAGCGAGTTGCTCTGGTAGGTGCACTGCTTCTGGGCGTTGCAGAGATCGGTCGTGCAGACCTGGCCGTCGTCGCAGTGCAGCGACAGGCCGCAGCACTTGCCCGTCGCGCAACAGTAGCCGTTCTGGCAGTGGGTCGACTGGCATTGGGCATCGGCGGTGCAGGCGTCACCGTTCAAGCGCTTGATCTGACAGGTCGGAGAGCCGACGCCGAGCGCGCAGAAGTAGCCGGTCTGACAATCGGTGTCGTCCGCACAGGTCGCCCCGCAGGCAGCCGCACTCAGACACGCATAGCCGCCAGGGCAGGGGCTTTGACCCGCACCCAGGCTACATGCCCCGGTGCCGTCACACGTCTTGGGGGCGATGAAGACGCCGTCGCCGCCGCACGAGGCCGGCGAGCAGATCGTGCCCGCGGCGGCGTTTCCGACTTCACAGCCCGCTGGGCCACAGCCGTAGGTCTCGCACGGGTTGGTCCCGACGCAGCCCGTCTCGGCCCCGCCGTTGTTGCACTGACCGAACTTGCAGAACTTCGGGCCAATGTAGGTCGCGCCCGAGCACGCCCCCTCCTGGCACTTGACCGTATTGAAGGACGTGACGCACTGGAAGCCCGTGCAGGTGTCCGTCGTGCAGACCAGGCCATCGTTGCAGTTGGCGGCTGTGGCGCAGCACTTGCCGGTCGCACAACAGAAGCCGTTCTCGCAGTGACCGCTGGTGCATTCGTTGTTGGCGCCACACGCCTTGCCGTTATCCGACTTGGGCGTGCAGAAGCCCGCCTTGCAAAAGTTGCCCGTCTGGCAGTGCAGGTCGTCGGTGCACGTCTTGCGACACTCCTTGCTCGACTCGCACGTGAGGCCACCCGCGCACTTGCCGCTGCCGCCGCCGAGGCTGCAATTGCCGAGGCCATCGCACACCTTGGGGTTCGTCAGCACGTCGGTCGCGCAGGTTGCGGCGACGCAGGTCGTGCCAATCGGGACGGGCGTGGTGACGCAGCCGGTCGTCGAGCAGGAGTAGAACAGGCACGGGTTGGTCCCAGTGCACGCGTGCGTCACCGCCTGGGCGGGGCAGGCGCCACCATTGCAGAACCGGGGGTCGGAGTACGTGCTCACACCACCGGGCGTCGTGCAGGTTCCCGGCGCGCACTGGTCGGAGTTGTTGACCTGGGCGCACGTGAACGACACGGAGCAGTAGTCCGTCGTGCACGCGTTGCCGTCGTTGCAGTCGCTGTCCTTGCCGCCACAGCAGACGCCGGTCGCGCAGCAGAAGCCGTTCTGGCAGTGCCCGGCCTTGCACTCGTGATCCGTAGTACACGAGCTACCGTCGCCCTTGTCTTGATAACACTGACCGCCGTTGCAGTGAAACGAGGGGGAGCAGTCGTTGTCTGTGGTGCAGCCCGACTTGCAGCTGCTCGCGTCCTGGCACACGTAGCCACCGGGGCAGGCCAGCACCGCGCCGCCCACGGAGCAACCGCCATTCGCGTCACACGACCGCTGGCCCGTCGCCACGTAGCCGTCGCACGAGGCCGCGGCGCAGACCGTCCCGACCTTGGCGTTGACGGTCTTGCAGCCCGACAACGTGCAGGAATAGATCCTACAGGGATCTGTCCCATCGCAGGTGGACTTCAGACCGCCGCCGCTACACGTGCCCTGATCGCAGAACTTGGCCTCCGTGAACTCCGAGCCATCGCACGAGGCGGCGGCGCAGGACACGTGGTTGAAGCCGGTCGCGCACTGGAACTGATTGGAGCACGTGTCGTCGGTGCACGGATTGTCGTCATTGCATTGTGAGCCGAGGCCTCCGCAGCACTTTCCGGTGCCTTGGCAGCAGAAGCCGTTGTTGCAGTGGTTGGACAAGCACTGCCCGTCTTCGAAGCACGGCGCGCCGTCGGCCTTTTGGCCGCTGCACTGGTTGTTGACGCAGAAGTTGCCCTGGATGCAGTCCTGGTCGCTCGTGCACAGCGCCTTGCACGCCGCCCCGTTCTGGCACACGTAGCCGCCCGGACAGGGCGCGGTCGCCCCGCCCACGTCACAGCTGCCTGAGCCGCCGCAGGCGAGCGTATCGGTCAGCAGAAAGCCGCTACAGGAGGGGCCTTTGCACGGCTGTCCGGGGTAGACGAGCAGGTTGAGGTCGTCGCAGTCGCCGCCCTTGAGCACGTTCCACTTGTCGACGGGACCGCACAGGCACTTCTGCGTGCCGTTCTTGCCGAAGCCGTCGGCGTCGCCGTCGTAGTAGTAGGTCGTGCAGTTGGTCGCGTTCTCCTCGTCGACGAACGTGTCGCAGTCGTCATCGACGGTATTGCACGCCTCAGTCACGCCCGGGTTGATGTCCTCATTGGTGTCCTTGCACTCGCCGTTCGCCTGAGCCGTAAACGGCTTCTCGGGCGCGCAGAGGCACCGCACCGATGCCGTGATGCCGAAGCCGTCCTTGTCGGCGTCCTCGTAGTACTTGATACAGCCGTCGGCGTTCTCTTCGTCAGTCGCGGTGTCACAATCGTCGTCGACAGCGTTGCACGTCTCGACCTGGTCGGGATGGACGTTGCTCTCGTCGTCGTCACAGTCTCCGGCGGTCTTGGCCGTGTAGGCACCGTCGGGCGCGCACAGACACTTGGACTTGGCCTCGACTCCGAACGTGTCCTCGTCGAGGTCGGCGTAGTAGACTGAGCAACTCTCGGCGCCCGCCTCGTCGATGTTGCCGTCGCAGTTGTCGTCTTTGGTGTTGCACTTCTCGGACTTCGTCGGCGCGACCCCAGGATCATCGTCGTTGCAGTCGCCCGCGACGTTCGTGCGGAAGTCGCCGAAGGCGCTACACAGACAGAGCGAATCGCTGCTGAGCCCCACGTCGTCTTCGTCTTCGTCCCGGTAGAAGAGCTTGCAGCCCAATGCGTCCTGCTCGTCAGTCTGCGTGTCGCAGTCGTCGTCCTTGCCATTGCAGAGCTCGGTCGCGCTCGGGTTGACGGCCTTGTTGTCGTCCTCACAGTCGCCGCCGACCTGCACCGGGTAGGTGGCTGTCGGCGTACACAGGCAGGCGCTGTCGAGGCCGTTGCCGACGAGGTCGCCATCGACGTCGCGATAGTAGGTCGTGCATCCGCCCGAGTCCGGCGGATCGGTGTCGCCGTCGCAGTCGTCGTCCTTGCCGTTGCAGATCTCCGCGGCCTTGGGGTTGATGGCGTTGTTGTTGTCTTCGCAGTCGCCGAGCTCGAGGGCCGTATTGGGCGTCTCCGGCTGACACAAGCATTTGGGCGCCGTCGCGACACCGTACTTGTCCACATCGGTGTCGACATAGTAGAGGGTACACCCCGTCGTATTTTCCGGAGCGACCTTGCCATCGCAGTTGGCGTCCTTGCTGCCACACGTCTCGGGCGCCTGAGGATAGGCCAGCGCGTCCTTGTCGTCGCAGTCACCCGGCTTCTGCGTCGAGTGCAGGGCGGTCGGTGCGCAGAGGCACTGCCGGTCCTTGTCGTCGCCGAACTTGTCGTTGTCGGAGTCCGCGTACCAGTCCTTGCAGCCGAGCGCGTCGACCTCGTCGGTGCCGAGGTCGCAGTCGTCGTCCTTGCCGTTGCAGAGCTCGGTCGCGCCCGGGTTGACCGCAGACGACTTGTCGTCACAGTCACCGGCCTTCAGGCCGCGGTAGGTCGCGTCGGGCGCGCACAGGCACTTGGAGTCGCCGTCGATGCCGGCGTCGTCGCCGTCGAGGTCCTTGAAGTAGACGACGCAGCCCGCGGCGCCCTCTTCGTCGGTCTTGCCGTCGCAGTCGTTGTCCTCGTTGTCGCACGTCTCGGCCGCCGGGGTGGCCGCCGAGCACGACGACAGCCCGTCTGCGCCGCACGCGCGCACGCCGTTGCACGTGCCATGCTCGTTCTTCCGCCAGCAGGCCGTCTCCGCCTTGCGGGCGATCGCCGCATCGGAGCAGGTGCACTCGCCTTCCTTCTTCTGGCACTGCTTGGTCGCCGCCGCGCCCGGCGCCGTGCTGTCGACACAGTCGAAGCCGTCCGGGCAGCTCACGTTGGCACCGCACTCGCCGCCGCAGAACGACCCCGAGCCGTCGAGCTTGGGGATACAGCGATCGCCGATGTCGCCAATTCCGGCCGTGCACTCGGTGTCAGCGTTGCAGGGGTCGCACAGGTGCTGAAACGTGGGCACGCAGACGTAGGTGGGATCCGATCCGCCGAGTAAGACAGGCTTACAACCCCAGCCCGCCGCAGGGCAGGTGTCCTGACAGGTCACCGAACAGAGCTTGCCGCTCGAGGTCGGAACGCACCAGTCGGAGTTGCAGTCGGCGTTCGTCCCGCATGGCGAGCCAAACGCGCCTTGCTCCGTGACCTCCGGGAGCAGGGGCCCGGGATCGGGTTGCACCGTCTCCTTGGGAAGCTCCGGCTGCTTGCCGAGGTCGAGCGGGGTGATGATCGAGCCATCTGCGCCCGTCCCCGTTCCCTTGTCCGTCGTGCCGGTGGTGTTGCCCGAAACCGGCGGTGCCGGGTCGGTACAGCCCGTCACCGACGTCGCGGCAGCCACACCCACGACCCACGCCATCGCCAGAACCCAGTCACCGCGGGATCTGAAGCCCATCATGAAGCTTCGCATGAAGCCACCCCCATTCGGGCCAGTATACGAAAGTCGGGGTGCCGGTGATAGGGGAGGAGCGGTCTGGACGCGGCGGGACGTGGCGCCGCGAGGGACGACTACTGTTCGGCGGCGGTCGCGTCGGCGCCTGTGGCGGCCGGGGCTCCGGGGACCGAGCAGAGCTCCTTGCCCTGGGCGCCAAACGGCTGGCAGACGCAGTAGGTGCTTCCAGAGGCACTGGGGCCCTTGACGCAGTCGTAGCCCTTGCCGCAGTCGCTCGTGGTCTGACAGAGGTAGAGGTGCTCGTCGACCTTGAAGTCGACGCAGGCAGGGGATGTAGCCACCAGGCCGAGGAGCAGGGCGCGTCGGACGTTCCGCATCATCGTCTCCAAGAATGCCATCTCTGGACCGGCATCACGCATCAGAAGGTCACCGTCGCCGTCGCTCCGGCGAGACCGGGCGCAAGCCACGGGCCGAGGTGGCCGAGCTTCGGCCGGTCCACGCCGGTGGCGGGCGTCGGTGCGGGCGGCTCGATCACGACGAGCACGATGCCCGCGATGAGCGATGCCAGACCTACGCCGTAGAGGACGCCTGCGGCGATAACGAACTTGCGCGCACGCGACTCCAGGTCGACCGCGTCCGCGCGCGTCACCCCAAAGACGTACTCGCGCTCGGCAGGTTCACCGGCGGCTGCGTCCTCGTCGACGATCAGCGCCCGCTTGGCGAGATCGATCTTGCGCTTTCCGAGCACCGCGGCGACCGTCAGCCCGACACCGCCCCCGATCGACGCCGTGCCGACGCCAATGCAGGTCCAGCCCGCGATGCGAAACCGCCGACGTGCCGCGTCGCGCGAAGTCCCGGGCGGCTCGACGGCCTTTGGCTCTGGCTGAATCGTCTTGGGCACACGGTCTGGCCACGCCACGGTGACGACGACGAGCGCGCCGGGCTTGACCTCGAGCTGCGTCTCGTGAGGCGGCCGTCCCGCGGCGTCGACTCGCACGCGGTGGCGACCCGCGGCGAGCAGGATGGGTGTGGTGATGGGAGCCGTCCCGATCTCGGTGTCGTCGATGGAGACGCGCGCGCCGTCTGGGGCGCCGCGCAGCTCCAGCCGGCCCTCCTCGACGGCCGCGACGCCCTCGAGCTCGAAGGCGACCTCGGCCATCTTCCCCGCGGGCTTGTCGAAGGTGCGCGTGACGACGGGCCGGTCGCCGCGCTTGAGGGAGACGGTGTAGGAGCCCGCGCGCAGAGAGACGAGGCAGGGCGTCACGCAGCTCCGGCCCTCGATCGTCGCCGTCACGCCCGGCGGGCTCGTCGTCACGAGCACCCCCGTGGGCTGGTCGAGGAGCAGCGCTTTGAGGACCACGGTCTGGTAGACCTCGCCGGAGAACTCCTTGCTCCAGCTGTCGTATCCCGGCGACTCGACGGTCAGCGCGTGGCGACCGGGAGCGACCAGCACGCCGGAGAGCGGCGTCTTGCCAATGACCTGGCCGTCGAGGCGCACCAGCGCGCCGTCGGCGTTGCACGAGACGGAGAGCGTGACCTTCTTGGGCAGAGTCTTGAGCCGCTTCTTCAACGAGTCGAGCCGACGCTTGGTGTAGCCCACGAGCTTTTTGTCGAGGCCGAGCTCGACGGCCGAGGTGTAAAACCGGATGGCGTTTGGGACATCCCCCTGGCCGTCATAGCAGCGGGCCACGGCGTGCGCCATGGGCGCCGAGGGGTTGCTCGCGTAGGCGGGCAGCAGCTCTGCCAAGGCCTCGTCGAAGCGGCCGTCCCGGATGAGCGCCTCGACGTCGGGAGGCGACTCGTCGGGCCCGTCGGCGCGCGCGGGCACCGCCCCCAGCAGCAGGCTGGCCAGGAGAAGCGGTCGCAGGGTGGCTCGGACGAGAGTCGGCACGGGGAGCACGTTAGCCCGAATCGGCGCGGGCGTCACGGCGCCAGGTCCGGTCGCGGGACGACCCAGTCGCCCTGCTCGATCATCGTGGGATCCGACAGCAGGAAGTCCCGCAGCGTGCGTTGGAGCTCCCGAGCCACGTCCGGGCGCGTCCCGACGAGATCGGTCGTCTCGTTCGGGTCGGTCTCGACGTCGTACAACTCGAAGCTCACGCCCTTGCGCAGCGGCACGTAGATGAGCTTGTAGCCATCGTCCAGGACGGCGCGATGCTTGGCCACGAGCAACATCCGGTCGTACTTCGGGTCGTGATAGATCTCGTGGGTGTCCTCCGTCGTACGGAACGCCTCGAAACCCTTGGAGAACCGCAGCTGGCGCCCGTTGAGCACCTCGGCCTCGGGGTTGATGAACCACAGCTCCGTCTCGAAGAAGATGGGCGGATCGTCGCTCGCGTGGGCGCCTCGCCGCTCCGGCGCGCCAGAGGTGCGTGTGGAGGCGGCCGCGTCCACCAACGGCTTCAGCGAGCGGCCGCTCTGGCCCGGCAGCTCGGGCAGACCCACGTAGTCGAGCAACGTCGGGACGATGTCGATCGACCGCACCGCGTTCGGAACCACACGCCGCACCGGGTGAAAGGTGGCCGGTCGCAGCAGGAGCGGGATGCGCAGGCTCTCGGAGCCCCGGAGATGGTCCCCGTGCCCGACGCCCAGCCCGCGCTCGTACAGGTTCTCGCCGTGGTCGGCGGTGACGACGACGTGTGACCGCTCCAGCAGACCGTGCTCGGAGAGGTTGCGGAGCAGCCGGCCCATGGCGCGATCGGTCGCGTGCAGGGCGCCGTCGTAGAGCGCCACGATTTGTCGCTGCTCGTCCGCACCCGGCGCGGTACTCGAGTCGACCCAGGCGGTCTTGTTGTAGCGCGACGGGCCGGCGTAGCTCGGGTCGGTGAACCGTTTGTAGTCCGGATATGGGGAGGCGTAGGGGAAGTGCGCGGCCGAGTAGAAGACCACGAGCGCGAAGGGCCGAGGCTCGCCGTTGGGACCCTCGGTGTCCGACGCGCCGGCGGCCAGGAAGTCCAGCGCCTCCTCGGTGAGCGACTCCGGGTCCGCGAGGCGCTCCCACAGCTTGAGCGTGGGGAAGCGGCGCGGCCCGCCGAGGATCTCGAGCAAGTACGGCAGCAGGTGGTGGTGGAGCTTCCAACCGCCGAGAGCGACGTTCGACCAGAGTGTAAAGCGCGGGACGCGGACGGACTCGAAGCCGAGGTCGATGCGGCTGAAGATGTCGCCAGCGAAGTCGCTGACGACCCCGGTACGGTAGCCGGCGCGGCGCAGAGCCGAGATGAGCGACTCGCGCGGCGTGGCCAGCACCTCCGGCGTCGGAAACATGTGGCGGATGCCGTGCTCTTGCGGGTAGCGCGCCGTCAGGATGGAGACCCACGATGGAAACGTACGCGCGATGACGGTCCAGGCATTCGAGAAGGCGACCGACTGCTCGGCGAAGGCGCGTAGCTCGGGCAGCGCGCGCTCACCGGGCTGCTCGATGCGATCGGGGCGCATCGAGTCGACTGCGAGGATGACCACGTTGTTGGCCGTGAGCGGCGGCGCGGGGCGACGCATCGCGAAGGGCAGGGCGGCGAGCACGCCGGCGAGGGCGACGGCGCCATAGAGCCACGGCGACGCGCGAACGAAGGCCTGGAGGGACGTGCGGTGTCTGACGAGCGACATCAGCGCCAAGGCCACGATTGCGGCCAGTGCGGTCCACGCGAGCGCGTCGAGCGCCGCGAGCGAGACGGTGTCGGTGAGCGTCACCTGGAGCCAGCCGCCGAAGCCGCCACGATCGGCGTACGCAGGGGCCATGACCTGCGGCGTGCGCACCATGGAGCGCGCAAGCAGCGACGCGTGCATCGTGAGGAGCAGCGCCAGTACGAGAATCGCGGCGCGACCGCGCGACGGCTGCGGTCGGCCACGCGCGGTGTACCACAGGGCGAGCACGCCCCGGGCGAGGGTGCCGGCGACGAGCCCGATCGCGGCGTACAGGCCCAGGATGCGGACCTCGAGCCAGATGAGCTCGGTCAGGAATTGCTTGACGACGCCCGAGATGACCTCGTCGTTCTGCACGCCCATGTACTCGCCGGACTGCATGACGGCGAAGCACCAGAAGAACAGGCCCACGAACAACAGGAGGCCGACGAGCGGCCCGGTGAGCAGCGCATGAGCGACGGGACGAGCGCGCGGCGGCTGGGGAGCCGCGGGATCGATGGACTGCGGCTCGAAATCGCTCACGGCGCGCGACTGTAGGGGCGAGGCGGGCGGGCGTCAACGCTTCGCTGATGGGGCTGACCCCGAGTTGACACCACGCCTTCGCGCGTCTTGAATCCGGTCCCATGCGCCTCCTCCCGCTGCTGTGCCTGCTCCTCTCCTTCGCGCTGCCCGCGCACGCCAAGGTCCCGCCCAAGAACAAGCGCGGCCCGCGCGACATGTTGCTCGTGGCTGGCGGGGACGTGGCCTATCCGCGCGGCTGGATGGATGCGCTCGTCGAGCGACGCAAGGAGGCCATGTTCGAGCAGGTCCGTGGGTTCGCCAAGGCGGCGGAGCTGGCCTTCGTCAACCTCGAGTCACCGTACTCCGACAAGGCGTTCAAGATTCGCAAGACCTATCAGGTCGTCACGCCGCCGCATCGCTTGGACTACGTGCTCTCGGGCGGCTTCAACCTGTTCTCGCTCGCCAACAACCACATGGCGGACGCGGGTGAGGAGGGCATCGCCGACACGCTCGCGTTGCTCGAGAAGAAGCGCGAGGGCAACAAGCACCTCTGGTGGGCCGGAGCCGGCCGGACGGTCAAGGAAGCCTGGAAGCCGCGGGTGTTCACGGTCCCGGGCAAGAAGCTCAAGGTCGCGTTTCACGCCTTCGGCTACGCGGGCTCGAAGCTTGTCCCGGTGCCCTCGGAGGCGCAGGCCATCGAGCTCGTGACGACGTGGTCCAAGAAGGTCGACATCTCCATCGTCTCCATCCATCACGGCACCGAGTACCGGCACGTACCCGCCAAGGAGAAGGCCGCGATGTACCGCCGCTTCGTCGAGGCCGGAGCGGACGTGCTGCTCGGGCATCACCCGCACGTCGTGCAGGGCGTCGAGCGGTATAAGAACGGCATCATCTTTCATAGTCTCGGGAACTTCTCGTTTGCCTCCAAGACCGTCCGCCACAAGAAGACGGGTGCCAAGCTCTACAGCATGCTGCCTCTGGTCTACATCAAGGATGCCAAGGTCGAGCGTGTGGAGATCGTGCCGCTCTATGCCAACAACGCCGAGTCCTGGAAGCTCAACGGCAAGACGCTGCGGCCGGTGGACTTTACGCCGCAAGTGCTGCACGGCGACTTCGCCACGGCCATGCTGTCCGAGCTCAAGGAGTGGACCGACCAGATCCCGGGCATCGCCAGCGAGGCCGCCGCGGCGCTCACGATTCAGGGGGAGCGCGGGGTGGTGCAGGTGCGCAAGTGAGAGGTGCGCTCGCGCTGCTGCTCCTGCTCTCGGCCGCGGCCCACGCCGACGGGCCCTTCGCGCCCCCGGGGACGCCGCGTCAATATCGGCGCGACCACATCGCCGACTTTCAGCGTCTGGCGCTCGACGTCACCGTCGACGTGAAGCAGGGTACGATCGCTGGCACGGCCACGATCGCCTTCGCGCTCCATCGCACCTCGAGCTGGCTCCAGCTCGATGCGGCGGACCTGCTCATCTCGGAGGTGACGGTCGACGGTGTCGCGACCCGGTTCGTGCACGCGGGCCAGACCCTCACCGTGGACCTGCCGAGCACGGTGCTGCCCGGCGCCACGCACGCCCTGCTCATCCGCTACTCAGCGACCCCGCGGCGAGGCCTTTACTTCGTCCGTCCGGAAAAGGCGTATCCTGAGCGCCCGTATGAGGCCTGGTCCCAGGGCGAGGCCGAGGACAATCGCTACTGGTTTCCGTGCTGGGACGACCCGTCGGACAAGCTCATCACCGAGATCACGGCCACAGTGGAGAAGCCATTCGTCGCGGTCTCCAACGGCAAGCTTCTGGGCGAGGCCGACGCCGCAGGCCGCGCGGGCTGGCGCAGTTACCGATGGGCGATGAGCAAGCCGCACTCGACGTACCTCGTCTCGCTCGTCGTCGGCGACTACGAGCGCATCGCGCTGAACGAAGCGACCGCGCGCACCCCGCTCGAGGTGTGGCTGCATCGGCGCGACGTGCCGCACTGGCGGCGCAGCTTCGAGAAGACGCCACGCATGCTGCAGTTCTTCGAGAAGTACCTCGACACGCCATTTCCCTTCGAGCGCTACGGGCAGGTCGTCGTCGACGATTTTTTGTACGGCGGAATGGAGAACACCACGACGACGACGCTCACGAGCAGCACCATCCACGACGAGCGCGCGCACCTCGACGTCTCGAGCGATGGACTGGTCGCCCACGAGCTCGCCCATCAGTGGTTTGGCGACCTCGTCACGTGCCGCTCCTGGGCGCACATCTGGCTCAACGAGGGCTTCGCGACGTTTCTGGAGTCGAAGTGGGTCGAGCACGCGGAGGGACCCGATGCGGCAGCCCACGATCGGCTGGACGGCCTGGGCTGGTATCGGGCGGCCACGTATCGCCGGCGGCTCGAGCCGAAGGCGTACGAGCATCCCGACGACCTCTTCGACGGACACACCTACGTCAAGGGCGCGTGGGTGCTCCACATGTTGGAGAAGAAGCTCGGCGAGCCCGTCTTTCGCGCAGGCCTCAAGTCGTATCTGGCGCGACACGCGTACGGCGTAGTCGAGACGCCCGACCTGCAGCGCGCGCTCGAGGAGGCGAGCGGCCTCGAGCTGGGCGCGTTCTTCGATGACTGGGTGCACCGGGGAGGCAACCCGCGCATGACGGCGACTTGGCGTTGGGATCAGCAGAATCGGACCGTGACGATTCGCTTTCGTCAGACGCAGGGCGGGAGCCGGCCTTACACGCTCGCCGTCCCCGTGCACGTGACGGGTGGCTTTGGCACGCTGCCGTTCGTGGCCCACGTCTCGCGGACCGACCAGGAGATCGCGTTTCCCGCACCGTCGAGCCCGGACCTCGTCGAGCTCGACCGCGGCGCCGACCTGCTCTGGGATCTCACCTTCGACAAGTCGGTCGCCGAGTCGCTCGTCCAGCTCAGCAAGGGCGCCACCGCGGACAGCCGACGCCGCGCCGCCAAGGCGCTCGGGCGCGTCTCGGGTGACGCGGACAAGGTGCGGGCCATCACCGCGCTGCGGGAGCGGCTACTGGACTCGAAAGAGTACCGAGTCACGCGCAGCGAGGCCGCCAACGCGCTCGGGGTCCTGGGCGGGGACGCCGCCAAGAAGGCGCTGCTGGAGGGGCTCGATGCAGCGACGACCGAGTCTGCCGTACGTCGCGCGGTGATTGAGGCGCTCGGCCGCTTTCATACTCCGGACGTGCGCGCCGTGCTGGAGGCGCGCTTCGAGAAGGATCCGAGCTACCACGTCGCCTCGGCCGCGCTGGCCGCCTATGTCACCGCGGGCGGAGACGATCCGCTCGACCTCGCCAAGCGCGCGATCGGGCGCAAGAGCCACCGCGAGCTCCTGCGCAAGGCCGGGATCACCGCGCTGCCCGACATCGGCGGAGACAAGGCGTTCGAGCTCCTGCTCCGAGAGACCGAGTGGGGCCGACCGACGGAGTCGCGCCAAGAGGCCGCGTCGGTGCTCGGCCGCTTTGGCAGCCGCCACGCGTCCTATCGGGAGCGCGCCCGCGGCCGGCTCGAGGCCCTGCTCGCCGATCCACGCTACTGGGTGCGGCAGCAGGCCGTCGACGGGCTCAAGTCGTTGGGCGATCCCAAAGCGGTCGACGCGCTTCGGAAGCTCGCGGCCTCGCCGGTCACTCGCCGCCTCCAGCGCGAGGCACGGGAGGCCATCGCGCTCCTCGTTCGGCGCCGCGCCGGCGGCGATCCGGCGGTGGACTTGCGGCGAGAGGTGCGCACGCTCCGCGAGCAGCTCCATCGGCTGGAAGAGCGACTCAACGAGGTCGAGCGTCGGTGACCCGCCCGCCCGACGACGCGGAGCTGTGCTACCGCGTTCGCGTCCTCGTGTCGCCCGACGCTGACGCGGTGGGCACCAGCCTCGTGCTGGCTGCGCCCGACGAGACGGCGGAGCTGGTCCTGGGTCGCGATCCCGGTCGGGGTGGCCTCGCACTCGAGGACAAGAAGCTGTCGCGTCGTCATGTCGCGATTCGGCTCCGCGCGGGCGGGCAGCTCGAGCTCGAGGATCTGGGCAGCACCAACGGGACGCTCGTCAATCGCGTGCGACTGCTGGGCGCGCTCCCAATGATTGGCGACGCGGTGGCGCGCGTAGGCGACACGGTCGTCCACGTGGGGCTGGGCGTGGCCGACGAGGACGCCCCGCGCGCGCCGGTCGATCCCTTGCTGGTGGAGCTGGCCCGACGGCACGCGCTGCGCGACGGCCCGCTCGTCGTGCGCGCCAACCGTGGGGCCGGGATGCACACGTTTTCGCGCCTGCTGCACCAGCTCTCCGGGCGGGACGGTCCGCTGCAGTTTGCGACCGCAGACCAGACGGCCGCGGACCCGACAGGCGCGCTGCCGTTGGGAGCGCCTCACGCCAGAGGGACCCTCGTGGTGCGCGACGATGGCCGGCCGTCCGCGGTCCTGGAGGCCCGGCTCGGCGCGCTGCGCGCACGCACCGACGGGTTTGGCATCCGGCTCGTGCTTGCCCTGCCTGCCAAGCCGGTCGAGCTACCCGATGCGCTCGACGACGCGCGCGTCGTCCTCCTGCCGGATCCGGCCACGCGCCGTGCTGCGGTCTTTGGCGTCACACGCGCGTGGTTCGAGGTCTGGCGCGGCCGTCGCGCGCCGTCGTTCAGCCCCGGAGGCGCGATGCTCTGGCTGTGCGCGCCGCTCGACGGCGGATGGCCCGAGATTCACCGCCGCACCGAGTCACTGGCGAGCACGGTCTTCGACGCAGGACCGATTCGCTCGGCGCACGTGCGCCCGACGTTGGAGCCCCCGCGCCTCGTTCTGGACCCCACGCCGCATCGCCGCATGGACCGACCGGCGCGAGCCGAGCTCGAGGACGCGCTGCGCCGCTTCGACACGATGAAGGAGGTCGCCGCGCACTTCGGACGGGATCGGCGGCAGGTGTATCGTTGGCTCGACGACTATGGTATCGAGCGCTGAGTCATGGTCCACGTACATCATCCCCTGCCACGCTCCGAGGTGCACCGCGAGCGGTACATCCTCGACCGCGCGCGCGGGCTCCGCGTGCTGCACGTCGGCGCTGCCGACGCGCCGTATACCTGGGACGCGCTCGCGAATGGCACCTGGCTTCACTCAAAGCTCTCGGCCGTCGCGGGAGAGTGCCTCGGCGTCGACATCGATGAGCCGACCGTCGCCCGGCTCAGGCAGGAGCGCGGCATCACGAACCTGCGTGTAGCCAACTGCGAGACGCTCGACCCCGCCGACGTCGGCACCTTCGACCTCGTCGTGGCCGGTGAGGTCATCGAGCACCTGGACAACCCGGGCTTGTTTTTGGACGGCGTACGCCGGGTGGTCAGCCCCACCGGTCACCTGCTCATCACGACCATCAACGCGTTTTGCTTGCGACGCCTCGTGCGCATCCCGACCCACATCGAGTCGGTGCACCCCGACCACACCTACTACTTCTCGCATCGCACGCTGAGCACGCTGGTCGAGCGTCATGGCTTCGCGTTCGTCGAAGGCCACGGGTATCGCGTGGCGGACCGCTCGTTCGGGATGGTCGGCCTGGTCGAGGGCCTCGCGGGGCTCATCTCGCCCAACCTGCTCCAGGGCCTCGTTCACCTCTATCGCCCGGTTGTCTCCGAGTAGGGACTATTCCTCGACCGGCTCCGGCGGATCGAATCCGGCCGGATCGTCACCGGTGGACTCGTCGGTCGCCCCGCTGTCGGTCGCGCCGCTCTCGTCTTGACCTCCGGAGTCGTCTTCGGCCGGGAGCCAACCCGAGGCCGTGGGGTCCTCGTCCCACCAGTAGTCGTAGGGGTCCGCGCTCCAATCGGAGCCGTCGTATGGCTCAGCGCGCATCGAGCCGCAGCCCAGCGCCACGACCATCGACAGTACCACCCATCGCATGCTTCGAAGACTACCGAACGGCGGGGCGATGCGAAAGCCACAGGTCCTGGAGGCGCAGGCGTCCGTAGCGCGCGATCGAGGCGCTGAGGGCGCGCGGGGAGTCGGCGATGGGAAACAGGAGCTGCGACCAGCGCATCGGGAGGTCGAGGCGCCGGAGGCCGTGGTCGGTAACGCCAAAGGCGGTCTTCAGCCACGTGGCCACGAGCGGGGAAGGGCGCAGCTGTCCGAGGACGCCCTCGGGGACCGCGGTCATGAGCGCGTCCTGACAGAGCGAGAGCGTGAGCCAGAGCGCGGTGCGTGCACCCCAAGCGCGCGCGCGATCCACGACCGCGTCCCAGGCGACCGCGCGTTGCGTGATGAACCGGTGCACGTCGACGAGGTGCTTCAGGGTGCCGCCCATCTGCTCCTTGGCGAGATGAATGGCGAGGTGCACGAGCAGGTCGGTGTCGCCCAATCGGAGGGCGGAGCCGTCGGGCATCGGCACCGCCCGCGCCAGGACACCAGCCACGTCCACCGGAAAGCGCCACGGCGGACCGAGCGTGGCGTGAAGCTCCACGGCGGCGTTGACGCGGCCGGGCACCTCGGCTCGACCCAGCAGCCAGTCCGGGCTCGCGGCGTAGGAGGCAGGCCGTCCGGGGTGCGTCGCGACCGGCGTAAACCCGATGGCTGTGAGCGCCGCCATGGCCGGCGGACGCTGACTCGGCGCGACCAGGACGTCCAGGTCGTTCATGGGGCGCAGCGAGGCGTCGCCATAGAGCAAGGGCCCCAGCGCGGCGCCCTTGAGCAGCACGATCGGGCCAACGCCTGCGGCCTTGAGCCCCTCGAGCACCTCCCGCTGCACGCGGGCCTGCCACACCGACTGAAAGGACGCACGCCGTAGCGCATCGGCAAAGCGCCGCCTCCAGGGCTCGGGAGCGGTTCCCTGAACCCGCCGTGCGACGAGGGCGTCGACGCGGCCTCGACGCGCGAGCTGAAACACGCGGTCCCAGTCGGGGTCGCCCTGCTGGAGGTCGACCGACCGCTCCATGACGAGGTCGACCAGGGTGGCCCAGGCCCGCGAGTCGACGTGAGCGTGCACCTACGCGCGCCGAGGCAGCGGGAGGCGCGCGATGACGAGCTTCTTGCGCAGCTCCGGCGCAAGGCGATCCTCGAGGGCGAGGACCAGCTGCTCCGCCGCGTGCTGGACGGCCAGCTCCCGCACGCGCTCTTCCTGGGCCGTTCGGCCCCGGAGCATCGTGACCAGGAGGTGCCCGTAGCGATGGGTCTCGCCCCAGAGCGGCACCTCCCACAGGATGGTGGCGCCCGTGCGGCGCGGGGTGGCCACGAAGCGCCACGAGAGCGTCTCGCGGAGGTGGATCTCGAGCCGCACGTCAGTCGCTCCCGCGGGCTCGAGCGTCCGAATGACCTCTAACCACAGTGCGTCGAGGTCGCGATCGGTACGCACGGCCTCCGCGCTCGGCGCGGCCGCGACCGGCACGACCGACAGCGTGCGCGGGACCGGAGACTCCTCGGGCGACGCCACGATCTCCAGCGACGCGTCCCGGCGCGGTAGGAACGCCATGAGGACGCCGGTGACGACGGCGACGCCGATGCCCGCCATCAGGGTCGGACGTTCCGCCTCCGACACCAGCGCGACCAAGGCCGCGGCAGCCAGCGCGATGATGGCCAGGAAGACGGCCACGAGAGTGCGGCGCGCGGGCCGGCGCAGCGGCAGCGCCGTGATGAGCGCCGTGAGCGCCAGAGCGCCGAGCGACAGGCCGACGGCCCGGTCCAGGAGCGCCACGACCGCGAAGATGAGACCCGCTGACAGCGTCCCGGCCGCCCCGAGCCGGTCGCCTCGCAGCATCCGACTGCCGGCGACTGCGCCGCCGACGGCCGCGGCGCCGAGGCCGCCGAACGCCAGCCCACCGACCGCGGCGAACGCATACCAGCTACCGCCCAGCACCAGCACCGCGGCGGGCTCGCGTCGCAGCAGCTGGTGCACGCTCGCCGTCGCCGTGATGATCCAGACGGTCGTCAGCAGCCACGAGAGCCAGGGATCCAGCGCCGTGTTCTCGAGCGCGTTGGCCGGAACGTCCTCGACGCGCACGCCGACGGTCCACAACGTGAGCGAGACGACGGCCAGGACGATGGCCTTCTCGTAGCGCCGGGCGCCAGCAAGGTCATCGTGCAGGCCGAGTGACAGCACGGTCAGCGCGCCGCCAAGGAGCGCGCCCAAGCCGGGCAGTCCGAGCCGGCCTGCGAGGCCGCCTTCGAACAGGTCCGTCGCGATACCCGCGCCCAACGGAAGCAGCAGCGCGACAGCGACGACTAGGCCATCGAACCAGGGTGGCGCCTCGCTGCGCTCCCCGGTGCCTCGCCATGTGCGGACGAGCAGCGTGCTCACCAGCAAGGCCAACCCAAACACCGCGATGTGAACGCCTGCTGCGGTACTCACGCCCATGGGTTCCCCCGGGGCCGTGTCGTGATCGAAGAATCTCGCATTGGCGTCTGGCTCATGTCGCGCTCCACGCCACGAGCCACACCACGGTGGTGAGCCACAGGGCTGCACCGAACATGACGGACAGGCGGAGGTTCCTCCAGCTCAGCCAGCGACCGAGCGGCGTCTGGAAGAGCCGCGCGCGCAGGGGCATCCACCGCTGCTCGCCCAAGAGGAGAGCCGGCGCGCGCTTGAGGCGCCCGATCGCCCGACGGACGACCAACCAGCGCGGCTCAGTCGCCCGAAGCAGGTCCTCTGCCGTCATCGTCCCTTCGACGAGCAGCCGCGGAAGCTCGAGCCGAGCGTCGCCCGGGCGCGCGCGACCAGCGATGCACGAGAACCCAAGCCGCACTCCGGCCTCGGTGCACAGGTCGATGGCCGCGCGATCGTACAGGTTGAGCGGGATGGCGACGTCGGTCACCGGACGATCGACGACGGCCGAGAGCGCCTCCAAGCTGCCGCGGACCTCCCAGTCGAGCGTCGCGGGGTCCAGATTGCGCCACCCGCAGTGCGTCATGCCGTGGCCGCCGACGCGCACGGTCCCTTCGGCGTCCAGCGCGCGGAGCCGGTCGTCGGCGATGCGCGGCTCGACGTCGAAGACCCAGGAATCAGGAGACGCCGTTACGAACACGGTTGCGGGCAGACCGCGCCGCCCCAGCTCCGGAGCCGCCAACGCTGCGACGCTCGCGGAGCCGTCGTCGAACGTGATGACCGTGGCCCCGCGTGGAATCGGCGCTCCGTTCAAGCAGTCGGCGAGCGCGTCCAGGGTCAGAAACTGCGCCCCGTGGTCCCGGAGCCGATCGAGGTGCTCGACAAAGCGCGAGCGGGCAATCGAGAAGAGCCGCTCGGAGCCCGTGACGACGACGTCGTCGGAGTGGACGCGATGGTAGAGCAGCACGAGGACACCGGGCGTGCGCTCGCGCCAGAGCCACCGGACGGCCCATGCGGAGACCGCCAGCGTCACGAGGCCCGCAAGCGCGAGCAGGGTCATCGCGAGTGCGTCGCCCATCGAGACCGTTTTACACGTCCGTTGCCTGCGCGGGAAGCGCATCGATCGCCCGTCGCTGCTCACAGCTCTTCATGGCGGCGCAGCACCGCGTGTGCTACGGTCTCTGACGTGATCTGGCTCCAAGACCGTCAGAACCGTCGCGTCCGTTACCTGCGCCTGAGCGTCACCGATCGCTGCAACCTG
>SXGT01516336.1_pt1 | contig 30019 bp, 33 predicted proteins | sample 3176221 | NCBI WGS metagenome assembly SXGT01 (sample SAMN11356862, study PRJNA531348) | freshwater metagenome | isolation source: freshwater sample F1-120 | place: China: Fuxian Lake, Yuxi | collected 2017-12-25 | reverse complement strand
TTGAACGAACATTTTCTTGGATTGGCCGATTCAGAAGACTTTTTGTTCGTTATGAAAAATTAAAAAGTAACTTTTTGTCCTTACTTCAATTTGCTGCCCAGATCATTATTCTCAGCAAAATTTAGTTTTTAGATAGGCTCTATTATGACAATCAAAAATTACACGAATTAGATCATCTTTTTTTTACATTAACACACTATATTATTTCTAAAGAAAAATCCCAATTTTGCTTAAAAGCTTTAAATCATTATTTAATCAATCAAAAACTCCATGAATTAAATCATCTTTTTTTTACATTAACAGACTATATTACTCCTGAAGAAAAATCCCAATTTGGCTTAAAAGCTTTGAATCATTATTTAATCAATCAAAAACTCCATGAATTTCAGGATAAACTACATATATTAATATCCTTACTCCACCCAAATGAAAGATCACCCCTCTGCATAGAAATATTAAACTCTTGTTTAGAAAAAGAAAATTTACATACAATAAAAAGACCTTCCGTATTAATTGAACCACTTTCTTCAGATAATCGACAATATTTTTCCAAACAAGCTTTAACTCATTATTTACATAATCAAAAACTACAAAAACTCGATGATTATGATGTATATTTCTTAATTAATCAACTTCCTCCAGACCAACAAACAGAATTTCGCCTAAGAGCTTTAAGTTCTTATTTAAAAAATAAAAATTTACATACAATAAAAAATCAACCACGACTAGTTGAAAATCTTTCACAAGAAGATCGACAATTTTTTTTGAAAAAAATTTTACATTTTCATAAAGACAACCAAAAATTGTTTAAGCATAATACACTCGAAATCGCAATTGACTTTTTTTCAAATGTTTCAAAATTGGTCTTTTTTCTCACCCCTGAAAAATTCATACAAAAAATAAATACTTTTGATGAAAAATACAAAAAACAACTACATATGTTATATATTCGGAAAATAATTCAAGAAAGCGATACGCCTGTTGAATTTTCTATTTTTTCCAAAGAACTTTTGAACCATCTTTCAATGGAAAATATTGTAGCCATTATAGAACATATCCACGAATCAACAGATATTTGTGGAGAATCAATGGAAAAAATAAGGCCGCTCTGTCAAGCATATCTTATGAATTATGATCAAAAACTTCCGTTGGCATTACCAATGGAACATTTCACTGATTTGTTTCTTTCATTTATCAAAAAATTTACAACTGAAACAACATTTTCAATTCGTAACAATGACGATCCAAAAACAGAAACTATTACTCAATTTAAAGACAATACTCCCGAAAAAATAAAGTTGCTTTATGAACAATACAACCATACAGAAATCATTGATAACACGCTTATGATAAGCCGTGAATAAAGTTAGCATTCTGGTAATATTCACATTGTAATGATAGTGCTTATTTGTAGTGCATTTTTTTAAAAAACCAAAAAATAAAAGCCAAAAAACTTAATTTTTATTACTTTTAAGTAATATCTCCCTATCCATTTCTAAGCTTAACCAGGCTTATAACCACCATCTTGACAAGATAACGTTACTCAACTAGCCTAAAAAAGATTATAGTAAAATGTTGGGGTTAAAATCTATGAAAAAATTATTATATGGTTTACTTATCGTAGGAATGGCACAGACTGTTTCATTGCAATGCACAGAGACACAAGCCGACACAGCTTCAAAAACCCTTGATGATGCAATCAAAAACAATACCGTCCATTTGTTAAATTGTTACCATCTAGAAGAGCTCCTTAGCAAACTTTCTCAAGATAAAGAAATTTATTACATTTCTAATATTATAGCTTGTTGTTTAGAAAGTGATAAAATTCATGAACTTAAACATTTATTTTATCTAATCAAAATCCTTCCAGAATCAATGCAAGAAGTATATTCTTCTAAAATTTTAGACCGCTATTTAAAAACTAATAACATTCATAAACTATATCCGTCTGAACTGATCCTGTATCTTCCTGAGACCAAAAAGCCTATGTATGCATCTAAAATTTTAGATTATTATTTTTTAAAGATCGATAAAATTCATGAATTTAGAGATTTGTCTTATCTAATCGAAACCCTTCCTGAAACCGAACGATCTCTTTATTCATCTAAAATTTTAGATCATTATTTAGGAACTGATACAATTTATATGTTCGATGAAAATAATTTATTATATTTAGTCAATGTTCATGCAGAAAAAAACGAACAAAGTACATCTCTTTAATTATAAACTATGCCTTAAAAACAAATTCCATTAATAAATGGATAAACATTAATAGACTTCTTTGGCACTTCAAAGAAGCAGAAGAACATGCTGCTTTGATTATTGATCATTATATAGATCTCACCAAAATTCATGAATTAGATGAGATCTATGCCGAAATAAAAGATACTCCCTATTTGATACATCATCTAACTTTTCACAAAAGATCTATTTTTGCTCGTAAAATAATAGATCATTATGTAAAAACACAAAACGTTCATAAACTTGAAGAAATAAAGCTTCTCTTTCAATATCTTCATCAATACGAAGTTACACACTATTGTTCATAAATTTTTGAAATTTACAACAACAATAAAACCTTATTTAAATATTATGATTTAATCTATTATTTAGGGAAAAAGTCTTACCTCAAGTAAACATGATCGAAAACCCATTCTGGTATAAACGGAATCTATCAATTTTTATCGATAATATTATCAGCTCAGTTGATAAGAAATATTCAAAACAACTACTCATGTTTTATATTCAAAAAATAATTAAACTTTTCTATGTTGAAGCTTCAGAATTTCAATACATTTTTTCGCAAGAAACTTTCACAACAGAGGATATTGTAAGTATCATAAAGCATATATATGAATCAACTGAACCAAGCGAAGAAATAATAAAATTTGCTCCACTCATGACAAGGGTCCCGCTACTCGGAAAAATTACTGATTCAATGACTACTTTCAAAAGTTTAATACCACAACGGTTATTGCCTGCAAGTAGATTCAAAGGACATTCAGTAGGTTCACTAGCTTTAAAACCAGATACCCCTGAAAAAATTCGCTCACTTTATGAAAAATATAATCACATGAAAATAATTGATAACACACAAGTAGTAAGTCGCATATAAAATTTCAGCACACTACAAATACTCATGCTCTGGCACAAAACATTTATAGTGTGCTTTATTAACTATAACAATAACCCAACAATAAGGGCTGTTAAAATATTGGCCAAAACACCGCCAAATACGGCCTTCAATCCCAATCGAGTCAAGATGCCTTTTTTGCTTGGAGCTAATGCGCCTATTCCACCGATCTGAATGCCAATGCTTGAAAAATTTGAAAAACCACACAACGCATAGGTCGCTATCGTTGTTGCTCGTTCAGAAAGATTCATAGCCGCCAAATCACGATACGCAAAAAATTCGTTTAAAGAAATTTTTGTCCCGATTAATTGACCAATATTTAAAGCATCAGAACCGGTAAATCCAAACAAATAACCAACTGGCGCAAATAACCAAGAAAAAACAACATTTAAACTTAATGCAGGAAGATCCCATCCTGAAAAATATGAAATCCAAACTCCAATACCACCTATCATAAGATTAATTAAAACTATTAATGAATAAAAAGACAGTAGCATGGCAGCAACATTCAACGTCAAAAATAGTCCATCACTTGTACCGTTTGAAAGTGCTTCAAATACATTGCCCTTATCTGATTTTTTTTCAACTTCAACTACATCTGTTTGAGTAGCCTCTGTTTCGGGTAATAATATTTTCGCAATTAAAATTGCAGCTGGAATCGCCATAACACTCGATGCAAGTAAATGATGCATTGGAATTCCAAATGATGCATAAACAATTAAAATAGAACCACTTGTCGTTGCCATTCCAGAAATCATAACAACCAATATTTCAGAATCGGTCATTTTTGCAAGATAATGTCTAATCAATAAAGGTGCCTCTGTTTGACCCAAAAAAGTATTTGCTACAGCGCATAATGTTTCGGCACCAGTTGTTTTTAATACAGGACGAACTAATGCGCCCAATAATGCAACAACTCTTTGTACTATTCCAAAATGAAACAGCAACGCCATAAATGCACCAAAAAAAATAATCATAGGCAATACTTGCAGAGCAAACACATGCCCCCATGGCCCATTCGCAGTTGCTAAATTACCAAATAAAAATTGAGTTCCTGCCGCAGCACATCGATACAAGTATCCAACGCCATCTGCAAAACGCACAATGCATGCACTTCCTATTTGTGTACACAAAACAGCATAACCTATGCATACTTGTAAACCAAGCGCTGATAAAACAAGACGTTTATTAATACGTGAACGATGAGTAGAAAAGAGGGAGGCAACTGCAAGCACAACTCCAATCCCCAAAATATTACAATACCTATTATATTCTAAAAAATAATTAACCATACTATGCATACCATCCTCTGACATATAGATAACAAATGATGGACTAGTATACGAGGTTAAATAAAAAATGCATTACTAAATTTATTTTTAAAACAATACTAGAGAACTCTTTGAATCAAGACTAGCAACAAATGGTCGCACATATCCTGTCTCACCATGTTTTCTCATGCCTGTTATGGTTATATTATTATCAGCATCTAAACACGCATCACATACTTTCAATTCTCCCAATTCTTCATCATTATTAATTATACTTTTTCCTTGCCTACAAAAACCACCTTCTTCTCTACAAAAAGCTTCTTGCGCATCTATAATCAATTCATTGTTTTTCGAAAATCGATACGCTGCAACTACAATTGCATTATTTTTTTCTTTACATTGTTGGTTAGCTACGCATATAATTTTTTTATCTGAAGTCATCAACAAAGATTTATTAAAATCCCTTATACAACAAATATCATTAACCGATTGACCAATACCTGTAAAAAAAATAGGTTTTATAAAAGCACACTCACCTTTTGCATTATATTGAAGATGAATAAGACGAATATCATTTATATTTTTTGTATTAAAAGAAGTAGCTGTAACATGTAATTGGTCTGGAGAACTTGCAACACAATCAAGAGATTCAACATCACACAAAATAGAACTTCCATCAGTACCTTCAGGCTCAACAATGGTCACAGCCTTACCCTCGCGACCCCATTTTTTATCAATCTGCCCATTTAAAAAAAATCGAGCAACTACTAATGCAGGCTTATTTGTTATGCTATCAACATCCTTACCAACTATAACAAAGGTAGAATCACCCATAGGCTTCAAAGCATGCAACAAACACCCTTTCAATGTAGGAACTACAGCAATTCCAGCCTTTCCAAAAGATCTAAGCGGAACTCCCTGCTCATCAAATGATGCTACAACAAAAAGGGAATTGTAAAGATTACGTGATACTCCAGCAACAAACAATCGCCTTTCTTTTTCAGCAACCATTAATGCATCTACAGATTTCACTTGATCACATTCTAAGATTCCATGGTTGCCAAAATTTTGTAAAGAAATTCCATTGCTGTCATATCCGTACACAACCCCAAAACGTCGTCGTAAAATTGTAGAGTGCGTGACATCACATCCAACAAAAAATTCCCCCCCCCATGAAACACACGCCATAATTTTTTTTAAAATATCATTCCTTGGAGCTGATGTTGGCAAATACTTTGTATCATTACCATATCGCAATGCCCCAAATGACCTATCTAACATATTATTTTTATACCCAAAAACAATAGGGATCCATTGTTCTTTTGAAACAAAACAAGAAGGCGACATCCTTTTTTTCTTCCCTGCAATCACAAGCGTCCCAGATGAAAGATAAGTAAGAGCACAGGGAATAAAACCAGAAAATAATGACTGCGCAACTGTACATCCATCAGATGGTAATGAAATCGGTTTAATAACAAGCCATTTAAAATGAGATCTACAGAGAGGACAAAATCTATTTTGTTTCATCTTCTGCTGAGCAACTTTCCACTTTTCAATACAGGATGAATGAAAAAAAGAAAAATGCTTACAAGAAAAATAAGAATCGTCAAAGGAAAACCTGCAAGCACTTGTTTCTTCATTTACAGATTGAAGACATATAGAACATTCATTGTGCAGAAACAACTCTTGGATTCCATCAGAACATTGAGATTGAACAAAAAAACATAGTATGATCGCACAATACTTAATTCCCCACATGATTCCCCGCTCCCCTTAATAACATCACTATCACAGGGAGTATAAAAAATAACAAAGAAAAGAAGTAAGAATTTTATGAAGCATTCACGACAAATGGCTTGCTTCTGCGTTCTTTGCGATCATGATCCATCAAGCCTTCAACAATTTCGTCGAGTCTTCCTGTCATAATAATATCTAATTTATTAAGCGTTAGTCCAATCTGATGATCAGTAACACGATTTTGTGGATAATTATATGTCCGCACTTTTTCAGAACGCATACCACGACCAACCAACTCCTTGCGAGCTTCACTCATTTGAGCATGCTGTTTTTCTTGGTGCGCAGTAAGTAAACGCAACTGCAACATCTTCAGTGCTTTTGCTTTATTTTTATGTTGTGAACGTTCATCTTGACATGTAACAACAACTCCCGTTGGAATATGAGTAATGCGAACAGCTGAATCGGTTGTATTGACATGTTGACCACCAGCGCCACCTGAACGATAAACATCTATTCGAAGATCACTTGGATTTATCGTAGAATCAACATCATCATCCATTTCAGGCAATACTGCAATGGTAGCAGTTGATGTATGGATACGACCAGCAGTTTCTGTTTTAGGAACACGCTGAACTCGATGGACACCCGATTCATACTTTAAATGTCCATACGCACCTTGTCCTTGAATATGTAAAACAACCTCACGCATACCACCAAGATCCGTCTCACTCATACTTGCAATGCTTACATGCCATCCTTTTGACAAAGCATAATTAGTATACATGGTAAGTAAATCACCCGCAAAAAGCGCTGCTTCACCTCCACCGGTTCCAGCACGTATTTCAAGAAAAACTGATTTGTCATCGTACGGATTGGATGGATACATCAAATTTTCTAAATCAATTTCTATAGCATCCTTTTTCTCAGCAAGATGCATCAACTCTTCCTCGTATAAACTATTCATCTCAGGATCAACATTATGAGACAACTGAGCCTGCGTATCTGCAATTGCTTTTTCAACAAAAAGATACGCAGCTCTTTTCTCTAAAATAGTTGAAAGCTGAGAAAGTTCTTTTTGCAAAACATGACGCTCTTTCACATCAATAAAAGAGCCTGACAAAACACGAGAAAGTTCTTCAAACCGAGATTGAAGAACACCCCACTGATTAAATAACATGCATTACCACCGACCGTTAGGCCTTTTTTGAACCTTTTGAACCATAACGTTGTTCAAACTTTTCAATACGACCCGCAGTATCTACAAACTTTTGTTGACCAGTGTAGAAAGGGTGACAAAGAGAGCACAACGTTGCACGAATCTCTTTATTAGTAGAATGAGTTTTAAATTGATTACCACAAGTACAATGAACCAACACTTCGTGGAGTTCTGGGTGAATATTTTTTTTCATAAAAACCTCAAATTTTCTCTTGATAATAAGTACACAATAACACGCTTTAGTATCGACTAAAAAAGGCTTTTTGTAAAGTTTCATGATGAAGATAAGCTTAACTATACAAAACATTCGTTAAAATTAGTTTAGATTTTTTTAAAAAAGAGTAAAATAAGCTCTTACAAATGTAAGGAGAGCCTATGGATAAAAAAACCCTCTTTGTTGGCGCAATTGCCGTAATATGCGCTTTAAGTATAACACTATATATATCGGAAAAAAATCATAAAAAAACTATACACTCTGATAAAAAATCAATTGAAATAGTCGAGAAATCTAGCACAGAAAGGATCAACATGCAAAAAACTGCATCTGGAATCGAATACACCATTTTACAACAAGCAGTTCAGGATACTCGTTCTCCGCAACCAGGAGACGTTGTTTCTGTTCATTATACCGGATGGCTTAATGAACAAGGTATGCCAGGAAAACAATTTGACAGTTCTGTTACACGAGGCGAACCGTTACGGTTTAAAGCTGGAACTGGGCGCGTGATTCAAGGATGGGATGAAACAATCCTCTCAATGAAAGAAGGCGAAAAACGACGTGTTATAATTCCTGCATATCTCGCATATGGCCCTCAAGGCTTCGGAAATATTATTCCACCAAATGCTTCGCTGATTTTTGATATGGAACTTATTAAAATAGGCTAAATCAAGTCGTATACACTAAAAATAAAAACTACGAAGAGGGAGATGGTAATGAAAAAAATACTACTTGCCGCATTGCTTATTCCAACATTATATCAAATTCAATGCACAACAAACAAGGTCATTCGAACACACTCGGGGATGAAGTATATTATACTCAAAAAAGCTCCGTCAGACACTCATGCTCCTCAACCTGGCGAATTTGTTTCTGTACATTATACAGGTTGGTTCAACGAAAATGGCAAACCAGGAAAAAAATTTGATAGTTCCTTAGACCGAGGCAAACCATTTATTTTTAAAGTTGGCTATGGTCAGGTCATCCAAGGATGGGATGAAGCACTACTTTCCATGCACATAGGCGAAAAGAGACGCATTATTCTTCCAGCCCACCTTGCCTATGGTCATCAAGGAAACGCTAGCATACCACCATACTCATCACTTATTTTTGATATTGAACTCATCGATATCATTCGAGCTTAAAAAAAATTTTTTAAGCTCGATGAATGATTTTCATTGCACTTACATTCCCACAATCGCTAAGATAAATATCAGAAGATATAAAAATTATAAAAGGAGGTTTTTTATATGAAGAAGTTATCTATTAAAGTATTATTATCGATGCATACGTTATGCATCATGACAGCATGGGGGTCTGGGACTGGTCCTATAGCTACGAATAAGAATTTACCATCAAACTCAAAACAACCAATTGAAAAAACAACATCTACGATGATGCAGGATATAGAACAACAAATTGAAAAAGTTGTATCCGAAATCCAACAGAAATTATGTGGGGTGTTTTTTAAAGATGTATCAGAAGAAAAAGTATATTCCCAGATAGTCATGGCAAAGAGGTCGTTATCTGAAATAAGTACTATTCTTAAAAAAGAAACTGTTGATAAACATTCAAAAAGTGAAACCTTTGCAAGTAAAGATTTTATACAATACGTTTATGATAGACTCATAGCTGATTTCACGGAAATCAAAGGTGTTCTATTATGGCTTGAAGGTCAATATGATCCTAACAAGTCAACAAAAAAGAAACAAAATTGTCTTGAGCAATTAATTAATCTAAAAGTACAAGTACTTGCAGCTAAGCAAAGTACGCAACCTGAAACAGATAATAGTGCTCTCAATCCAAAAAAATCTGCTAAAACATATATAAACAATGTTTTTAAAGGACTAGACAAAGAAACATTACGTGTATCTGTAGGGGAAGCAACAAATTGTATAAGTTCACTTAACAATGCTGTAAAAGCTTTTGCTGAATCGCATAAAGATAATCAGTGTATGCAATTTATTTGCAATGAGTTGCTGAAAAAAACATTACCAGAGCTTACTACACTATTAACACAGATCAGTGCATCAAACTAAAACAGTCCCAACCAAAAAGCGGTGGTATGTAATAATACCGCCGCTTTTTACATTTTAAATTGTAAGGACGCAAAACTTTTACATCCCTTCAGCTTGCCTCTGGCAATCAGATTCATTTTCATCTTTTTCTAAAGACATCGCCTGCTTTTCAAATAATTCTATTCTTTTTACAAACGTAGCAAGCCGTTCATCACATGGTAATTCAAAGGCCATACCCAATGAATTTTTTCTATTTCGAGCATTATTTAAAAAAGAAAATGGGGTATAGTTTCTCAAAATTTGAACTAAAACAATTCCACCCTGCACCGCTGGCAAAGAATCTCCTGCAATTTCATCACAAAAAATCGCCTCTTTTTCTATCTTTTTCAATGCAAAAGAAGGTATCAATTCAGGAAGACAAGATACTGCTAATGAAGGAAATACACCATATTCGCGAGTTCGCATTCCTGTATAAATAGTAGCTTGAAGCACTGATCCTATAATCGACTCGATCCCTTTTGCATTTTCAATAGTAACCCAAGAACGTTCATACACAAGACCTCGAGCAAGTTCATGTCGAATACTAAAAATAATTGCTTGTTGAATAATAGTTTGCTGATCTTGAGAATAAAAGGAAAAATCAGTATTTAATAATTTGATAATTAAAGGTAAAATATTCACATACAACATGTTATTTTTAACAAAGGTTTTTTCAAGCCCAACACAAAAGCAAACATCCAAACTCAATCCATAACGCAATCTAAATGGGGTAACAATAGCTTGTTGCAAATATCTATTCAGTTCTGCTGAAACAAAATTACTTCCTGCTTCTATTTTTTGCTCATCAACACGATGTACGGTTGCCATGGAATATACTTGCCATGCAACAGAAGAAACTGAAAGTCCCACAATACCTTCATCCCACTTACTTTTAAACAGCAAACCTAACTCAACTGCCTGCATAGGTAACAATGAATTTAAAGCAAAAACCATCACCACACTATAACGTTTTATAAATTTCATAAAAACCTTTAAAAACACATACAATTTCTTAAATAACTAGCAACACTGTTAGTATGCCAGAAAACTGAATGTTATAAAAGCTTTTACTTATGGTTATAATAATTTGATTTGACCAATAGAAAAGTTAAGACTGCCCTTCATAATCAAAATCAATCATGAGAAACTACCCCTATGCTAAAAACTCTAATATTTTAATAAAAATACAAATTAAGATACACTGTGGCCATAATAAAAGGTAAAATTATACAGAAAGAATCTATCATGGAACACAATTCAAAATCATTAAGTACAAGCGCACAAAGCGTCCAAAATGTTCTTATCAAAAAAGGATTACCTTTAAAAGTTGTTGAACTTTCAGCAAGTACCCGTACAGCCCAAGACGCAGCACAAACTATCGATTGCGAAGTAGCTCAAATTGTTAAATCTCTTATATTTTGCACACAAAATACCAAACAACCAATCTTGGTTCTTGCCAGTGGTCCTAATCGCGTAGATGAAAAAATAATTGAACAACATATTGGCGAAAAAATAATTAAAGCAGATGCAGATTTTGTTCGCGAAGTCACCGGTTTTGCTATTGGTGGAATACCTCCAATAGGTCATAAACAACATCTAAAAACATATATTGATGAAGATTTATTACAGTATGATCAAGTATGGGCCGCAGCGGGAACACCCAATGCCGTATTTAGTTTACCGTCAAAAGAATTGATCACATTGACTGATGGAAAAATAATTCATATCTATATAAAGAAATAATATCATGCCAAAAGTCTCTCTTGAACACATACAAGGAAATAGTTATTTTATAGCCGGAATATTTGCCATAGGTATTTATCGATATGGCAATACAGTGCTCTTAATCGATAGTGGCAGCGATGAGCAAAGTGCTGGAGATGTAGCAAATGTCCTTACAGAACACAACTTTACTGTTGGAGCTATCATCAACACACACTGTCACCCTGATCATTGTGGCGGCAATTCTTTTTTTCAAAAAAAATATCCTGACGTTAAAATTTATGCTGCCTACGATGAAAAACTTTTTATCGAAGATCCTAAGTGGGCACCACGCTGTTTTTGTGGCAATGCAGCTCCTTTTGCTGGATTAAAAAACAAACATCTTGCTCCACTCAAACCATCAACACTCACGGGTACAATACCCTACAAAGATGCAACCTTTATCATTGATGATCAAAGCATGACCATTGTTACACTACCTGGTCATACGCCAGGCAGCATTGGTGTTATAACTCCTGATAATATCCTATATAGCGGCGATGCTCTTTTTGGAAAAGCAACCTTTACAAAACATCCTGTTTTATTTTATACAGATATTGAAAACACCTTGGCATCTTTTAAAAAATTAGCAGCATTACATGTCGATGCATGCGTATTGTACCATGGAGGCATTATTCACAATCTTGCCCAAGTTGCACAAGAACATGAGCAAAGAGTTTTAGAAACTAAAGATGCTATTTTACATATTGTAAAACATAAAGAACCCTCATTAGATATTCTGACACAAGAAATAATGAAACTGTATAACATATCGGGAAACATCATTTCATTTACCCTCACCCAAACAACTATTCGAGCGTATCTCACCAAATTGGAAAGTGAAGGTGCACTTACCATAGGGGTAAAAGAAGGCCTTCTTCAAATCACAGCCACTCAGTAATACATGCAAAAAATAGTTTCTAACCCAATAAAACCCTAATTTTTTTTAGGTCACTATTTTTATGCAGATCAATTTGAACAAAATATAAAAGTTGCCACAATTGAGTTTTTTTAGCCTGCTGATTATTTACCAGATCCCAAGATGGATACACACGCATGGCACGCTTACCATCCACCCCATTTTTTGATAAAAACCCTTTTTCATACAACACATTTTTTGGAAACACAAATTGACCAAAACCATGTTCCGATCGAACACTCACAATCAATATATCAAAAGCATCTGATAGATCATAGGGAATAATTTTCCTCTGTTCCCGTTTATAAAAAGTAACAAATTGACCAATTTTTGTTGGAGTAATTTTTGCCACACGAAATTTAACATTTTTTCCAGCCAGTTCAAATATACAGGCACCATATTCCTGATTTTCTACCTCTTGCTGCACATTCTTAAGAATAAATCCATGCGGCTCGTATATACATTTTTGTGCTTCAATAAGATCTTGATGAATCAAATTAAATGACATACAAATTCTCTTTTTTATTTAAAGTAATTTAAAAATTAACATATATTATCTTCATATTTCATTACTAATTTCTATTTTTAATGAGCTAGATACATATTGATATGATATTTATAAAACATTTCTTTCTGTGATTCATGTACAACATGTTCGAGATTTTCCATTTTTATTTTATATCGCCTAAACAACCCTACAAGATTATATAAATCATCATCTGACAATGTTGTAATCGTAAGCATAATTGAATCTCGCTTACCTTTTACATTCATGATACTTTTTATTTTTCCCAACCATTCAAAAAAAGCATCTTCATCATATGAAGCATAAAATTTAACTTTCTTACATTCAACAATCATTTCATTGTTTTTCATATGACTATATACATCCATTAACAACCAAATACCTTTTTACGCCAAAAAGCTTTTTTATTATCATAAAACCATTTTTTATTTTCATTAGTTAAAAATCGAGCCAATTGTTTCATATCAATTTTGTATCGATAAAATAATCCTATAAGATCATCTAAATCATAATCATGTATATCATCTGCAGCTATATGTAAATAAAGTTCACATCCTACAGCTGATGTTTGATCTACACAATCAATTTTATTTATCCATTCAAAAAAAGCATCTTCATCTTTCCTGCAATAAAATTTTACACTTTTACAAACCAATATATTTTTTTCTTTATTGTTTTTCATTTTTTACCTCTTATCCCTCCACCAGGAACAATATTATCATAACTTCCATCAGGATGCTGCACATCCCAATGAGGACCTCCATGACCATTAGGTCCTGTGGGAATCCATATGCTACCTTTTTTATCTGGCCATCCATAACCTCTCCGATGTTTTACTTTTTCGCCCCCCCAACTTTTTTTTGGCACAAATCCATCACGTTCAGTAGGTTTTCCAGGAGCCTGAGCATCATTACTACTATCAATTGCACCTCTGTATTCTTTATTATTATTTACAATAGACTCTATAGCATCTACTTTAAATGACAATGTATACTTAGAAAAACCTTCCTTCATGTATGTACCAACAACACATCCAATAATTCCTCCAAAAACAATCCCACCAATCAACCCAACTGGTCCCAATATCACACCAAGCGTACCTCCACAACCAGTACTAAAAGGAATACTTAATCCAAGCGATGCTGCGATAGGAACAAACATATTGTGTGTTACAATACGATAAAAACCAACTAAAAATGTATGTGTATCTTTTACCTCTATTGTATAAACTTTAAGTTTTTCACCAGTTACGACTATCTGCTTAAGTTCAATTGTTTTATTATTGTCACACAGTAATACATCACCATTTTTGAGCATGTAAGCTTCTACCCATTGTCTATCAGCAATACGATAAAATTGCTGCGATGGGGTACATACAATGTTGTGACATGAATCATCATCAAATGAGAGAACACAGTAACAATTCGTTTCACTAACGCCTGCAGCCTTTACGTGTCCTTTGCTAAAACTTTCAATAGCTTGATCATATGTTATTACATATTTCGTTTTATTTTCTTTAATTGCAACAGCTAACTGCCTTATTGAATAACATCTATTACTTTCATTCATGACAACAGTGGTACTTTCAGAAAAACCATGAGACTGAATATCATAACTAAAAAACACTAGAAGAATAAGATAGAAAAGGCATTGCATTATCACTTTATTTTCTCCCTTTGTAATACTGATAATTATATCAGTAAAAATGACAACACACTTGTTTCATTGAAAGCAATGATATAATCTTAAAGAAAAAATTTAACTTAATTCAACTCGCTAACTTAACATTTTAAATGAGCAGTAAATGCATAACGAATTCTATACTTACATAAGGAACAATTATGACAATATCTCAGGAAGTTATTGAAGAAGTAAAAAAAAGACTTATCAAAGTATATGATCCTGTTGCAATTTATCTCTTTGGATCATACGCGTGGGGATGTCCAACAGAAGACAGCGACTTAGATTTTTTAATTATCATCGATCATTCAAAAGAGAAAATACATAAACGTAGTAAACCTGGTTATGAAGTTTTATGGGGCCTTAATATTTCCAAAGATCTCATGATTTATACACAAGAAGAAATAGAAGCTCGTTTAGCTGATCAAAATTCACTGATTTATAAAATTATTAATCAAGGAAAGGTTTTATATGACAGGGCATGATGCATGGCTTTTAAAAGCTTTAAGTAATTTAAAATCAGCAAAAAAATTAATTCAAGATGATAATGAAACCTTAGACACTGCTGCATATCATACACAACAATGTGCAGAAAAAGCATTAAAAGCATTTTTAGCTTTCAAAAATCAGCATATTCCCTACACACATGATTTACAAAGACTTTTGGAACTTTGCTCAAAACATGACAAAACATTTAAAATTTTATTAAACGACGCTTTAGATTTACTTCCCTATGCCACGTATTCACGATATCCAGATGATAAATTTTTCATTGACCGAGAAGAAGTTCTACAATCAATCAAAAAAGCTACTACTATTTTAAATTTTGTAAAAGAAAAAATAATTTAAAAAATATATTAAAAATCACACTAGAAGAATTTTTACGAAAGATAGATTCTATGGGATATATCATCGCAATTATGCCAATAGTTACTTCTCTGTATATTGAAGAAGCACAAAAACAGTTTGGTAAAATTTCACAAGATTATTTATTATCTCCAAAAAGCTTACCTCATGTAACATTGGCAAGCTTTGATTTAAATGATGAAAATCAAAATATTATTGATGCTCTTTGGCAAGATATTCAATCACACATAACAAATATCCCAACAATACGTTTTTTAGATTTTAGATTATCTAGAAAATTTAAAATTTTTTGGAATATTTCTCTTACTGTTGCTCGTGATACTGAATTGGTTATTATTCACCAAAAAACTCTTGAAATAAGAAAATAAGAAAAGCTTTTTAAACAAAAAAGCTAAAAAATGGCGGGGCCGACGAGACTCGAACTCGCGACCTTTCGCGTGACAGGCGAACGCTCTAACCAAACTGAGCTACGGCCCCCCGACCATTGAAAATTCAAAGAATTTGGCTCCTCAGGCAGGACTCGAACCTGCGACCTAACGATTAACAGTCGTGTGCTCTACCAACTGAGCTACTGAGGAACTATCAAAGACTTCATTACTGGTGGGCGGTACTGGACTCGAACCAGTGGCCCCCAGTTTGTAAGACTGATGCTCTACCAGCTGAGCTAACCGCCCTCTTAATGAGTAGAGGAATTGTAAAGGAATTAAACGGGAAAGTCAAAAAAAATAACGTATTCTATCAAGTTTTAAGGTCGTCATTTTGAATCACTGAAAGCTCACCTTTTAAAACTACATAACAGTAATCAACTTTTTCAGGATCAAGAGCAGGTTGAACATCAATAAGAAAATGTATTCCCTGAGGCTCAACATGCTTAATAGTACCCATACAAAACCCCTCAGGAAATATAAGACCCTCTCCACTTGATACAATAATGTCACCTTCTTCAACAGATGACAATCTATCAACATACTGCAAATGAGCTTTATTCGTTTTATTATCTCCCTGAAAAATTCCACGCGTTTTTGTATGTAAACAATATGAAGAAACCTGACATCGTGCATCTGTTACCAATAACACAACACTATACAAAGCATCTACTTGGATAATTTTCCCAACAAGATTACCTTTATACACGACTGCCATATCAACAGTAATTCCGTGGTTTTTACCACCTTCTATAATAAAAATTTGTTCAACATCAGACAAACGACGAAGCAAAACCTGACACAACTGAACATTTTTCATGTCATATCGTTGAGCAAAAAATCTTACCGCTTCAGTACGTTCAGCATATCCAATCGTCGCTTCCATGCTCATTATTTTTTCATGCAATACATCACGCTCTTTTTCTAAATCAAATACTTGATGTCGTAACTCATTATTACTTTTTTTTTCAAACGTATAGGAAGTATACCAACCATGAACCACACGATTACAATACAGAAAAGGATAAATGCTCTGAGAAACAATCGAATCGAAAAATGTTTTTTTATGAGTAACAACATGATGTCCCGCAAAAAAAACAACGACTATAGAAAAAAGTAAAAACTTAAAAAAATCATTTCTTTTAAAAAGTTGCATAAGGCTATCCATTAAAAAAAAGGTCAAGTCCCTTGCGTACTTCATCAACCGAATCAGTACGAGCAAGAGCTATTCTAATGTCTGACGCTCCCGGTTTTCCTTTTAAGTAAAAGGGTAAATGTTTTCTAAACATATATAATCCTGGAGTACCATAATAAGCAAGCATACTCTCAAAATGTTGCAATGCACATCGATAGACCTCTACAGGAGTAACACTATAGGACTTTCCTATAGCTTGCTCTTGTAGTTCTTTTAATTTCCATGGTTTTGACCACATCCCTCTACCGATGAGATACCCATCAACACCAGTCATTTCATATGCCTTTTTTGCCGTTTCCCAATTCACAATACCACCAGAAAGCATCACGGGAATCAACACATTTTTTTTCACTTCAGCAGCCAAAACATAATCAGGTTGTCCAGCAAATTGTTGAGTCTGCAACCGTGGATGAATTGCGAGTGCATCAACACCGCAATCTTGTAGCATACGTGCAACTTCAACAGCATTTTTAATTTTAAATCCTGCTCGTATTTTAACAGTAAATGGAATCGTTAAAGATCGACGAAACAACTGAACAATAGACTTAAACCTGTGCAAATCTTGCATCAATGCTGAGCCACATCCTGAGTTAATAACATTGCGAGCAGGGCATCCTGCATTCAAATCAAGACAATCGACACCTGAAGCAACAATTTTTTCACACGCAGCTTGAACAAAATCTAAAGAATTTGCAGAAACTTGATACGTTAAAGGTCGTTCTTCTTGTTTAAAAAGTAAAGGGCTCACCCTTCCCTTATCAAGAGCAACAGAACCAACATGACGCATTTCACCATACAATAATGTATCAGTTGAAAATTGTCTTACTAATTGGCGAAACGGGGCATCGGTAACACCATCTAATGGTCCACCAATAAACCGAGAAACTTCCAAAGAACCAATTTTAAATTTTGTTTGCCAATAAGTCATGTCGTGCGTATACCCTCTTCTAACCATCCAACATTATGAAGGGTTAGAGTAACACAAACAAGATTTTTTGCCCAAAAAAAATAAGAGCAACCCTACGATTACTCTTATTTTGATACGAATACGAAACGTATTACTTTTTAGCAGAAGGCAAAATTTTAAAGACTACCGTGCCACATTTTGCACATTTACCCTTTAAAGCTGGACGTTGATTTCCACCTTTTGCGCGCATCATAACGTTTTGACCGTTAACAATCTCGCATTTGCCCTTGCACTTTACGCAATAACCTTCCATGGTACATACCTCCTTTTTCCCCTGGGCACCCTCATAGGATGCTTCTCCATTTCCCCTTATTTAAGGTCTAATTACAAGGTACCATAGAGCATAAACAGTTTTCAATAATAATTTTCTATTATTAAAATTAAAGCAAAAAATAAGCTTATTTGGCTCAAAAATTCCATGCGCATCTCATGCCAACTCTTCCTTTATTTTCAGAAACTAAGGAAAGTTCAAACCGATCATTTTGCCATTGCGACAATACCCGAGCACTTGCAAGCCCAACAAAAACTCCTATCCCTGCACCAGCAATAACTTGAGATAAAAAATGAGTATTAGTTGTTATACTTAAGCCTGCAACCAAAAATGAAAAAATTCCCATAGGAAGTCCACCCTTTACACCCTCTACACACGAAAGGTAGGTCGTCATAAATACTGCCATGGCGGTATGGCCAGAAGGAGCACCTCCATACACATATTGTTTAGGAAAATTTTCATTAAAAGGTCGTAAATTCGCATCAAATGGTAAAATTTCTTTCACAATATACTTTAATGTAAATACCCAACCCAATCCTGTCATAAAAATTTGAGCTTCTCTCCGTTTCTCATCATTTGAACGCATGAAACCCAATGAACCATATAAAACATAGGGAATAGCCGTATATTGATCCTTTAAAATAATATTATTCCATGAACCTGGAATTTGATTTCGATTCGTATGCGTTGCATCATCATAAAAAACAGAATGAATTTTATTATCAGCAAACCGCGCAGAAATATACAATGGCATTGTCCATGTCAAAACTTTTAACGAATCAGTTGTAAAAAGGTATTTGCCAGTATTAAAAATATCCTCAAATACATGTTTAAAAAAAGTATTAATTTTTTGCTTATTCAAATCCTTATATTGATACATTGTCCATGAATGTCTATGCAATAAAGATGCTTTATTTTCCATTACATCACAAGTATCAATATCAAGTGATTCACACATAAAAACCACATTAATATGTATTAAAATAATACAAAATAATTTTCCCTGTTTTACCAACCCCATAGCTCCCCCAAACCTGCATTACTACCGTTAAGTATGCACGAGATAGGTAAAAACATTCAACACTTTTATAACAATTTTTAAAAATCAAACAAAAAGCAATAAGATTTGTATCTATCGCTTTTTGTTTTCAAAAATAAAATACATAGGAAAATATCCCTATAAATATTTATTTACATAATATTATATACTTCAGTTTTTTCTAAAAGCCCCAGATCATAAAAAATTTCTCGCCAAGCTTTTAAATCACCCTTCCAAGTATAAGGATACGGTTGCCTTAAATGATAGTTACGTACCCCTTCAAGCTTCCAATCAGATTTAAATTCTTCCGAACTGTCCAATACCACAAGTAAAAACGCCTTCTCTTTGCGCAATTCAAAAATCAGTTGCTTCAATACAATTGCTTGTTCTTTTGTACATTTTTTACGAATAAACAATGGATATGCACTCGTCATTATAAGAACCATTAATCGCTCTATGCGACGCAAATATTTTTCAGAAATAGTTTCATAGCTTTCTAAAAAATTTTCATTCAATGTAAAATCATGAAAAAAACGAACACCATATTTTTTATCCAAAATATATTTTTCATTCTGTACGTCTACTATAAACTCAAAATTATCTGGTTTCATAAAATCTTCAAACCTATTTTTTAATAAAGCTTGAAGGGCACTGTATGGTGTAATTAATGAATCAAACGGCAATGCATAGCTACGCAAATGGTGTTGAGATAATTGATATGAAATCTGACAATCACCACCCAAATTTATAATAGCATCATGAGGATGAGCGACAGAATAATGCTTAAAAAATAACAACATCACAAACAATTGAATATAAAATTTTTTCATAAAAAAAATCCTACAATAGACTGCCTATTGGTATTAATATACGGTACGTTCAAATCAAAAAGCAACAATGCATCTATTTAAATCCTACAAAATAGGCACTATCATAATAAATTTGGATGCATAGTATGCCATGGAGTTTGTTGTTCATACACATGCGCTATCTGAAAGAGTAAGCCTTCGGCATTATGCGGCCCAACTAACTGCATACTTAATGGTTTTTCATCTTGAGTCATACCAATAGGAAACGCAAGTGCCGGAATTCCTGCCAAATTTACTGGGCATGTATAATAATCCTGTAAATCCATCGCTAATTTATCATTATCAAAAGCACCAATTGGAAATGCTGGAACAGCATTTGTTGGCATTAACAATACATCAACTTCTGTAAACATTTTCAAAAATTCTTGCTGCATAGCGGCTCTAATGCGACGCGCATTATCATAATATTGATCAGCATGACCAACAGAAAGAACATAATTTCCAATCAACATACGAGCACGCACTTCTTTACCAAATCCATCGTGTCGTGAATTACTGTACATATCAATCAATGAATTTCCCTTTGACCGTAATCCATAACGAACACCATCAAAACGGGATAAATTAGAGGCAGCTTCTGCCCGACTAATAATAAAATAAACAGCAGCTCCATACTCCAATGTTTTCATAGAGACAGGAACTATTTGAGCACCCTGTTTTTTCAAAACTTCAGCACCTTCAAGCACTGCTTTTTTAATTTCTGGCGCAAGCCCCTGAGCCTCAATAGCCTCGGTAACAAGTCCTATTTTCAAACTTTTTTTCAATGAACCTGTTAAAAACTTTGTATAATCTTGAGAAGGTAACGGTAACGAAGAAGCATCCTTTTCATCAGAACCAGCAATAGCTGAATACACAAGCGCATTATCGTACACCGTTTTGGTCAACACACCAATTTGATCCAATGATGAACCATACGCAACCAATCCATACCGAGAAAGAGCGCCATAGGTCGGCTTTAATCCAACAAGTCCACACATTCCAGCAGGATGACGAACAGAACCCCCTGTTTCACTTCCCAATGCCCATGGCGCAAGCCCTGCAGCAACAGCAACTGCTGGGCCACTACTTGAACCTCCCGGAACACAATCAACTGCCCACGGATTTTTAGATGGACCAAAAGCTGAAGTTTCACCTGAACTTCCCATCGCAAATTCATCTAAATTAGCCCGTCCCAAACAAATAGCTCCCGCGTTTTTAAGTCTTTCTATAACTGTTGCATCATAAGGAGAAATAAAATGCTCCAATATTTTTGAGCCACAAGTGGTAATACGGTTTTTTTGAGCAATATTATCTTTGATATAACCAGGAATTCCTGCTAACACACCTGAAGAAGCGACATCTGACATAACTGATTTCGTATCAAATGTCTCTAAAATACCATTTAAATGAGAATATTTTTGTGCTCGTTGACGGTAATAATCAAGAATATCCTGCACACTTACAGTTCCTGCAGCTAGCAACGATTGCAAATCACGTATTGTCGCAAAAGGTTTAATACTCATATACCCTCACTTACCTTCAATAATTTTTGGAACTACAAAATACCCTGACTCATGCTCCGGAGCCCTCTCAAGCAACAATTTTGCATCAAAAGAATGTGGTATATCCTGACGAAAAAGATTCACATTTGTATTACCCATAGGCTCAATATCGCCAAGTTTTTGAGCTAATGCTTGAACTTTTTGCGCATAGCCAAGAATATCATTCAATTGCTTAATTAATCCATCAATTTCATTTTCATGCACAGTAATACGTGAGATTTTAGCTATTTTTAATACTTCTTCGCGTGTTATTATGTTCATTCAAGCGTCCTTTATTATGGCATGATGCAACTGTTTTCCATGTTTTCCACGAATCTTGTAAATATAGATAATACTCATCAGAGCATTTCCAACATAGAATGAACCATAGATTAACACAAATTTAACAATTTGATTAGTTACCGGTAAAATTGAACAAGCAAACGCTAAGGGTAAAAAAAATCCCCCACAAACAATCACGCGCGTCCACATAACCGTTTTAACATTACCCGCCCCTCGCAAAGCACCGGCTAGCACAAGCTGCACAACATCAAATACAGTCAAAAGACTTATAATAGGAAAAACATACACAGCAAACGTTGTAAATTCACCTTTCATATCAAAAAAATGAATTAACTTTTCTGGCCATAATAAACAAATTGCAATATTACACGCCATCAAAATAATCGAAAGTATTACAATTTTTACTATTGTTTTTTTTAATCCTTCCCAATGACCAGAAACGCAATCATTACTTACAAACATCGTCACAACCTGTGCAAGAGCGATCGCTGGTAAAATAGAAAAACGTTCCAAATCCTTAATAACAGAATAACTCGCAAGCGCAGAAGAACCCATCGGAGCTAAACATTTACAAAGCCACATGTATGTCCAAGCAAGCATTCCCTTGTCAACCATTACAGGCCAACTTAATCGCAAAATTTTCTTACTATAGAAAAATTGCTGATCAAAATTAAAAAGAGAAATTTGATAATCGTTATTACGCAAAATATAAAACAAAGTTGCACCACTCATACATACATATTGCAATAATGAAGCATAAGCAGAACCATTGAGCCCTAAAGCTGGAAAACCCCATTTTCCAAAAATTAATACATAATCAAAAAAAACAAATAAAACAGACCCCAAAACAAAAATACGCATAATGACACGCGTATCCTTAATTCCTCGTAAAAAACCTGTCATAGAAAAATACATGAATGCAAACAAAATGCTAATTGCTCTAATTTTCAAAAAAGAAACGCCGTAGGTTACAATTTCTTCAGGAACATGATACCAAGAATAAAGGGCAACCGCTCCATAAAAAAGCCCGCAGCTTACTACTAATCCAATCAAAAACACTAACCAAAATGATTGAGTAAAAACGGCACTGATATCATTTCTTTGATTTTTACCATTATAATGTCCAGTCAACACAACAGTTCCAACAGAAAGACCCTCTGCTATTTTTATTATAAAATGAACAATGGAATTGGTCACTCCAAGTGTTGCATACGCAGCTGTTGATCCAATAAGCGCTACAAATCGGGCATCTATCAAAAGTGGAACAGAATATAAAAGAAGAGCTGTGACAAATTCTGGAATAAAATAATGCACTATAGTGGCATAATCACGACCTTGTACCGAAAATTCATCGTAATTTGTATCATTTTTCATAATTTTTTCCTCCTTTATTTTTAATTTAAATTAACAATTATATAATTTTAATGAAATCCATCTTGTTTTTTTCAAGCAAAGATGCTCTTTTTTTTCTTGAAAAAAATGTAAACTATAAAAAAATAATACATAAACCCTATTTTTTTTTAATCATTTCTTGCTATAGTAACAGTAAGATAGAAAAAGGCTAGAAGTCTTTCGTTAAATGTAGGTACTTTTATGAATAAAAAAATACGCGTAGTGTTTCTATTATGCTTTCTCACAGGTTATTTACAAGTAATTGATGCGGTACCTTCCCATATTCTTACTTTTTTCTTCAACTGGCATCCATCAACAAAAAACACACCAACTGAATATCCTGAAGGAATTATTGTTACCTATTATGGCAACAAAGCAACATCCAACAAAGATGGGCAAGTTATATTCCCTCTTTACCAACAATTACCATCTGTTAAAAAAGGGAAAAAACTTATTATATATCTTATGATATGTCCTATTGCAAATCCGCAAATGCTACTTCATGCAACAGTTGACCGTTTTACACTGCCAAAAAATACCCCTTACGATTTATATATCATCGAAAAAATATATGACCAGGATACTCAATCATATCTTTGGATAACAAAAAAAGGTCATTTAAAAAATGATATTATCCCACTTAAAACAATTATTGTTCATGCAAACCCTGATGATATAGTAATTCATTCAGGCGCAACTCTCACTGATGGAAGTCCTCACATTGTACTTCCAACCTTTTTGGTAAACAATTCAATCAATACAACCAATCATGCATTACAATTCATACAAAACGGACAATTTTTTGCCCCTGTCAATCGTCACATTACAACAAAAGCAAATGAAACTTCTGATACCCAGATGACAACAAATGGCTAAATTTTTTAAAAAACTTGTTTAACACCCTTTAAAAAATAATGCTATACTTACGAAAATTAAATATTGAAAGTAAAAGGAACTAGAATGAAGATTCAAATATCATTCGATGGTCTCGATAACGATCGAAATGTATATATAGCGCAGCAAGTTGGACAATATGCTGATATCATAGAAATTGGATCTCTTCCCATCTTTAAGTATGGCATTGAATGTATTAAAGATTTTCGTAATGCTTTGCCAAAACAAGATCTTTTTGCCGATACTAAAATTGTTGATCGTGGTCGCGATGTTACAAGTCTTTTTTCACAAGCAGGAGCAGATTGGGTCTCTGTAATGGCAGGAACTCATTCTCAAATTATTCACGGAGTATGTTCAAAAGCACACGATCTCGGCAAAAAAGTATATTTAGATCTTTTAGATGCTAAAGCACCAGGACAAATTGTTGTAGAAGCAAAGAGCCTAGGAGTTGATGCTATACTTTTTCATCAACCTCACGAAAAAGCACATGCTATTTCAGTTTCATTTGCAGAACAATGGGAAATGGTTAAAGGAAATACCGATTTACCAATCATTATTTCGTCATCTGTCACGCGAGAAACCATTGATTTCATGCTCACGCTTAATCCTGATGGACTCATTATCAGCTCTGCTATAACAGAATCAAATGATCCAATTATTGAAGCACGCTTTTTTTATGAAAAATGTAAAGGTTCCATCAGAGATTAACCTACCATTGAGGCAAGTTCTTTATAGGTTGTTGTTTGTTCAGGAGATTTATCATTTCGATAACGAACAAATCTAGGAAAGCGCAAAGCAACCCCTAAATGTTTGTCTGTTTTTCCTGCAGAATGCACAGGTGAAATCGTAATGTTATCCGCTAAAACTTCACAAACAACAACAGGATCGACCCACACAGAAGGAACCAACACCTTGCTACACATAACATTATGCGGCTGTTTTGCAACAGCATGTTTATCGCACAATTTTTTCAGTTCTGACCATTGAATATCTGAAAGTCCAGTCCCAACTTTTGCAACAGTTTCAAACTGATCAGAATGAGGATTAAAGATGCCAACTAAAAATGCACCAATGCCCATTTTCGCCCGCTTACCTTTACCTTGATAATATCCCAAAATAACAACGTCTATCGTGTCTTCAAGTTTTGAAGATGCTTCATATTTTAATTTAATCCAATTAAAATTACGCTTTCCAGCTTGGTAAGGGGCATCTATCTTTTTAACAATTACACCCTCAAGTCCAGATTCAATTTCGTGAACAAAATAATCTTCCAAAACATCTACAGCACGAATATCTTTTTCATCAATCAATTGAATTCTTTCATCATCACATTCTTTGAGCACTTCAGCCAACAAAGCTCGTCGTTCCTTATGAGGATAAGCAAGCAAATCTTGACCATTGAGATACAAAATATCAAAAAGATGTAATTGTAATGGCAAACTTGAAACAAGTTCTTCTATGCCATGTTTTCTTCTTCTTTTGACTGTTTCTTGAAATGGTAGAAAATGTCCCGTTTTTGGATCATACACCATAGCCTCCCCATCAGCTATCAATGTTTTAATCTTAAGTTTTTGACACACCTCTACAAACTCAGGAAACATCTGCGAAATATCAATCAAATTACGAGAAAAAAAATGACACTCAACATGAGAACTTTTACTTTTATCTATATGGATTTGTAAACGAAATCCATCGAGCTTTGGTTGGGCAACACAGTGACCTAATTTATCAATAATAGCCTGACAATCTGGTAGTCGCTCAGCAGCGGCAGGACGAACAGGAACACCAATATGAATTTTCATACGTTCTAATGCTGACAATCCATTATTTTTCAACTCATACGCCATAAGTCCAATATCAGCGCATACATTGTAAGCCTGCTCAATCACTCCTCGTGCTTTTTTATCTCCAGAAATCATCCAAGACAAAGCATCGATAATCGTCATATCTGAAAAACCAAGCCTCAACGTTCCCATCACAATACGTATCACATATTTTGCACTCACTTGATCTAATTTGCGCAACAATGCAACCATATGTTCTATTTTTTTTTCTTGAGAGCCTGTACCTGACAAAACTTCCAAAGCAACCAATTCTTTGTACACTTGAGACACAGAAAGATCTACTACAGGAGCATCCCATTCTTCTTGCTCAACAAGCGATCCAACATCTCCAACACGCGCCATTTTTTTCTGAATTTCATACTCAGAAACATCAAGAGCTCGTCCAACAATTTTAAGCATCATTTTCTGAGCAATTGCATACTGTGAAGGTTTATAGGGAGGATACAATTCACCCAAAAAAAGATAGCATAGTTCCTTCGCTTCCGTAGCAGTCGCATCTACAAGCAATCCTGCAAGCATTTGTGTAATTTCTGTGCGAGAAGAAGTTTCTTCTATCTGAGAAAAAACCTGGGAAACAGAAGCTATCTTCATAAAGGTAAACCTTTGGTGGCGACGCAGGGACTCGAACCCCGGACCTTCGGATTATGATTCCGCTGCTCTAACCAACTGAGCTACGCCGCCTTATAATCAAATACTGATTTTGTTGAATTTACAACTTTCAAGAAGGAAATTAAAGAGCGATCGCAAGAAAAACAAACCACTCACAATTGTTGCAATGATACCAAGCATCATCGTAACCGCAAATCCTTGTACCTGTCCTGTACCAAATTTATAAAGAACAAGCGCAACAAGAAAAGATGTAATGTTAGCATCCAAAACAACGGGCATCGCTTCTGAAAAACCTTCATCCAAAGCTTTCTTAAACGAATGACCTTCTTTCACCATTTCTTTTACTTTTTCAAATATCAATATAGAAGCATCAATTGCCATCCCAACTGTCAACACCATACCAGCAATACCAGGTAATGTTAACGTTGCATTCAACCAATACATCGAAAGTATAACCAATAACAAGTTATAAAGCAATGTAATAAAAGCTAACAATCCACACATTTTATAAAATAAAATACTAAATACAAAAAGCACTGCAAGCCCAATTACACAAGACATAAAACCTTGCTTAATTGACTCAGCGCCCAACGAAGGTCCAATTCTACGTTCTTCCTCAAACGTAATTGGGGCAAGAAACGCTCCAGAACGCAACATAGTTGCCAATCCTTGAGCAGATTCCGGCGTAAATGATCCAGAAATATACCCTTTACCACCCTTAATTTGAACATCAACTCGCGGCGCTGATATAACTTTTCCATCAACTAAAATCGCCACCTGACGACCTCTACACGTTTTCGTTAATTCACTAAATTTTTCTGCACCTTCTGAATTAAATTCAAAATGCACAACAGGTTCAAGATTTTGTCCTTTACCCATATACGAATACTTTAAATCACGACCTGTCAATTCGGCATAGTCAGGCAACAAATAAACTGCTCCCTTTTCTTCACCTTCTGATAAAGCAATCATTGCATTTTCAGGAAGCGCTCCATCATAACGATCAAGCAAATCATCTTCAGTACCGGCCATCGCAAGCACTTCTTTAATTTCTAAATGTGATGTTTTGCCAATCATTTCTTTTGCTTGCGCAGGATTATCAATACTTGGCAACTCTACAATAATATTCGCCTCTCCTTGACGCGATACTGGGATTTCTGAAACACCTAACTCATTTAAACGTTTACGTAAAACATCCACGTTCCCCTCAACCGCATGCTCCTTCACACGACCCGCAGCACTATCTGACATCACAAGCGTAATAATCAATTCTTCATTGCGGATATCAAGTCCAAATGAAGTACGTGTTCTTAAAATTTGCAATGCTTTATTAACATCTTCAGCTGTGCGCATACCAAATTGAATAGCAAGGCCTTCGACTTTATGAAATGTCGGCTCATTAAGGTCATTGTCACGAAACACATTAAGTAATGATTGCATTGTATGCGTAAGATCAGCTTTAACTGCCTCAACCGTGTCAACTTTTAAGGTCAAATAAAAACCACCAACTAAGTCAATACCACGACGTGGGCGATCAGTAAGTGGCCAGACACAGTATACCCCAATGGCTGCCAAAGCAACCCAGAAAAAAAACAGAAGCCCCGAACTGCTACCACGAGAAACATTTGCCATAGGACTCTCCCCACAATGCTTACAATTTATTTTGACTACTACTTTCACTGGTGCCGAAGAGAGGACTCGAACCCCCACGGGATTTCTCCCACAGCCACCTCAAGGCTGCGTGTATACCAGTTTCACCACTTCGGCAGTACCTTTTTACACGACTCAACTGTATCAAAAAATTTAGTGCTTATCAAAAAAAAAGTTAAACCAACTCAGCAACATGATCTTGCAATAGCCCACTTGGTAATGCATGCTTATGAACTTCAGAATTAAATTTTACGTAAAGATCCGCATTATTTGTATGATTATACATAATAACCGTCTTGTCCCAACCATAAAAAACAAAATTCAAATAAGGCATTGGATTATTTGGGCCTTTAAGTGTCAAAGGTCCAAATCTATAATCACGCAAAGGAAAAACATCTTTTTTATAATACACTTCTTTTAAAATACTTGGTGGAATTAATTCTCCATTAAAATAAATCCTTAACTCTTCATCATCGCAATAATCAAAAATAAAAATATCGATCCATGGAAATGTATGTTCTGAATCAGTTTTCTTACCATTTTTTGCGTATATTTTATACCCAAAAGAACAAACTTCCAATGCATATCCATATCGCTCAAAAACAGGCGTCAATGCTAAAAATTTCTGTTCTTGATTTTTTAACACAATAAGATCAACATCATCGTCCCACGGCAACAAACCTCCCTGACGGACGGCTCCTATCAATGTTCCAGAATCAATCCAGTATTCCACGTGATATTTCATAAAAATATCATGAACATCTTTTACCATTTGATACAGCGTATCAACATCATCTTGAGGCAACAAATAATCTCGCTCCTGCCATTGATGCTCAGAAGCCCCCACCAATAATTCAGCCAATTCTTCTGGCATGTCAGATCCCTGGATAGTAAAAAAAACAAAGCATAATCCAAAATATTTTTTCATACAAACATACCCTCGACAAGTTATTTATTACTTTTTTAAAAAATGCGTATCTATATGTTGTTGTAAATCATTTCCACGTAACATGCTTTTACAATAAATACAAAAATAAAGCGCTTGAAAATCTAACTGACACTTCATTATTTCACCACTTTTTACACATGTTTTATAATATTCTGACACTGCATTCTGTTGCAATTCAAACTTCTTTCTTTCCATCGCCATAAGGTACTGTTGATATTTTTCAAAATTATGACGAGCATAAACATCCGCTATCAATGGATTACGAAAAGTTTGTAACATTTCACAAAAACATCCCGAATGATTATTATTATTCTGGGCAGCACTTAAAAATGCCATATTCAATAATACTGTACAACCAAAAATAATCTTAACCAATTTATACATAGGTACCATTCTTATAATAAGTCTTCAACAAAGATCTTTCACAAAATGAAAGTATAACAATTGAACTTTATTTAACAAATATTTTTATCACTTAATAATTGTTCAAACCTAATCTTTATAAAAACCAACTCTACTATTTGTATAAGTCACAATTTTACATTTTTCAACAAAAAATTGTAAAAAAATTAGGCCGTGTTGAGTTTTTAAAAAATTACTAAACAAAGTATAATAGCCCCTTAAAAACAACTGTAATATCTTTAAAAGGGGCTATTATGAAGGAAAAGTATATCAATGAAGTTGCGATTAACAAAATATTTCTGTTTC
>SXGT01352073.1_pt1 | contig 30020 bp, 24 predicted proteins | sample 3176221 | NCBI WGS metagenome assembly SXGT01 (sample SAMN11356862, study PRJNA531348) | freshwater metagenome | isolation source: freshwater sample F1-120 | place: China: Fuxian Lake, Yuxi | collected 2017-12-25 | reverse complement strand
CTACCGGCTGAACGTGGTGCCGTTCCACGTGCCGCCGCTACGCGACCGCGTGGAGGACGTGCGGCTGTTGGCCAACCACTTCCTGACGGAGTTCGCGCGCGCCTACGGCCGCAAGCCGAAGGAGTTGACGCCCGAGGCGTATCAGGCTCTCCTCGATTACCACTGGCCCGGCAACGTGCGCGAGTTGAAAAACCTGATGGAGCGGATCGTGATCATGAATCCTCAGATCCGGATCGACGCGCGGCACATCCCGCTGAACCCGTCCCGCCGCAGCCTGCTCGAGCGGACGTCGGACAACTTCGGCAGCTTGCAAGAGTTCCGCGAGGCCGCCGAACGCGAGTTCATTCAGAAGAAGCTCGAGGAGAACAACGGCAACGTGTCGCGCACGGCGGAGACGCTCGGGCTCGAACGCAGCAATCTCTATCGCAAGATGAAGGCGCTGGGAATCCTGTCGTAGCGGGGTTCGCAAGTCATCGCGCCATCGCGAGACGCAAGACCGCCGCGAGTTCCGCCGGCTCGAGCACGACCGGATTGCCCTTCATGCTGGACGCCTTCGACGCCGCGTCCACCAGCATGGCGGAGTTCCCGGCCGCGACGCCGTACGCGGACAGCCCGGGGATCTGGCACTCCGACACCAGATCGGTCACCCAACGCTCTCCGTCCGCCGCCACCGCGTGTGGCGCGCCGGTCAGCAATCGCGCGATCTCGTCGTAACGGGCCAGCGCCGGCGACTCCGGCATTCGCGATCGCAAGGCCGCCCCGTTCGCCCGCATCACATGAGGCAGCAGAGCCGCGCAAACGGCTCCGTGCGGGGCCGCGAACGCGCCTCCGATGGGCGCCGCGAATCCATGCACCGCTCCCAACGCCGCGTTCGAGAGCGCCAACCCGCTCAGGCAAGCCGCCCAGGCCATCGCCCCGCGAGCCTCGCGATCGGAGCCGTTCCGGTACGCTCGCCGCAGCGCGGGCGCGGCCGCGCGCAGACCCTCCACGCACAGCGCGTCCGTCATCGGATTCGCGCGAATGGAGACGTAGGCCTCGATCAGTTGCGTCAGCGCGTCGAGTCCGGTGGACGCCGTGAGAGACGGCGGTAATCCGAGGCTCGCGTCCGGGTCGACGAACGCGATCCGCGCGAGCATTCGCGGACTTCGCAGGCTCGCCTTCACGCGATGTTCGGGCACTCCGAGCACGGCGTTGCGGGTGACCTCGGAGCCCGTTCCGGCCGTGGCGGGAACGGCGAGGAACGGAACTGGCGCCGCGGTCAACGGCAGTCCGCGGCCCACCACTTCCAAATAGTCGAGCGGATCGCCAGGGTTGGAGATCATGGCCGCGATCGCCTTGCCCGCGTCGATGGCGCTGCCGCCTCCCACCGCGACCACGACACCGCATCCGGCCTCGCGCCCGATGGCCGCGCCGTCGCGAACCACCTGGAGCGTGGGCTCGCCGCGCACCGCGAACCGCACCGCGCCCGCCGGGGTGGGCAGCCGCTCGACGCCGCCGGTCACCCACAGCGCACGGTCCGCGAATCCGGCAGCCGCGGCGGCCGCCTCCGCCGCCACGCCCTCGCCGAACACGATACGCGGAGCGGCGAACTCGAATCGCGGCACGGCTACCAGGCGGAATCTTCCGGGAACACGGTGTCGAACTTGACCGGCGATCTCGGCTCCGCCATCATGTCCGCCACGGTGTCGCGCCAGGCGGAGTAGTGCGCGGTCTCCTTGTGCGCGGCCGCCGCCGCGGCATCCCGGTAGACCTCCACGAGGACGAACTTGCCGCCGCCGGACTGGTCGCGCAGCACGTCGAATCGCGCGCACCCGGGCTCGCGGACCGAGTCGCGGGAGTTCTCGATCGAGGCGCGTTCGAACGCCTCTTCGCAACCGGGCTTCACTCGAACGAATACGTGGACCGCCAGCATCAGAGGATTTCCACCCGGATCTTGGTGAACTGCGGCTCGCCCAGGATCTTCCCCGCCTTCGGCGCCGGTTTCGCCGCGGCGGCGGGCTTGGGCTCCTTGGGCGGTTTGGCGCCCTTCTTCTTGGACTCCGGCTTGGGGAGCGCGGGCGCCGGACCGGGCGCGGGAACGGCCGCGCCGGCGTCGATGGTCCGCCGCACGAACGACAGATTCAGCTTGCCGTCCTCGAGCTTCTTCTCGCGGCGCAGGCGCTCCACCACTTCCGTCACTTCGAAATCCTGCGTCGAGGGCGCCCCGGGATCGTGCGCGTGCTTGCGCCCGAAGAAGGCGATGGTCCCGATGAAGTGCGGTCCGTCCGGATCGGGCCGCGCGCCCTTGGGAACATTGAGATAAACCTCCCAATAGCCGCCGGAGGACGCGGTGGACTTCAAGCCCTCGATATGCAGCACTACTGCCCTGCCGCCGATGCTCTCCGGGCCGCTCGGCTCCAGCGCCTTCTTCGGCAGGGACAGCGATACCTCGGTGCTCTCCTCGAGCAGCGTCTTTCTGTCGCGCGTCACCAGCGTCTTCGGCGTTGTCATTCGCTCCGGTTGCGGCGCGCTTTCCGGAACTGCTTGCGGCGAGGACGGCGCCTCCAGCGCGTCGTACCCATACCCGAGTTGCTTGGCTGCGTTCACGATTTCGGAGCCCTTCATGCGAACCTGGTTCCTATTCTCGTCGAAGAACGTGAATTCGGTGTTCATCCACGCCGTGTCGCCGGTGGGGTTGGAGCGGCCGCCGCCGCGCGCGACCCAGCTCTCCCACAAGCGGTCGATGTTGCAATGATGCAGCCAGAAGACCGGATCGAGCGCGGCGAAATTCGGGTCGCTCATCAATCCCGCGTCGCCGCCCACCAGCACGTGAACGTTGTCATGCGGCTGGCTCTCGATGGCGCCGTGAGCGCTCGAGAAGTGCACGGGTTGGGACACGATTCGCCCGCCGAATCCGCGCGAGGCCGAGACCGCCGAGGAAAACCGGGTCAGGCTCATCGCCCGCGAGGAGCCGGTGGCGGATGACGGGAACGTGGCGCCGCCATTGGCGGCCGCGTCGCGGGCCGGTTCGAACAGCGGGTTCTCCAACGTGGCGGGCCGGCGCAACGGGACTGGCAGCGAATTCTGCCCCGGCTTCGAGTAATTCCAGTAAGGCAGCGTCAGGGTGGGATCGCCGGAGGCCGACCGCAGGATGCGCTCGAAGAAGTGCAGGTACATCCGGTGCCACGACAGGAAGAAGAAGCTGCCGTGTTGGCAGGAGTTCCATCCGGCGGCGTTGCCTGGCGTATCCGTGCCGTGAATGGCGCCCTGATACGCCCAACTGGTGGGATCGGTGGCGGCGCGAGCCTTCATGGCGGCGACGCCGCGCTTCAATGCCGCGATCTCCGGTCCGTTCGGATCCAGCGAATGCACGTCGCGACGGACGCGCAAGGTGGGCGCCGGCTGACTTGCCGCGCACACAGAGAACAGGAGCCCAGCGGCGCAAGCTAAGAGGGTTGCACGCATCGGTTCGATTTTTCCCCGCAAACACCAGCATACTTTGAAAACTAATCCAACCGGTAGAGGCGCACCCCGAACGGGGGAAACTCGTCCCGCAACACTCCGGCGGCGAATCGGATGGAGCGGCCCTCCGAGACCGCGCGGGCGCGCCGGTAGCGCCCCAATCCGGACAAGGCGGCGTCCACCGGATTGGGATCGGCGTTCACAGCGGCCAGCAGGATCCCCGCGCCCGACGGCTTGGCGATCCACTCGATGCCGCGGTCCAGGGAGTGGCCGGTTTCGTGGTAGTCGACCGCCACGGCGAGCTTCACCGCCGGCGCCGCGAGTTCGGGCGCCATCCCCTTGATCTCCGCCATCACGTCCACCAGTTCGTCCCAAAGCGAGGCTTCGGCGGGCGTGTAGGTCAGGCCCCACCAGAGGAGCCCGGTGGCGCCATGCACGATCGACTGCCACGCCTGGAACCGCATCTCGTCCCGCGTGGGATAGCGGATCATGCGCGGGTCGCGGTCGCCGGCCTTGCGCAGCATCTCCCACGCGAACGCCTGCAACACCATCCAGACCCCGCGTTGCGGCCCGGCGACCTGGCGCATCTTGTCCACGTACTGGCCGGTTTGCGAAACGAACCCGTTGAGCAGGTCGCCTTGCCGCCCGTCTGGCCACAGCGCGTACTGATTCCGGATGCCGGGTGGGATGACCGGATAGACGTCGGTGGCGACGATGTCGCCGCCCGGGTTGTACTGGCGCAGCGTGGACACCAGATGCGTCGGCGAATGGTTCAGGTAGACGGGGCGTTCGGGATCGAGCGATTTCAGGTAGCGGTAGGCGGCGCGAATCGATTCCGGGGGAACGCGCAACGACCGCGGCTTCTTGTCGGCGAACGACGGCTCGTCCTCGGTCTCCCAGCAGAGCAAAGCGGGATGGCGGCGGAATTTCGCGACTCGGTCCTTGATGCGGGCCATGTCCGCGTCTTTCTTCGCGGCGGAGATCGAGCCCGTGGTCATCCATCCGCGCATGCCATGAGCGCGCGCCTTGTCCAGATCCTCGCCGGAGCCACAGTGCGCGACGAGGAAGCCCGCTTCGGCGGCGGCGCGCCAGGGATCGGGCCGTTGCGGCAACTGATAGAGGCCGGTGGCGAAGGTCCGCTTGCCGTCGAGGTGGAGCATTCCATCGGCGTCGACAAGGGCTCCGGCGAACGCGGGAAACGGGGAAAGAAGAAGCGAGCGGCGAGTCATGTCCAATGCTCAAGATACAATGACGTGGTGGCAGCTTCGCAGGCGCGGGGGCAAACTCCCGCGCAACCTTCACTTGTCCGCCAGCTCGGCGTGACGTCCGCGGTGGCGCTGGTGGTGTCCAACATGATCGGCGGCGGCATCTTCATCGCGCCGGGATTCATGGCGGGCGACCTCGGCAGCGCTCCCGTTATCCTTGCAATCTGGGTGGTTGGCGCGATCTGCGCGCTGGCCGGCGCGTTCTGCTATTCCGAACTCGGCATCAACTTCCCCAGTTCGGGCGGCGAGTACGTCTACCTGACGCGCGCCTTCGGCCCGTCGGTGGGATTCATGTCCGGCTGGATCTCGTTCTTCGCCGGGTTCTCGGGTCCCATCGCCGGCGCGGCCTTGGGCTTTTCCGACTACCTCAGCTATTTCTTCCCGGCGCTGGCCAAGGATAGCGTGGCCGTCACCTTCGGACCCGAATGGTTCCCCGTGAAAGTCGGCGGAGCGCAGTTCGGAGCCGCCGCGCTGATCCTGCTGTTCACCGTGGTGAATTGCATCGGCGTGCGGCCCACCGCCGCGCTGCAGAACGTGCTCACCGCGACCAAGGTGCTGGTGATCGTCTCTTTCATCGGGCTGGGAATCCTGGCCGGAACGGGCGACTGGAGCCACTTCTCGCAGGACGCGGTGCGGACATCGACGCTGCCGTTGCCTTCGCAGTTCGCGGTGAGCCTGTTCTGGGTGTACGTCGGCTACAGCGGCTGGAACGCCGCCACCTATATCGCGGAGGAGATCAAGAATCCGGCCAAGACGCTGCCGCTGGCGCTGACGGCCGGAACGGCGTTCGTGGCGCTGCTCTACCTGGGATTGATGGTCACGTTCATCTACGCGGTTCCGCTCGAGAAGATGAAAGGCGTCATTTCGGTGGGCGCGCTGGCGGCGAAGAACCTGTTCGGCCCAGCCGTGGCCGGAATCTTCGCGGCGCTGATGGCGGTCTCGCTCATGTCCACCGTGAACGCGATGGTGACGATCGGACCGCGCGTCTACTATGCGATGGCGAAGAACGGCGCGTTCCCGGAACTCGCCGCTCGCGTGCATCCCGGCTTTCGCACGCCGGTGTGGGCGATCGTGTGCCAGGGCGTGTGCTCGGTTCTGATGACCTTCACGTCGCTGCCCGATCTGGTGCAGTACATCGGCGTGTTGTTGAACGTGTTCGCGTCGATGGCCGTGGCCTCGCTGTTCGTGCTGCGCAAGCGGCCCGGCTGGCAGAAGGTGGGGGTGGTGAGCTTCGCGTTTCCCCTGGCGCCGTTGATCTTCATCGCCGTCGGCGTGTGGATGACGCTGTTCGGGCTGACGGTGAATCCGCGCGTCACGTTCGCCGCGTTGGCCACCGTGGCGGCCGGCGCGATCTTCTACCGCTTCCGCATCAAGGCCGCCGCCGCATGACGCTTCTCGAGGGAAGCAAGGTTCGCGACGCGATCCTGGCGGAGTTGAGGCCGCGCGTGGAAGCGGTGGCATCGTCCGGACGGCCGCCCGGATTGGCCGTGGTGCTGGTGGGCGGCGATCCGGCGTCGGCGATTTACGTGCGCAACAAGGTCAAGGCCTGCCGCGATCTCGGCATTCATAGCGTCCACGCCGCGCCGCCCGAAGCCACCACGACGGAGGAGTTGCTCGCCATTGTGGCCGGGCTGTCGGCGAGCGAGGAAATCGACGGCATCCTGGTCCAGATGCCGTTGCCGAAGCACATCGACGAACGCCGCGTTTTGTTGTCGGTCCCCCCCGGGAAGGATGTCGACTGCTTCCACCCACTGAACGTCGGAAACCTGGTGAGCAACGCCGCCGGACCGCGCGCCTGCACGCCGTCGGGAGTCATGGAGATGCTGCGCCGCTACGACATCCCCGTGGCGGGCAAGCGAGCCGTGGTGGTGGGCCGCAGCGACATCGTGGGCAAACCGATGGCGCTGATGCTGCTGCACGCCAACGCCACCGTGACGATCTGCCACTCGCGCACGGCCGGGCTCGAGGACGAGTGCCGCCGCGCGGACATCCTGGTTGCCGCGATCGGCCGGCCGGCGTTTATCCGCGGTTCGTTCATCAAGCCCGGCGCGGTGGTGATCGACGTGGGCATCAACCGCATCGTCGATCGGGCCGAGGCCGGGCGCATCTTCGCCGCCGATTCGGAGCGGCTGGCGCGGTTCGACGAAAAGGGCAGCCTGGTGACCGGCGACGTGCATCCACTGGAAGTGGCGCACGCGGCCGCGTTCACGCCAGTGCCCGGCGGCGTGGGACCGCTCACCATCGCGATGCTGATGGCCAACACGGTGGCGAGCGCGGAAAAGCGGTGCTCCGCGTAGGGCTGACGGGCGGGCTCGCGTCCGGAAAGAGCTTCATCGGACGGACGCTCGAGCAACTCGGCTGCCACTGGATCCGCGCCGACGAGATCGGCCACGCCGTGCTGGCGCGGGACGGTGAGGCGTACGCCGGCGTCGTGAGCGAGTTCGGCTCGGCTATTCTAGGGGAGGACGGCGCGATCGACCGGCGCAAGCTCGGCGCGATCGTGTTCGGCGGCCCGGAACGGCTGGCGCGCCTCAACGCCTTGGTGCATCCGCCCGTCTTCGCCCGGCAGGAACGGATGCTCGAGGAGATCGCCGCGCGCGACCCGAACGGGATCGCCGTGGTGGAGGCCGCCATCATGATCGAGACCGGAAGTCATCGCCGCTATCGAAAGCTGATCGTCGCCGTCTGTCCCCTGGAGACGCAGATCGAGAGGGCGATGGCGCGCGACGGAGCCACCCGCGAGCAGGTGCTGGCGCGGCTGGCACGGCAAATGCCGCTGGAAGAAAAGATGAAGTTCGCCGATTATGCGATCGACACCTCCGGTACGAAGGAGGAAACCGCTGGACGGACTCGAGCCGTCCACGAGAGTCTACGGAGCCTGGAGCAATGAAGCTGCGAACCCTGATGCTGGCCGCCTTGTTGGCGGGCGGATTCGTCTATTTCACATCGCGGTCGAGCGCGGTCTCGCGGCGGTTGCCGCTTGCCGCCGGCGCCGCGGCTGGCCCGCTGTGGTCCGGGCCGGACGTGGGCCGCGCCGCCGGGCTCAGCGCGGACGAGGTCAACAATATCGACATCTACAGGGCGTCGCACGATTCGACGGTGAACATCACCTCCACCGTCTACCGGCGCGACTTCTTCTTCAACATCTATCCGGCGAAGGAATCGGGCTCGGGCTTTCTGGTGAACGACGATGGGCTGATCGTCACCAATCACCACGTGATCTCCGGCGGCCAGAAGATCCAGGTGACGATGGCGGACCAGTCGCGCTACGAGGCGGCCGTGCTCGACCGCGATCCGGGCAACGATCTGGCGCTGATCAAGATCACGCCGAAGAAGAAACTGCGTCCGCTCCGCCTGGGCGACTCGGAAAAGCTGCAGGTGGGTCAGAAGGTGCTGGCCATCGGCAATCCGTTCGGACTCACCGGGACGCTCACCACCGGGATCATCAGTTCGCTGGGGCGCGACATTCGCGACGAATCGAACCGGGTCCTCGAGGGCATGATCCAGACGGATTCCGCCATCAATCCGGGCAACTCCGGCGGTCCGCTGCTCGACTCGCAAGGCAGCGTCATCGGCGTGAACACGGCGATCTACGGACCGGGCGGCAACATCGGCATCGGATTCGCCATGCCGATCCAGCGAGCCAAGGCGATGATGGACGGATTCAAGACGCAGCGCCAGTTCACCAAGCCCAAGCTCGGGGTCAACGGCGCGATCGTCGCGGGTGAGTTGGCGCGGGCGCTGGAACTGCCGGAAGAGGGCGGGTTCCTCGTGTACGACGTGGATCAGGATTCACCCGCCGCCGCGGCCGGCGTGCGCGGGGCGACGCAATCGGTTTATGTCGGCAACAACGAGATCGGCATCGGCGGCGACCTGATCATGCGGATCGACGGCAAGCGGCTGGATCGCGACAATTCGATCACCGCGGCAATGGCGCGCAAACGCCCGGGCGATGCGGTCGAGTTGACCGTGTTCCGCCGGGGCCGCGTGGTAAACGTGTCCGTTCCGCTGTCGTCGTCGACCGAGGGCCGGCGGCTTTAGCCCGCTTGTGGCGGCTACTTCGGAACGGCGCGCACGAACAGGAACCGGTCGCCCTCCGCCGAGACGTCGTACTTGGCCAGCCACGGCGCCTCGTCGGGGAAGCTGCCCTTCATGCCTGGGGCCGAGAACAGCTTCTTCCCCTCCTTGAGCTTGAAATCCGGACCCGATGCGTCCACTTCCACCGACACCATCGCGTCGCCCATCATGTAGAAAAGCTCCTTGCCATTCCGCCGCCAACGGACCCCGCCGCCGCCACCCGCCCAGCCCTGCTTCAACTCGCGCGACACCTTCCACGACTTCGAAGGGTTCGACGCTTCCGTGACGTACACTTCCCAAGGACCGCCGCCATTGGAGACGTAGGCCACGTAGCGCCCGTCCGGCGAGACGCGAGCGCCATCGCACCATCCCTTGGCGTCCGGCAGGAACGGCTTCGGCGCGCCGCCCGTCGCGGGCATGGCCATCAGCGCGCGCTTGCCCTCCGTCGCGTGGGTGAAGATCAACGTGTCCTTGACGATCGTGCGCGGATACTGCGATTCCTCGAGCTTCAGGATCATCTTCGGCGGCGCGTCCGTTTGGAACGGCGCGCGGAACAACTCGTAGTTGCCGGGGCGCGACGACGTGAACACGATGTCGCGGCCATCCGCCGTCCAGATGGGGAAATTGTCGTTGCCTTTGGCGGGCGCGAGCACTGCCTTGCTTCCGCGCGAAAGATCGTGGATCCAGACGTCGCGGTCGTTGGTCTCGCCGTCGCGCGCCGATACCGCCGCGTGGCGCCCATCGGGCGAAATCTCCGGAAAGTACATCGACATCTGCGGCTGGCCCACCGGGGCGATCGTCTTGCCCGCCCGGTCCAGCCACACCAGTTGCTGCGGCATCTCCTCCGGTCCCGGTTGCTGCGCCCACAGGGGCAGGCTCGCCAGCACGATCCAACATTTCCTCATTGCGCTTCCTCTCCACGGCGAACCATCTTCTCGCGAGCTTCGGCATAGAGCCGCCGCGCGCGTTGGCGCTCGTCGTCGTTGTTCCAGGCGGGCAGCTCCATCGCCCGCCGCAGCGTGCGGTCGATCCACTCCACGAAGAACTTCGCGTCTTCGCTCGAACGGACCGGCTTGCCGCCCACGCCGATCCACACCGGCATCGTGGCGGCGAACGGGAACGGCCGGCGAATCGGATCGCGTCCGTATTTGGCGCGGACCTGCACCGAGATCCAGCCCGAGCGATCCACCACCACCTCGCGCCTCATTCCCACCTTATTGCCGGCCGGCTCCGGTTTCAGCGTCGCGACGGCCTTGCCATTCTGGATGACTTCCACGATCTCCACCGGGCTGATCGACGCCACATTCACTTCGACGCGCAGCTTGTGGCTGCCGGCCGGCAGCGAGATCTCGTCGCCCGGTTCCTTGCCATTCACACGCAATAGGATCAGCGGACCGCTGGTGACGAACGAGCGTCCGGCGCGGAAGTCGGCGGTCCACTTGTCGTAGTCGAGCTTGGCGCCGGTGCGCACGTACACGCGATTCGAACCGAGAATGTAGGATCGATAGAAATTGGGGAAGGCATCTTCGCCGGCCGACGCCACCACGCGATAGCCGCAGTTCCAGGCGCGGTAAAGGGTCTCCATCGTGCCGATGGCGTTGGCTTCCACGAAGTCGACGTTCTCGAGCGCCAGATCGGCGGCGAAGTGCGGACCCGGACCGTGCGCGTAGCCGGCCAGCCCGCCCTGTTCGCGTGTGACACGGAACGGCTCGGTGTTGGTTGGGTAGACGCTGTCGACGATCGTGTTCTGGTAGCCGACGTAGTCCGGAATCACGATGTGCTTCTTCAGGTTCAGGAACGTGGCGTGGCCCCAGAACGGCGGATGGTACTCCTGGCTGTGGAACAGCACGCGCGACGCCGTGGAAACGGGATCGGGCTTCCCGGTGAAGTGCGCGATATCGGGGATGCGCTGTTCCTTGTTGCAGATCAGGTTGTTGAGGACGTGGATGTCTTCGGCCTCGGCCTGCTCCATCAGCTTGGCCGGCGAGTTGAAGTACACACCGGCGTAGTTCATGTGGAAGTGATTGTCGCCGTCCCACCAGCCGCGCTTGGGAAAATCGTCGAGCCGCTCCAGCGCCACGGTCAGTTCGGCGCGGCGGCCCGCCACGACCTCGGCGTCGAGCTGCTTCGGCATGTACTCGAACCCGCGCGACACCGACAGCTTCGCCTTGCCCGGGGGAAGGTCGAGCGTGGAATCGCCGTCCGTATGGAAGTAGTGGTACTCGGACTTGTCCATGTGATCGAACATGAGCCAATCGGCGCGGAACCACGACTCCTGGGGAGCGTACGCGCGTCCATCGGCGGCGTTCAGGTGAATGCGAGCCCGCATGGGGCGGCCGGTGGCGGCGTCGAGCACGCGTACGTGAAGCTGCCCGGTGGAGCGCCGGTATTCGATCTTTGTGGGATCGATACGGTCCATGCGGCCGCCGAACCAGTGCCACAGCCAAAGGCTCGTCTCGCCGGTCTCGTTCGATATGAACGCCAGGCGCGAGCCGTCTGGGGACCAGCGCGGCGTGGTGCGGTCGAAGTCGCCGTAGGTGAGCGGAAAGGCGTCGCCGCCCTTGGGAGGCATCGCCCAGAGTTGCTGCCACTGGCGTCCCAGATACGAGCTATAGATCAGCTTGGCGCCGTCCGGCGATAGTGTGGGCCGCGCCTTCCAGGTGGTCTCTTCGTAGTGGAAGCGCGTCATCGGCGCGCCGGATTCCGCCTTCATCCGGTAGAATCCGCCCGAGCCGTGCTTGTTGTCGCGATTGGAGACGAAGATCAGCTCCTTGCCATCTCGCGTCCAGGTGGGATGGATGTGCAGCGCCCATTTGCCGTAGTAGACGGTGGGCGGTTTCAACTCGAAGTCGAAGGTGAGTTGCTCGGGTTCGGCGAATTGGCCGTTGGCGAAGCGCATCGCATATATGTTGTAGTTGCCGTTCGGGCGGGTGGACACGAACGCCAGCCGCGATCCGTCCGGCGACCATTCCGGCTCGACGTTGATCGAATTGCCCGAGGTGAGCGCGCGGGTTTCGCCAGTGGCCAGGTCGAGCAGCCGCAGGTGAATGGTCTCGTCCTTGTCCGACGTGTAGGCGATCCAGCGGCCATCGGGAGACCACGCGGGCTGCGACGCGTAGCCCGCGTCCGTCACCAGTTCGCGCGCCACGCGATCGTCCAGCCGCATGCGCCAGATGGAGCCCTTCATCGCGAACGCGAGTTCGCGCCCGTCCGGCGACCAGGACGGGAAGTTCGGACCGTTGGTGATCTGGGGCAGGTAGCACTCGAGCGTGTACGGCTCACCCGTCATGATCCGCGAGAAGATGCGCCTCTGGCCCTGTCCGTGCAGAGCCGCGGCAGCGAGCAGAACGAACCCGAACCGCCTCATGCCTTGCGCGCGTTCTCGCGGAAGAAGCGGGCCAGGATGCGCACGGCGAGAATCTCGTCGCCGTCCTTCATCGAGCGGGTCTGCAGGACGCCGCCCTCGTCGTCGTCGTAGTACATCAGCCGCGGATCGCCGTCGTAGAGCTTGGTGGCCGCTTCCTTTCCTCCCAGTGGAATCACCTTGCGATCCCAGTCGATGCGCACCTCTCCGAACCCCTGGGGGTTGATGCGGTACTTGGCGGTGAAGCCGGGAATGCCCTGGAGCGCCTCCGCCATGTAGCGGGCCTTGCGATTCCACGATTCCTGCACCGAGTCGTGATCGAGATTGTGATACCGCTCGAGCGCCACCAAAAGACCGATGATCTCCTCCTTGCCGACCTTCATGCCTCGCCCGATATTGGGATTCGGCGACGAGTGCATCAGCGCGGCTTCGATCAGGTCCTTGCGGCCCGCGAGCATTCCCGACGACTGCGGCCCGAGCACGCCCTTGCCGCCGCTGATGACCACCAGATCCGCTCCCATGGCGGCGAAGCGAGTCATGTTGGTGGAAGGCGGGAGTTCGGACGCGGCGTCCACCAGCACGGGAATGCCGTGCTTCTTTCCCAGGTCGACGTACTCGCGAACGGTCATCACCCCGGGCTTGGGATTTTGCTCGGTGCTGGCGAGCGCCGCGAGCATCACCGTGGTTTCGGGGTTGATGGCGCGTTCGAACTCAGCCTTGGTTTCGAACTCGCGGACGATGGCGCCGGCGGCCCGATAGGCGCGGTCGTAGTAGATGCGGTGCGCCTTCTGGATCAGCACCTCGCGCTTGGGCCAGGTGGGGTGGGGCAGAGCCTCGATCTTCTGTTTATCGGTTCCGGTAAGGCAGGCGGCGCACCCGAGCAACATTGCGCTGAAGGATCCGGCGGAGACGACGGCCGCCTCGGTCTTCATGATTTCGGCGATACGCTTGCCCGCGGCGCGCTGGAGTTCGACGAGGTCGACGAAGTAGTCGTTGGCCTCGTTCATCGCGCGCAACACCTCTTCGGGCATCAGCGATCCGCCGAACGCGGTGGTGTGTCCGCGGCACGGAACGATGGGCCGGATGCCGAGCATTCGCGTGTAGATGCTACGGCCGCCATACGGCCCTTTGTCCCTGGCTTTCAGCTTTGGCGCCCAATTCAGCAGGGCGGCGGCGGTGAACATTTCGCGGCGCAAGAAACGCATGGCAAACCTCCTCGAGACGCTAATTATATACTGCTCTCATGAGACCTGGACGGCGGACTTTCCTGGGAGCGGCGGCGGCCGCCGCGATTCCGGCGCGAGCGGCTCGCGTCGACTGGGAGGAGGTCCGATCGCGGTTCCCCTGGGCCGAGCGCCAACTGTTTCTCAACCCGGCGGGATGGCATCCGATGCCGCGCGCGTCGGTGGAGGCGATGAAGAAGTACCTCGAGTTCAAACTGCTGGGTCCCGGGGATGGCCGCGGCGAGTGGGCGGGCGGACACCAGGAGGAGGCGAAAGCGCTCTTCGCGCGTCTGATCAACGCTTCCGCCGGCGAGATCTCGTTCGTGCCGAGCACGCTGGTGGGCGAGAATCTGGTGGTGGCCGGGTTGGGGATTCCTGGCGGCAAGTGGAATGTGGTGATCGACGAGTTGCACTACGAAGGCTCGATCTACATGTACCGCTCGCTGAAGGATCGCGGTCTGGATCTGCGCGTGGTGAAGCAGCGCGGAGGGCGCGCCTCGCTGCCGGACTACGAGCGCCTGGTGGACAAGAACACGAGGCTCGTCGCCTGTTCGCTGGTGTCGTACTTGAATGGGTACCGCGCCGACGTGGCGTCGCTCTCCAGGCTTGCTCATGATCAGGGAGCGTACGTGTACGCCGACGTCATTCAGTCGGCGGGAGCGGTTCCGATCGACGTGAAAGCGCTCGATCTCGACTTCTGCGCCTGCTCCGGCTACAAGTGGCTGATGGGCGACCGCGGCCTCGGGTACCTGTACGTGCGCGAGGAACTGCACGGCAAGGTGCTGCGGCGCACTCAGTTCGGCGACCGCCAGTTCTCCGATTTCGACTACCATGCCTATCCGGGCGACACGCCGGATCCGGAGTACGCGTCGTGGAAGGTGCGGAGCGGCGCCGGCGCGCATTACGAGGTTGGCAACGTGGCGAACGTGGTGGCGGCGGGACATGTGGAGAGCTTGAAGCTGATCCACGAACTCGGCGTGGACCGGATTCAGGAGCATGTTCGCCCGATGGTGGAGAAACTGCGGAAAGAGATGCCCCGGCTCGGGTATCCGTGCCTGACGCCGGAGGGGACGCCGTCGCCGACGTCGGCTTTCGTGGTCGCTAAGCCGGACGTGTACCGGAAGAAGCTACAGGCCGCGAATATCGACGCAAAGGTCGAATGGCGGCAATCGCGGGTGTCCGTGTCGGTCTACCACCGGATGGCGGATATCGACCGGTTCCTGAACACCGTTTCGTAGTACCCGCCCCCTTTTTTGGGTCCCCATCGATGCTCCCATCTGGGGCGTTGCGCGGTGCCGCTAGGATGCGGGAGGATGAAAAAACTTGACCCGATGCGGGCTAAGCGACTTGGAGGTGCAGGTGGAGATGCCTGTGATCGCTCGGTCCGAACCGGGTCGCTCCCATGATATCAAAATCCGCCGCGAGCGTGAAGCGTGTTTGGGCGATTTTGTTTCAGATCGGCACTCAGATCAAGCGGACGCGAGGCGGTTCGCCGGACTCGATGACGGCGGTCTTTCCGCCGTTTTGCAAGGAGAGCCGTCCAGCCTCGATCACGGCTTCGTTGTAGGAGGAGTTGGCGGGCGTGGCGATGATCCCCGCGTCGTCGATCTCCATCAGGATGGCCGCCCGTTCGGCGCCCGGCGCCGACTCGACGCGAATCGCGGCGCGGATCAGGTGGTCGATCGACCGAAAGCCGTAGCCGGCGCAAGCAAGGCCGGGGCCACCCAGGTCGACGTACTGGAAGTACTCGGTGCTCGGCTCGTGGAAGACGGTCCCACCGTCAATGCCCAACCGGCGCGTGTAGCAATACTTGATTCCACGGTATTGGTCGCTATGATCGAGCCAGGCGCCCCGCTCTCCGTCGGAGAAGTACATGGTGATGCCCTGCGTGTTGGAGCCGGGCGCTTCGTCGGGGAAGCTGAGCGAATTCTGGACGTTAAGGCAGGCGCCGTTGTTCCAGATCACGCGCGCATCCGTCCACAGGTAGCCTTCGTTCCCGTTCGGAAAGCGGTCCTTGATTCCGTAAACGGAAACGGAGACGGGAACGAGACCGGTCACGAAGTGGACGAAGTCGACGTAGTGGCAGCCGATGTAGGTGAAGGCGTCCGAGTTTTCCGCCGTGAACCAGTTCTGGAAATTCGAGTTGCGGTAGTACCACTTCTCCATCAGACGGGCAGTTCCTAGTTTGAACTCGCCGAACATCCCCTCGCGGTAGCGGCGGCGGGCGAGCAGGCTGCGGTCGTCGAAACGCTTGTGGTATTCGGTCCCCACGAACAGATTCCGGGACCGGGCTTCGCGTTCGATCTCCGCCGCGTGGTCCATGCGAAGCACCAGGGGTTTGACGGCGATCAAGTGTTGATCGTGGCGGATGGCCGTCATGATCACGTCGTGGTGGATCTGGTCGGGGATGGCGGCGATCACGATCTGCCGGGGCGGCATCGCGGCGATGATCCGCTGGTAGCCGCTGGAGTCCTTGGCATCGGCCCCGGCGGCCGGATCGGGGTATCCCCGGAACGAGTGCCCGGGGAACGCCCGGCGGATCGCGGCGTTGTCCGCCAGCGCCTGGATCGTGCGGCCGTGCTGGGCGCATACGGCGATTTCGCCGATCAGATCCTGCCGCTGCAGTTGGTAGAGAGACGGGAGGATCTGATCGTGCGCGATCATGCCTCCGCCGATCATGGTGATTTGTGGCTTCAGCATCCCAGTTTTCCCGCCAAGTCGAGGAAGTCGACAGCGTTGTAGTTGAAACGAGACTCTGGCGCCAGTTCCGCCTGGGACTTGACGCCGGGACCTCGCTCGAGTGGCCGCGCCACGAACGCCGCCGGCAGTCCCGCGCGCGCCGCCGCGTCCAGGTCGTTCTTGTGTGCCGCCACCATCATGCATTCGGCGGGCGCGACGTCCAAGATGAGGGCCGCTCCCCGATAGACCTCCGGGTCCGGCTTGTAGTGGCGGAATAGCTCGGCGGAGAGGACGGCGTCCCAGGGAAGTCCCGCGAACTTCGCCATGTTCACCAACAGCGACAGATTGCCGTTGGATAGTGTCGCGATCACGTACTTCCTCTTGAGCCGGGTCAGCCCGGCGACGGCATCGGGCCAGGGGTACAGCCGGTGCCACACGCGGTTGAGATGCCGCTTGTCTTCCTCGGAGAGTCCGCTCACCCGGTACTTTTCCAGAAGTTCGTCGAGGATGCGCCGGTGCAGGGAATCGATCGACTGCCAAGGGAGCTTCCCGGTGCGGACCAAGTTCATCGCCGGACCGTAGCCCGCGCGCCACTCGTCGGCGAACTTCGGCCAGTCGACGGCCATGCCGTGCGACTTCTTCCAACGCTCGCCTTCCCGGATGATCGATCCGCGCCAGTCCACCAAGGTGCCGAACACGTCGAAGACCAGCGCGCGAACCGCCATGGAGCTAGACCGCTTTCGCCGCCGCCTCCGCGAACGCCCCTTCGAACACGGCGAGGCTTTCGCGCAACGGCTCCTCGGGAATGCACAGGGGCGGGGAGATCTTGATCGCGCCGCCGCCGAGTCCTACCGGCGAGAACATCAGCACTCCGCGCTGCACGCAGAGGTTGACGGTCTCCCATGCCAGATCGCCGTCCGGCTCGGTCGAACCCGGACGCACGCACGCCACCGCGGCGACCAAACCCTTGCCATCCACCCAGCCGATCCGCTTGTGGCGCGACTTCATGTCGCGCAGGCGCGCGTGAAGGATCTCGCCCATCCTGGCCGAATTACCGGTCAGGTCTTCGCGCAGGATCAGTTCGATGTTGGCGAGCGCCGCCGCGCAGCAGACGGGGTTGCCCGTGTGCGTGGACGTCATGCTTCCCGGCGGATGCAGGTCCATGACGCGGGACGATCCGATCACGCACGCGATCGGCAGGGAACTCGAGATTCCCTTGCCCCAGGTGGTGAGATCGGGCAGGATGCCGTAGTGCTGGTAGCCGGCGAGCTTGCCGGTCCTCCCGAATCCCGCCTGTACCTCGTCGCATACCAACAGCGCTTTGTGCGCGGTGCACCACTCGCGGAGCTTCCGCATGTACTCGACCGGCGCGAACGAGGCGCTGCCTCCCTGGTAGGTCTCGAGAATCACGCCGCATACTTCCGCCGGTTGCACGCCCGCGTCGGCGAGGCACGTCTGGAAGAACTCGAAACTGGTGTCGGGAGTCCGGAAGCCGTCGGGGAACGGGACCTGCACGAAGCCGGGGTCCATGTTCCCGATCCACTCTTTCAAAGAGGGAATGCCGCCCGCCTGCTGCGAGCCCAAGGTGCGGCCGTGGAACGCCTTATCAAACGAGATCACCACGTTCTTGCGGCGGCCGCCCGCCTTGACGCCATGTGTGCGGCATAGCTTGATGGCGCACTCCACCGCCTCGGAACCGGTGGTAAGCAGGAAGACCTTGCGGTCCTCCTCGCCGAACATCGTCGCCAGTTTCTCCACCAGCCTGGCGCGCGGCTCGTTGGGGAAACAGTAGTTGGTGAGCAGCTTGGAGTTCGCCTGCTTGACGATCGCGTCCACGATCTCCTGGCGTCCATGCCCGGCGTTGGTGATGAGCACACCGCTCGACCAGTCGATCCAGCAGTTCCCCCACCGGTCGAATACCTGATAGCCCTCGGCCCGGTCCCAAAGGATGGGTGGCTGGCCTTGCATCGCCACGGGCTCGTAGCGATGCAGCTTCTCCACGACCTCGACCGCTCCCGGTGGCGGGATCGCGGTCACGATCTGGCGATAGGCTGTCGACACGGGTGCCACTGCCTGGGGCACGAGGCTGTACGAGCGCGCCACGGCTTATGATGCCTTGTCGGCGTCGTGACCGTAATACTTGCGGTAGTGCCCGTAGTAGTAGTAGTGGTCGCTCATCTCCTTGCGAACCTGATTCAGCACGAGGCCGATCACGTTTGCATGGAGACGCTTCAAGGTCGAGAGCACGTTGGCGACGGCGGCCCGCTTGGTTTCACCGGCGCGGGTGACCACGACGACAGCGTCGGCGATGGTCGCGATCTGCAGCGGCTCGGCGAACCCGAGCAGGGGCGGCGCGTCGACGATGACCAGATCGAACTCCTGGGTCGCGCGGTCCAGCAGTTCGGTCATCAGCGGACCGATCAGATCGCTGGCACGGCGGGAGGGAGGACCCGAGGGGAGCAGCATCAGGTCCGGCACGTTGGGGACCTGGAGTAGGACCTCGTTCCATTCGCGTTCGCCGATCAGGACGTTGGACAATCCCTGGTCCATGGTCATGTTCAGCTTCTTGTGGACCGTCGGGCGGCGCAGATCGGCGTCGATGATCAGAGTTTTCTTACCCTGTTGCGCGTGCGCGATCGCGAGGTGGACCGCGGTGGTGGTCTTCCCCTCGCCGGGCGACGCGCTGGTTACCAACAGCGAATGGATGTTGCGCTCGAGGTCGGAAAGCAGAATCGTGTTCCGTAGCGTGCGGACCGCTTCCTCGTAGCTCGAGATCGACTTGTAGCCGTATCCGTAACCGTAGCTTCCCTTGCTGTCCACCTTGATCAGGCTGTTCTCACGGGTGTTGTCCGCGCTGGCGGTCAATGCGATGAGGGGATCCCCGGAGGTGTTCTTGACGGCGGGCAGCGTCCCAATGACGTCCGTCTTCAGGAAGCGGCTGGCTTGTTCGGGATCGCGAACCGTGGTGTCGAGAACGTCGTAGAGCACCGCCGCGCCGAGCGCCAGGATCGAAGACAGCACCAGCGCCAACGCGACGTTGAGCGGCACGTTCGGCAGGACAGGCCGCGCGGGCGGCCGCGCCTGATCGGACATCTTGGCGTAGTTGCTCTGGAATTGAGAGTTGATCGAGGATTCGCGGACCTTTCGAATCAACTCTTCGTAGAGCTTCTTGTCCGATTCGGCGTCGCTCTTCATCCTCTGATAATCGGCGCTGCGCGACATCAATGCGTCATATTGGCCTTTGATGTTGCCGACCGCCTTGCGGAGCATGTCCTCCCGGTCGGACGCCTGCCGGTAGTCCGACGCCACGCGCTCGGCGATGTTCTTTCGCGACTCGTCGACCTGCCGCTTCATCTCCTCGATTTCCGATGAGCGCCGGCGGTACTCCGGGTGGTTCGCGCCGTAGGTCGCTCTGACCTCGGCGAAGCGAGAACCCGCCTCTTTCAGCTTCTCCTCGAGGCGGAGCAGGTCGCGGCCCTGCTCCGCGTTCTGAACCGATTCGACCGATCCCGATTTGGTCGAATTGAAGATGGCTTCCTTCTTCACTCGATCAGCCTGCGCGTCCGTGTATTCCTTGCTGAGTTGCAGAAGCTGGCTGGACATGACGCTGGTCTTGTCCTCGGCGTTCATGAAACCCATTGCGCGTTCGAACTGGGCCACACGGTCGGAGGACTTCTCCATCTTCGCCTTGAGGTCCTCGAGCTGCGTTGTCATGAACTCGCCCGCCTTCGCCTGTTGGCCCACCCTGAGATTGATGGTGTGATCGAGGTAAGATCTCGCGACTCCGTTGGCGACGTCGGCCGCCAGGCTCGGGTCGGTGGACCGGTAGCTGACCTGCACCAGGAAGGTGTTGGGAGGGCGATTCACCCGTAGGCGGCCCAAAGTGATCGGAGCCCTTTCCACGGCCTCTCTACGGTCGGTGGCCAGATTCAAGGTCTGGCCCTCTTTCTCGAGCAAACGATGCTTGATAGCGACGGGCCTGAGGACGGCGTCCGACTGTAGCATTCGAACCTGAGTCAAGAGGAACTGGTCCTGATCGTACCCGGCGAAGCCCCGGTCCGAGTCTCTGCCCAGGACTCCAGTCGGCGCGCTACGATCGATATCGAGAGTCGCGGTCGCTTCGTAGACCGGCTGCATGCGGGACGACACGACGAACGTGGTCACCACGCAAGCCAGCACGAACAGGAGGATCTTCCAGGTATGCCGCCGGACAATCCATAGGTATTGCGAAAGGGGAATCCCCGAATCGTCCGCCTCCGGTTCCAGCGTCATCGGCGGAGGCAGGTACGCGGTCTGCAGCGCCCTCGAGCTTTGCGGCGAGAGTTGGACCGCCAAATTCTGATTCGGTTCGTTGAGGCCTTTTGGCATTTTCCGTTTACCTGAGGGTGAGCGCGTAAATGAGAGCCGCTGAAATTCCGGCAACCAGCGGCAGGCTCTTCTCGAGCGCGCCCATGGTCGACTTGCGGCGGTAGTTCTCGGGGATGTACAGGACGTCGTTCGCGAGGAGAGTCACGTCGGGCGACTTGCGCTCGAGGACCTTCTTGAGGTCGATCGACAGTTCGTTCTTGCCGCCGGACGCGCCTTCCTTGCGGTAGATGAACGCGATGTTGGAAAAGTACTGCGCGGTTCCTTCAGCCATGGCCAGCATCTTCATCAGGCTGGTATCGGCGCCGTCCTTGATCGGGAAGGCGCCGGGCTTCTTCACCGCGCCCATGACCCAGACCTTGCCGGCTTCCGGAACCCGGATTTCCTCGCCGCCGTCGAGCTTGAGATTGACCTCCTGATCGGCCGCGTCGATCAACTGCTTCACCGAGATCCGCTGCACCAGCATGGTCGGCTTGCCATCCTCGCCCGGTTGCTGCTTGCTCACCAAGATCTCCGGACCGGCGTCGTCGTCCAAGCCTTCGGCGCGCGAAATCGCGTCCAGCAGGGTGACGTGGGTCGCCGCCTGGAACGTGATCGGCCTTTTCACCGCGCCCACCACGCTGATCGGGCGGCTGCGAAACTCGAGGATCGACACGGTCACCACGGGGTCGACCAGGATCTGATCTTCCTTCAGCCCGTCGGCGATCGTCGCCTCGAGTTCCTGCGGGTAGAGGCCGACGGCCTTGATCCTTTTCTTGAGCAGCGGCAGGCGAATGGTGCCATCGCGGCCCACCGCCACGTTGCGGGTGAGTTCCGGCGAATCGTAGACCTGGATTCCGATGAGGTCGTCGACGCCGATCTTCTGGGACGGCATGCTGGAACTGCCGGCGACGTAAACCGGCACGGAAGACGGCCTGGGAGCGGGAGTCTGGCCGAAAGACAAGAACCCGAAAAACAGGACAGTCAAGACTGGACGCATCGTAAAACTCCCGGATCGAACGGTGGGAAGCCAACCTGGCCAGCCGATGCATTCGGCTAGAGACACGACAAGTGGCATCTCCGCTCCACCCAGCCTATGAGTTTACCAGCCCCGCCGATGGCGGGTCAACCGGCGTTCCGGTACGCGCTGGACTCCGATGAGGGTACGAACTGCCGGTGTGTACTATCGCTTGGCGGGAGGGTCCCCTAGGCCCAGTTCTTCCCGCATCGACTGGTAGACCTCTGGAATCGTTCGATTCGCGTCCACCGTCACCAGCATTCCCTTGTCGTGAAAAAGCTGCAAAAGGGGAGTCGTCTTGTCGTGAAACTCCTTCAGCCGCACTCGCAATGCCGCCGGGCTGTCGTCGGCTCGCTTGGTGAAGCCGGCCCCCTGGCCCATTGACGCCCGGTACATGACGCGATGATGCACGACATCGTCGGGAATGTCGAGATAGACGGCCCGGTCGAGATTCCAATTCTCGAACAGGTACTCGGCCTGAGACCGCGTCCGCGGAAAGCCGTCGAGCACGAACCCGAAGTTCCAGTCGTGCTGCTCGAGCCGTTTGCGGACCACTTCCTCCACGATCTCGTCGGGCACCAGCCGCCCCTCGTTCATGATTCGCGTCACGCGAGCGGCCAGCTTGGTGTGGTGCGCCATGTTCCACCGGAAGATCTCCCCGATCGAGATGTGCACGAAGTCGTAATCCTCGCACAGAAGCTGTGCTTGGGTTCCCTTTCCCGCTCCCTGCGGGCCGATGACGATGAACTTGTCCATGTGTGGCGTGCGGCGTTGAAACGAGGCCGAGTTCGCATTGTATCCTAAAAGATTCGAGGTCTCTTCTACTTGTCCCGCATTTCCCTCGCCTTCCGTGGTTTCTTTGCGCTTCTTTCGAGCGGCAAGCTTCCCGACGACATGGTGGCCGAACTCGGCCTGATTCGCCGCGTGGCCGTTCCGGTCACGCCAGCCAAGGCCGAAGCGCCCAAGGCCGAGCCAGCCAAGCCCTCCGATGGCGCGGTCCAGCTCCTCGCCACGCTGCAACAAGAGTCGCGCATCGTCGACTTCCTCATGGAGGACATCGCGCCGTACTCGGACGAGCAGGTGGGCCAGGCAATGCGCGGCGTGCACGAGCAGTGCCGCAAAGCGCTCGACCGTGTGATGACCTTGACGCCCGTTGTCGACGGCGTGGAGGGCACACCCACCAATCTTGCCGCCAAAGGCCTTTCCAATAAGGACAAGGCGCGCATCAAGCTGATTGGCAAGGTTCCGCCCGACGGCAAGGCGGAAGCGGGCATTCTGCGCCACCGCGGCTGGCAGGCGGATAAGGTGACCCTGCCGGCGTTGAAGGCGGGCGAACGTGCGACCATCGTCGCGGCCGCCGAGATCGAAATCGAATAGCCGTGCGATCCTACATCGGAATCGACCTCGGCACCACGAATTCGGCCCTGGCGTTCGTGCGCGAGGACGAGACGGGCGAGTCCGAGTTTCCACCCGTTCACGTGCTCGACATTCCGCAGGCGGTGGCGGAGAACGTGGTGGAGCCGCGCCGCACGCTCCCTTCGTTCCTGTTCACTGGCGATCCGGACATCGTTGGCGCGCACGCACGCGATCAGGGCGCGCTCACGCCGACGCGGCTGGTGCACTCGGCCAAGAGCTGGCTGTCGAATCCGGCGGTCGACCGGACCGCGAAGATCCTTCCCTACGACGCGCCCGAGGGCGGCCGCACGCTCAGCCCCGTCGACGCTTCGGCGCGCTACATCGCCACGATGCGCGAGGCGTGGGAGAAGTCGGGTGGGGAGGCGTTCGGACAACACGAAGTAGTGCTGACCGTGCCTGCGTCGTTCGACGAAGAGGCGCGCGAACTCACGGTGGAAGCCGCCCATCGGGCAGGCATCGAGAAGCTGACGCTGCTCGAGGAGCCGGCCGCCGCGTTCTATGCGTGGATCGCCACGCACCTGGCCCGATCGCGCAAAGATTTGTTCGACGGCCAGACGGTGCTCGTCGCCGACGTCGGTGGCGGCACCAGCGACTTCACTCTCATCCGCGTTTCCCGCGACGGCGATCGTGTCGACTTCACCCGGACCGCCGTCGGCCGCCATCTGCTGCTCGGTGGCGACAATCTCGACCTCACGCTGTCCTGGCTCGCCGAAGAGAAGCTGAAGACGCAGCTCTCGGTCCGCCAACGGACCGCGCTTCGGCGGCAATGCTCGGCGGCCAAGGAGCGCATGCTCGCCGACCCTACGATCGAGAAAGCCCCCATCACCGTCCTCGGCGCCGGCAGGTCGCTGATCGGCGGCGCGCTTCGGACCGAGATCGCGCGGAGCGAAGCGCTCGAGCTCGCTCTCGAGGGCTTCCTGCCGTTCTGCGAACGCGGCGAGCGGCCTCACAAAGAGGAGATGAGCCCGTTCGGGGAACTCGGACTGCCCTACGAGCCCGATCCCGCCATCACGCGCCATCTCTCGGCTTTTCTCGCCGATTCCGGCGGCGCCGTTCCCGACGCCGTCCTTTTCAATGGCGGGTTCTTCATTCCCGAACTGCTACGCACGCGCGTCGCGGACGTCATGGAGCGATGGTTCGGAAAACGTCCGCTCGTGTTCGAGAATCGCGACCTCGATCTCGCGGTCGCGGTGGGCGCGGCCTATTACAGCTACGTTCGCACAACGGGCGCGGGGCTTGTCGTTCGCGGCGGCCTCCCGCGCAGTTATTACCTGGAACTCGAGTCCAAGGACTCGATCCGCGCGGTCACCATCATGCCGCGTGGCACCCAGGAAGGCGAAACACTGGCGCTCGACCGCGACGGGCTGGAACTCGTGGCGAACAAGCCGGTGACTTTCCGTTTGTACAGTTCGTTGACCCGGCTCGACGACACCATCGGGCAAGTGGTGGAGTTTCCCAAGGACGCCGTGTCCACCGGGGGACTGCACGGGCACGCGCCGCTCAACGCCGTGATCCGCTTTGGAAAGCCCGGAGCCGGGCGGACGGTCCCGGTGAAACTCGGGGCGAAGCTGACCGAAGTGGGCACGCTCGAACTGTGGGCCGACTCCAAGCTCAGCGAGCATCGCTGGAAGTTGCAGTTCGAACTGCGCAAGGCGGCGGCATCCCTGGAGGCGGCGCGGCCCGCCGCCGTGGTATCCGCCGAGGCCACGGCGGCCGCCGAAGCGCTGATCCGGGAGACCTTCCAGGCCAAGACGCTGGAGCCGGAGGCGCTCCCCGCGCGGCTGGAGCAGACCTTGGCGCTCGGACGCAATTCCTGGCCGCTCGCCGCGATTCGAGGATTCGCAAGCGTGTTCCTCGAACTTGCCGAGGAGCGCCGCGCCAGCGCCGCTTTCGAGGCTCGCTGGCTCAATCTCGCCGGACTCTGCATGCGTCCCGGCTTCGGTTTTCCCGGCGACGAGTACCGCATCGAGCAGGCGCGCCGCATCTTCGCGGGTGGACTGGCATTCCCCAACGCCGTGCAGAACGAGAGCGAGTGGTGGATCTTCTGGGGCCGCGTCGCGGGCGGATTGAACCGCAATCAGCAGGCCGACATCTACCAGCGGATCGCCGGCTCCATCATGCCGCGAAAGGGGCAGAAGGTTCGCGTCAATTCGAGCCTGCTGCGCGAAATGTGGCGCTGCGCGTGCAGCCTGGAATTACTGCCCGTATCCACGCGCACCGATCTCGGCGACGCGCTGCTCGCGCGGATCAAGGCCGGTGAGTTCGGCGCTTCGGAGGCGTGGTGCCTGGGCCGCCTCGGCGGGCGCGATCTCTTCCACGGACCCACCAATCAGGTGCTGCCCGCGACCACGGCCGCGCGTTGGGTGGATCTGCTGGCCAAGGCTCCCCACGCGGCGGAAACCATGGCATTACTCGCGCGGCGCACCGGCGATTCCTATCGCGATTTGCCGCCCGCCTCGGCGGCGGTGGCCCGGCGGGCGATCGAAGGGCACAAGGATGCCGAACGGCTGCTCGCGATTCTCGAAGGCAAGGCGGCGCGCGACAGCGAGACGCTGAGCCGCATCTTCGGCGAAGAGCTTCCAAGCGGACTCGTCTTGCAATGAGCGAACTCGCGTTCGTCCGAAGCCTGAAGCGTCTTGCGCCGGGCATCGGAGACGACTGCGCGATCCTCCCCTCTCCCGGCCCCGAACTCGACCTGTTGGTGACCACGGACATGTTCGTCCGCGATGTCCACTTTCGCCTCCGGACGCACACGGCGCACGACGTGGGCTACATCGCGCTGGCCCGCGCTGTCAGCGACATCGCGGCGATGGGCGGCGATCCGCGCTGGTACTTCGTGTCCGCCGCGTTCGAGAAAAAGATGGACGCCCGGTGGCGCCGGAATTTCGTGAATGGCCACGCGCGGGCAGCGGCAGAGTTTTCCGTGTCGCTAGCGGGCGGCGACACCTCGCACTCCGCCGTGTTCGCCTGCGACATCACGGTGATCGGGACCGTGCCGCGCGGACAGGCGATCGCCCGATCGGGAGCGCGGCCGGGCGACTTCGTGTATGTCTCGGGCCTGCTGGGCCGCGCCGCGGTGAAGCTCCGCTCCGGCAAGCCCTGTTATCCGGCGCCGCGGCTTTCGCTCGGGAGATTCCTGCGTGGCAAAGCCACCGCGTGCATGGACCTGAGCGATGGCCTGTCCACCGATCTCCACCGGCTGACGCTCGAGTCCGGCGTCGCGGCGCGTCTGGTCATGGAGCCGCCAGGAGCCAAGGGTTCGACATTCGAAGACACGGTCCACGGCGGCGAAGACTACGAATTGCTCTTCACCGCGCCACGCGGCCTCGAATTGCCTGTCAAACAGGACGGCATCCCTTTGACGCGTATCGGGACGATTGTCGAGGGCCGGGCCGGCTCCGTCATGGCGTGGGGCGAGCCGCTGCGGCCGTCAGGTTACGATCACTTGTCGTAGCCCCCACCCGTTCGTCCGTGCCGCCACCGGCGGCGGTTGTCCTCAGTTGTCTGTATAATCAGATCCCAAGACCGGCAGCGCCGGCGGGAGATCGGCATTCGGGTAGCGGTGGGAGCACGAGCCGGAGACGTGGCGCTCACGGTGGTGGGCGAGGTGGCGGCAATGATGGCGGTGGGATCGCTGGTGGGGCTGGGAGCGGGGCTGCTGGCTGAAACGCACCTTGCGGAGCTGCTCCACGAAGTGCGGGCCGCCGATTTGCCCGCGTTGGCGCGGCCGGCGGCGGCGCTGCTCGGCGCGGCGGTGTGGGCGGTGTATCCTCCGTTGCGGCGCGCGATGCGCGTGGATCCGGCGCGAGAGCTGCGGGCGGGTTGAAGCGGCTCACTCGGGCTGCTCGAGCAGCCACGCGAACCACCGCTGGAAGGCAACCGGATCGCCTCGCGCGCGGCCGGCGAAACAGCCGTGCGCCACGTCGGGCGGCTCCACTCCCGTAGCCGCGGTGAAGTGGAAACCCCATACGTCGCAGGAAGCGAGGGCGTCCTGGTTCGCGCCGGCCTTCTCGAGAACCCGTTGCGCCAAGTCGCGGGGATTGGCGAGCGTGGCGATGCCGGGAGCTCCGACTCGCACGAACGGCATCGGCCGCGCCGGAGCGGACTCATAAGGGATCGCCTTCGGTGTGGAATTGTCCGGTTCCACCTAGCCGCCTCGGCCGCGGCGCAAAACGTAACCGCGAACATTACCGGCGTGGTTCGAGACGGCTCCGGCGCCGTGATCCCCAACGCCTCCATCAAGGCTTCGAACACCGGCACGCAGGCGAGCTTCCAGGCCGTCTCCGGTCCCGACGGCGCCTACACCATCCGTACGATTCCGGCCGGTGTGTACGATGTCCGCGTCGAAGCGAGCGGATTCCAACCGTTCGAAGCGCGCGCGGTGCGGCTGCAGGTGAACGAGAACGCGCGTATCGACGCGGCGCTGGGAGTCGCCGGCACGACGGAAACGGTGACGGTGGCGAGCGGACTGGTGAGCGTCGACACCACCAGCGCGACGCTGCGCACGGTGGTCGACCAGAAGCGCATCTCCGAGCTTCCGCTCAATGGCCGCAACGCGACGCAGCTCATGCGGCTGGTGGCGGGCGTGATCGCCGATCCGCGCGCCGACGTGACGTCGGGCACCACGTATCCGGGCACGGTTCCGGTCTCGGTGAACGGCGGGCGAGCCAACGCGACGAACTACGTGCTGGACGGGGCGCAGAACAACGATCCTTATTCGAACGCGCCCAGCCCGCTTCCGAACCCCGACGCGTTGCAGGAGTTCAGCGTGCAGACCAACAACTTCAGCGCCGAGTTCGGGCGGCAGTCGGGCGGCCTGGTGAACGCGATCACCAAGTCCGGCACGAACGAACTGCACGGATCGGCGTTCGAGTTCGTGCGAAACAAGTCGCTGAACGCGCGCAATTTCTTCGCCGGTCAGGACGGCTTGAAGCGGAACCAGTTCGGCGGATCGCTGGGCGGTCCGGTGTGGATTCCGAAACTGTACAACGGACGGGACAAGACGTTCTTCTTCTTCTCGTACCAGGGCACGCTGTTGCGGCGCGTTCCCGCCGAGGTGGCGCGCGTGGTTCCGACGAGCCTGCAACGGCAGGGCAACTTCTCCGCGCTCGGGCGGAATCTGCTCGATCCCAACAACAGCCGGCAACCGTATCCTGGCAACACGATCCCCGCCAATCAGATCAACCCGGTCAGCCGGTTTCTCATCGACAACGCGATCGCCGACGGTGGTTCCACCGGCCGCATCACCACGGTGGTTCCGAACAACAACGACGATCAGCAGGTTCTGGCGCGGGGCGACCACTCGTTCTCCGGCCGGCACCGCTTGTCGGGACGCTTCTATCATTCGTGGTCGGAGTCGCCGGCGTTCCTCAATCAGAAGAACGTGCTCGAACAGACCAGCGGCGGCAAGTGGTTCAACCAGTCGGTGACGCTCACCGACACGTACACGGTGACGCCGTCGCTGGTGAATCAGTTCCTGTTCGGGATCAACCGGACGGACGGGAAGTTCGTGCCGCCGCAGTCCGCGCGCAGTCTGGCGGACCTCGGCATCCGCACCTTCCCCGATCCGATCAACAAATGGGATATCGATATCGGCGGCTACTTCCGCATCAACACCGGCGACACCAACAGCTTTCCCCGCCGCGAGTTCCAGTTCGTGGACACGGCGCGGTGGACGAAGGGCAAGCACAACATGACGTTCGGAGGCGAAGTGGGCTGGGGCCTCAACGACATCGTCAACAACTTCCGCGCCAACGGCGTGTGGTCTTTCAACGGATCGTCGCCGTTCACCGGCGATTCCCTGGGAGACTTTCTCATCGGCCGTTTCAACACGTTCACGCAGGGCATCGGCGAATACAAGAACACGCGCTTCCGCCGCGTGGGTCTGTTCTTCCAGGATTCGGTGAAGGTGTCGCGCCGGCTAACCGTGGACTTCGGCGGACGTTGGGAGCCGTTCTTCCCGTTCACCGATTCGCTGGACAAGATCGCGGCGTGGCGTCCCGGCGAGACGTCGAAGCGGTATCCGAACGCTCCCCGCGGCGTCATCTACGCGGGCGACCCCAACGTTTCGCGCGGCACTGTCCCGACCGCCTGGGGACGCCTCGGTCCGCGCGCCGGCTTCGCGTGGGACGTGTTCGGCGACGGCAAGACCGCCGTTCGCGGCGCCTACGGCGTCTTCTTCGACACATTCAATAGCATCGCCACCAACAGCCAGGCGAATCAGGCTCCGTTTGGCACGGTGGTGTCGGTGTTCGGCAGCCTGGCCAACAGCTTCACCGATCCGTGGGCGGGCACGGCGAATCCGTTCCCGGCGCCGCGCAATCCTCCGGCGACGGTGACGTTCCCGCAGTTCACGACGCAGTTCCTGAACGCGGCCGATTTCCGCAATCCGTACGTGCAATCGTGGAACTTCACGGTGGAGCGCGAGGTGTGGGGCGGATTCCTGGTTCGCGGCGCCTACGCGGCGTCGAAGGGCACGCGCTTGATGACGCTGCGCGAGTTGAACCCCGCGGTCTACGCGCTGGGCGCCACGACCGCGACCACGAATCAGCGGCGCGCGCTGGGACCGGCGCTGGGCCAGACGACGATCGTGGAGCCGGTGGGCAATTCGACGTATCACGCCTTCCAGTTGACGGCGGAACGGCGCTTCCGCAAGGGCCTGACGGTGCTGGCGAACTACCAGTTCTCCAAGTCGATCGACGATACGTCGGCGAACAAGGGGACGGGCCAGGTGCGCACCAATCCGAACAATCAGGCGTTCGACAAGGCCCTTTCCGACTTCAACCGTCCGAACATCTTCACGCTGTCGAGCCTGTGGGAACTGCCGGTGCGCTTCTCCGGCCGTAAGGCGAACATGCTGCTGGGCGGGTGGAACCTGAACTCGATCGTGACGCTCTACGACGGGCAGCCGGTGACGATCGGCAGCGGCGTGGACAACGCTCGTACGGGCACCGGTGGACAGCGTGTGGACGTCGTGGGGGATCCGAACTCAGGCGGCGGCCGCCAGCGCGGCGCGGTGATCGCGGAGTGGCTGCGGCGGGCGGCGTTCGCGCCTAACCTGACTTTCGCAGTTGAGGGGTTTGGGGACCGGCAACCCCAATGGAATCAGTGAAGGGACCTGAAAGGTCTTCACCACAAAAGGCGGGGTTCCGCGTTCAGCGATTGCTCGCCAGGGTGGGCAGCGCGCCGATTCT
>SXGT01278098.1_pt1 | contig 30020 bp, 25 predicted proteins | sample 3176221 | NCBI WGS metagenome assembly SXGT01 (sample SAMN11356862, study PRJNA531348) | freshwater metagenome | isolation source: freshwater sample F1-120 | place: China: Fuxian Lake, Yuxi | collected 2017-12-25 | reverse complement strand
GGCATCGACATCGTCGTCAACAACGCCGGGCTCTCGCTCAGCAAGCCGCTGCTCGAGACCACCGAAGCCGACTGGGATCTCCAGCACGACGTCATGGCGAAGGGCTCGTTCCTGGTCGCGAAGACCGCCGCGAAGGTGCTCATCGAGCAGGGCATGGGCGGCGACGTGATCTACATCGCCTCGAAGAACTCGGTCTTTGCCGGGCCCAATAACATCGCCTACTCGGCGACGAAAGCCGACCAGGCGCACCAAGTGCGACTGCTCGCGGTCGAGCTCGGCGAGCACGGCATCAAGGTCAACGGCATCAACCCCGACGGCGTCGTGCGCGGCTCGGGCATCTTTGCCTCCGGGTGGGGAGCGAACCGCGCCAAGACCTATGGCATCGACGAAGAGAACCTCGGCGAGTTCTATGCGCAGCGCACGATTCTCAAGCGCGAAGTGCTGCCCGAGACGGTCGCGAACGCCGTGGCGGTGCTGACCGGCCCCGACCTTTCGCACACGACGGGCCTGCACGTGCCCGTCGACGCGGGAGTCGCCGCAGCCTTCTTGCGCTGATGGCCGCCGAGCATCACGTCGCAGCGGTCGACCTCGGCGCGACGAGCGGGCGCGTTATGCGTGCCATCGTCGGGCCCGACTCGCTCGAGATGGTCGAGGTGGCGAGGTTTGCCAACGGACCCGTGCGTCGCGATGGTGGCCTGCACTGGGATATCGACGCGCTGCGCGGGCACATCATGGCGGGGTTGCGGGCGGCGCTCGCCGAAGACCCGCTCATCACCTCGATCGGCATCGACTCGTGGGCCGTCGACTACGGTCTCATCGCCGGTGGGCAACTGCTGGGCGCACCGTTTCACTATCGCGACGATCGCAATCTCGCTGCGGTGGATGCCGTGCATGCCGTCATTCCGCCCGCCGAGCTCTACGCCACCACCGGGCTGCAGCACTTGCCGTTCAACACGCTCTTCCAACTCACCGCCGAGGGTGACCGGCTCGCCGAGGCCGAGCACATGCTCCTGATTCCTGACCTCGTGGCGTGGTGGCTCACGGGTCGGCCGGTCGCCGAGGCAACCAACGCCTCGACCACGGGCTTGCTCGACCCGCACACGCAGCACTGGCACGAGCCGCTCATCGAGCGACTCGGGTTGCCGCGCGGCATCTTCGCTGAGGTGGTGCACCCGGGCGAGACGATCGGCGCGCTGACGCCCGAGGCGGCAGCGGAGCTGGGGGTGCCAGTCGACTCGCGGGTCGTGGTCACGGCCGTCGGATCCCACGACACGGCATCGGCCGTCGCGGCGGTGCCGTTCGAGTCGGCTTCAGCCGCGTACATCAGTTGTGGCACGTGGGGGCTCGTGGGGCTTGAGCTCGAGCATCCCGTCATGACTGACGAGGCGCGCGAGGCCAACATCACGAACGAGGGCGGAGTCGACGGCCGTGTGCGCTTCTTGCACAACGTCACGGGGCTCTGGCTGTTGAGCGAGTCGATGCGGTCGTGGGAAGCCATGGAAGGGCCCATCGACTTGCCGCAGTTGCTCGGCGAGGCGGGGCGCGTGGCCGGCCCGGTGCCGATCTTCGACGCCAACGACCCGAGGCTGTCGGCGCCGGGTGACATGCCGCGCCGCATCGCCGAGGTGATTGCGGAGTCGGGGCAGCCGGTACCCACGACCCACGCCGCCTGTGCGCGCAGCATCGTCGAAAGCCTCGCGGTGGCGTTCGCCGAGACCGTCGAGACGATTGCGCGTATCGCTGACCGGCCCGTCGAGATCATTCACCTCGTCGGCGGGGGCTCGCTCAACTCGTTGCTCTGCCAACTCACCGCCGATCGTTCGGGGCTTCCGGTCGTTGCAGGGCCAGTTGAAGCGACCGCGCTCGGCAACGTGCTCGTGCAAGCGCGAGCTCTCGGACTCGGGGGAGACCTCGAGAGCCTGCGGGCGATTGTGGCGCGCACGGCTGAAGTGCACAGGTACGAACCGCGGGGCTGATGACTCTCGCCATCGTGTGATCTAGGGTGTGAAATAACACAGTCAAAGCGTTAGAATTATGAACGGCGTCTCGCGCGCCCGTCCCATTCACGACGCACCAGGAGGCCGACGATGACCTACCTCACGAACGACCCGGCCGACTTTGTCGCCGAGATGCTCGCGGGCTTCGTTGCCGTGCACGGCGACACGGTTGCGCGGGTGCCGGGCGGAGTCGTGCGCGCGACCGAGACTCCCGAGGGTCAGGTTGCCGTGGTCATCGGGGGCGGCTCGGGCCACTACCCGGCGTTCTGCGGACTCGTCGGCCCCGGCCTTGCGCACGGAGCGGCGATGGGCGAGGTGTTCGCGTCGCCCTCTGCCTCTCGCGTCGAGTCGGTCGCGCGGGCTGCGCACGGGGGCGTGGGCGTACTGCTGACCTACGGCAACTACGCCGGCGACGTGCTCAACTTCGATGAGGCTCAAGAGCGCTTGCGCGCCGAGGGTATCGACTGCCGCACTGTGACCGTCACCGATGACGTGTCGAGCGCGCCCCTCGCTGAACGACACAAGCGCCGCGGCGTCGCGGGAGACCTCACCGTCTTCAAGGTCGCCGGCGCCGCTGCTGACGCGGGTCGCAGTCTCGACGACGTCGTCGCGCTCGCCGAGCGCGCCAACGATCGCACGCGCACGATGGGGGTCGCCTTCAGCGGCTGCACCCTGCCGGGCGCGACCGAACCGCTCTTCACGGTGCCCCACGGCCGCATGGGTGTCGGCATGGGCATTCACGGCGAGCCGGGTGTGAGCGAGACCGATGTTCCGACCGCCGCCCAACTCGCCGCGATGCTCGTCGACCGCTTGCTGCAGGAGGTGCCCGAGGGTGTGCAACAACAGGGTGCCCGTGTCGTGCCGCTCGTCAACGGGCTCGGCTCGATCAAGAGCGAAGAACTCTTCGTGCTCTACGGCGCCATCGTGCCTTTGCTCGAAGCAGCCGGACTCCACCTCGTGCAGCCCGAAGTCGGCGAGCTCGTCACGAGCTTCGAGATGGCCGGAGTCTCTCTGACGCTCTTCTGGCTCGACGACGAGCTCGAGCAGTTGTGGGCGGCGCCCGCCGCTGCGCCCGCCTACCGCAAGGGTGATGTGGAGGCGAGTGGGGCGCGACGCGCCGCAGTGGCCGACGCGGCGACGACCGCGATCGCTGCGGCTGGCGAGGGTGCGATCGAGACCGGGCGGATGCTCGCCGCAATGCTCGCGACCACCGCGACCACGATCGACACCGTCGCCGACGAGCTCGGTCACCTCGACTCGATCGGAGGCGACGGCGATCACGGCATCGGTATGCAGCGCGGGGCTCGGGCCGCGGCTGCCGCGGCGGAATCCCTCAGTGGAGTCGCGGGTGCGCGCTCGCTCCTGCATGCGGCCGGCGACGCGTGGGCCGAACGTGCGGGTGGTACGTCGGGAGCCCTGTGGGGCGCGATGCTGCGCAGCGCTGGCGAGGTGCTGGGCGATGAGGAGGCCCCCGACGCTGAGCGCATGGCGGCTGCCGTGCACGCGGCGATCGAAGCGGTGGCCTCGCGCGGCGGTGCGCAGCTTGGTGACAAGACCATGGTTGACGCGATCGTGCCGTTCTCAAGCCGCTTCGCTGAGGCTGTCGCGAGCGGAGAGCGAGCATCCACTGCGGTGACTCTTGCTGCCGCTGCAGCGACCGAAGCCGCAGCGGCCACCGCAGACCTCGTGCCGAAGCTCGGCCGAGCCCGCACGCATGCCGAGAAGACTCTCGGCACCCCTGACCCTGGCGCACACTCGTTCGCCCTCATCGTCACGGCCCTGGCGGCCGAGTTCGGAGACCCCTCGTGACCGTTCTGCAGCCCTTGCGCATCGTCGTCGGTTCTGATGACGCTGGCTACTCGTATAAAGAGGTACTCAAAGCCGACCTGCTCGCGAGCGAGCTCGTCGCCGAAGTGCACGATGTCGGCGTGAACGCTGAGGGTCACACGCCCTACCCGACCGTGGCCATCGAGGCTGCCGAGCGGGTCGCTCGCGGTGACGCTGACCGCGCGCTGCTGATCTGCGGCACGGGGCTCGGCGTCGCCATCGCGGCGAACAAGGTGGCAGGCATTCGCGCGGCAGCTGCGCACGACAGCTTCTCGGTCGAGCGGCTCGTGCTGAGCAACAACGCTCAAATTCTCACGATGGGCGAGCGAGTCATCGGCCTCGAGCTTGCCCGGCGACTCGTGCGCGAGTGGTTGACCTACCGCTTCGACGAGGGCTCGGCCTCGGCCGAAAAGGTCGCGGGCATCACGGCCTACGAGCAGACCGGTTCGACCGCGGCCTGACCGTGCCCACTCTCGCCGCCCCGCTCGTGCTGGGCTTCAGCAGCAAGATGTACTTCGGCCACGCGCAGTCGATCGCGTGGGCGCGGCGGCTCGTCGAGCTCAGCAGGGGGCATGCGGCCCTCGTGGCGGGGGCCGAACTGTTCGTGCTGCCGACCGCGCCCTCGATTGAGGCCGTCGCCCGAGAACTGCGCGGGTCAGGCATCGCGTGGGGTGCACAGCACTGCCACCCCGACGACGCAGGTGCCCACACGGGTGACGTGAGTGCTGCCGTGCTCGCCGAGCTCGGGTGCTCGTTCGTCGAGGTCGGGCACGCTGAGCGGCGACGTGATCACGGTGAAGGTGACGAGCTCATTGCGGTGACTGCCGCGGCCGTGCTGCGCCACGGCATGACTCCGGTGTTGTGCATCGGCGAGGTCGAGCGCGACGCGGCGAAGAGCGCGGCGATCGATGTCATCGCCCAGGTCGACAGAGCGTTGCGGGATGCTCCCGCCGGCCGCATCGTCGCCGCCTACGAACCCGTCTGGGCGATCGGGGCTGCCGAGCCCGCGCCCGACGATCACATCACGGACGTCGGCGAAGCGCTGAGAGCGCACCTGCAAGGGTTGCCCGATCGCGCGGGCAGTGCCGTCATCTACGGCGGCAGTGCGCAGCCCGGCCAGCTCGCGCGTCTGGGTGGGGGAGTCGACGGTCTCTTCCTCGGGCGCTTCGCCCATGACCCGGCCGCGGTGGTGAGCATCCTCGACGAGGCTAAGGTGCTTCCGTGAGTTCTTCCGATGCCGCCGCAGGGTCGATCGCTCGCGCCGACCGGCTGCGGGGCATCACCGAGGTCGTGCTCGCCGAAGGCACTGTGCGCATCGAGCAGCTTGCCGAGCGCTTCGACGTGTCGCTCATGACCGTGCATCGCGACCTCGACGAACTGCAGGCGCGTGGCCTTTTGCGCAAACAACGCGGTGTCGCGACAGCGCAGCCAACGAGTCTCGTCGAAGCGAGCGACGTCTATCGTCAGGGCCGGCAGGTTGCCGAGAAGGCTGCCATTGCCGCGCTCGCGCTGCAGCAGATCGAACCGGGTCAGTCGGTGTTGCTCGACGATTCGACCACCGTGGCTGCCCTCGCGCCGCGGCTGCACGAGCAGACCCCGCTCACCGTCATCACGAACGTGCTGCCCTTGCTCAACACGTTGCGCTCAGTGCCCGACCTGAGCCTCATCGCCCTCGGCGGCAGCTATGTCGAGTGGGCGAGCGCGTTCATGGGCGGTGTCACGAATCAGGCGATCAGGGCTCTGCGCGCTGACCTCGTGCTCATGTCGAGTGCCGCTGTCGTCGACGGCGTGTGTTTTCACCCCAACCCCGAGTCGGTCGAGACCAAGCGTGCGATGCTCGACTCGGCGGCGCGTCGTGTGCTGCTCGTCGATCACACGAAGTTTGAGCGCCGAGCGTTGCACGCCCTCGCGCCGGTGAGTGAGTTCGATCTCGTCATCACCGATGCCGCCACGCCCGAGTCGACGCTCGAGCTCTTGCGCGCGGCGGGCACCGACGTACTCGTGGCCCCTTCGCCCGTTCGGTAACTTCGCGTCAGAGGGTCACGGCCGCGAGCGCGCCGGGTTGCAGATCGATCTCGTGGATTCTTCCCGCATGATCGCGCAGCTCGACCCGCACCGGCTCCTCACGCAGCGACCCGAGCAGAAGGTCGATGGACTCGCTCGCGCCAGACATCCGCACTGCGAGGCCGTGCACGCCCTGGGGAAAGTGCGCGATGTCGACGCGCACGCCCTCTTCGTGCCCTGCCCACCACTTCAGTACCTCGCCCGCGGCCGTGAACGAGCCATCGTCGCGCACGACGCCGCGTGGGCCGCGAACTTCACCGATCGCGATCGCCGCGACGCCGGGACGAGCAAGGCGTTGCAGCGCTCCGAGCAACCACACTCCGGCAGCGGGGCTTTGCCAGCGAGCGTCAGTGGCGTCGGGCACGAGATGTGCGCCGTACCCGGTCATTGCGGGGTCGCCCGGTGTGGGGCCCGCGGTACTAGCGACTGTGTTGTATCGCGAGCGCAAGGTGATGGGGCCGAGGACGAGCGCGCGATCGCCTGCGATGCGGCGAGCGTCAGCGAGCAGCCCGGGCAGAACGTCGAGTGACTCGACGATCTGGGCGGTGGCTTCGTCATGCATTTGCGGAGTGAGGCTGAACCCGAGCGTCGCGGCTTCGGCCGGCAGTTCGGCGTGTCTGCGGTTCACCTCAGTAAAGTGCGAGCGGGCGCCGGCGAGTAGTTCGACGGCAGGCTGGTGAGACGCGGCAATGGCCTCAACGAGCGCGGCCCACACCTCAGGGGTGGTGACCTGACCGCGATCGCTCGTGATGCCGATGCGCGCGACGCGAACCTCTCCGCGGTTCGCGAGAGCGGCGAGTCTGGCAATGAGTGAGGAGAGGTTGCTGGCGTCGATGCCGTGCAGACGCACATCGAGGGCCGTGCCGTTGGCCTCTATCGCTGCGCGCTCGAGGATGGCGCTTGCCGACGGTGAGTCGAACGGAACCTCGACGAGTACGCCGAGCGAGGCGAGCTCGTCGGGCAACGCCGCGACAGCGCCCGGTGTCGTGGTGGCGCCCAGAAACACTGCGGGAATGTGCCCGAGATCTGCGCCCAGCTGCGGACGAGCCACCGCGCTCTCGGCCACCGCGCTCTCGGCGGTTCCGCGCACGCGCAGTTCGAGCGCATGCTCGATCACGTCGCCCACCGCCAGTTGCACCGGAAAAGGAATCGAGAGCGGCGTCGAGTACGTCTTGAACGAGGCGTCGATCCAGTTGCGTTGATCTTCCATCTCGAAAACGTCGCCGTACAGCGCGAGGTCGACGTCGAGGCCGGCTCGGTTCCATTGCAACGCGGCGATGTTCTTCGCCGGTTGATGCGGGCTGATCGTCGGCCCGAGAGTTGCGGTCGATCGGTCGCCCTCGGGGTGCACGACGGTCATGACCGTGCCGACCTCAGCGAGGGGGTGCAGCACGATGAGCCCGAGCCGCGCTCGCAGCACAGGGGTCAGCGCTTCGGCGCGCAGTGCAACCCGCATCAGCCCGTGCTCAAGCCCAAGTTCGAGTGAGAACGAGACGCGCTGTTCGTCGAGCTCGGCCATGCCCGACACCCGGGCGGCGAGCCGATGTGCTGAGTCGTCGAGCACCTCGAGCGCGGCATCCCGCACCGGGAAGGTGCGCCAGTCGCGATCTCGCACGACGCACCGGATGCTGCGCAAGACGTGCACGCCGCTGACCGACACCTGCTCGAGTCGGTCGCCTTCGACGACGAGACTCCAGTCGCCGTGCTCGAGCACTGTGCGCGCGGGCGGCGGCGTGCCCCAGCTGAGCATGTCACTCCTACTTATTCAGGTGCAGCATGCGAGCGATCACGAGGTCAAGTTGCTCGTCGCTGAAGATCTTCTTCCAGTCATCTTTGATGATCGTTTCGCGACCGTACTCCATCGCGATGAGGCACGCGTCGCTGAAGGGGTTGTCTCCCTTGAGGGTGTTCGCGAGCGCGACCTGGGTGTGGCCAAGCAGCATCGCGCGAGCGGCAGCTTCGGGCACGCCGACCGTGTGCACAGTCTCGTGCAGCGCCTCGCGTAGCAAGTCACCCACCATGCAGGCGACTGTCTCGACCAGCGTCGGCTCAAGGTAGGCCAGTTGTTTCACGGTGACCCAATGCACGGCAACCACAGGAGCATAGATCGTGGCGATGACGGCCTCGGCGCGAGCCCGCACCGCGTCGTCGCCGGTCTCGAGGGCCGCGACGACCTCTTGCTTCGCGGCGACGCCGCCGAAGGTGTCTGCGTACTCCTCAGGCGTGTACCGCTCGACGAAGACGCTCGGGTGGCACGGGTGGGCGACGGCGTAGTGCACGTCGTCACGCACCTCGAGGAGGCCCGCGTAGGCAGCGGCGGGGTCAAGCGTCAGCAGAATGGTGCCAGGGGAGAGCAGCGGCACGAGCTGCTGCGAGACCGGGCCGAGCGCGAGGTCAGGCACGGCCAGAATCACGACGTCAGCATCGGTGACAGCCTCTTCGCTCGGAGTGATGGCGCGACCCTCGGCCTGCACGCGCTCTTGCCCGGCAGGAGAGTTTTCGCTGTAGCGCACGCGGTGGTCGGTGCGCGCGAGGTTGCGCGAGACGCGCATGCCCATCTTCCCTCCGGCGCCGATCACTGCGATGGTGAGAGCGGCCGTGGTCGATTCGGTGGTCGTGTCGGTGGTCATAGACCTCTCCTTCTCAATTCTGCGGTCGTACTGGCGGTCCAGTCGATCTCGCGGGCAATCGTCGTGGCGGCGTCGTGCTGCCAGGGCAACCAGTGCTCGACAACAAGTCCGAGATCGCGCTCGGCGGCGCGCGTGGCCGTGAGCAGGTCATCGAGAGGCAGTAACCCCGTGCCGAGTGCGGCGCCCGCCAAGGTAAAGCCGACCCAGCCGGGGTTGCGCGTGAAGGTGAAGTCCTTGATGTGAATCGCAATCGTGCGCTCGGCGCAGGCGTCGATGACGTCGCGGGGGTGCTCGAGAATCGAGACTCCGTTGCCGGGGTCGAGGCAAATGCCCAGCGCCTCATGGTCGATGGCGCTCACGACGCCAGCGAGCTCTCGTGCGGGAATGGCCTCGTAGGTCTCGAGTGCCAGCTGCACGCCGGCGTCGGCGAAACGCGGAATGCTGCTTCGCAACCGACGTTCCACTTCACGCGCGTCGGGCCGATCATCGTCGCGGTGCACCATGCTGCGCAGTAGGCGCGCGTCGAGTCGCTCGCACAGCGCCAGCCATCGTTCAAGATGGGGCGCGTCGACCCCTCGCGTGCCGAGCTCGAGTCGCACTCCTCGATCGTGCGCCGTGGCGGCGACGGCGTCGAGTTCGCCGTCAGTCATTGACTCGAGCGGCGGGTAGTCGCAGATCTGAAAGAGGTGGATGCCCGCCTCGGCCGTGCGCACGATCTGGTCGGTGAGCGGCAGCGCGGCAGTGCCCTGCTCGCGCTCAGCCGCACGCCACTGCCAGAAGAAGGCGTAGGTGCCCCAGCCGATCACCGGTGATCCTCTCGTGCGGTGCCGTGCCCGCCAGCATGGGGGCATTCGCTAGTCTGGCGTGATCGACGCAATACGTCAACCGGTTGACCAATTATCCCGACACCGCGCGCTCCCTGCTAGCCTCGCCACGTGTCGACCGAGCAGCCGCAACCCACCAGTGCGCTCGGTTCGAGCCTCAGCGCGCTCCCCGCGACGACCGCAGTGAGCGGAGTCGCCAAACGCTTGCTCGAGAGCTTCACTGACGGCACAGTGGCGCCCGGAGAACGACTGCCCAGCGAGCGAGAACTCGCCGCGGCACTCGGCATCGGCCGCTCGGCCGTGCGAGAGGCGCTCGCCGCGCTCGAGATTCTCGGTATCGTCAGCGTGCGTCCCGGCTCAGGAACCTACCTGCGCGGTAGCGCCTCTGAGTTGCTGAGCGAAACGCTCGACTGGGGGCTCATGTTGAGCTCTGAGCGCACCGCCGAACTCATCGATCTGCGCGCTGAGCTTGAATGCACTGTCGCCCGCCGCGCCGCTGAGCAGGCTGATGACGCGTTGGTCGCGGCATTGACCGAGCGGCTCGAGGCGATGGAGGCAGCGCTCGACCAGCCGCGACGGGCGATCGATGCCGATCTCGGCTTTCACCGTTTGCTCGACGACGCCGCCGGGAATCCTGTGCTCGCCGATCTGCTGCGCTCGGTGCGCTCGCTCCTGCGCGTCTGGACCGACCGCGGCATGGATGCTGCTGCCGACGCCCGCCACGCGCTCGACGAGCACCGCGCCGTGCTCGAGGCGGTCACGGCTCGCGATGCAGCGGCGGCCGAACGGGCGATGCGCCAGCACATGAGCACGGCATCCACGCGGCTTCTCAGCGCCGCGCGCCGTGCGTGACCCACTGCCGGCTCAGAACTCGGTGACCATCGATCGGCCGTCCATCCACGCGAGCATGTTGAGCACCAAGAAGTTCCAGTTCTGGAAACCTTTGGTCACGATGGGTTCGCCATTGTCGGGGTGGTAGTACTCGTGCAGACAACCGTTGACGTCGAGGTCGCGGCCGAAGAGTGCAACGGTCGCTTCGGCGAGAGCTCGCGCGTCGTCAACGAAGCCGTACTTCACGAGACCGTGGAACACCATGTAGTTGCTCACGCCCCAGATGGGTCCGAGCCAGTTCGAGGGGTTGTTCGAGGCGCGCAGGTCGTACTGCTGCTCGAGCCGTGAGAGGGTGCGAATGCCGAATCGAGCGGCGAACGTGCGTTCGTCGCGCACTCGCTCGACCATGCGGGAGGCACGAGCGGCATCGGGAATGCCTGCCCACAGCGGCAAGAAGCTTGACCAGTTGTCGACGCGCAGCAGCACCGAGTTCCACCGACGCGGGGCGCCGCGGTGGAGCCAATCGCTGTCGTCGACCGGGCGCAAGTCGATGAGAGCGGAGTAGTAGGTGCCGTCGCGCTCGTCCCAGAGGTGCGTGTTGATGGCATCGGCCAGGTCGTTGGCGCGGCCGCGCCAGAGCAGGGCGGCAGGAAGGTCGCCAGCCTCTTCGAGCAAGTAGCCGAAGGCGAGCAGCTCGCGGTACAGCAGCGCGTTGAGGTACACCGATGCCGTGCTGCGATCGGGCCGGTAGTAAACACTCGGGTCATTGTCGACGCCCACGGCGAAGTCGGTCTGCCAGTAGGCGAGGCCGGTCGGCGCGTGCCGGTGGCTCTCGAGGTAGCGCTCGAGGAAACGTGCAATCGTCGGCAGGTGCGGGCGGATCCACTCGACGTCGTGCGACCGCTGCACCAAGAGTGCGGCGTGCTGCGCGATGACGGGCTTGTGCATGTTCTCAGCAAAGCCGCCGTTGCGCGAGGCATCCCCGTGCGTGAGGGTGCGGTTGGGTGACAGTTGAATCGGCATGACACCGTCGTCGTCAGTGCGCTCGAGAAAGTTGAGAACACTGCCACGCTCGTAGTCGCCGAATCGACCGGGCTGCTCGGTGTCGACCTCGACCTGGCCGAGCACGACGCTGATCCACCATGAATCCCAGTCCCATAGGGCATCGCTGTAGAGCGGCGAGTCGGGGCTACTGGGCACCGTGTAGGGGTGCTCGAGTTGCCCGCTGGGCTCGCGCATCATTTGTTCGCAATTGTGCGTAATGAACGTCGACAGACTGCTGCTCCATCGCTCGTACATGGTGTTCCCCTCGTCGTCGTTGACGCCGTCGATCGTGCGCGAGCACCACTGTAGACGACAATGGAACGTTTCAAAGTTGAATCTTGATGCCGCGCCGCTGCTTCCTCCCTAGGGTGAGGCACATGGCGACTCGACACGCACCGATCGTCACGCTGACCGTGAATCCCGCGCTCGACGTGAGCACCTCGACTGAACAGGTCACGCCCGAGCACAAGCTGCGGTGCGGGCCGAGCAGGCTCGACCCGGGCGGCGGGGGAGTCAACGTGAGCCGCGTCGTCGGTCGCCTCGGTGGCCATGCCCCCGCGGTCGTGGCGCTGGGTGGACCCACGGGTGAGGCCTATCGGCGGTTGCTCGACGCTGACAGTGTCACGGCACGAGTCGTGTCGATCGCCGGCTCGACGCGCGAAAACTTCACCGTCGATGAGACGTCAAGCGGTGAGCAGTTTCGCTTTGTGTTGCAGGGTCCGCAGCTGACCGAGGACGAGTGGCAATCGTGTCTCGATGCCACGGCCGCCTCGCTCGTCGGCGGAGGGTGGGTAGTTCCGAGCGGGTCGCTGCCCCCCGGGGTGCCCGACGACTTCTACGCCCGCCTCGCGCGACTCGCTCACGACGCCGGTGCTCGATGCGTCGTCGACGCCTCCGGCGAAGCGCTGGTCGAGGCACTGCGCGAAGGCGTCTACCTCGTCAAGCCCTCGGGTCGAGAGCTCGGTGAGATCGTGGGAGCGACGCTCTCGACGTTCGACGAGAAGGTTGCGGCGGCACGCGAACTCGTGGGCAGGCACGCCGTGGAGGTCGTCGTGCTGTCGCTCGGCGCTGACGGTGCGGCCCTCGTGACGAAGCACGACACCGTGCGCCTCGCGTCACCGCCGATCACGGTGCGCTCGACCGTCGGAGCAGGGGACAGCATGGTCGCCGCGATCGTGCTGCGACTGGCGGAGGGGCGTTCGCTCGCCGACGCGTTTCGCGCGGGCGTCGCCGCGGGGGCCGCGACGGCCTCAACACCGGCAACCGAGCTGTGCGACCCGAACGAGGTCGCGAGACTCGAAGCGCTGCTCACACGCTGAGCGGATCGCTCAGCGGCACCTCCCACGCGAGCTCGGCGGCTCCGACGAGCAAGCGCTGCGAGCCGAGTGCCGCGGGTTCGATGCGCACGCCTTCCGCACTCGCGCGCAAAGCATCGGCGAGCACGGTCTCACGTTGCGGCTCGCTTGCCGCCGCCCAGAGCGCAGCGAGGTGGCCGCCGAGCACGATGCGCTCGGGGTTGAGCAGGTTGACCGCCCCGCGCAGTGCGATCGCGAGCGCAGCGAGGTGGTGGTCGACGAGCGCGGTGAGCGCAGCATCCACGGTGGCACTCCCTGCCGCGGCACGCACGGCCGCGTCGAGCTCGTCATCATCGGGATGCTCGAGGCCGACGACACTCGCGAGCTCGGCCCGCGTCACCACGGCGTCGAGGCAACCCCGTGCGCCGCACGCGCACACCGGCCCGTGTGGGTCGACGCCGAGATGGCCGAGTTCGCCCGCGTAGCCGTCGCGGCCTTCGACGAGTGCACCGTTGACCGCGATGCCACCGCCGATACCGCTCGGTCCGCCATTGATGTAGAGCAGCGTGCGCGCACCGAGGCCGGCGCCGAAGGCCAGCTCGGCACGACAGCCGAGGTGCGCGTCGTTGGCGGCGCTCGTCGGAACGCCGAGCGCGTCGGCGAGCGGAGCAGCCATGGGCTCTTCGCGCCAGTCGAGGTGCGGGGCCAGGCGCACGAAGCCGTCGCGGCGACGCACGAGGCCGGGCACGGCGACGCCCGCAGCGACGAGACGGCTGCCGGGATGCCCTGCCGCCAGCCGCGCCACGGTCGCGGTCGTGACCTCCACCGTCTCGGCGATGCTCGGGGCGGCGTCGACGACGACGCGCTCGCGCGCGACGATCGTGCCGCCGAGTGACACGAGCGCCACGTCGATCGCCTCGAGCTCGGGGTTGACCGCGACGACGAGCTTGTCGGGCCGCGGCAGCACGCGCGGGCTCGGCCGGCCGACGCCATGGCGGGGCGCATCGTCGCGCTCGTCGACCCAGCCGGCATCGACAAGGGCGGCGACGAGGTCGCCGATGGTCGAGCGGTTGAGCCCGAGCGCTCGCGTGAGATCGGCGCGCGTCACGCCGCGCTCGCGATGCACGAGTGCGAGCACGGCGTGCAGGTTGCGTTGCCGCACTCTGCTCGCGTCCATGGTGAGCCTTCCCGGAGTCATGCCCCCAGTCTGGCGCGACCGTGGGCCCTCATGATACGTTGTGGCGCGCAACATATACCACCGTCGCGACGCACGTCACCTCCGCGCCGCGATTCACCAGACCACCGCAGGAAGAAGACCCTCATGGCGACGACGCCCACTCCCGCAGACAAGTTCACCTTCGGCCTCTGGACGGTCGGGTATAACGGCGGCGATCCTTTCGGCGGACCCACGCGCGCTCCGCTCGATGTCGTGCACGTCGTCGAGAAGCTCGCCGAGCTCGGCGCGTACGGCTTGACGCTCCACGACGACGACCTCTTCGCCTTCGGATCGAGCGATGTTGATCGACGCACGCAGATCGACCGCCTCATCGCCGCGAAGGCCGCGACGGGCATCCAGGTGCCCATGATCACCACCAACCTCTTCAGCGCGCCCGTCTTCAAAGACGGCGGCTTCACCTCGAACGACCGGGCCGTGCGTCGCTTTGCTCTGCGCAAGGTGCTGCGCAACCTCGATCTCGCCGCCGAGCTCGGCGCGCACACCTTCGTCATGTGGGGTGGCCGCGAGGGCGCCGAGTACGACTCGGCCAAGAATGTCGGCGCGGCGATCGAGCGCTACCGCGAGGCCGTCAACGTGCTCACGCAGTACGTGACCGACAAGGGGTACGGCATTCGGTTCGCCATCGAGCCCAAGCCCAACGAGCCCCGCGGCGACATTCTGCTGCCGACCCTCGGCCACGCCATGGCGTTCATCGAGACGCTCGACCGCCCCGACCTCGTGGGCCTCAACCCCGAGGTCGGCCACGAGCAGATGGCAGGCCTCAACTTCACGGCTGGCATCGCGCAAGCGCTCGAAGCAGGCAAGCTCTTCCACATCGACCTCAACGGTCAGCGTGGCATCAAGTACGACCAAGACCTCGTCTTCGGTCACGGCGACCTGCACAACGCCTTCTCGCTCGTCGACCTGCTCGAGAACGGTGGCCCGAACGGCGGGCCCGCGTACGACGGCCCGCGCCACTTCGACTACAAGCCTTCGCGCACCGAAGACGAGAACGGCGTGTGGGAGTCGGCGAAAGCCAACATGCGCACGTACCTGCTGCTCAAGGAGCGCGCTGCCGCCTTCCGTGCCGACCCCGAGGTGCAGCAGGCGCTCGCCGAGGCGCGCGTCGCCGAGCTCTCGCAGCCGACGCTCGGCGAGGGCGAGTCGATTGCCGACCTGCTTGCCGATAGTGAGGCCTACGAGTCGTTCGACTCGGGCGCGTACTTCAACGGCAAGGGCTTCGGTTTCGTGAAGCTGCAGCAGCTCGCGACCGAGCACCTGCTCGGCGCTCGCTAGAACTTCCGACCCGGGCGGCGGAGCCCGTTCACTCCGCCGCCCGCACCACCCCGAAACCTCACACTGATGGAATGGTGCGCATGAGCCTCGTCGCCGGCGTCGACTCGTCGACCCAGAGTTGCAAAGTACTCGTTGTCGATGCCGCGACAGGGGCGACCGTGCGCGAGGGGCGAGCGGGGCATCCCGAGGGCACTGAAGTCGACCCTGCCGCGTGGTGGGCCGCCCTGCAGGAGGCGATCGACGCGGCAGGCGGGCTCGCCGACATCGACGCCATCTCGATCGGCGGCCAGCAGCACGGCATGGTCGTGCTCGACGCAGAGGGCCGCGTCATTCGCCCCGCACTGCTGTGGAACGACACGCGCTCGGCCGACGCTGCGACCGACCTCATCGCCGAACTCGGTGCCGAGCAGCTCGCCCAGCGCACGGGGCTCGTGCCCGTCGCCTCGTTCACGTCGACCAAGCTGCGCTGGCTGCGTGATCACGAGCCCGAGCACGCCGCTCGCGTCGCGGCGGTGGCACTGCCGCATGACTGGCTCACGTGGCGGCTGCGCGGGTACGGCCCCGCCGACGAGAGTCCGCTCGGCCCGGTGCTCGACGAGCTCGTCACTGATTCTTCCGACGCGAGCGGCACGGGCTACTTCTCCGCCGCGACGGGAGAGTATGACCTCGAGCTTTTCGAGCACGTGCTGGGTCGGGCTGCACGAGCCGCCTCGCCCGGTCTTGTCGAGCACGACGAGCGTGTCGTGCTGCCTCGCGTGCTGCCCGCCGGAGCCTCGGTCGCCGTGGATGACCCGCCTCCCGCTCTCCGGTCGGTGCGAGCCGGTCTGCGCGTTGCGGGGGGAGCCGGTGACAATGCGGCTGCTGCTCTCGGCCTCGGCGCCGCACCCGGCGACGTCGTCGTCTCGATCGGCACGAGTGGCACCGTCTTCGCCGTGAGCGCCTCGCCGGTGCGCGACGCGAGCGGCGCCGTCGCCGGGTTCGCCGACGCTGCTGGCCACCACTTGCCACTCGTCGCGACGCTCAATGCCGCCCGCGTGCTCGATGCCGCCGCGAGGCTGCTGCAGGTCGATCACGACGCACTCGCCGAGCTTGCCCTCGCCGCTGATCCCGGGGCGCAGGGCGCCGTGCTGCATCCCTATTTCGAGGGCGAGCGCACGCCGAACCTTCCCCACGCGACCGCGAGTCTCACCGGGCTCACGCTCGCGAGCACGACGCGCGAGAACCTCGCGAGGGCGTTCATCGAGGGCATGCTGTGCGGACTCGCTGATGGGCTCGACGCCATCACGAGGCTCGGCGTGCCCGCCGAGCGGCTGCTGCTGGTCGGCGGTGCGGCGCGCAACCCTGCGGTGAGCACGATCGCGGCGCAGGTCTTCGGTTTGCCCGTCGACGTGCCCGAGCCGGGCGAGTACGTGGCTCGTGGCGCAGCTGTGCAGGCCGCGTGGGCGGTGACCGGTGCGCGTCCGCTGTGGAGCCTCGACACCGCCGTGCGCGTCCCGGCCGACCCTCGGCCCGCCGTGCGTGCGGCCTACGCAGCAGCCGGCTGAGCGGCGAGCATCCATTCCCCCTGCGCGCTGCGCTGGGGGCCTTCGCAGCGCCCGCCGCGTAGCGTGGGAGCGCTCCCGGCGCGACCCGCATCACCTCGGGAGGGAACTTCATATGTTGTTGTTGACGGCAAAAGAATCGCGGGTTAGAGTCGAGCCGTCCCTTCCACTTTCGACACAGAGGTCGAAACTTTCGAGAGGTTCAAAGATGAACAAGCGATCCATGAGGCGATGGGCTGCTCTTGCCGTCGCCGGAGCCACGGTGGGGGCCCTCGCGGCCTGTGCGCCGTCGGAGCCTGCTGAGGGCGACGACGTCACGCTCACCTGGTGGCACAACGGCACCGGTGAGCCGCTGCTCGGCTTCTGGGAGGAGGTGGCCGAAGAGTTCGAGGCCGCCAACCCCGGAGTGACCGTCAACGTCACCGCGTACCAGAACGAAGAACTGCAGCGCACCCTGATCCCGAACCAGTTGCGCACCGGCAGCGGGCTCGACCTCTACCAGCAGTGGGGCGCCGGCGAGCTCGCCGCCCAGGTCGAGGCGGGCTTCGTCAAGGACATCAGCGCCGACGTCTCCGAGCGAGTGGATGCCCTCGGCGGCGTCGTGGCTCCGTGGCAGTACGACGGCGCCACCTACGGGCTGCCGTTCAACTTCGGTATCTCGGGCTTCTGGTACAACACCGAGCTCTTCGAGCAGGCGGGCATCACCGAGACGCCCACCACGCTCGACGAGCTGTACTCGGCCATCGACGCGCTCAAGGCCGAGGGCATCACGCCCATCGCCGTGGGTGCTGGCGACGGCTGGCCCGCAGCGCACTACTGGTACCACTTCGCGCTGAAGTCGTGCTCGCCCGAGGTGCTGCAGGAGGCCCAGGTCTCCTACAACTTCGACGACGCGTGCTTCCTCGAGGCGGGTTCGCTGCTCGAAGAGTTCCTCGAGAGCGAGCCGTTCAACGATGGCTTCCTCGCGACGAGCGCACAGCAGGGCGCCGGTAGCTCGGCGGGTCTCCTCGCCACGGGCAACGCGGCCATGGAGCTCATGGGCCACTGGAACCCCGGTGTCATGGGCGGCATCCTGCAGGAAGAGACCGGCGACGAGTCGGCCACCCCGCCGGAGTTCCTCGGCTGGTTCAACTTCCCGGCCATCGACGGCGCGCAGGGTGACCCCACCGCTGCGCTCGGCGGCGGCGACGGCTTCTCGTGCACCGCATGGTCGCCCCCGGAGTGCACCGACCTGCTCAACTACATCACGAGCGTCGAGGTGCAGACCCGCTTCGGTGAGATCGGCGCCGGCATCCCCGTGACGCCCGGCTCGGAGGCTGGCATCAGCGATGTCAACCTGCAGCAGGTGCTCGCCGGACTCCAGGCATCGACCTACGTTCAGCTCTGGCTCGACACCGCCTACGGTCCGACCGTCGGTGGAGCCATGAACGAGGGCATTGTCTCGCTGTTCGGTGGTCAGGGTGCTCCTGACCAGATCGTGCAGAACATGAAGGACGCTGCGGCGACCCTCTAGCTCATGACTGCATCCACCACCTCGGCCGGGCCCGCGCGCGTCGCGGGCCCGGCCCCCGCCCGGCCTGCCTCTTCTTCTCGGAAGGGGCGGCCGCGCGGCCTCCTGCTCATCTGGGGCTTCGTGCTCCCAGCCCTCCTCGTCTACGCGACGTTCGTGCTCATCCCCGTCGCCCTCGCCGCCGTCTACAGCTTCTTCAACTGGAACGGCCTCAGCGCTCTCGAGCGCTTCATCGGCTTCGACAACTACGTGCGAGCCCTCACCGACCCGGTGTTCATCGGAGCGATGGGCAACAACGCGGCGATCGTCGTGCTCTCGTTGCTCGTGCAGGGTCCCCTGGCGATCGGTGTCGCGCTGCTGCTCAACCGCCCGCTGCGCGGCCGCACGCTCATTCGCACCCTCATCTTCGTGCCCTACGTCTTGAGCGAGGTCGTCGCTGGCCTCGCCTTCCGGTTGATCCTTCCCCCGGGCGGCCCCTTCGACAGCTTCCTCACCGCGCTCGGCTGGGCAGGAGAGAAACCGCTGTGGCTCGCCGACCCCGACGTGGCCTTCTGGACGCTCTTCGCCGTGCTCACCTGGAAGTACCTGGGCTTCGCGATCATCCTCATGCTCGCGGGTCTGCAGGGTGTGCCCGAAGAACTGGGCGAGGCCGCGGCCATCGACGGAGCATCCTGGTGGCAGACGCAGCGTCACATCACGCTGCCGCTGCTCGGCCCCACCATCCGCATCTGGGCCTTCCTGTCGATGATCGGCGCGCTGCAGCTCTTCGACATGGTCTTCATCCTCACCGGCGGCGGCCCCGTCAACGCCACCGAGACCATGGCGACCTACATGGTCGAGTACGGCAATGGCCGCTCGCAGATCGGCTACGGCAGCGCCGTCGCCGTCATTCTCTTCATCGTCTCGCTCGCCGTCGCGCTGCTGTACCAGCGCTTCGTGCTGCGTCGCGATCTCACCGGCGCCATCACGAGAGGGGGCTAGCGGATGTCCGCACCCACCCGCACGCACTCGCCCGCTGACTCCTCTCCGGCAGCGGACGCCGCTCGACCGGCGCCTCGCTCTGAGGTGCCCACGACCTCGCGCCGCACGCGACGTGACTGGAGCGCCCCGATCGCGTACCTCATCGCGCTCGTGGTCTGCGGTATCACGATCGCTCCCGTCGTCTACGTCATCATCGGTGGCTTCCGCACGACGGCGCAGATCAACCGCGACCCCTCCGGCTGGCCCGACCCCTGGGTCTTCGACAAGTACCTTGCGGTCTTCACCAACCCGGGGTTCTGGACTCAATTCGCGAACAGCAGCATCGTCGCGCTCGCGACGACGACGGGTGTCGTCGTGCTCGGAGTCATGGCGGCCTTCGTCATCGCCCGCTACGAGTTCTTCGGTCGCGGCTTCCTGTTCTCGCTCTTCACGGCGGGACTCCTGTTTCCGCTGACGGTCGCGGTGCTGCCGCTCTTCACGATGCTGCGAGGCTTCGGTCTGCTCGGCAACCTCATGGCGGTCATCGCCCCGCAGGTCGCCTTCGCGCTGCCCACGACGATCATCATCTTGGTGCCGTTCCTCCGCGCGATTCCGGCCGAGCTCGAAGACGCTGCCGTCATCGACGGCGCGAGCCGCTTCACGTTCTTCTTGCGCGTGCTGCTGCCCCTGTCGTGGCCCGGACTCGTGACGGTCGGCGTGCTCGCCTTCGTGGCGAGCTGGAACGCCTACCTGCTGCCCCTTCTTCTGCTCGGCAACCCGGCAACGGCAACGCTGCCGGTGGGCGTGCAGTACTTCTCCACCGCCTACTCGCAAGACACGGCGGGCGTGCTCGCCTTCACCTCGATCGCGATGCTGCCCGCTCTGCTCTTCTTCACGCTCGCGCAGCGCCGCATCGTCGGTGGCTTGACGGGCGCCGTCAAGGGATAAGGATCCACCCCGTGCCGCACCGCACCGCCACCGCGCCCTGGCGCGACCGTTCGCTGTCGATCGAGCAACGCGTCGAGTCGCTCGTCGCCGAGATGCACCTCGACGAGAAGCTCGCGCAGCTCTACGGCGTGTGGGTCGGTGCCGCCGCCGACGGCGGCGACGTCGCTCCCCACCAGCATGAGATGGACGACGAGATCGACCTCGACGCGCTGCTGCCCTCCGGTCTCGGTCAGCTGACGCGGCCTTTCGGGTCGGCCCCTGTCGATGCCGCAGTCGGGGCGCTCTCGCTCGCGCGCACGCAAGCGCGCATCGTCGAGAGCTCGCGCTTGGGCATCCCCGCGATCGCCCACGAAGAGTGCCTGGCCGGCTTTGCCGCGTGGGGCGCGACGGCATACCCCGTGCCGCTGTCATGGGGCGCCGCGTTCGACCCCGAGCTCGTCGAGCGCATGGCGCGGCAGATCGGCGACGACATGCGCTCGGTCGGCGTGCACCAGGGCCTCGCGCCCGTGCTCGACGTCGTGCGCGATGCTCGATGGGGTCGCGTCGAAGAAACCATCGGCGAAGACCCGCACCTCGTCGGTGCGGTGGGCACGGCCTACGTGCGTGGCCTCGAGCAGTCGGGCATCGTCGCGACACTCAAGCACTTCGTGGGCTACTCGGCCTCGCGGGCCGGGCGCAACCTCGCCCCGGTGTCGATCGGTCGCCGCGAGCTCGCGGAAGTGCTGCTGCCCCCGTTCGAGCGCGCGGTGCGTGAGGGCGGCGCGCGCAGTGTCATGAATTCCTACAGCGACGTCGACGGCGTGCCCGCCGCGGCCGATCGCGCGCTGCTCACCGAGCTGCTGCGCGAGAAATGGGGCTTCGAGGGCACCGTTGTCGCCGACTACTTCGCCATCGCCTTCTTGCGACTGCTCCACGGCTCCGCGAGCACGTGGGCCGAAGCCGCAGCTCTCGCTCTCGAGGCAGGCATCGACGTCGAGCTGCCGACCGTCAAGACGTTCGGCGCGCCCCTGCGCGACGCTGTCGAGGCGGGCATCGTCGCCGAGTCGCTCATCGACACGGCGCTGCGGCGCGTGCTGCGCCAGAAAGCTGAGCTCGGTCTGCTCGACGAGGGCTGGAATGCGCGTCCTCCCGCACTCGCTGACCTCGACGAGCGCGGCGCGAGTGATCGCGATGCCGACGCGCTGCGCGGTTCGATCAACCTCGACCCCGCCTCGAATCGCGAACTCGCGCGCGAACTCGCCGAACAGGCTGTCGTGCTCGTGCGCAATGACGGCGTGCTGCCGCTCGGTGCTTCCTCGCCGGGCGCTCCCTCGTCGATCGCCGTCATCGGCCCCAACGCCGACGAGCGCTACGCGATGCTCGGCTGCTATTCGTTCCCGACCCACGTCGTGAGCCGCCACGAGGGTGTGCCCATGGGCATCGAGATCCCCACCGTGCTCGAGTCGCTCCGCGGCGAGTTCGCCGGTGCGAGCATCGAGTACGCGCGGGGAACCGGCGTCGACGACGGCGAGGTCAGCGGCATTGCCGAGGCGGTCGAGCTCGCGAGTCGCAGTGCAGTGGCGATCGTCGTGCTCGGCGACCGCGCGGGACTCTTCGGTCGCGGCACGAGCGGCGAAGGCTGCGACGCCGAGCACCTCGGCCTCCCGGGTGCCCAGCAGCAGCTGCTCGACGCCGTGCTCGGCACCGGCACTCCGACGATCGTCGTGCTGCTCACCGGCCGCCCCTACGCGATCGACACGACAGCCGGCGACCCCGGCGCGATCGTGCAGTCGTTCTTCCCTGGCGAAGAGGGCGGGCCGGCGATCGCGCGCGTGCTGAGCGGTGCGGTGGAGCCGGCCGGGCGACTGCCCGTGAGCATCCCGGCGACGCCCTGGTCTCACCCGGGCTCGTATCTCTCGGCGCCGCTCGCGCAGCGTTCGGGAGTCTCGAACATCGACCCCACCGCCGCCTACGCCTTCGGCCACGGTCTCGGCTACGCGCGCACGACGTGGCGCGCGGCGGAGAGTGGATTGCTCGCCTCGCCGAGCGCCTCCTTCACCGCGGAGGGTTCAGCGCGCCTGAGCTTCGAGATCGTCAACGACAGCGATCGCGTCGCGCGCGAGGTCGTGCAGCTCTACGTGCACGACCCGGTCGCGTCGGTCGTGCGTCCCGTGCAGCGCCTCATCGGTTTCGCGCGAGTAGACGTTGCGGCTGGGCAGACCGTGCAGGTCGAGGTGGATGCTCCGCTCGAGCTCAGCGCCTTCCCGGGTCGTGACGAGCGCTGGGTCGTCGAGCCGGGCGAACTCGTGCTCGGCATCGGCCTCTCGAGCAGCGACATTCCGCTGACGGCGACCGTGCGCGTCGAGGGTGCTGCGCTGTTGCTCGAGAGCTCGCCGCGCTCGTCGGCGGTGTTCTCGACGCGTATCCTCTCGTCGTGACGAGCAGAGCGGCCGCACCGGCAGCGGGCGATACGCGCATCGCGCACCGGCTCGCCGACGCCGAGCTCGTGCTCGTCGATGAGCACGGAGAGCCGCTGCCGCACCTCGAGGTCGAGGTCTCGCAGCGTCAGCACGCCCTCGAGTTCGGGTGCATCGGCTTCGACCTGCTCGATCACGCGCAGGGCATCCGTGATCGCAGCGCGCTCGGCGACGACTGGCTCGCGCTCTTCGATACGGCGACCCTGCCGTTCTACTGGGGCGACTTCGAGCCCGAGCGCGGTGCTCCCGCCACCGAGCGTCTGCGCGCCGGGGCGGAGTGGTTCGTCGACCGCGGTGTGCGCGTCAAGGGCCACCCCCTCGTCTGGCACACGGTCATGGTGCCGTGGCTCGACGAGGCGCCGCTCGCCGAGGTCGAGGCCGTGCTGCGCGCACGCATTCGACGCGAGGTCGCGGGCTTCGCCGGGCTCATCGACACGTGGGATGTCATCAACGAAGTCGTCATCATGCCCGAGTTCGACAACGAGCCGAGCGGTCGCATGAACGCCATCACGCGGCTCGCGCGCGAACTCGGCCGCGTCGGCATGGTGCGCCTCGCGGTCGAGGAGGCTCGAGCGGCGAACCCCGCCGTGCGACTGCTGATCAACGACTTCGACCTTTCGGTGCGGTACGAGCGACTACTCGACGACGTGCTCGAGGCGGGCATCCAGCTCGATGCGATCGGCGTGCAGACGCACATGCACCAGGGATTCCGCGGTGAGCAGCAGCTCGCCGAGCTCGCCGAGCGTTTCGGCCGGTTCGGGCTGCCGGTGCACTTCACCGAGACCTCGCTGGTGTCGGGCGACCTCATGCCCGCCGAGATCGTCGACCTCAACGACTTTCAGCCCGAGCACTGGCCGTCGACGGCCGAGGGCGAGCAGCGACAGGCTGACGAGCTCGAGCGTCACTATCGCGCGCTCGCCGCGCAGCCCGCGGTGGAGTCGATCACCGACTGGGGGCTCACTGACGAGGGCGCGTGGCTCGGAGCCCCGATCGGCGTGCTGCACGCCGACGGTTCGCGCAAGCCGGCGTTCGACCGGGTGCAGGGCCTCGTGCGCGGCGAGTGGTGGCTCGCGCCGACGCGCGGGCGCAGTGACGGCGAGGGACGCGTGCGCGTGCACGGTTTCGCCGGGCAGTATGCGATCACGGCGGCGGGATGCTCTGCCGAAGTAGCCCTCACCGCGGGTTCGTCGAGCTCGCGCGTGACGCTGCTGCCCTGACGCTGCTGCCCTGACCCGGCCGAACCGGCTGTTCTGGCGTCAGGCCGCGGGTGCCGCGGTGCTGTCGCGCACGACGAGGCTCGTCGCGAGGTCGACGCGGGTGCTGCTCGGCGCTTCGCCGCGCGCGAGACGCAACAGCAGCAGGGCGGCTTCGGCGCCCATGCGACGCAGCGGCTGGTGCACGGTCGTGAGTCGAGGGCTCACCCACCGGCACAGCGGAATGTCGTCGTAGCCGACCACGGAAAGATCTTCGGGCACGCGCAGCCCGGCGGCTTTTGCCGCCTCGAGTGCGCCGAGCGCCTGCAGGTCGCTGCCAGCGAAGATCGCGGTCGGCGCGTCCGGCAGGGCGAGCAATTCGTCGGCGCGGGCGCGACCGCCTTCGACGTGGAAGTCGCCGAAGCGAATCCATCGCTCATCGACGGGAATCCCGGCCGAGTTCATCGCCGAGCGATAGCCGTCGAGGCGGGCGAGCGAGCACATCATGTCTTCCGGCCCGGTGATCGCGGCAATGCGGCGGTGGCCGAGCTCGATGAGGTGCCTGGTCGCCGCGAGCCCACCTGACCAGTTTGCTGAGCCGATCGACGGCACGTCGGGAGAGGGATCGCCGGCGGGGTCGACGATGACGAACGGAATCGACCGTGACCGCAGCCGCTCGCGCAGTTCGGGCGGCAGCTCGCTGAAGACGAGTACGACCCCGGCGGGGCGGCGCCGCAGCACGCCCTCGAGCCATTCGCTGCCGGGGCTGTGGCGGTCTCCGGTCACGGTGAGCACGACGCTGAGGCCGTTCTCACGGGCGACCGTCTCGACACCGTCGATGAGCTCCATCGACCAGATGCGGTCGAGCTCGTGAAAAACGAGCTCGATGAGCTCGGTGCGCGTGCCCCCCGCGGGGCCGCGACGCTGGTACCCGTGCCCGGCCAAGAGACCCTCAATGCGTTGCCGCGTCGAGGGCGCGACGTCGGGTCGGCCGTTGAGCACCTTCGAGATTGTGGCGAGCGAGACACCTGCTTCGTCGGCGATCGCGGCGAGAGTGACGCGGTCGGCGGGAGCGGTGTCGGCGGTGGTGTCGGGGGTGGCGATCGACATGTTTCGAAGCCTACTCTCGAAACTCTCGGAGAGGCTTGCTCACGTTGGCGAGAGCATCCAGCCGTCGTCCAGGCTCCGACGACCGGGCGCGTCGCCGAAACATCGCCGCAACACGTCGGGGCTAGAGTCGGCGCATGGCGGACCTCTTCGACGGATACGGGGCGCGCGGCACCCGATCCGGGTCGGCCGTGGCGTTCGACGAGATGTTCGCCCCCGATTCGACGGTGCGACTGCCGTACCGCGAAATTCACGCGGCCCTCGCTCAGCTCTCGCAAGACGAGCTGCGCGGTCGCACCGAGGCGCTCGCCGACTCGTACCTCGCGCAAGGCGTCACGTTCGATTTCGCCGGTGAAGAGCGACCGTTTCCGCTGGATGCTGTTCCCCGCGTCATCGATCGCACCGAGTGGAGCCACCTCGAGCAGGGCATTTCGCAGCGGGTGCGCGTGCTGGAAGCCTTTCTCAGCGACGTCTACGGCGCGCAGCAGTGCGTCACCGATGGCGTGATTCCTGCGCGGCTGCTGTCGAGTTCGAGCCACTACCACCGCGAGGCGGCGGGCATCGAGAGCGCCAATGGCGTGCGCATTCAGGTCAGCGGCATCGACCTCATCCGCGACGAGAACGGCGTCTGGCGGGTGCTCGAAGATAACGTGCGCGTGCCGAGCGGCGTGAGCTACGTCATCTCGAACCGCCGCGTCATGGCGCAGACCCTGCCCGAGCTCTTCGTCTCCATGCGGGTACGACCGGTGGGCGACTACCCCAGTCGACTGCTGGCGGCGCTCCGGGCCTCGGCACCCTCAGGGGTCGACGACCCGACGATCGTCGTACTGACCCCCGGTGTCTACAACTCGGCGTATTTTGAGCACACGCTGCTCGCGCGACTCATGGGTGTCGAGCTCGTCGAGGGCCGAGACCTTTTCTGCTCGGGTGGCCGCGTCTTCATGCGAACGACAGCGGGCCCGCAACGCGTCGACGTCATTTACCGCCGCGTCGACGACGAGTTTCTCGACCCGCTGACCTTCCGTGCCGACTCGATGCTCGGCACGCCCGGCCTCATGCTCGCGGCGCGCCTCGGCAACGTCACGATCTCGAACGCTGTCGGCAACGGTGTGGCAGACGACAAGCTCGTCTACACCTACTTGCCCGATCTGGTGCGCTACTACCTCAGCGAAGAGCCGATCATTCCGAACGTGCACACGTGGCGGCTCGAAGACGAGGGCGCCCTCGAAGAAGTGCTCGATCGCCTCGACGAACTCGTCGTCAAGCCCGTCGATGGTTCGGGCGGCAAGGGCCTCGTGGTGGGGCCCGCAGCGAGCAGGCCCGAACTCGAGGCGCTGCGCACGCGGCTGCTCGACGACCCGCGCGGGTGGATCGCCCAACCCGTGGTGCAGCTCTCGACGATTCCGACGCTCGTCGAGGAGGGCATCCGCCCCCGCCATGCCGATCTGCGTCCGTTCGCCGTCAATGACGGTCGCGATGTCTGGGTGCTGCCCGGTGGCCTCACTCGCGTCGCGCTGCCCGAGGGGCAGCTCGTCGTCAACTCGAGCCAGGGCGGCGGCTCGAAAGACACCTGGGTCGTCGGTCAGCGACCGATGGTCTCCGACAGCCACGACGTTGCCGGTCTCGTCGCCGAGCAGGCCACGGTGACGCAGTCGATTCCGATCATCACGGACGCCATCGCCCACGTGCCCGATCACAACCCCCAAGACGATCCCCGCCGAGACCAACAGCAACAGCAGCAACAACAGAGAGTGCGGAGCAACGGCGCTCCCGGTCAGCCGGCCAGGGGGGCAGAGCAATGCTGAGTCGAATCGCCGAGAGCCTGTTCTGGATCGGCCGGTATGTCGAGCGCTCCGACGGCACCGCGCGCATCCTCGATGTGCACCTGCAGTTGCTGCTCGAAGACCCGTGGATCGACGAAGACACCGCCTGCCGGTCGCTCCTGAGCGTCATGGGCGGCGATGTCGGGCACGACGAGCCGCTCACGCGCGGCGACGTGCTGAGCATCCTCGCCGTCGATCGCTCGCACCCCGCATCGATCGCGTACTCACTCGGCGCCGCTCGCGAGAACGCCCGTCGTGCGCGCGAGGTCGTGAGCACCGAGCTGTGGGAGGTGCTCAACACCACGCGAGCCCGCATGCCCCGCAAGGTGGCGCCCGAGAAGGTGCACGAATTCTTCGGCTGGGTGCGCGAGCGGTCGGCGCTCGCCGTGGGCATCGTCGAGTCGTCGACGAGCCGCGACGAGGCCTACGCCTTCTTCACCCTCGGCCGCTCGCTCGAGCGTGCCGACATGACCGCGCGATTGCTCGCCACGCGATCGCTCACCGAAGCGAGCGGCCCGTCGTGGACGACGATTCTGCGCAGCGTCGGCGCCTACGAGGCCTATTTGCGCACCTATCGCGGCATGCCGAGCGCGAAGAGCGCCGCCGAGTTCTTGCTGCTCGATCGACTCTTCCCGCGCTCGATCCTCTACGCAGTGAGTCGTGCCGAGAAGAGCCTGCGCGACATCGAACCGCGCAGTGACCGCGCGGGCATCGGCGACCAAGCCCTGCGTCAGCTCGGACAAATCCGTAGCGAGCTCGAGTACCGCCCGATCGTCGACATTCTCGACGACCTGCAGCGGCACATGGATGCTGTGCAGTCGGCGACGAGCGCCACGAGCGAGGCCGTGCGGCAGCGTTACTTCCCGACGAACGCGGCACCGAGCTGGGTGAGCGAAAAATCATGAACCGCCTCCGCATCCGGCACTCGACGGGCTTCCACTACGACGGCAAGGTGACCGCCTCGTACAACGAAGCGCGCATGCTGCCGGCGAGCGGTGATGGCCAGATCGTGCTCTTCTCACACCTCGGCATCACGCCCACGAGCTCGCAGCACCACTACGTCGACTACTTCGGCACGCGCGTCACCGCCTTCGAACAGCTCGATCTGCACCGCGAGCTGAGTCTCACAGCCGAGAGCCTCGTCGAGCTGCGTGGTCGCTCTGTGCCCGAAGAGTCCATCACGTGGGATGCCCTCGCCGAGCTCGTCGAACACAAAGTCGCGACGGTCGAAGCCTTGGCGCAGCGCCGCCTCACGGCCCCGCCTGACGAAGTCGCCGAGCGCGCCCGCGAACTCGCGGGCGCTGCGGCCGACCCGGGGTCGGCGGCCCGCGCCATCTGCGACTGGCTGCACAGCGAAGTCGAGTACATGCCCGGTGTGACGGGTGTGCACTCCACGGCGGCGGAGGCCTGGCAGCACCGCAAGGGCGTGTGCCAAGACATCACTCACCTCGCCCTCGGAGCACTGCGCACCGTCGGCATTCCCGCTCGCTACGTCAGCGGCTACTTGCACCCGATTCGTGACGCGGAGATCGGGCAGACCGTGGCAGGTGAGTCGCACGCTTGGGTCGAGTGGTTCGTCGGAGACTGGCAGGGCTACGACCCGACGAACGCCATCGACATCGCCGAACGGCACGTCATCGTCGGCCGCGGTCGCGATTATCGCGATGTGCCGCCGCTGCGCGGCGTCTACGCCGGCACCTCGAGTTCGCGCCTCTTCGTGACGGTCGAGATCACGCGCGAGGCGTGACGAAGGCTCGCTAGCCTGAGCCCATGAGCTTGAGCGAGCCCTATGACCGCATGGGGCGAGTCGTTGATGACCACATGGCGCACAGCGTCTACAACGCTTTCTACGATCGCCCCGCGGTACTCGAGGTTCTCGGTGATGTCGCTGGGCTTGACATCATCGATGCCGCGTGCGGACCAGGTCACTACGCCGCCGAGCTTGTCGCGCGCGGTGCTCGCGTGCGCGGCTTCGACGCGAGCGCGACGATGGTGCAACTCGCGACCGAGCGGCTCGGCGACGCCGTCGACCTGCAACGGGCAAGTCTCGATGACCGACTGCCGTACGACGACGCGAGCGCCGACCTCGTGCTGTGCGCGCTCGCCATTCACTACGCCGCCGATCGCGCGGCGACGATGCGCGAGTTTGCCCGCGTGCTGCGGCCTGGAGGTCGCTGCGTCATGTCGACGCAGCATCCGATGTGGGACTGGATCCGCAAGGGCGGTTCATACTTCGATGTCGTGCTCGAGACCGATGTGTGGGGCCCGTGGAGCGGCGGTCAAAGCGTCTCCTACTGGCGCGAGCCGCTCACGGCGACCGTGGCGGCGGCGACGAATGCGGGGATGCTCGTGCGCGGTCTCATCGAACCCCTACCGTCTCCAGCGATGGCCGAGGTGTCTCCCGACGACTTCCGGAAACTCTCGGAGGCGCCCGCCTTCATCATTCTCGATCTGCTCAAGCCCTAGGGGTCAGGCATTCGCGCGCTGAGGGCAATGCAGTCGCGTCGGAGTCGTGCCCGCTCCACGCTCGATGACATGGTCGACCATGGGTGCCGCGCACAGCGGGCAGCGAGGATCGGCCGGTGCCACGTACGGCTCCTCAGGGCGGCCGATGCCGACGGCTGCTGGGCCCGTGACGCTCCACAGCCCACGACCGACGGCGCCCCAGAAGCCAGGGGTATCGCGGAAGGGGTTCAGCGGATTTCCTTTGCGCACGAACTAATAGTACAGCGGCTAATCTGTGGGAGTGGCTGACGTTCCCGCACACGATCTCCTCGCGCTCGACCGCCAGGTCTGCTTCGCTGTGGTCGCCGCGAGCCGCAGCGTCGTGGGGCTCTACAAGCCCATCCTCGAACCGCTCGGCCTCACCCACCCGCAGTACCTCGTGATGCTCGCGTTGTGGCAACACAGCCCGTTGCGCGTGAAAGACCTTGGCGAGCGCTTGCTGCTCGACCCCGCCACACTTAGCCCGCTGCTCAAGCGACTCGAGCAGCAGGGCCTCGTGACGCGGGCGCGCGACACTGCCGATGAACGAGCGCTGGCCCTGCGACTGACCGACGAGGGCGCGGCGCTGCGCGCGCAGGCCGAGCAGGTGCCCGGCAGGGTGATCGAACGGCTCGGGCTCACGGTGGGCGAACTCGAGAGCATCCGCGACGCCGTGACGACCCTTCTGGAGGCGAGCCAGCGCGGTTCGAGCGACGCTGGGAGAGGATAGGCGCATGACTGCAGACGACTACCGCGGCAGCGGGCTCGAATGTCCTGCGGACTTCCTCATGGGCTCCGCCACGGCGAGCTACCAAATCGAGGGAGCGGCGCACGAGGATGGCCGCGGGCCGTCGATCTGGGACACCTGTAGTCACACGCCCGGCCGCACGACCAACGGCGACACGGGCGATGTCGCGTGCGATCACTCCAACCGACTCGAGAGCGACCTCGACCTCATGGCCTCGCTCGGGGTG
>SXGT01090527.1_pt1 | contig 30030 bp, 30 predicted proteins | sample 3176221 | NCBI WGS metagenome assembly SXGT01 (sample SAMN11356862, study PRJNA531348) | freshwater metagenome | isolation source: freshwater sample F1-120 | place: China: Fuxian Lake, Yuxi | collected 2017-12-25 | reverse complement strand
ATGCGTTCGATCGTGTCGATATTCGAGTGCAAATACCTGACGCGCAGACCCTGTTCGATCAAATATTCAGAAAGATCTTCGGACATTTTTTTGGTCAGGGTCGTCACGAGTGTCCTGTCCCCCCGAGCTGTTTTGGCCTTGATCATTTCAATCAGATCATCGATTTGACCCTTGGTGGAGCGCACGATCACCTCTGGGTCGATCAAACCAGTAGGCCGGACGATTTGTTCGACAATTTGGTCGCTGAGTTCTAGTTCGAACTTTGCGGGTGTTGCAGAAAGAAAAATGCACTGATTCAGGCGCTCCATCGTCTCTTCAAATTGCAACGGACGATTGTCCATCGCCGACGGCAATCTGAATCCATGCTCGACCAAAGTCTGTTTACGACTTCTGTCGCCCGCAAACTGCCCATGCAACTGGGGTATCGCAACATGACTTTCATCAACTACGAGCAAAAAATCTTTTGGGAAATAATCCAACAGGGTGAACGGCGGTTCACCGGGTTGACGCCCATCAATATGCATCGAATAGTTTTCGATGCCGTTGCAATATCCCACCTCCTTCATCATCTCGAGGTCGAACATCGTGCGCATGCGGATTCGTTGGGCCTCGAGCAATTTATTCTGCGATTCAAAGACTTTCAATCGCTCCGCGAGTTCTAGTTCGATGTTTTCGGTGGCCACTCGCATGCGTTCTTCGCCTGCCACATAATGCGTCGCGGGAAAGACGACTACTTCACTCAAATCGCGAAGTGTCTCGCCCGTGACCGGATCAACGACGCTTATGCGCTCAACGGTGTCACCAAACATCTCAAGACGCGTAACCGTTTCTTCATAAGCAGGATGAACTTCGATCGTGTCGCCGCGCACACGAAAGTTGCCACGACCAAGGGTCATGTCGTTTCGGTCGTACTGCAAATCGACGAGACGCGCCAAGATACTGCGCTGGTCATAGTCGACGCCTGCATGCAACTCGAGCAGGTGACCCCGATATTCACCAGGGTCACCCATGCCGTAAATGCAACTCACCGATGCGACGACAATCGTGTCGCGTCGCGTCAAAAGCGCGGCGGTCGCCGAGTGGCGCAGACGATCAATTTCATCGTTGATCGAAGAATCTTTCTCAATAAATGTGTCGCTCGAGGCGATGTAGGCCTCGGGTTGGTAGTAGTCGTAGTAACTGACAAAATACTCAACACGATTATTCGGAAAGAACTCGCGCATCTCTTGGGCCAATTGTGCCGCCAATGATTTGTTCGGCGCCAAGATCAGGGTTGGTCGCTGAACTTGTTCTATCGTCCAGGCGATCGTCGCCGATTTACCAGAACCCGTGATGCCCAAGAGTGTCTGAAAACGGTCGCCACGCTTTACCCCGGCGGCCAGTTTGGCAATCGCCTCGGGCTGATCGCCCGCTGGCTTGAACGGGGACTCAACTACAAATTTGCGATCACTCATTTCAACGAGTGAATCCAAGACCATGCCGTATCGATCTCTTTCAACAACGAGTCCCTGTCTCCTGAATTGTCAATCACATGGTTGGCGATTGCCAAGCGCTGTTCTCGCGTCGCCTGCTTGGCAACTCGTGCCCGTGCGTCTTCTAACTTCATGTTGCGTTGCTCGACCAACCGAGATATTGCGATTTCTACATCCAGATCCACGACCAACACACCATCCAAGCCTTCGCGCGGATTTTCGACGAGCAACGGGATGTCGAGTACCACCACTTTGTCTGTTTTTCGAAAACTCTCCACTCGTTCGTTCATCACTCGGCGCACCGTCGGATGGATCAGATCATTTAGCGTCTTGAGCAGTTTCTCGTCGCTGAACACTTTCGCTGCGATCGCCGCACGATCCAAAGATTTGTCAGGTGCGATAATTTCGGAGCCGAAAATCTCAACCATCTTGTTGTAGACCTCGGCGCCTGGTTGCTGCAATTCGCGCACAATCAAGTCGGCGTCGATTACTACGGCGCCGCGAGCGACCAACAGACGCGAAACTTCAGATTTACCCGAGCCGATGCCACCAGTGAGTCCAATCAAAATCATCAGATACTCACCGTATCTAACCGTTGATTTTTACTCAGCCAACGCTTGGTTCTTCTGGGGCTTTTGGTTCCTCTGCAGGAGCACCGTTTGGATCAAAAAACTCGGCCCATGCCGTCTCTCGTGTCGAATCATCGCCACTCACCCAGTTGCCCTGTTCATCGGTTTGGAATTGGCCACGATACTCTTCGGCCAACTCGCCACCTTCGGCGGCCTGCTTGATCGACAAACTGATTCGTCGTCGGGCGAGGTCAAGATCGATGATCTTTACCCACAGCTCTTCGCCGGGCGTGACTACTTGCTCTGGTGCTTCAACGTGGTGTGTCGACATTTCAGAAATATGAACAAGACCTTCGATTCCGTCACCAACTTGCACGAAACCGCCAAATGGAACAAGTTTTGTGACACGACCATAAACAAGTTGCCCAACTTGGTGGCTGGTCGCAAACTCTTGCCATGGATCTTGCTGAGTTGCCTTCAGCGACAGACTGATCCGATCGCGTTCACGATCAATTTCGAGCACCTTCACCGAAACTTCATCACCGATTTTCACGACCGCACCCGGATTGTCGACATGCTTCCATGAAAGTTCGGACACATGAATCAAACCGTCCATGCCGCCAAGATCGACGAATGCACCGAACGCGACGACGCTCGAAATTCGACCAGTGCGAACTTCGCCGACTGCAATGTTCTCGAGGAAATCTGTCTGCGTACCCTTTTGACTTTCTTCGAGCAATGCACGGCGCGACAGCACGACGTTGTTGCGTTGACGGTCGAGTTCGAGGATCTTTGCGGTGATTCTCTGGCCAAGATATGGTGCGAGGTCACGCACACGACGCAATTCGACGAGTGACGCCGGCAAAAAGCCGCGCAAACCGATGTCGACGATAAGACCACCCTTGACTGCTTCGATTACGAGTCCTTCGACTGTGCCATCCGCTTTTTTGATTGCTTCGATATCTCCCCAAGCGCGCTCGTACTGAGCTCGCTTCTTGGAGAGCAACAAACGACCTTCTTTGTCTTCAAGCGTGAGAATCACTGTCTCGATCTTTTCGCCCAATTTAACGATTGTGTTCGGGTCGGCATCATGACGCATCGAGAGTTCACGATTCAGAATCACACCCTCGGTCTTGTAGCCGATTTCGACAAGTACTTCATCACGAGTAATTCGCACGACGGTGCCGATCACTAGTTTTCCTTCTTTTAATTCAACAATCGTTTCGTTGATTGAATCTACGAACGAGACATCTCGTTCAGTAACTTTGCGCGGGGTGTAATTGCCTTCTGCGTCGAATGTTCCCATTTCAGGACTCGACATCAATTGAGTTGTAGACACTGTTATTACTTTCGGTGGATAGGAGAGGTGGATAGGACGCTTCAGCCTATCTGCGACACGGTTTTTTCGGCTCGAATATCAGGTTTTCGCCGCGGCCCAACTGTCGCCCCATGCGAGATTCACCTCGAGGGTTACTGCCAGTTCTGCCGCCTGCGCCATCGACTTGCGCACCAAAGCTTCGACTTTGTCTTTCTCCGCGATCACCGCTTCAACTATCACCTCATCGTGCACTTGCAACACCAGCCGCGACTCAAAACCACCGGCTTCAAGAGCCTGGTCGAGTCGCACCAGTGCAACCTTAAAAATGTCGGCAGCCAAGCCTTGAATGCCCGAGTTCATGGCTTGACGCTCGCCTATCTGTCGCACCCTGAAGTTCGTGTTCTGCAATTCGGGGATTGATCGCCGTCGACCAAAAAGAGTCTCGGTGTACCCGCGTTTTCGCGCCTCTTCGACGGTTTCATCCATGTACTTTTTCACTCTCGGGAACGCAGCAAAATATGCTTCCAGAATTTCGCTGGCTTCGCTGACACCGATCGCCAGTCTTTGAGCCAAGCCATAGGCCTCCATGCCATAAGCCAGACCATACGAAACCATTTTCGCCTTGGATCGTTGTTCGCTCGTGACTTTGTCGGTCGCTACACCAAACACATTAGCTGCTGTCAGATTATGAATATCTATATTTTTGTTGAACGCATCAATCAGTCCTGGATCGTTGGCGAGATGCGCAATGCAACGCAATTCGATTTGGTTGTAGTCGGCGACCAAAAATTGACAGTTCTGGCGCGGCACGAAAGCAGACCGAAAAACCTTGCCCTGTTCGCTACGAACCGGAATGTTGTGCAGGTTCGGTTGATCGCTACTCAATCGCCCGGTACGCGCAACAGTCTGGTTGAAAGTGGCGTGGATTCGGCTGTCCTGCTCAACGACGTTGAGTAAGCCTTCACCGTAAGTAGACCTGAGTTTCTCGACCTCACGATATTCGAGCAACGGCTCGATGAACTCGGGCCATTGATCTTTTAGTTTTTCCAGTGTTGCAGCGTCGGTGCTCGGTCCTGTTTTGTTCTTCTTGCCTGGAGTGAGTTTCTTGTCCTCATAAAGAATCTTGCGCAATTGCAAAGGCGAATTCAAATTGAACTCTTGCTTGGCAACCTGATGCAATTGTTTGGTCAACGCGAGACATTCGGCCGTCAAACGCTTATTGATCTCGGTGAGTTGATGCTTGTCGACAGCCACACCGAGAAACTCCATTTTCGCCAACACGCGCACCAATGGGTGTTCGATCTCGGAATACAAATTCGTCAATTTTTGACTGGCCAGAGCATCCACCAAAGTTTGTGCAACCAACGCAACACCCAGTGCCTCTGTTGCGGCAACGGTGCTGGCGACACTCGCCGAATCAGGTGATTCAAAATTTAGTTGACCTTCTCCAGTCTTCGAATCAGAGGCACCAAATTCGACATCGAGGTAACGAGATACAACTTGTTTGATTTCATATCTCGACTCGGATGGGTCAAGCAAATATGCCGCAATCGCAGTATCCAGGACCATGTCCCCCAAATCAATTTCTAAATTCAAAAGACTGCGCATCAACGGCTTGACGTTGTGCCCCCGAAACTTGAAAGCTCCGGTCAGAATCTTTTTGACCTCGGGCGATGTCAGTAAGTGAGTCGGAATCCAACACACGGTCGAACTCTTTGCGTCTTGGACAACTGCGAGACCAGCCAACTCTGATCTGCCAGGGTCACCCAACCAAGCTCCTGCGAGATCGGTTGTTGCATTCTTGTTTAATGCGGCAATCGCGTCTTTGACTGATTGACATTTATTTGTCACCGCGACGATTGCCGACCTGACACCTTCGGTATCATCGTCTTTCGTCGCACCAGAATCACCAGCTATCAAATCGATCCCTGCAAAATGCTTGGTCGCCTCGACGAACCGTGCGAACATCGATTTAAATTCAAATAGCGCGAGGATCTGCTTTACGGCGAGCATATTTGGCTTCGGTGACAAAGCGTGGATATCGATATCTACGGGTGCGTCGCGACGCAATTTCATCAACTTTGCATTGCGCAACACTCGCTCTCGACTTTCAATCAGAGACTGCTTAAGTTTCGGCGTCTGTTCGTCTGCATGATCAAAGACCGCCTCGATATTTTTGTATTGATTGATCAACTTGGCCGCTGTCTTTTCGCCGACACCTGGAACGCCATCCAAATTGTCGCTCGGGTCTCCACGCAAAGCCGCGTAGTCGGCATATTGCTTCGGCGTGACGCCAGTTCGCTCAAAAATTCCGGCCTCATCGTAAAGCGCATAGTCGCTGACGCCGCGCTTGTTGTAAAGAACCCGAATGTGCGGGTCGCTGACTAATTGGTAGTTGTCTCGATCACCCGTGACAATTATCAGATCGTCGCCTGCTTTCAGCGCACGATCGGCGATCGTCGCAATCAAGTCGTCGCCCTCGAAACCAGCAGCGTCAATCGCCACCACTCCCATTTTTGACAGCATCTCGCGAATCAGATCCAGTTGTTGATACAAAATGTCAGGCTGTGATTCGCGTTGCGCTTTGTACTCGGGGGCGGCTTCGTGGCGAAATGTCGGCTCCTTGCGATCAAACACGACAACGACACCGTCTGGCCTATGATCGCGGAGCAAAGTCAAGAACATCGACGTGAAACCGTAAATTGAGTTGGTCACTTGCCCGCTTGCCGTAATCATGTCGGTCGGTAATGCAAAAAATGCCCGATACGCCAACGAGTTGCCGTCTAACGCCATCAATTTCATAAAACTATGGTTTGAGCGTGCCGGCGATTATTCGCTCGGCGATTTCACCCATTTTTTTGCGCTCAGACATCGCCGAGTGCTGTATGAACAAAAACGAATCGGCTTCTGACATTTTATGATTATCAATTAACACGCCTTTGGCTCGGTCAATCAACTTGCGCACCTCTAGTTGCGCGCCAAGCGCGTCGACTTCTCCGCTCAATGCCCGCATTTCGGCAAATCTAGCGATTGCCAACTCGATCGCCGGAACCAAATCGGTCTTTTGAAATGGCTTAACAAGATATGCCAACGCACCAGCATCTCGCGCCTCTTCGATAATCTCGCGTTGACTGAACGCCGTCAGCATCACCACCGGGCAGATCTTTTCTTTCGAGATGATTTTCGCGGCTTCGATGCCTGAAATGCCCGGCATCTTGATATCGAAAATGGCGACATCTGGTTTCAACTCGCGAACCAACTCGACCGCTTTGTCGCCGCGACCAACGTCACCAACCACTTCGTAACCTTCTTCTTGAAGCGTCTCGCGCAAGTCAAGACGAATAATTGCCTCATCTTCTGCCAGCACGATTCGTATTGCCACTACAAGACCTCGGTTCTAATCGCCGAGTTTGTCAAGAAGCTGATCTTGGCGCAGTTCATGATCGGCAATTGTCGTCAACAGATATCGGTGATACTTTTGGATCGCCTCAAGATTTCGTTGCGCTTCATGATGCTCCAATGCTGCGTCTGCAGTTTCAGCAACCATCGCACGCATCTCTTTTTCTTGCGCTTCGTTCTCTACGAATTCGAGTTGTTCGGAGGTAATACGTAGTTCTTCACGCAACTCGCGCATCGTCTGAGTACCACGGCGCAAGCGCCGTTGAACAAAGCGATCATTTAAATTTGGTGTTGTCATTCAGTGCCCGAGGCGGGAGTCGAACCCGCACGCCCTTTCAGACAACGGATTTTGAGTCCGTCGCGTCTGCCATTCCGACACTCGGGCTTGCGGGCTAAGCGTATCTAGCGTTTAGTCCAGCCCACACTGCAAAGAGATTACTCAACTACGCGAAATTCTTCTACGATGTAGGCAACACGAAAGGCACTCCCTAGACGATGCTTGCATTCACCTTTCCTGGTCAAGGATCCCAGCGACCAGGCATGGGCGCACCTTGGGTTGACCACGAAAGTTGGGAACTTGTCGACGAGGCGTCCGAGATTGCGGGTCGTGATGTCGGTGATTTGTTGTTGCACGCTGACGCCGAGACATTGAAAGATACTCGCAATGCTCAACTCACAACATTTGTTTCTAGTTTGATGGTGCTCGACGCGGTTGAGCGCCTCGGTTTTGAGCCGAGCCTTTGCGCAGGACATTCACTTGGCGAATACACGGCGCTTACTGCTAACGGTGCGCTCGGCTTCGATGATGGTGTTCGGCTCGTGATCGAGCGGGCCGCTGCGATGCATGATGCTGGTCTCAAGTCACCAGGTGTGATGTCTGCGGTGCTCGGTCTTGAAGACGACCAGGTTGAAACCGCGTGCCGACGCGCCGACAGCGATGTTTGGGTCGCCAATTTCAATGCGCCAGGACAAGTCGTCATCGCGGGAACGGCAGTCGGCGTCCAACTCGCTTCTGATCACGCCAAAGAAATCGGCGCCAAGCGCGTTATCGCTCTCCCGGTTTCTGGCGCGTTTCATACTCCTTTAATGACGCCGGCACGCGACAGACTTCGTGATGCAATCGCTTTGGCAAAACCTCGCGACTCGGATGTGCCGATTGTTTCGAATGTCGACGCCAAGGCGCACAGCCACGGCAACGAATGGACAACGCTTCTCTCGGCGCAACTATCGAGCCCTGTGCGTTGGAAGCAATGCCTGCAAACGATGTCCGAAAGCGGGATCAACAACTTCGTCGAACTCGGACCAGGCGGCGTGCTCACGGGCATGGCCAAGCGCACTCTCGCGTCTGCTCGCACTCTCAGCATCAGCACACCGGATGAACTCGACAAATTAATTGGTTGGATCGGAGCCTCGCCGCTAAGTACTCCCGAGTTGCACGAAGGTGAGCACCTATTTGCCGTGGAGCGCCTCGTTGTGAGCCCGGGTGCAGGTGTATTCGTGCCGAAAAAGTCGATTGCCAACGGAGCACGCATTAGCGTTGGAGACGTGCTGGGCATGGTCGGAGATCAAGAAGTTCGATCTCTGTTTGACGGGATTTTGCAGAATTACATCAGCGTCGACGGCGAGCGCTTGACTGCGCACCAACCAATCGCCTGGCTTCGAACGTTATGACAGCGATCTCGTCATGCCGATAGTCCCGATGGGTGCGATCGGCGCAAAGTTCATTGGCTGGGGCACCTCGTTGCCCGAAAAAATAATCACCAACGACGATTTATCCAAAACGCTCGACACTTCGGACGAATGGATTCGTGAGCGAACTGGCATCGAGCGACGACATGTCGGCGGTACCACTGCAAGTCTGTCGATCGAGTCTGCGCGCAAGGCAATCCAAATGGCTGGCATTGATCCACTGACAATTGATGCACTTGTTCTTTCGACAACGACACCTGATCGAACAGTGCCGGCAACCAGCGCAACCGTGCAGCACGGTCTTGGCTTGCGATGTGGCGCCTTTGATGTCAACGCTGCTTGTTCGGGTTTTGTCTACGCACTAGTCGTCGGGCACGGTTTGATCGCTATGGGCATGCGACGTGTTTTAGTGGTCGGCACCGACACTCTTTCGCGGATCACCGATTGGTCCGATCGCAACACTGCAGTTTTGTTCGCCGACGGATCTGGTGCGGCGATTATCGATGCCGTTACCGGCCCCGGTCAACTGCTCGGTTGGGACTTTGACGCCGACGGATCACTCGAAGATTTGTTGTACGCCGAGATCGGCGGCACACTACACATGGAGGGCAAAGAAGTGTTTCGCCGCGCCGTGCGCATCATGGTCGACTCAGCCGAGAAGTCGCTGAAGGCTTCGGGTCTTACGTCGAATGAAATCGACCTGGTGGTGCCGCATCAAGCCAACCTTCGAATCATCGAGGCGGCGTGCAAACGACTCGACATTCCGATGGCCAAAACCGCCGTCATTCTCCAAGAAACGGGCAACACTTCATCAGCGACAATTCCGTTGGCGCTCTTTGATGCAGCGAATAACGGTCGCATCAAGACTGGTGACAACGTCTTGCTCGTGGGTTTTGGCGCCGGAATGACGGCCGCCAGCGCGGTTATAAAATGGAATCAATCATGAGTCGTGTTGTGCTGGTGACTGGCGGATCAAAAGGCATTGGTCTCGCCTGCGCCCAACACTTTGCAAAACTTGGCGACAAAGTCGCGGTCACATACAACACCACGAAACCTAGTAACGATTTTTTTGCAGTCAAATGTGATGTCACAAAACAAAGCGAAGTCGACGCTGCATTTGCTGCGGTTGAAGAAAAACTCGGACCAGTACAAGTGCTCGTTTCAAATGCTGGCATCACAAAAGATTTGTTGCTGCTGCGCATGACCGAAAACGACTTTGCCAGCGTGATCGACGCCAACCTGACTGGTGCATACAGAGTTTGCAAACGGGCGACCCAAAGCATGTTGCGCGCGCGGTCTGGGCGAATTATTTTGATGTCTTCCGTGGTTGGTCTACTCGGCTCGGCTGGTCAAGCCAACTACTCCGCATCAAAAGCAGGACTTGTCGGTTTTGCGCGTTCGCTGGCCCGCGAACTCGGCTCACGAACGATAACCGTGAATGTTGTAGCACCCGGTCCGGTTGAAACTGACATGACGGCTGCACTGACTGAAGAACAACGCGACAACATGCTTGCCGCTGTTCCGCTTGGACGCATGGCAACCGCGCAAGAAATCGCTTCGGTAGTTGCATTTCTCGCATCCCAAGATGCCGGCTACATAACTGGCGCAGTAATCCCAGTCGATGGCGGCCTCGGCATGGGGCACTAGACTTATTGCATGGACCAACAACTATTCGATCGTTTCAAAAAGTGCGCTGTCGACGTTTTGGCAGTCGATGCCGCCAAACTCACCATGACGGCCAGGTTCAAAGATGATCTCGGTTCGGACAGCCTCGATCTTGTCGAATTCGTGATGGCGCTTGAAGAAGAATTCGGCATCACGGTGCCTGAAAGCGATCTTGAGGGTGTGGACACGGTCGGCAAGGCCTTCGCTCTCGTAACTGCAAAAGTTTCTTGACGATAAGTCGTCTCAAAAATTCATGCAAGGTGCTGGTCATCGCGTCGCAATAACTGGTTACGGAGTCGTTGCTCCGTGCGGTGTCGGTAAACAGAATTTCTGGAAAGGCCTACTCGGACCTGGCATTTCAGGTAGCCATACCGTCGAAATCGAAAACTGGGATCCCTCGTCTTACTTCGCCGGACCAAAGGAAATTCGCCGCGCCGATCGGTGCGAGCAATACGCTCTTGCGGCAGCCTCCGAAGCACTCGAGCAATCGGGGACACTGCCGTACGGGAACTCTCGAATCGGCACGATATTCGGCACCGGCATCGGCGGACTGCGCACGCTCGAAGATCAAGTGGTCGTACGCGTCGAAAAAGGCGAACGACGCGTCTCGCCATTTTTGGTCCCGATGATGATGTCCAATGCATCGGGCGCTGCCATCTCGATGCGCTTCGGTTTTCAAGGCCCTGCTGAAACTATTTGCACGGCGTGTGCCGCAGCAACACACGCCCTTGGCTACGCCGCCCGACTTGTGGCGTGGGGCCGATGTGACGCAGTTATCTCAGGTGGTGCAGAATCTGCAGCGACGATCACGGCCGTCGCCGGTTTTGCCAACATGACTGCGCTCTCGACGACAAAAATCAGCAAACCATTCGACGCCACTCGCGACGGTTTCGTTTTCGGTGAAGGTTCAGCGGTGTTCGTTTTGGAGCGCCTAGACCTGGCTATCGCCCGGGGCGCAAAAATCATCGGCGAGATTCTCGGCGCGGGCAGCAACGCCGACGCCCACCACATCACCGCCCCGTCACCTGGCGGGATTGGTGCAATTGCATGTATGCAACTCGCACTCGAAGACGCCGGCTTGTCGGCTGACGAAATCAAACAGGTAAACGCGCACGGCACATCGACACCGCTGAACGACTCTGCTGAAGCGCAAGCAGTTGCGGCCGTGTTCGCCAACAAACCGCCGATGACTTCAATAAAAGGTGTGACTGGTCACCCACTTGGCGCTGCCGGTGCTCTTGAAGCGGCAGCAGTTCTGCTCTCTTTCGAACACGAGTTGATTCCGCCTACGGCAAACACAACCGTTGTTGACCCGACAATGACGGGTGTGGACGTTGTCACGGGTAGCGCTCGTGCGTGGCGACCTGGTCCGACGATTTCAAACAATTTTGGTTTCGGTGGCCACAACGGCTCGATAATTATCGCGCCTTACAACTAGTCGACGCTCACGCGTCGAAACAACATGCGTCTCCGCTCACGCGTCGAAACAACATGCGTCTCCGCTCACGCGTCGACGATGACAAACAGCAATTCGCATTCGCAGGCGATTTCGCCGTTGACCTTGGCAACACCAGTGCCCTTGCCCGCGCGCGCCGACATGCGACCGAGTTGCACCGACATTTCAAGCACATCACCAGGCACGACCTGACGCCTGAACCTTGCGCCGTCGAGTCCACCAAACAGCGGCAACTTGTTGGTGAATTTTGTGTCACTCAAAATCGCACACGCCCCAACTTGGGCGATCGCCTCGCACATCAACACTCCAGGCAAGGTGGGGCGACCCGGAAAGTGACCAACAAAAAAATCTTCGCGACCGGTTAAGTGCCAAAGACCTGTCGCCCGCAGCCCCGGCTGCAATTCGGTCAGCGAATCCACGAACAAAAACGGCGGGCGATGCGGAATTATCTCGCTGGGTGCGGGAAACGAACTCACTTTTTGATCATGGCAACAATTTAGCGGTTGCTGGATACGGGGCTGTCAATCGCCGCACGCACCTCGCCAACATATTGCGCCACAGAGTCAGCGCCCTCGTCTAAAAGCCGTCGCACGACAGATGCACCTTGAATCACCCCATCGGCAACGACACACGCCTGTTGTGCCTGTGCCGCATTCGAGACTCCAACACCGACCAACACTGGCATGTCGGTAATTTTCTTCAATCTCGTCGCCATTGCCACTGCAGTCGTTGCAAGTTCAGTGCGTTCACCCGTGACGCCGAGCAAACCTACCGCATACACGAATCCTCTGGCTCGGTCAACCACACGGGGCAATCTTTCGTCGGGAGCAGTCGGTGCAGCCAGCATCACGGTTTCAATTCCAGACGAATCGGCCGACTCACACCAATGCGCCGACTCTTCGAGTGGAAGATCGGGCACTATCGCCGCCACGACACCCGCCTCGCGCAGCGAATTGGCGAACCTGGTGTGCCCTGCGCGATAAACCGTGTTGTAATAACACATCACTATCAACGGAATAGAAACATCCACACCTCGCAGTTCGTGCAAAATTGAAATCGGAGTTGCACCATCGCGCAACGCCTTTTCGGAAGCCATTTGAATAATCGGTCCATCCATCACGGGGTCGGAAAAAGGTATGCCGATTTCTATCGCATCTGCCCCGTTGGCTGCCGCGCCACGAATCGCATCAATCCAACCCGTCAAACCACCCGTTATATACGGAACAAGAATTTTTCGATCAGAATCGCGCATCTGACGCAACCGGGTCTCAAGTGCACCCGGCTCATGTTCCGCAAATTTCACGAAGACTTCATCTTTAACTCAGCGAATCGCCGAGAATCGTCATCATCTGGGCCACATCTTTGTCGCCGCGACCTGACAGATTCATCAATACGGTTTGTCCTTGAATCTTCGGCGCCTCTTTGGCGATCCACGCGACCGCATGCGCGCACTCAAGCGCAGGGATTATGCCTTCGGCGCGTGCCAACAACTTAAAGCCTTCAATCACTTCTTGGTCGTTGACACTTGGATACTCTGCGCGACCCACCGATGCAAGATACGAATGCTCAGGTCCGACGCCCGGGTAATCAAGACCAGCGCTGATTGAGTGCGCTTCTTGCACCTGACCGTATTCATCTTGCATCAAATAACTTTTCATGCCGTGCACAACGCCAGGGGTGCCACGACCGACAGCGGCGCCGCCTGCGGGCTCAACGCCAACCAGTCGAGTGTCGGCATCAACGAATCCCGAGAAAATACCCATCGCGTTTGAACCGCCACCGACGCACGCCACGACAATATTCGGATCACTTCCATCACACATTTCTTGAAACTGTTTGCGTGCTTCTTTGCCGATCACACTTTGAAATTGCCGAACCATAAACGGATACGGATGCGGCCCCATTACCGAACCGATGCAGTAATAGCTGGTTTCAACGCTCGCCACCCAATCTCGCATCGCTTCATTGACCGCATCTTTTAGTGTGCGACTTCCCGAATTTGCTGCCTCAACTTTCGCCCCGAGAAGTTTCATTCTAAAAACATTCAGCGACTGGCGTTCAATATCCACGGCACCCATGTACACCTTGCATTCAAGACCAAGCAATGCCGCAGCAGTTGCCGAAGCCACGCCATGCTGACCTGCCCCAGTTTCGGCAATGATTCGTTTCTTGCCCATCCGCTTTGCAAGCAACGCTTGACCCAACACACTGTTGATTTTGTGCGAACCAGTGTGATTCAGATCTTCGCGTTTGAGAATCAAACGAATGCCAAGTTGCGCTCCAAGATTGTGACACTCTGTCAAGATTGAAGGACGACCCGCATACTCGCGCAAAAGATCGTCAAGTTCAGTTCTGAAAAGTGAATCGCTCCACGCCTCGTTGAATGCACTTTCGAGTTCTTCGCATGCCGGCACCAAAGTCTCGGGCACAAAACGGCCACCGAATTCGCCGAATCTACCGTCTGCCCCAGGTGTGAGTAACTCTCGAGGCGCTTGCTTTGGGTTCATCACCCCCAAATGTATCCGAAGAGCGACTAAGTGTCCGCTGCTATTTTCTCGAAACCAATTCGTGCGTTGTCAATGAATCGCTTTAATTTGATCGGATCTTTGTAGCCATGGTGCTTCTCGACTCCCGAAGAAACATCTACACCCCAGGGCATAACATCGCTGATCGCCGACTCGACGGTTTCAGCAGTCAATCCACCAGACAACACGACGCGAACAGTATCCGGCAACTCGGCGATCAAAGTTCGGTCGAATGCGACTCCGGACCCTGGATTCGGCGAATCCACCAAAATCAGGTTGGTCAAATAGTCGTCGGCTCGCGCCGCCTCAACTGAACCGGCGACCACGGCCTTGATCACCCAATGCAAATCCACCATTACCTCGGCAACGTTTTGTGCCGACTCATGACCGTGTAGTTGCGCGCCAAACAATCCTGCCTCACGGATCGTTTCAATCACTCGCTGGGGATGCTCATCGCGAAACACGCCGACGGTGATTATGTTCTGCGGCAGCCGGCGCACGATCTCCTTTACCCGCTGAGGCGCAACCTGGCGCGGCGATGGTGCAAAAATGAAACCCAGAGCATCGGCACCAAGCGCGACAGCCAGCAATGCATCTTGCTCATTAGTTATGCCACAAATCTTTATGAACATCTAGACACTCAATTCGCTGACACTTTGGACGATGTCTCCGGAAGTGACGAGGGATTCGCCGACCAACACGGCGTGATAACCGGCGTCGCGCAGATTTCTCGCGTCAGCCCGCGTCTTGACACCAGACTCGGCAACTCGCACGACATTCGCCGGCATCAGTCTGGCCAATCGCGCCGCCCGCCGATGGTCAACCTCAAAAGTATTTAGATCGCGTTGATTCACACCAATCAACGACGCTTCGATTTCTAGGGCGATCTCAAGTTCGGCTTCATCGTGTACCTCGACAAGCGCATCTAAGCCAAGTTCAGTTGCAAGGCCGTGAAACTCTGCCAGTTCAGACTTGTTGAGTGCAGCCACGATCAACAATACGCAATCGGCATTCATCAGTTTTGCGTCGCACACGTCTTTGGGTGAGACCGTAAAGTCTTTGCGAAGAACCGGCAAGTCGACCGCAGATCGTGCGTCCTCCAAATCAGATCTTGAGCCTCCGAAAAACTCGACATCCGTGAGCACAGAAATGCAGCATGCACCACCTCGGCGATATTGCTCGGCGGTCACCGATGCCTGCAAATCTTCATTCAGCACGCCACGCGATGGTGATCGCCGCTTGATTTCTGCGATTACCGCGATTTTCTCCACCGAATCTTTGCGCAACTTGTCGGTAAAGCCGCGTGACGGTGACGACTTTTTTGCCTTTGAAACCAGCTCGTCTAAGTTGCGCGTGTCTGCAATCGCCGCTTCACGATGCTTGGCGAGAATCTTGTCGAGATACAAGGATTAAAGCCCCTTGCCGCCTATCGGTGTCAAAAATGAAAACTCAGGGGCTCCATCTACGAATGGTGCGAGGGTCTTGGACCACGACTTGAACGCTTCAGATCCCATGTGCAGATTCGCCGCATCTTGATCGGCATAGAGTTCGTAAAACCAAACGACATTCGGGTCTACGGCATCATGGTGAAAAATATAAACATTGGTACCGCTCTCGGCCTTCGCCGTCGCAATTCCTGGCATCACCGCGGCGGTCATTGCGTCGCGTTGGCCCTCTTTTATTTTCAACTTGACTGCTACCGCTACCTTGCCCACAATTTTTCCTTCCGTTTTGATTGATGTTTTTCTGTCAGTAGCCGAGCCTCTGCGAAAGTTCAGTTAATAACGAATCTATCTTTACCCGACTCTGTGTAGTCGTATCGCGCTCACGAATCGTCACAGAATCATCCTCGAGCGAGTCGAAGTCGACCGTCACACAATAAGGGGTGCCGATTTCGTCTTGTCTTCGATATCTTCGGCCAATTGCTTGAGTCTCGTCAAAGTCGCACATGTAACGCGCACCCAACATCGCGTGAATCTGTTTGGCAAGGGGCATCAGTGTGTCTTTTTTTGATAACGGCAATACGGCGATCTGGAACGGGGCAAGTCGCGGGTGCAATCGCAACACAGTTCGCGGTTCATCATTCACAACATCTTCGTCATATGCGGCCAATAAAAACGCGGCCATCGCACGATTGACCCCTGCAGCAGGTTCGACGACATAAGGCACGTATCTTTCGTTCGTCGATTGATCGAAATATTCGAGCTTTTGTCGCGAGTGTTCGGCATGTTGCTTCAAGTCGTAGTCGGTACGTTGGGCAATGCCTTCAAGTTCACCCCAACCCCATGGAAACTTGAATTCAATATCGCTAGTGCCCGCCGAATAATGCGAAAGTTCGTCTTTGGCGTGTTCTCTGATTCGTAACATCTCAGCCGGTATGCCGTGGTCGATATACCACTGCAATCTCGACTTGCACCAATAGTCATACCATTTTGCGCTCTCGCCAGGCGGCACAAAGAACTCGAGTTCCATTTGCTCAAATTCGCGCGTGCGAAAAATAAAGTTGCCGGGTGTGATTTCGTTTCTGAAACTTTTTCCAACCTGGGCGATGCCAAATGGCGGCTTTTTACGACTTGTCTGCAAAACATTGGCGAAATTAACGAACATACCTTGAGCCGTCTCAGGTCGCATATACACAGTCGCACCCTCGCCCTCGATCGGCCCGGCTTGGGTTTTGAACATCAGGTTGAATGCTCTCGCATCAGTGAACGCACAACCCTTTTTCGACTGTGGGCAATCTCGATCGTCGAGCTGGTCTTGTCTGAATCGACGCTTGCAAACCGTGCAATCAACGAGTGGGTCACTGAAATTGCTGAGATGACCACTGGCCTCAAAGACCTGCGGAGATCCCAGAATTGCAGCGTCAATCAATACGACGTCGTCGCGCTGCTGCACCATCGTGCGCACCCATGCGTCCTTGACGTTGCGCAACATCAACGAACCAAGCGGACCGTAGTCGTACGAAGACCTGAACCCACCGTATATTTCGCCGCTCGGATAAACAAACCCGCGCCGCTTGCATAGGTTTACGATTTGATCTAAATCTTGCGCGGGCACCCACTCAGACTATTACAGATGCAGCGCGTATTTGAGCCGCATTTGCGACTATCGCTCTGGGCTCTCAAAGACGGCGACTGATTTAAGTCGTCGTTCAATGTGATGCTCCATGCACTTGGTGGCAAGATCCGAAACTTCACGGGTTGCGGTGCTCTCTGGCAGCGAAAGTGCATAGTTCAATTGTCCGCCAACAATGCTTTGGATAATTTTGAAAGCATCCGATGAGATGCTCACCCCACTGCGACAATTTAGACATTGTCCCCCACCACGAAACAAATCGAACGCAATCAACTCGCTTCCGGGTGCCCCACAACCGACGCAACTTTCTACGTGTGCTCCGACGCCCTCGACCACCAACAACTTGAAATAAAACGCCGCCAGCACGAGCGCCGAGTCGTTCTCTGAAAGCCACTGCAGCGCACCAACCAACATCTTGTATAAATGCTCTGTCGGTTCACCATCCATACCCAGTTGGTCGATCGCCTCGAGCATCGCTAATCCGCGCGTCAAACGATCCAAATCTGTATAAAGTCCGCGCGCACTGGTCACGAGTTCAACCTGACTCACGGTGTCGAGATCCTTGCCGGAACTCAGCAACACATCGATGTGGCTCAATGGTTCGAGTCGTGACCCAAATCTTGACGACATCTTGCGCACACCATTGGCCACCGCACGAACTTTGCCGTGTTCAAGCGTCATCATCACGATGATTCGATCAGATTCACGAAGGTCATAAGTGCGAAGAACGACCGCCTTGTCGCGATAAAGGCTCATGAATCGACACCACCGAAACGACGATCACGTCTTTGAAAATCGCCGATCGCCATTTGAATATGTTCGATGTCGCACTTCAACCACGGCACGTTCAGAAAAACAAGTTCGCTATATGCAAGTTCCCACATCAGCGACTCTGGCACCCGGGTTGGTGAGCCTAAAACCAGAACCAAATCTGGCTCACCAGATGCCGGTGACAAAAGTGTCGCCGCAAGTTTTGCTTCGTCGATGTTCTGAGCGACACCAAGCTGGGCAACCGCATTCACAAATCTCTCTTGTCCGTCGGCGCACGTATCAATCACGACGATCAACCCACCATCGGCGACCACAGAAACACGATCACCCGAACGATGCCCGCCATGTGCCTCGATTATCGAATTGCAAATTTCAGTGCGCTCGAGCGAAGTTGCCGCCCCTGAATAAGGATAAATTGACAACCATCGCACGCCGACGCCGCTGACCGAGCGAACAAGTGCATCGATCTGCGATTTCCATTGCGCAGGCGTTGTCTTCAGCCACTCGCTGATCGTACCCGCACACACCAAGACATGGGCCAAATCACTGTTCACATTGCGTGTCACTTTGACCATGGTGATATTCTCCCACTTTCATCCGACCCGACTCGCCAACCAATAGTTGTTAGCGTTCCGTAGATGAATTCGAAACCCCTTCACGTGGCGTGCATCATGGACGGCAACGGCAGATGGGCTGGTAAACGGGGTCTACCCCGCACCGCTGGCCACACGGCAGGGGAAGAATCTCTGGCAGACATTGTTCGTGCGGCATCAAAACGCGAAGTTGACTACCTTACGGTGTTTGGTTTCAGCACCGAAAATTGGGTCCGCCCACGCGCCGAGGTGCGCCACATCTTGGGGCTGCACAAAAAACTTTTTGGACGAATAGAGGAACTCAATGAAAACAATGTCCGTATCAATTGGATTGGGCGGCCGTTCGATGAACCGGGCTCACGCACACCGCTTTATGTGCAGCGAGCGATTCGCAAGGCGATCGAAGACACAGCCAAAAATACCGGCATGGTTTTGACGGTGGCATTTGACTATGGCTCGCGCAGTGAACTCACACGTGCAGCGGTAAAACTCGTGAATAGTGGCCAAGAACTGACCCCGATAAATCTGCGGTCGTGGCTCTACGATGCCTCGCTGCCGCCGGTGGACGTTCTCGTTCGCACATCAGGTGAATCTCGCATATCGAACTTCTTGCTGTGGCAAATAAAGTCGGCGAAAATATATTTCACCGAACGACCATGGCCAGACTTTGATGATGTCGATCTCGATGCAGCAATTGCATTGACGAAAAATTAAATTTAGTTAGTGACTGTCTAATGACAACCAATATCGCTGATCAAGAAATTCTCGATGCGTTGCGTCGTGTCACCACTGAACTAGCAAACGCCGAAGAACGTCAGGGCCAAGATGAAATGGCCGTGCTCGTTGGTCGGGCCTTGCGCAAGAACCGACATCTGATCGTGCAGGCCGGCACCGGCACGGGCAAGACCCTTGGTTACCTGGTGCCGGCAGTTATTTCGGGGCGGCGAATCGTTGTTTCGACAGTCACTAAAGCGTTGCAAGATCAGCTCTCACAAAACGATCTACCCCTGTTGGCGGTGGCTTTGAACCCGATTCTCGATCATCAACTGACCTGGACGGTATTGAAAGGTCGCAACAATTATCTTTGTCGCCAACGCATCGTAGAACTCTCAGAACGGTCGCAATCCAAACTCGAACTCGACGAAGTGTCGGTGCGAACAAAAGCCGACGTAAAAAAACTTGTCGAATGGTCTGGCACAACCAAAACAGGTGACGAGGGCGAACTTGATTGGCAACCGCAAAGAGGTGCGTGGTCGATGGTCAGCGTGACAAGCGAAGAATGCCCCGGTGCGTCCCGATGTCCGCAAGGAGAAAATTGTTTCGCTGAGCGTGCGCGTGCGCAAAGTCAAACCGCCGATATTGTCATCGTCAATGGTTGGTTATACGCCCTCGACATCGTCACACAAGGCACGATCATCGGCGAACACGACGTCGTAGTTTTCGACGAAGCCCACGAACTAGAAGACGTCGTCACAGATTCTGCTGGTCTGGCTCTTTCTCCGAGTCGAATAACCTCAATCGGCTCGGCGATGCGATCGATCATTCGCGATGATGCTATGTCGGGTGGTTTCGCCAAGAGCGCCGCGAGATTGCGCGATGCAATTGTGCCGTTCGTCAACAAACGTGTGGCTCTGCCCCTCGACGCTGAATCTCGAGAGACTCTCGTCGAGGTTCGTGGTCGCGCCAATGACGCCTTAGAGTCGTTGCGCACGATTGCTACGAACGATGAATCAGCCAAGCAGAGAAAACTCCGTGCCCAGTCGCTATGCACTCGGTTCATCGAAGATCTGGATCTCGCGCTCGCCGACCGGAGCGGATTCGTCGCCTATGTCTCGGGCAACGCAGATCGCTGTTCACTCGAAATGCGGCCACTAGATATAGGACCAACCCTGCACGAGGCGGTTTGGTCACAACGCACAGCGATTCTTACCAGCGCGACAATTCCAACGAACCTGCCCCAAAGAATCGGTCTGACTGCTGACAGTTTCGACGCATGCCATGTGGCCAGCCCATTTGACTATGAAACCAACTCGCTGTTGTACTGCGCCTCCCATCTTCCAGACCCCGCTCAAGGTTCGCGCGACAACGCGGTGCACAAAGAAATTTATGAGTTGATCAACGCCGCAGGCGGCAGAACCTTGGCATTGTTCACGAGTTACGCAAGACTTAATGCGGCCTACGACGCCCTAGCAGACAAACTCGAGTTTGAAGTTCTCAAGCAAGACGATCTGCCAAAAATGGAGTTGTTACGAAAGTTCGCCGCCAGTGAGTCAACTTGCCTGTTCGCGACTCAAAGTTTCTTTCAAGGCGTGGATGTACCCGGCCAAACACTGAGTTGCGTGATAATCGACCGACTTCCGTTTCCTGTGCCGACAGATCCGTTGATGAGCGCTCGTCGTGATGCCTTCGGCAAGTCGGCGTTTACGGCAATTGATATACCGATTGCTGCCACAAAACTTGCTCAAGCGGCGGGACGCTTGATTCGCACCCAGACAGACATGGGCGTTGTTGCCGTCCTAGATCCGCGACTCGTAACCAAAAGTTACGGTAAAGCGATTATTGAGATGTTGCCGCCCATGGAGTTCACCGACAAAATTAAACGCGCCACAGAGTTTTTGGCTTACGCGGTGAGCAAGCGATAACCCATGCCACGCACCGTGGCGATAATTTTAGGATCTTCTGCCGAGTCTTCAATCTTCACCCTCAGACGTCGAATATGGGCGTCGACCAATCGACTATCTCCGAGGTATTCATAACCCCAGACCAACTCAAGCAACTGGTCTCGCGACAAAACTTTGTTTGCATTTTCCATGAATATGTGCAACAGCCGATACTCGGTCTTGGTCAACGGAAGTTCGACGCCAGCCTTCAAGACAATCCCCTGATCACTACGCATCTCGACGTCGCCGACGACGAATCGATCCAACTGCGCTGCCGATGTCGACAACAAGGTGGTGCGTCGCAATGCCGCACGAATCCGCGCAGCCAATTCTTTTGGAACAACCGGCTTGGTCACGTAGTCGTCGGCTCCAGCCTCCAACCCCGCAACAAGATCATGCGTATCTGTCTGCGCGGTGACCATGATGATCGGGACGAGACTCTTGCGGCGAAGCTCGCGGCAGACGTCAAAACCCGACATGTCTGGCAAACGCAGATCGAGCAAAACTAGGTCCACAGTTTCGGCACTGAAAGTTGCCAGACCCGAGGTGCCATCTGACGCCTCGATTACTTTGTAGCCCTCATCTTCTAGGGCCAGACGCAACGCCGCCCGTATGTCATGGTCGTCTTCAATGAAAAGAAGCTTTTGCACGGTGTTCTATTCTGCCCCGAAGTTGAGATTTGTTACAGAAATAGCACAGTTTTATTGGGGTTCTGTCAAATTCACCCAGCAGTATGGGCTCGTCACACCGGCGGGTCGTCTTGCTCCCCCTTGACACCCGCCGGTGGGGGTTGGCAAAAATCCCGCAATGCTTGAAGCGTGCAAGTCAAAACCGCGACGGATCCAAACGGAATCTTTCAACCGTTGATTGCGACGACCAAAAATTTGCGCGGTCTGCGCGGTCGAATAATCCTGTATTTCAGTCTCAGTGCTTTTGCCGCGGCAGTTTCGTTGAGCATCGTCACCTACGCATCAACGCGCGCGTATTTGTTGGATCAACGATCCGAATTCGCGACCAGTCAAGCGATCAACAATGCGCAGTTGTTGCGCACGTTAGTTGGCGTCAATCCACAAGAAGCAGGTGACATCGTCACCAACATCCGTACAGAAAATGGTGGCTATGCGGTTCTACATCTAGTTGAAGATGACGCATTTTTCGCCCAAGAACCGTTGCGGTTTACCCAGTCGAACTTGCCTGTGGAACTACTCACGCAAACGCTCGAAAAAAGAAGCGGTCGTCAACGATTTGAATTTGATGGTCAACCATACGAAGCACTCGGCATCTCGATCTCTTCGATTTCTGGACAATACTTCGAGGCGTTTCCGCTCACCGATGTCGAACGAACTCTCAACACAATTCGTACAACCCTGATTTTCGGAATTCTTCTGATCACCCTCGCCGGTGGCATTTTGGGATTCTCAAGCAGCAACACCGTGCTACGACCATTGCGACGGGTTGCATCTGTGGCAACAGACATCGCGTCTGGCGGTTTGGACGTTCGCCTCGAAGATGAGCGCGATCCAGAACTCGCACGACTCGCCAGTTCTTTCAACAACATGGTTGATGCTGTTCAAACTCGCATTCAGCGTGAAACTCGTTTCGCCAGCGATGTAAGTCACGAATTGCGATCGCCAGTCACTGCCCTCGTTGCGGCCGTCGAGGTGATGCAAGCCCGAAGAGACGACCTGAGTGATCGAAACAGACAGGCTTTCGACATCATCGCCAGCCAAGTGCGCCGCTTTGACCGCACGGTTCTGGATTTGCTCGAACTTTCTCGCCTTGATGCTGGTGCGGGAAAAACTCAAGAAGAAACCGTGAATCTTGCCGATCTGGTCAAGCGAGTTGTGCAGCGTCACGGGTTTGACGAAGTTGCGTTCGCTACAACTCTCAATCTTGACGACCAAACAGTGCTAGACAAGCGACGAATTGAACGCATCGTTTTAAACCTGCTCGAAAACGCCCGTGATCACGCGGGCGGTGCAACCGCAATCTCAGTTACTGGCGACGAGAAAACGATGCGAATCGTTGTCGAAGACAGTGGTGCTGGCGTCGCCCAAAGCGAACGCGAACGAATATTTGATCGGTTTGCGCGCGGCACTGCGTCGCGCAACAGCACCGGCAGCGGTCTTGGCCTGGCAATCGTGCAAGAGCACGCCAAAGCACTCGGCGGCAAAGCATGGGTTGAAACGAACAGCAACGGCGGTGCCAGATTCATCGTTTCGATAATCCGCCAAGATCCGAATCAAACAACGCGGTTGTTTTAATGACCAAATTCGTGGCTCTCTTTGCAGTTTTGGCTATCAGTGCCTGTGGCGTGCCGAGCGCGAGCGAAGTTGTCCAACTTTCTGAGTCAGAACTGCCCCCAGAACTGAGCGAGCAAACCACGACCACAACGACTTCGACGACAACTACCATTCTCGCCACAGAACCAGTCGAAGAGACGACCACTTCATTAGCCGAGATTCTCTCTGAACCCGTCGAACTTTATTACGTCAGCGCAAATCGCGTGGTCGCCACCACTCTGACGATCGTCAGCCCGGCCACGACCTCACAGGTTTTGGCTGCACTAATCGCCGGCCCACCAAATGGCGACAACGGACTCGGACTGCGTAGCGCGCTACCGACAGATCTCAGTGCCGAGATCGAAATTTCAAAAGGAATCGCTCGAATCGACACAACGGCACAATTTTTGAGCTCGCTTTCACCAATCGATCAACGCCTAGCGATCGCGCAACTTGTGATGACATTTACCCGCCGACCTGGGATCGGTCAAGTAATTTTCACGGTTGACGGCGAAAATGTTTCGGTTCCGCGCGGTCGTGGCAATTTGGCAACCCCAGGATCAGCCGTAAGCTTCGACGATTACTCTTCGCTCTTGGTCGCCCCGACGGGCTGATTAATTAGTAGCCGAGACGTTCAACGCGATCTATTCGGTGTTGCCAGTCTTTATCCACGACGACAAACAGTTCAAGAAACGCACCCTCGGGCATTTGCTTGCGCACTTCGATACCCACTGCTTTGAGCACGCTGCCAGACTTTCCGATGACCATACCTTTTTGGCTCTTTCGCTCGACGATGATTTCACATCGCACACGCGGCCACTCCCACTCGGTTGTTCGCGTGGCGATCGAATAGGGCAACTCGTCTCGCGTGACCGCAAGCAATTGCTCTCGCACGAGTTCTGCCACCCATTGGGCTTGCGGCATTTCGGAGACCATTCCAGGCGGGAACATCCCCTGACCCTCTGGCGCACGCTTGATCAACTCAGCGATCAATTGCTCGACACCATCTCCGGTCTTCGCCGAGAGTGGAAAATAGTCGGCAGCGCCCAGCGAAGAAACGCTGGCCAGTTGCGCGAGAACTTTCGCCGAACTTGCGGAGTCAGTTTTGTTTAGCACGACTATCGCTTTTGAAACATCGATTTGTGCGCTGACCCATTTGTCGCCAGAGCCGAAGGGCTGTGTCGCATCGATCAGCAGACAAACGATGTCCACATCGCGCATCGATTCAAGCGCGGTTGCGTTGACGCGTTCGCCCAGCGCGGTTGTCGCCTTGTGCAGACCAGGCGTATCCACAAAAACTAGTTGAGTATCACCACGATTTAAAATTCCTCGCACACGGGTGCGAGTCGTCTGGGGCTTATCCGAGACAATGCTCACTTTCTTGCCGATTATCGCATTGAGCAAGGTCGACTTGCCTACATTTGGTCTGCCAACCAAAGAAACGAATGCGGTGCGCACATCCAAAGGCTACCGAGATGCAACTGGGCAATCTGGCAGAATTGAACAATGCTAAGTATCAACTGGCGAAAATGGTTCGACCGAATGCAACCACAAACTTTGCAGATTGCGGCGATGTTGCTCTATCTGAACGGGTTTTTCGCCCTGATCAGCGTGATCGACAAAACGGATTACTTGGGTCACCTGCGTGGTCGATTTTCATTTGGTCTGGTGGTTGGTCTGGTGGTTGTTGCGCTGCACGCACTTTCAGGTATTTTCATGGCCAATGATCTGAAGCTCGGCTACAAATTCGCCGTCACCGCCGCTTTCTCGCCTTTCGTCCTGCGGTATTGGGCGTTCAGTGATTTAGAGCGAATCAGCAGCTTCAAGTTTTCGTTCTATGACAAGTTGAGTGGTGGCAGCACCCTGAGTTTGATTTTTGAGGTTGCTTTGTGCGCGCTGATATTGCACCCACAAAGCAGAAGTCACCAAAAGATTTGGTACCACTAGCGCTTCGTTTCCGAGCCTGCCCATCTGCCACACTTGAGTTATGTCAAGACTGATAATTAAAGGCGTCGATGAACTCAAAGCCCAAGTAGGCAATCACCTCGGATTCTCTGATTACCTCACAATCACCCAGGATCAGGTCATCCGCTTTGCGGATGCAACTGGTGATCACCAGTGGATTCACATCGATGTCGAGCGCGCCAAAGCGGGCCCATTCGGTGGTCCGATCGCACACGGATATCTCACGCTTTCACTTGGTCCCGTCTTGCTGCCTCAGATATTCGCCGTCGAAGGCGTGGCAATGGGCGTCAATTACGGCACGAACAAAGTTCGTTTTCCATCACCGGTGCCAGTGGGTTCGAAGCTTCGTGCCGGCGTAAAACTTTTGAATGTCGAAGATGTAACCGGTGGCGTACAAGTGACCCTTGAGACAACTTTCGAAGTGGAAGGCGCAAAGAAGCCATCTTGTGTCGCTGAGGTTGTCTTTCGCTATTACTTGTAAATGTTTATCTGAAATTGTTCATCACTTCGGCGAACAATTCGACCGTTTCAGAACTTGGATAATCGGCGCACCAAGGTATAAACCCGCTGCAACCCAGATCAATATATTTTTGAACTTTTTCGCTGACTTGTTCGACGGTGCCGACGAGATTGTTTTTTTGCCAATCATCAAAGGGGTCGGCTCGCAGACTCAGTGACCCGGCAGCCTTGACCTCTTTTTCGGTGCGGCGAATGAACACATCTGGCGACCAGGTTTTGCGAATCTCTGATTCATCTCGACCCACGGCTGCGCAGTGACCTTTCAGAATTTCACGTTTTCGGGCGAACTCTTCGGGGCTGCCACCGAAGTTCGAATAGTCGGCATAACGCGCCACTACGCGCAGCGTGAGTTGTTCTCCCCCACCACCGATCCAAATTGGCGGATGGGGCTTTTGTAGTGGCTTGGGGTCGCAGTTGCCTCGGACCAAGTTGTAGTACTTGCCAGAATAATTTGTCTCTTCTTGTGTCCACATTGAGCGCACAATTTCAACGCACTCACGCAACATCGCAATACGCACCTTGGGCTCAGGAAAATCGAACCCGTAGCCACGACATTCGTTCTCGTACCAACCCGCACCGATACCCCAGTCAAGTCGACCACCTGAAATCACATCGAGCGTAGAAGTGACTTTTGCCAGCAAACTAGGTTCGCGATACAAATTGCAGCCAACCATTTGGCCGAGTCTGATTTTGGATGTTCGCTGACTCATTGCCGCCATCACCGTCCAGCACTCGAACACCGCCTCATGAGCCGGACGTGGCACGTTATGAAAGTGGTCGTAGACCCAGATCGAGTCATAACCAAGTTTTTCTGCCAACTGGGCGATCTCAACTGCTTTGTTCCATTTAGCAACTGGGTCAGAAATAGAAACGAGTTCCATTTTCCAACCTTGCGGAATAAAAACTCCGAATGTCGTGCGCTGTTTAGCCGTCACAACGGCAGGTCTCCGGTCGCGGCCTTTGTTGAGCCATGATCTTTGTAAGCGGCGATTGTGCGCTGGGCAATGCGCATTTGATGAATCTCATCTGCACCATCGGCAAAGCGACTCCAACGGGCTTGTTGCAACATGTGCGCCAGTGGTGTGTCGGTTGAATAGCCGAGCGCACCATGCACCTGAATTGCACGATCGATGATTCTCCACAAACTATTGGCGACGAAGTGTTTTGCCATTGAAACTTCAGATGTGAAACTCTGACCGTTTTCAATTTTGTATGCAGCATGCAAGACCATCAACTTGCATTGGTAAAGCTCCATTGATGAGTCGGCGATCAACCATTGAATACCCTGTTTCTCGGCAAGCACCGAGCCGTGCGAATAGCGCTTCAGCGCACGATCAACCATCATGTCAAGGGCAATCTCTGCTTGACCGATCCAGCGCATGCAATGTGCGAGTCGGGCTGGTCCGAGGCGATATTGACCCAGCAAATGACCTTGCCCTCGCCCACCCAACATATTTTTCGCCGACACTCGAAGGTCTTGGATCAAAATCTCGCAATGATTGTGACCGCCCGACATGGTTTCAACATCTCGTACGATGTTGAAACCTTCGCTGGGTATATCAACGATGAAGCACGAGTTCGCGGCTTGGGGCAGATCAGGATTGTCTTCGGTGCGCGCGACCAACAGCGCAAACTGCGCACCACGCGCCCCCGATATAAACCACTTGTGTCCGTTGACCACCCATTCATCGCCGTCTTGATACGCCTGAGTTTTTATCAGGGTCGGGTCGCTGCCGGCGACTTCTGGCTCGGTCATCGCAAAGCAACTTCGCGCCGTGCCATTGCATAGCGGACGCAAATATTTCTCTTTTTGCTCATCTGTCGCCCAATGCAGCAAAGTGTGTTGGTTGCCTTCATCGGGTGCCTGAGCATTCAAAACGAACGGGCCGATGCTCACTTTGGCGGCCTCGGCAGAAACAGCCGCCATAGCCGTTGGACCAAGACCCATGCCACCCCATTCGGCAGGCATATGCGGCAGCCATAAATTCCATTGTTCCCGTGCGGACCCGCGCAATTTGACGATCGTGCGCACAACTTCACTGCGATCTTTCTGATCGATTGCGTCCCATTGCGGACGAACCTCGGTGTCCATAAATTCGCGCACCTTGAGGCGAACTTTTTCTACTTCTGGCGTAAAAGTAAAATCAATCAAGACAAATGTTCTCCTTCCATTAGTTTGTCAGACTTGTGTCACAAAACCACTACCAGTCTCGGCCACAAAGATACCCCCTAGCCTGAAATGGGTGCAGGCAAAAGACCGTAATCTTCGCAAATGGGATCGCCAAGATTTGCCAAAAGGTGCAGAAAAAGTTGAAGCGGTGCGCGAAATGTTCGACGCGATCGCGCCAAGGTACGACTTCGTAAATCGTCTGATGACGTTTCGACTCGATGTGCGTTGGCGCAAACGCACTATTCGCGCACTCAACTTGCCAAAGGGCTCGAGGGTGCTGGATCTGGCGAGTGGCACCGGCGACTTGTGTATCGAACTTGAAAAAAACGACTATCTGCCGATCTCCATGGACTTGTCTTTTGGGATGTTGAGCGCAGATCGAAGCGGAGCCCCGAGAACTCAGGTCGATATTTTGAAACTGCCGATACCCAACGCAAGTGTTGATGGCATCACCTGCGGTTTTGCTTTGCGCAACCTAGAGAATTTGCAATTATTCTTCATCGAACTTGCACGAGTCACGCGTCGTGGCGGACGAATTGCCTTGCTCGATGTGAGCCTGCCAACGAACCGGTTGGTTCGTTTCGGCAACGGCATCTACTTTGGCAAAATAGTGCCGATTATCGGTGGGTTGCTTTCTGACCGAGCCGCGTACAAATATCTGCCGAGAAGCGTCGCCTATTTGCCCCCACCCGCTGAGTTGCTTTCGATGCTCAAGCAAACTGGTTTCGCCGATGCAACCCACCAGCAACTTTCGGGCGGACTCACACAGCTAATAGTTGCGACACGAAACTAGATGCGATCAACAACCAGATTGCTTTCGACGGTCACTGACCAGCCCGTTGACCTCAATGATTTCGCGGGCGCCGCAGGTTACTTGTTCGTGCGCGACGGCATCGGCGTCGCCGGTCGGGGCGTAGCGGCGCGCGTTGGCCGTGAAGAAGTCGAGTCAGTATTGCAAGAAATAGACGACTCGAACTCGAGCGGCATCGACGGCGCCGGACCAATCGCCATCGGGTGCATCCCGTTCATCAGCTCTGCTGAGCATGATTTTGTTTTGCCAAAAATTGTCGTCGGCAAAACAGAATCGGGTCAACAGTGGGTAACGCAAATTGACGACTCACGCTTTGATTTTGTGCCGCCTGCGAAAACAAAGCCGGTGGCCGCGTCGTTTTCGGTGAATCACGGTGTTCCCATTGAGAATTATCTTGAGGCTGTTCGACTTACTGCCAAAGCCGTGGGCGAAAATCGACTGGCCAAAGCAGTCATCGCCCGGGACATTTTTGTAACCACCGACAAAAGTTTCGACATCGCCGCGATTATGCAACGGCTGAAGGCGTCATTCGGATCAAGCTACAGATACTCGGTGGATGGTTTTATTGGCGCATCACCTGAACTCTTGATCGCCGTGAGCGGCAATCAAGTTTCAAGCCATCCGCTTGCAGGCACCGCCCTGCGCACCGGCAATGCGGCCGCAGATCAAATAATTGCTGAGACTTTGATCGCCAGTACAAAAAACCAGTTAGAACATCGCATCGTGATTGATATGGTCCATGACACTTTGTTGCCGTGGTGCTCATATCTAGATTGGCAAGCCGAGCCATCCATCGTTGCGGTCGCCAATGTGCAACATCTGGGTACTGAGATCTCTGGGCAACTCAGTGAACCTCGACCGAGCGTGCTCGAACTTGCTTATGCGCTCTCACCCACCCCGGCACTTGGCGGCGCACCCCGCGATGCGGCTCTTGCACAGATTGCACTGGTAGAAGGTATGTCTCGGGGACGCTATGGCGGCGCAGTTGGCTATTTCAACAAGCATGGAGACGGCAGATTTGCAGTAGCGATTCGATGCGCCGAGTTTGACCAGGACAGAACAACCGCACGTTTGTTCGCAGGTGGAGGCAT
>SXGT01276303.1_pt1 | contig 30039 bp, 22 predicted proteins | sample 3176221 | NCBI WGS metagenome assembly SXGT01 (sample SAMN11356862, study PRJNA531348) | freshwater metagenome | isolation source: freshwater sample F1-120 | place: China: Fuxian Lake, Yuxi | collected 2017-12-25 | reverse complement strand
GGTGGTAACTTTAAATCTCTTGTTGATGTTCCACATTTTGAACGGAGCATATAAATGGCTACATCCGGATCAACTGATTTTAATGTAACTCGCGATCAAGTCACCTCACCGCCGCGCGCTGCGCTGTACCGCTCGTGCGCTGAGAGCAGGAGCGCATGGCGCTCGGCGCGGTCCTTGAAGTCGAGGCAGCGTGGCGCTACCTGTGTTGGCTCGGCGATTGGGTCTCGGGTTGACCACGCCGACGGGCTTTTCCTGGGACTTGACATCGGCTTCTGCGACGATCTATGATGCCAGGGACAGTAAAGCCGATCCGCGGCGGCCTCCCAGGGTACAGGCCGTGAGTTGGGAAGCCCAGACGAAGGAGTCTACAGAATGCGTCGCATTGCCGCCGCGCTAGTACTCGCAGTCGTGTTTCTGTCGGGATGCCACAACACGTCCTATGTGACGCGTGCAGCGCCCGGACAGATCCACAGTGAGACTGCGCACTACTTCCTATTCGGCCTCATCGGAAGCAACGTGTATGATGTGCGCAAGGTGTGCCCGCAGGGCGTCACGGCCATCCACAGCCGTCACAGCTTCGTCGACATGTTCCTCGGCAGCTTGACCGCCGGAATCTGGTCGCCCACGACCGTGACCATCGTCTGCGCCGCTGGCGGGGCCGACGCTGGTCTGCCCGCGCGGGTGGTGCTGGCGCTCGACGCCGAGGACCGGGTGATCGCCGCGGCCGTGGAAGACGCCCTCGGCCGAGTCGAGATGCGCACGCTGCGCGACGTGGTGGAGGTGTCGCGATGAAACTCAACACACTCTCTCGCCTGCTACTGGCGGCGGTCTTGGCGCTGGGCGCCACCGGCTGCTTCCACGCGACCTTCATCGACGGCGGCAGCGCTGGCGGCGCACCTTCAGCGACGTGGAACGAGCGCTGGTACCACGGCGCCTTGAACGGTTTGGTCGATCTCAGCGGTCCTTTGAGCTTGGACGAGGTCTGCCCCCAGGGCTGGTCGCGGATCGAGCAGCAGATCAGCTTCCTCAATGGCTTCGCTTCAAACTTCACCGGTGGGCTCTACTCGCCCCACACGGTGACGATCTACTGCAAAGGTGGCGCCGCCTACGACGCGGTGCGAGACCACCAGGGCATGGTCCTCGTAGCCATTCCGCGCGTCGACTGAGGGAACGCAGCGGGCGGCGGCGCATGAGCCTCGTTCGGGCGCCGGTGCGCTTGCGGTGGAGACAGATCCCCGTGCCGCCGATGCATGCGCTGGGTACCGCACCGGGATGCCGAAGGGGGAAACCTGACCCTATCCGTCCGCGACGCACGGCTCGCCCGCCAAGATGAGGCGCTCGACCCAGGCCTGCCCGCGCTGCTACGGGCGCGCTATCTGCTGCCCCTGGCTGACGCCGTCGGGCGCTCGGTGCGCATCGCCGATGGCTACGCCCTGTGGCGCGCTGGAAAGATCGTCGAGGTGGGCGCCTTTGAGCCCGCGGTCGCCGAGCGCCTCATCGCCTCGTTCGGCGCGCAGCTCCAGGTCTTGACCGATGAAGGCGTGCGCCGCGGCGTCGCGCAGCTGTCAGACTTCTTTCAACACCCGGGCGTCTTGATGCCTGGCTTCGTCAAGGCGCACGGCCACGACCACGAGCCGCCGATCATCGGGATTTGCAAGGACATGCCGCTGACGCGCTGGCTCGACGGCGTCATCAACCCGTTCACCGGCTTCCTCCACGATCACCGCGACGCCCTGATCGCGCGCCTCGGCCGCTCGCCGCAGCTGGTGTCCTACCTCAAGGCGCGCGTCGATGACCTCTGCTACGGCATCACCACGTCGATGGTGCACCACTGCAATTTCGCCAAGTACCACGGCGACGACCTCGCCTTGGCCGCCGAGACCGCCGGCACTCAGATGATCATCGCGGTCGGCGGGCAGGACCGCCACTACGTCGAGCGCCTGCTCGACACGCCGCAGCAGGCTACCGCGCGCCTCGACGGCTACCTGGCCCGCCACGGCGACAGTGAGCTGGTGCGGTTCATCCCTGGGCCCGACCAGTTCTTCAGCAATGGTCCGGAGATGCTGAAGGCTCTCAAGGCCTGGGCCCGCAGCCACGGCACGCTGCTGCATTGCCACAGCTCGGAGGAGAAGGGCACCACCGCCTGGTTCCGCCGCACCTACGGCCAGACCCCCGTCGAGTATGCCCACAGCATCGGTGTCCTCGACCGCGACACCGTCGTCGCCCACCAAGTCCACTGCACCGAACGAGATCTCGAGATCTTGGCGGAGACAGGGGTGTCGGTGGTGCACAACCCGCTGGCAAACACCATCCTCGGCTCCGGCATGCCGCCGATCCCCGAGATGCTGCGCCGTGGCATCCCGCTGGCGATCTCCACCGACGGCTCCGGCAGCGCCGACAACCAGAACATCCTGGCCGCCGCGCGCCTCGCGTCGCAGTACCAGAAGGCGCTCCACAGCGACGCCGAGCTGCTCCCTGCCCAGCAAGTGCTTGAGATGATTACCATCGACGCGGCGAAGATGCTGCGAGTGGACGCCGGCAGCCTGGCGGTTGGCACCCGCGCCGACCTCATCGTCATCGACGTCACGCGGCCAAACCTAGTGCCGACCCGCTTCGGCTCCGTGGTCGAGAACCTCATCTGGGCCAGCGATGGCAGCGAGGTCGAGCTGGTCGTCGGCGGCGGGCGAATCTTGCGCCACGGCGGAGTGTTCCACACCCTCGACGTGAAGCAGGTCTTGCAGGATATCGAGACCTTGTCGGAGTCGTTCGAGCGCCATCTGGCCGAGGCCGGCGCGATGCGGGGCACAGGCGCCAATCGCTGAGCCGCGCGGCGCGCCTTTCGGCCAAGCGGCTGACCAATCAACGCAGCGCGAAGCCCTCCGCCGTGCCCTCGATCGCAGGCTCAACCGGCGAGGAGCCTGCTCCCTCCATCGACGCTGGGTCGCCGACATGCGGCGCGGCCCCAGGCGTCGGCGCAGCGTCGTCGTCCTCCGACAGCGTACGCGACAGGCGCTGCATCGCAGCGGGATGCAGGCCGGCGAGCTTCTCGAGCAGAGGGCCAAGACGCTCACCGGCGTGCACGCTCAGCGCTGCCTCGTCGCTGCTCGACAGTTGGCCCTCCAGGGCCTTGGCGCGCTGCTTGGTGCGCTGAATGGCCACGTTGAGGGCGCGGAGCGCCTCCGCCTCTTGCGCTGCGAGCTCGGGGTCGCCTTGAAAGTCGAGCGGCATCGCCGAGAGGATGGCGACCGCGTGTTCAAAGGCGCAGGCCAGCTCCTCGATGAGCGCCTGCGACTCCTCACGCGCCGTTCGCGCGGGCTCAACCGGCATCGCTAGCCGCGGCAACGCGCCCGGCAGCCGGAGATCGACGACCTCGCGCTCAAAGGCCGGATTCTCGGCCGCGGGTGCAGGCGCTTCGCGAGCGCCGACGAGGCCGGTGGCTTGGCGCGCCTGGCCGATCCATCGGTCGCCCTCGCCCGACTCGAGCGCAACGCCAGCCTCGCCGCTGGCCGAACGCAGGCGCTGCGGCTGGGCATCGAGGCCGACCACGAGGGCCCCGGCGCAGGCGACAAGCGCCGCGCCGAGGAGCGGCGGGTGCAGTGGTCGGAGGGTGTATGCGGCCATGGGAGCCTCCCCTAGGGAATGGCCTGGTCGAAGCAAAGACGCGTGAGCCCTGTCGGGGGTTCAAATCGAGCCGACATGGCGGAGGTGCAAGGCTGAAAGGGCGGGCGTCGAGCAGACGTCGCTAGACGAAGAGGGGCACCCGCCGAGGCTCGAACTCAAAGGAGTGGCCATCGACGAGCACCTGCAGGGCACCGCCCACGATGATCACGGTCCACGCGCTCGACCGCCGGTGCTGGGCAGCGATGGCCGAGACCACCACCGCCGGCAGCGCGATGACCTCGATTGCCTCACTACGGAACACGGACTGGCCGGCCACCTCGCGTCGCAGAGACTCTAGGCCATCGTCGGCGCCGCGAAACGTGATGACCGTCACGGCCGCGCCGGCCTTGCTCGCCTTGTGGAGGCGCTTGGCCGAGGGCGTCCCGACCTCGACCCAGACCGCGAGCTGGCCGGTGTCATCGTGGGCGGCGAGCGCCGGCTGATCGGCCTCGGCGAGGTCGCGGGTGAACTGCAGCCCCTCGCGCCAACACAGGCAGTAGGCGAGCAGCCGCGCCACCAGCCGCGCAGGCTCTTCGGACGGGTGCAGCGCGAGGCGCAGCGACTCCTGCCGGTAGACGTTGCCGTCGACATCGGAGAGGTCGAGGTCGACGCGAAAAATCGTCGCGGTCAGCGCCATCGGGGCGCCATCCCGGCGGGGACCCGCGGCAGACGCTCAGCGATCCGCGTCGTCACCTCGTAATGGATGGTGCCGAGCCAAGCCGCCATCTCCTCGGCACGGATCTCGGCGTGCTCCTGTCCTTGGGACTCCTGGGCGCCGAGCAGCACCACCTCGTCGTCCACGCTGGCGCCCTTGGTGTCGGTCAGATCGATGGCGACGAGGTTCATCGCCACGCGCCCGACGACCGGCGCTCGCCGACCGCGCACCAACACCTGGCCGCGGCCGGAGAGGCGGCGATCGTAACCATCGGCGTAGCCCATCGGCAGTAGGCCGAGCCGCGTCGGGCGCAGGGCGCGAAATGTGCGTCCGTAGCCGACGTAGCCGCCCTCTTCGACGTCTTTGATTTGCAGGACGCGGGTCTTCCAAGTCAGGGCCGGGTGCAGCGCGATCGGCCGCTGTCCGAGGTGCTGGGCCGACAACGAGGTCTCCTTCGAGGGCCAGAGCCCAAAAGCGGCGATGCCGAAGCGCAGCAGCGTGGCCTGGTGCTCAGGCCACAGCAGCAAGGCCGCCGAGTTGCTGGTGTGGCTGAGCAGGGCGTCGGGGTCGCGGCCGCGCTGCGCCAGCAGCCCGCGCAGGGCGGCACAGCCGGCGTCGAAGCGATGGCGCTGAGCCTCTGCGAAGGCGTGGTCCGTCGTGTCCTCGACGTCGGCGTAGTGGCTACAGATGCCCTCAATGTGCGCGCCCTCTTCGTCGAGCAGCCGCGCCGCCAAGGCCAGCAGCTGCGGCAGGGGCAGGCCTTGCCGGTGGGTGCCGGTCTCTAGCTTGAGGTGCAGGCGGGCGACGCGGCCCTGGGCGCGGGCGGCGGCGGCGGCACATAGCGCCGGCTCTAGGTCGACGGTGACCATGCGCAGATCGAGCGACACGGCGGCGGCGGCGTGATCGCTGGGCGTAGCGACCACGTTGTAGAGGGGCGCCGTGACGCCGGCGTCGCGCAGCTCGGCGGCCTCGAAGACGTCGGCGACGCAGAGCCAATCGGCGCCACCCTCAATGAATGCCTGGGCGGCGAGGAGGCGACCGTGCCCGTAGGCGTTTCCCTTGACCATCGCGGCGAGCAGCGGCTGCCGGCCGAGGCTGCGGGCGCGAGTCGAGAGGGTGCGCACGTTGGCGGTCAGCGCCGCGCGATCGATCTCGACCCAGCAGAGCGGGCGCAGGGCGGCGCAGGCCGACGGCTCACGGTGGCTCATCGGCTGTGGTCCGAGCGGCGGCGGCCGCGCCGGAAACGCCGGCAAGCTGCTGGGGGCGCGCTCAGGCTCGGCGGCATCACGCAGCGATCCCGAGCTGGCGGAGCCGCGGCAAGATGACCTCGTCGATGGCGCCATAGAGCAGCGAGTGCGCCTCGGCGCCGCCGCAGACCCCGACGGCCTCGGCAGCAGCGCTCGGCACGGAGTCAGCGGCTGGGAGGTGCGCCTGCTCGTGGGCGATGAGGTGGCGCAGCGCGACCTCGAGGTAGGCGTCGAGGCGGGCGCGGGCGGCGGCGGAGAGGCGGGGCAGCAGCGCCTCCAGGAGCTCCCAACCGAGGCGGCTGTGCTGAACCTCGTCGGCGAGGATGGCGCTCAGCGTCTCGCGCAGCGCGGCGTGCCCGGTGCGGAGCCGCTCGGCGCCGATGAGGGCCACCGCCACGGTCTCGGACAAGCAGCCGACCGAGAGGACATTGCGGGCCAAGGCCTCAGCGGGGTCGGCGTCGGCATGGTCCGGGACGGCTGGCAGCCGGGCCACCTCGGCGCGGGCGCTGCCGCCGAGCGCCACCACCAACGCCGCGCACTGGCGGCCGTGGCGCAGTTCGTCGGTGATGGCGTCTCCGATGCGCCGGAGCCAGCCGCCATTGAGCCCAGCCGCCAGCGCCTGTTGCAGCAACGCCGCAAAGACCTGGGCGGAGATCGTCTCGTTGATCATCCGTCCACGCCAGGTGGCGATGGCGGCGTCCCGCTCGTCGTCGCTGAGTGGAGGCAACGCGCCGAGCGCACGGGCCAAGGGTTCTGCCTCAGCTTGGAGGTCGAGGACGAACGAGCGGTCGCGCCCGGCACCGGGGACGTCGGCGATGGCGCCGCGGGCAGCGGATTCGACCTGGACCGATGCGCTCATGGGTGCCTCTCCGCCGCCGACGCCGGCTTCATGCCGCGAAATTGTTGAAGAGCGCCACCAGCACTCCCATCAGCGAGACCCCAGCGATGACGCCGGCCGAGACCGGGACCGAGAACGCCTCCGCGCCCTTGCCGTCGGCGCGGGTCCACACCTCGGCGCCGACAGCGCCGATGAGCATCGCCAGTGGGTACTGAAAAGGCAGGATGAATCCGAGGCCAAGCCCGGTCGCCGAAGGCAGCCAGCGCCGCGCCACCGCCGGCACCTGCGGCAGCTCCAGCACGCCGAGCAGCGTGCCGAGGCCGAGGCCCCAACCCATCGCCTCTTGGTGCATCGGGTGCATGTTGGCGAGGCCGGTCTTGAACACCTCGGCGACCGCCTTCCAGGCCTGTGCCGACGGCGCCGGGAAGGCCGGCGTCACGCCCTGGCTGCCCGTCATCACCGTGGCGTCGGGCACCAGCAGGTAGAAGCCCATGACCGTCGCCGCCGTACCTGCGAAAATGCCAAGGAATTGAGCAACGAACTGCCGCCGCGGGTTGGCGCCCAGCAGATAGCCGCTCTTGAGGTCGTTGAGGAGGTCGGCAGCGGAGCCAGCCGACGAGGCGGTGATGCTGGCCGTCATCAGATTCGCCGTCGTCGACTGCGGGATGAGCACGCCATAGGTCAGCTGCATCAGCTTGCCCATGGCGCCGACCGGCGTGATGTCGCTCTCGCCGGTAGCCCGGCAGGCGACCAACGACAGGACGAAGGTCAGCAGCACGGCCAAGATGCCGTAGAGCACCGGCACCGAGAACTCGATGGCGGCGATCGCCACCACGGCGGAGCCCGAGAGCAGGGTGCCGACGATGAACCATCGCAGTGGCACCTCGGTGGCGGCGACGCGCGGGTCATCGTCGCCGCCGCGACCGGCGATCAGACTGGACACCGCGCGCCCGAGCGCCGGCAGCTGCGTCGCGAAGGCGACGAGGCCCGAGGCGACCAAGATCGGCACGCCGAACCAGATGCCGATCTCGCGCCAAGCCTTCCACGGCTGTGAGGCGGCGCGCACCACCTGCCCGGCGGTGTTGGTCCACTCGGCCTCGTAGGCCATGGGGCCGAGCACGTAGGCCAGCAACAGGCCGCCAATCGTCATCCACGTCGCGACGCGCAGCCCGACCAGCACGCCGGCGGCGATCATCACCGGGTTGAGGTCAAAGGTCAGGGTCCAGTCGGACGGCGTATTGGGCACGGCCTTGCCGTCGACCAGGTGGGTCCCGCGCGCCGGCAGCCCGAGGAAGTTGAAGATGGGGAGATCGGCGGGCAGCAGGGTGCCGTCATCCTTGCGCCCAACCAGCGCAGCCAGCTTCGGCGCCTTGAGCTCGAGCAGCAGCGGAAACACGGCGCTGACGACGGCGGCGACGGCCAGCGCCCGCGCCTTGCGGATCGCCTCTTGGCCCTCGGAGTAGAGCGACTGCAGCGTGACGGCGGCGGCGGTGCCCGAGGGAAACTTCAGCCGATCTCGGTTGATCATCGAACGCTTCATCGGGATCGCGATGCAAGTGCCCAGCGCCGCCAGCGCCAGGGTCCACAGCACCAGCACCGGCCACGGCAGGTGCTCGCCGCCGGGCCGCTCGGGCGTGGCAGACAGAATCAGCAACGCCGAGATCGCCGACACCATCGTGCCTCCGGTGGCGTATCCGGCCGAGCTCGCCGTCGACTGCATGCAGTTCGTCTCGAGGATCGTCATCGGTGTACGGGCGATGCCGACCGCCAGCGCGACCCGCCAGAGCGCAAAGGCCAGGATCGACGCCGTGATGGCGACGCCGAGCGCCCAGCCAGTCTTGAGGCCGATATAGAGGTTGGTGAACGCCAGCAAGAAGCCGAGCAGCGAGCCGACGATGACGGCGCGCACGGTCAGCTGCGGGACGTCGTCGCCGCGATACACCTCGGCGTACCAGCGGGCCTCGTCCATTTCGAGCACCTGATCGGGCCCGGTGGCCAGCGGCTTGCAGCGCTCAAGGTCTTCGGGACGCGTCGGCGGAGTCTGAAACAGGGCCATCGCTGCCTCCTCCCGCGCGTTCGACCTGCGTCGGTGGTCCAGATCTTGGCCCAGGTTGTCGGATTGGGGAAGGGCGCCACGAATCTGCGGCGAGGCGCGGCCGCGACCCGCGGGCGTCGACTCAGCCGGCGTCGGCGCGATAGGCGCGGAAGAAGCCGACCTGCTCCTCCTTGCCGGCAGCGACCAGCCGCACAATCACGCCGGCGATGAGCCCTGGCCCGTAGCTTCCGCGCAAGATCCGGCGGTCCTGGCCCTGGCCCGCCGGGGCCTGACAGTCGCGGTGCGTCCAGTCGATCTCGAGCTCGATCCGGTGGTTGCGGGCCCGGCCGCGGCAAATGGTGAAGCGCTGCGGGCCATCGGCGAGCCGCAGCTCGACGACGCCGCTCAACGCCTGGTCGGGCTGCTCGACTGGCAGCGACAGCACGATGGGGCGCGCCTCAAGGGTGCCAAGGTCGGCGGTACCACTCCACAAGCCGGCGGTGGGCGCGGCGCAGCCGGTGGCGAGCGCGCCGACGCCGCCAAACAGCCAGAGCGCGAGGCCCAGGCGCAGCCGGGCGCGAACGTTGCGGCGGGCAGCGATGGCTGCGCCAGCGACGCCGAGGCGAAAGAGCGGCGAGCAGCCGGCTTCCGGATTGTGCAGGGCCTTCATGTGCGCCATCCTTCGCGGCCGGGGCGAGGGCCGCGCCGCCAACGTAACACGACTGGCAAGGCGGCCAAGAATCCGGCCGGGTTGTCGGCGACGGAGTAGAAATGACCCAGCGAATCGGGCTCCTGACTGGAGGTGGCGACTGCCCCGGCCTTAACTCGGTGATCTGGTCCGTGGTGCGAGCCTCCCTCGGCCGCGGCATTGAGGTTCTGGGCATCGAGGACGGTTTCGATGGCCTGATCGCGGGCGGCACGGTGCGCAAGCTGACGCTGACGGACGTCCGCGGCATCCACCGGGAGGGTGGCACCGTCCTTGGGACCACCAACCGAGGCAACCCGTTTCGCTACCGGGTGCAGCAGCAGGATGGCAGCTTCGCTGAGCGCGACTGCAGCGATGACGTCGTGCGTTCCGTGCGGCGACTCGGCATCGACGGCCTCATCGTCGTCGGCGGCGACGGCTCGCTGGCCATCGCCCACCAACTCAGCGAGAAGGGCGTGCCGGTGATTGGCGTGCCCAAGACCATCGACAACGACTTGGCGGCGACCGACAACACCTTCGGCTTCTACTCGGCGGTGACGACGGCGATGGAGGCCCTCGACAAGCTGAAGACGACGGCCGAGAGCCACGACCGGGTGATGATCCTGGAGGTGATGGGTCGTGACGCCGGCTGGATCGCGTTGGCCTCGGGCCTAGCGGCCGGCGTCCACGCCATCCTGATTCCGGAGATCCCCTACAGCGTCGAGGTGGTGCTGGCCAAGATCCGCAGTCGCTGGGCCGAGGAGCGCCGCAACTACACGCTGATCGTCGTCGCCGAGGGGGCGTTTCCGACCGGCGGCGAGGCCGCCTACGTCAAGGTCGCCGGCGTCGGCACCAACGCCCGGCTTGGCGGGGCAGGCGTGCGGCTGCAGGAGGCGCTCGAGGCCAGCTTCGCCGCTGGCTGGGACCACCACCGCGGCGCGCCTGAGGTGCGGACAACCGTCCTTGGCCACCTGCAGCGAGGCGGCTCGCCGGGCGCCTACGATCGCATCATCTCGGCGCGCTTTGGCGCACACGCCGTCGAACTGGCAACGGCCGGCCGGTGGGGCGAGATGGTGGCGCTGCAAGGCACCACTATCGGCAGCGTCCCGATCGCCGACGCCATCGGTCACACGCACCTTGTGGACCGCGAGGGGCAGGTCGTGCGGGCCTGCCGCTCGGTCGGCATCTGCTTCGGCGACCACTGGCCGTGACCCAGCGCGGCTACCGCAGGGCGCCAAGCCGGCGCGCGGTGCTGCGGCGCCTCGGCCTCTTCGCTGCCGCCGGTGCGGCTGGCTGCGGCCGGGACGGCGCCGCCGCGAAGACCGAAGGCGTAGCCACCATCCCGAAGCCTGCCGTGGCAGCCGGCGCCGGAGCGCCTCCACCGGGCGGTGCGCCGCCGAAGCCGACACCGCCGGCAGCCCCGACGCAGCGGCCGGCCATTCACGAGGGCGGGGCGGGCACGGCTCCGATCTTTCGCGGCACGCTGCTGGCCACCGACGAGGCGGTCGATCGCGCCGGGCGTAGCCAGACGCTCTTGACCTGCATCGACCTCGACGCCGAGGTGCTCTCGGCGCGCAGCTTCGCCGTGCCCTTCTACGGCCACGGCTACGCGATCGACCCGCGCGACGCCGGCAGATGCCTGATCTTTGAGAAGAAAGGGCCCGGCTGCTGCCTCGTCAACCTGCGCCTTGGCCAGGTCGTCGCCCAGGTGGCGCCGCGGCCCGGCCGCCAATTCTACGGTCACGGCACCTTCAACCGCGACGGAGCGTATCTGTTCTGCACCGAGACGTTCGTCGAGGACGGCAGCCTGCGCGGTGTGATCGCGGTCCGAGACAGCAACACTTTGACGTGGAAGGCAGATCTCCCGAGTTTCGGCGCCTCGCCGCACGACCTGCACCTCGCGCCGGACCAGCGCCACCTGGTGGTGACCAACGGCGGCGGCACCCTGGCGAGCGGCTCCGCGCCAAGCTTGTGCTGGATCGATCTGCGCAGCCACCGGACGGTTCGGCAGCTCGCGCTCTCCGATGCCGCGGTCAACGCCGGCCACGTCGCGTTGCTCGGCGACGACCGCGCCGTCGTGGTGTCGGCGCCACGCGATGGCCTGGCGCTCGGCGCCGCCGACGTCCACGGCGGCATCGCCTTCTGGCGGGGTGAGGCCAGCGTTGGAGCGCGGCTCGAGAGCGCCCATGGGCCCGAGGTCGCGGCCATGGCGGGCGAAACGCTGAGCGTCGCCATCCACCGCGGCAGCCGGGCTGCGGTAGCGACCAACCCGCGGGGCCATCAGGTGAGCCGCTGGGACATCGACAGCGCCGCCCCGCTGCAGGCGACCAGCGTCTTCCGCGAGCCGCGGGGCGTCGCCTTCTCTCTGGATGGCAGCGAGCTGGCCCTGACCTGCGGCGAGGGCAGCGCGCTCCTGCTGCTCGATCCGCTGACGCTGCAGCCTCGACCGGGGCGCACCATCCCTGACTGTTTCAGCGGCGGCGCCCACTTGCACGTGGTCGCGCTCGATCACGTCCGAGGCAGCGGCCGCCGTCGCGCCTGAGCCAGCGACCGACGCCGCGCGCCGGCCGGTGACAGGGCCGCGGCCTGTGTTCGGTCGGCCAAAAGCGCCGCGCCCCGCCGGAGGGGTCTCCGGCGGGGCGCGAGCGTCAACTCATCACCGATGGGGCTACTGGCAGAAGGTCACCGTCGGCGCGCAGACCTTGTGGCCCAGCTCGACACCCTCGCTGTCCTTGGCCGCCGTGCACTTGGTGGCGCCGCTGTCGGCGCTGGCGCAGTCGGCGTCGCTCTTGCAGGGCGGCGCGCAGCGCTGGTTGGCGGCCGTGCCGGCGCCGCCGATGTTGGTGCACTTGTAGCCACCGGCGCAGTGGTGGTCGTAGGCGCACGGCAGGCAGGACTTCACCTTCTTGCAGAGCGGCATGAAGCCGGCCTTGGTCGGATCCTTGCGCGGGATCGACATGAAGCCCTTGTCGCAGACCATGCCCGAGCCACAGTCGCTGTCGGCGTTGCAGGTGCGGCTGCAGTAGCCCTCGCCGGCCTTGACGTCCTCCAGGCAGTAGGCCGTGAGGCACTCGCCGAAGTCCGACTCCAGCTTGCACGCCTCGCCCACCTTCTTGGTCGGCTGCGGTGGGTTCTGGTTGGCCTGCGTCGGCGCGTTGGCGACGCTGATGCAGCTGTACTCGACCTTGGCGCCCTTGTCCGGGCCCGTGGCCACACCGAAGCCGACGCACGCCTCCATGTTGCCGGTGCAGGCCTTGGTGGCCGAGCAATCGGTGAGGCTGTTGCTGGTGCCCGTCGGCAGGCACAGCGGCACGAAGATGTCGTCGAAGGGCTGCGAGGTGCTGTTCCAGCCCCAGAACAGGCTGCGGCAGATGGTCTTGTACTGCTGGCCGTACGCCGTGACGGTGGCCGGGCAATCGGCCTTGCCGCCGCCGCAGTACTCAGAGCAGTAGCCCGGCTGGGGCTGGCCCTGCTGGTTCTGCGTGTTCAGGCAGATGCCCGACTGGCAGACCTTGGCCATGCCGGTCTCCGTCGACGCCGGACCGCACTGGTCGCCGAAGTTCTTCTTGGCCTTGTCGGGGTCGATGCAGGCGCCGTGGAACACCGAGCCGTAGTCGACCGGGGTGGCGTCCTTGGGCAGCGAGACCGGGGTCTGCAGGAACTTGCAGTACTTGCCGTCCTTGCAGTCGCTCTTCTTCTCGCAGGCGCCGGCCTTGCCGGGGGTCGCCTTGCACATCTTGAGCGGCAGGTAGTAGTCGTAGATGTCGTCCGGCGGGTCGTTGAAGTCGAGCGGGTTCTCGCTGATTCCGCAGGTCATGTTGCTCGGGCAGTCGGTGTCACCCTTGCAGACGGCGCCGCACATGCCCGAATCGCAGAGGAAGACGCCGCAAGCCTTCAGGGTCTTGTCGTCGTCGGCGGTGTACGGATCGCAGGCCTCGCCTTTCTTGGCGCCGTTCTTCGGCTTGGCGACGCACATGTTGGACCAGCCGGGCAGCAACACCTTGGTCGCGTCCTCGGGGTCGGGCTCACCCTTAGCGTTCTGCACGCCGTTGTAGAAGATGCGGCAGTAGTTCTCGTCGCTCTTGCAGTCGGCGTCGAGCTCGCAGTTCATCGGGAAGCAGAGGTTGAACTTGGTGGGGATGTCGCCGTAGAGCTGCACGCCCTTGCGGCAGCGCCACGAGCTGCACTGGACGTCGCTGGTGCAAGCATTGCCGTCCGGGCACTTGCCGGCCTTGCAGGCGCCAACGTCAGACACGCAATCAGCGTCCTCGGTGCAGAACGCCGAGCAGCTGCCGAGGCCGAGGCAGAAGTCAGAGGCGCACACGGAGACGTCACCGCTGGCGGGGTTGCTGTTGCAGGTCTTGCCGACTGGGGTGCCGGGCGACTTGTCGAGATTCTTCAGCTTTGGACCGCAGCGCAGCGTGACCTGGCCCGAGATGTAGTAGAGGCGGCAGGCGTCCGTGGCACCGCAGTCGGCGTCCTTGGTGCAGACCTTCCAGGAGCTGCCAGACATGCAGATGGCGTTGGACTGGCCCTGACGGACGTTGGCGGCGGGCAGGCGCTGCACGCACTTGAAGGCGGCACCCTCGGGGCCCTCCACGGCGTCGGCGCACTCGCTGTTGGCGCCGTCGTCCTCAATGCCATCGGGGCCGGCGGCGCCCGAGGCGTTGTCTTTCTCGTCGAGGCTGACATTGCACGCCTTGGTGCAGATGTTGCCCGAGCAGACGTCGGTCTCGCACTGCGCGTTGAGGCACTGCACAAAGGCGGCGGCCTCGGGGCTGTTGTTGGCGGCGCCGGCTGGCGGCGGCTGGCAGTCCTTGGTCGGGCCGCACCACTCGCCGAACTTCTTCAGGGCGACGGTCTGGGTCGACTCGCACTGGTTCGAGACGCACTTCTTGCCGCTCGGGCAGCCGCCGCAGGTCTTGGGGCAGCCCTTGATGAAGCCGCACTGCTTGCCTTGGCAAGAGCACGGGTCGCCGCTCGTCTCGCCGCCACCATCGGTGGCGAAGGCGTCGCCGCCGACGCCGGAGGTGTCGCCCGGCTTGCCGGCGTCGGAGCCGCCCGTGTCGCCCGCGGTGTCGCCACCGCCGGTGGTGTCTGCCGCGCCGCCAGTGTCAGCGATGCCGCCGCCGCCGCCGCCGCCAGAGGTCGTGCCCCCGCTGGAACAGGCCATGCCCAGGGCGCTACACGCCAGGGCTACAAGGATTGTGCTATGCCGCTTCATCGATCGTCTCTCCCTTCTGCCCGGCGGCGCGCCGGACTCCGCTCCACTTGGAACCAACGTTTTCGGGGGTCCAGTCGCAGCTGAACTGCGAGCGCGGATGTCCCATCTGCCCGGACGGCGGGCTGGCCGGAGCCACCCCGCGAGCGCCGCGGTCACACCTGCAACCCCCAGGGATGCAAGCGCTCCTCGACGCGGCAGGGCGGGCGATCCCCACCTAGCCGGTGTCGGGGGCACTGTATGATAGGAAAGCATGAGCGAAGGCGTCAAGAAGGCCCGCATGCATCGGTGCAATTTGAGCGGCGGTGGGTACGGCCGAGCGGGCCTCACGTTGAGGCGGGGCCGAGCAAGGGCACGTTGTCGAGCAGTCGCGTGGTACCAAAGAACACCGCCGCCAGGGCGCGCGCCGGTCGGTCGACGCGGCTGAGCGGCTGCAGCGTCGAAGGGTCAGCGATGGCGAGGTAGTCGATCTGGCCGCCTGAGGTTTGGATCGCCGCCGACGCCTCCGCGACCAGGGCTTCGCAGTCCGTGGCGCCCGCCGCCACCTGCGCCTGAAGCCGAGCCAGCGCTCGCGGCAGGGCCAGGGCATTGGCGCGAGTCGTCGAGTCGAGGTACGCGTTGCGCGACGAGAGCGCCAGGCCGTCGTCATCGCGCACCAGCGGCGCGCCCAAGATCTCGGTCGGGTGGTCGAGGTCGCGGACCATGCGCCGCACGATCTGCAGCTGCTGCCAGTCCTTCTCGCCGAAGATGGCGACGTCGGGCATCACTTGGTTCAGCAGCTTCAGGACCACGATCGCCACGCCGCCGAAGAAGTGCGGGCGGCTGAGGCTGCAGTAGCCTCGGGCCAGCGCCGTCACCGCCACCGTGGTCTGGAAGTCCGCGGGGTACATGTCGACTGCGTTCGGCGCGTAGACGAGGTCGACCCCCTCGGCGGCCAGGGCGCGGCAATCGGCGGCGAGGGTGCGCGGGTAGCTGGCGAGGTCCTCATGCGGGGCGAATTGCGCCGGGTTGACGAAGACGCTGACCAGCACGACGTCGGCCACCTCCTTGGCGCGGGCGCAGAGCGTGAGGTGGCCGCGGTGCAAGGCGCCCATGGTCGGCACCAGCGCGATCCGCAGGCCAGGGCGCTCCCTTCGCCAGGAGCCGACCAGGGCCCGCAGCGCCCCGGGGTCGTGGACGATCGCCTGCCCCTCCAGCTGCGCCACGGCGGGCGGCGCTTGCGCGATAGGCCTCGACGCCGTGGCGCTGACCGCCGCGCGGGCTGTGGCGCTGGCTGCGGCGCGGGCTGTGGCGCTGCCTGCGGCGCTCACCGCGCGACCGCCAGGGTGGGCCGCGCCGCCTGCTCCTCCTGGTAGCCGTGCTCCGGGGCGGGGAAGCTGCCTACCCGCACCTCGTCGCGGTAGGCGCCAACCGCGCGTGTCACTTCGTCGCCGAGATTGGCAAATAGCTTCAAGAATTTCGGATTGAAGCCCGGGTTGAGCCCGAGCATGTCGTACAGGACCAGAATCTGGCCGTCGCAGCCCTCGCCGGCGCCGATGCCGATGGTGGGGATCTGCAGCGCGCCGGAGATCTCAGCCGCCAGGGCGCGCGGGATGCCTTCAAGGACCAGCGCGTAGCAGCCGGCGTCCTGCAGCGCACGAGCGTCGCGCAATAGGCGGGCCCGTGCGGTGGCGCCGCGGCCCTGCACACGGTGTCCGCCGAGGGCGTGGACCGACTGCGGCGTCAAGCCGATGTGGCCCATGACGGGGATGCCAGCCGCCACCAGCTGCGCCACGACGCCGGCCACCGCGGCGCCGCCTTCGAGCTTGACGGCGTGGGCGCCATCCTCGGCGAGCAGCCGACCGGCGTTGGGCAGCGCGACCTCGGCCGACCAGTACGTCATGAAGGGCATGTCGGCGACGAGGTGCGCCCGCTGCAAGCCGCGAGCGACGGCGCGGGTGTGGTACACGATGTCGTCGAGGGTCACTGGCAGCGTCGAGCTCTGGCCCTGGATGACGTTGCCGAGCGAGTCACCGACCAGCACGACGTCGACCCCAGCGCCATCGACGAGTCGGGCGAAGGTCGCGTCATAGCAGGTGACGGCGACGATTTTCTCGCCGCGCGCCTTTTGCTCTTGCAGGTGGTGGGTGCGGACCAGCGCGGGTCCGCGGACGCCACCGTCGGCGCGTCCCGCCCTGCCACGGCCGACCCCTCCGCCATAGAATGGCGTGGCGGCCTCGGCGCTTGGCGGCGGCGGCGCTGTCGGTGGCCGCGAGGCCACGCTGGCATCGTTTGGGGCTGAAGAGACCGTCGGCGCCGTTGCGCCGCGGCGGAGCGCGGTACGAGTCATGGCGGGTGGCCTCCTGTTGGTAGACCCCACGCAGTCAGGGTAGCCGCTCTGCGGACGATGGCAAGACGGGCAGACGGCGAGGCAGGCAACGCTGCGCGGCAGCGACGAGAAGGACGGCGTCGAAGCCCGCCGCTGCCGCGCATGGTGGGGCGCGGCGTTGGACAGGCGCTTTGCTGTGTGCGCCACACATGGGCCGCAAATCCAAGCAGATCGCCAGTACCGGTGGCTGCGTCCGGGCGCCGGCAGCGGGCCTATCATCCAGGCCATGGGGTCAGGACCAGACGCGATCGTTCGCCGTGCGAGCAGGCCAATCCGGCCGTGCGACGGGCCGCCGTGGCCTAGCCGCCGAGGAGGGCGAGCGCGGCGGTGGCGCCAGCGGCAGCGACCACCGGCACCACGAAGTTGTCGTCGACGTGAACTTTGGTGCCGCCGACGTGCAGGTCACCGGCGAAGAGCTCGGCCAGCGCCGCTGGCAGGGCGCCGGCGGCGGCGACCCACAACACGTCGACGCCAAGCGTCGGATGCCAGAGGGCGAGCGCGGCGGCGGCGGCCGCAGCGCCGACGGCGAAAAAGGCCAGCGTCCCTTCCAGCGTGCGGCTGCCACGCAACCGCAGGGTGCCGAAGCGACGGCCGACCAGCGCCGCCGCGGGATCGCCAAAGCCGAGCACCGCAACGGCCACAGCGCAGGCGGGGAGCGGGCAGAGCGTGGCGACGATGAGGAGCGCGGTGGCCATCCACGTGGCCGAGTTGACCGTCCAATGCTCGTCGGGGTGAGCGACGACACCGAAGAGGCGCATCAGCAGGCGGTTGATCGCCGGCGAGCGCCGACGCAGCAGCTCGCAGCTCCAGGCAGAGGCGGCGAAGGCGATGGCGACCGTGAGCATGCCCGTGCGGTCGACCAGGACGTTGATGAGCAGCAAGATCGCGACGCTGTTGCCGACGTGGTAGAGGTTGCGCAGGTAGTTGGTCGGACGGTTGCGCGGCGTGGTGATGGTGCGCTTGGCGAGCGCCCGGCCGAGGGCGTCGTAGGCGGCGGTCAACCGTTCGCGCACCGCCCGCAGATCGTGGCCGGCGTCGGCGTCGGCGTCGGCGGCCACGAGGTCGTCGCAGGCAGCCTCCAGCGCTGGACGCGTCGGGGTCGCTGCGGTCGCGAGGCGAGCGCGCAGCGCGGTGGCGCGGACGGCGAGGGAGCGTACGGCCTCGCGCGCCGCGACCCTGGAGGGGCTGCGTAGGCGCGCCGGGTCAAGCCGCTCGAGCGTGGCATGCAAGTCGAGGCTCAACTGCCGCAGGGCCTCATCTGTATCGTCGACGCCAGGGTGCATGCGGCTCCCGCCCAGCGGTCGTGGCCCGGAGTGGCCGCTGACCATGGCACATGGACCGGGGAGATCGCACGTCTGGCCCGAAAGTCAAGGGCTGGTAAAGGGCGCGAAAGCGGCCGAGCGGCCGCCTAGCCGGGACCGATCGTGAACTTGCCGTGGCCCGACTGCACACCCTCGCTGTTGTCCTGGTTGGTGCCGCCGTTGAATGAGCCGCCGCCGCCGCCGTAACCGGCTGGACCGACATCGTGGCCTGCGCCGCCGCCGGAGTAGCCACCGCCGCCGCCGGAGCCCTGATTGCTGTTGTGCATGCCGCCGCCGCCGCCGCCGAAACCACCGTCGGCGCACAGGTTGCCGCCATTGTCCTGGCGGATGCCACCAGCGCCGCCCTTGATGAAGGCCGTGCCCGAGGTGCCGCTGGCGCCGCCCTGCTGACCGTCGGTGAGGTAGCCGCCGCCGGCGAAGCCGCCGCTCGGGCCGTTCTGGCGAGCGCCGCCGTTGCCGTTGGTGCCTCCGGCGTAGGCGCCCGCTGTGCCGGCGGTGCCGGTGGTGCCTGGTCGGCCAGGGCCGACCCACGACGAGGTGCGTCCGCCGCCGCCGCCGCCAGCGACCAAGAGGGCCTTGGCGTTCGCCAGGGAATTTCCGACGCCGATGAAGGAGCCGCCGCCACCGCCAGCGCTCTGGCTGTCGCCGCCGGCCTGGCCGACCAAGATCCAGAGCGTCTCGCCTTGATTCAAGGCGAAGATGCCACGCATGCGGGCGCCCTTGCCGCCCTCAGCGCCTGGGGCGTTGCCGCCTTGAGCGCCGAACGCCTCGAGGAGGTAAGAGCCGGTGTAGGGCACGGAGAAGGTCTGCACGCCGCTCTGCACGGGCACTTTGCCGGCGAGGCCGGTGTTGGCATAGGCGTTGTCGCACTGGTTCTGGTTGGGGCCGAGGCGACCACTGACGCCGCAGGTGGTGAAGGTCACCGCCTGGAACTTCGCCTTGCAGCTGTTGGAGCAGGCGTCATCGTCGACCTTGTTGCCGTCGTCGCACTGTTCGACGCCGCTGTGGATCTTGCCGTCGCCGCAAGCCGCGCTCTTGCAGACGCTGGTGCAGGCGTCTTGGTCGCTGAGGTTGCTGTCGTCGCACTGCTCGTCGCTGTTGACAACGCCGTTGCCGCACAGGGTCTTGGTGGCCACCTCGCGCCACGCGGTGCCGTCGCACAGGTGGAGTTGGCCGCCAGTGGTCTCGAAGAAGGCGTGGCCCTTCTTGGAGAACGTGCAGGGGAACGGCGCTTCGGCCAAGAGGCCGAACTGGAACGTGCCAGTCGCGCGGACCGATTGCGTCGAGGTGACGCTGCCGGCGACGCTGAACGCCTTCATCTGGCCGTCGAGCAGCTTATCTACGTCGCAGAGCGCTTTATTTCCAGGAACTTGCGGAGAGCAGAAGGAGGTGTCCAGGACCTTGAGCGTCCAGGTGCCTTCGAGCGACTTGCCGACGTACGTCGCGAGGCTGCCGGTGTGGAGCTTCGACTTGGCGTCGAAGGTCACGTCGAGCGCCTTGGCGTTGGCGGCGCCACAGGGATCGCAGAGGATGAGGCCCTTGGCCTTGTCGTCGGGCGGCAGCAGCTGCAAGCGCACGTTGCCGAGGTCCGTGTTGGTCAGCGAGACCTGGACCGCGATCGATTCGGCGACGCCGCTCTTGCCGAAGGTCGCGACCGCGACGGCCTCGACGCCGGTGTTGTCAGGGATGGACAACGGCAGCCCAGGCGGGGCGGCGGCCTCGACCATGACGTCTGTGAGCTTGCCGCCAAGCACGACGCCGCCGCCGCCGCTGGCGACCGCGGCGCACTGCAACGTGCCATCGGCGGCGATGCCGACCACTGCCTCACCCTGCTTGCAGGCGCCCTTGGGCTGGGCGATGCCGGTCAGCTTGCTGCCGTCGCCAAGAAAGCTCTGTGCGGTCACAGTCTTGGCGAACAGGTCGCCGGAGAGGGTCGCGTTCTTGGCCTTGATCGAGTGGCCGCCAAGGTCGATGTCGCCGTCGAACTGCAGCTGGGCGACACCGACGCAGCCGGTGCAGGCGAGGCCACCAGCCAGGTGGGCGAAGGGGACGCCGTGCAGCGGCATCCGGGGCAGCTCGGGGTCATTGCCGACTTTCACGCCGATGTGCGGCGCCGACGCCGCGCCGAGGGCGGCGGCTGGCAGCGGCTTGGTGGCGCCGAGCGCGACCTGCAGCCGCCCGCCTTGGACCTGGACCTGCAGCGGCCCCTCCGTCCAGAGGGCGCTCTCAGCGCTGGCGGACGCGTAGAGCGCGAAGGTCAGGCTGTAGGCGCCGTCGGTCGCCGGGCCGCTGCCGGACTGCAAGACGCCTTCAAAGAGCACCGTCGCTGGCAGCGCGTGCAGCGGACCAGGGGCCGAGAGGGCGAGGAGCAGCGCCAGCCCGCCGAGAGCGCCGCTGCGGAGGCGGCGCACCGCCGATTGTGACAGGGTCAACGCCATGATCCTCTCCAGGCATGATCTCGGCCATCGATCGCGCTCAGTAATCATAGAGCTGCCAGGGTGCCGTGTCCACTGTGGCGTCGCAATCAGCGGCGCTGAGCCGGATCTTGTCCGCCTGTGCTGACGCTCTTACGCTCTGCCCTGACGCGGCCGAGGCGGCGTCGAACGGAGCTCCCTTGACCGCCCGCTCTGCCTCCACCTCCGCGCGTCGGCCACTGAGTGGGCGCGCCCTGCTGTCTCTTCTTGCCTTCGCAGCGGGTGGCGCTGGCGGCATCGCCAGGGCGGCGCCTGTGGGCGCCGCTCCTGTCGGGCCAGCGACTCGGGCTGCGGTGGTCGCCGCGCCTAGCGTCGGCGCTTCGGCGACAGGCGGACGGTCGATCCCTGCGCCAACTTGGCAGGGGCCAGCGCCGGCGCCCGAGCCGTGCCTCGGGACGGAGGTGCAGGGCATGGCCTGTGTGCCGGGCGGGCCGATGATTCGCGGCCGCGACGATGGCCCTCGCAACGAGCGCCCGGCGATGCGAACTCATGTTTCAACCTTCTACATGGACCGACTCGAGGTGACGATCGCGGACTACGGCGCCTGCGTCCGGCAGCGGCGTTGCCGCGCGGTCAAGCCGATCTACAGCGACTTCAACCGGCCTCGGCAGCCGATGGTGGCCGTAACGTGGTTCGACGCCGTGCGCTATTGCGAGGCCGTCGGCAAGCGACTGCCGACAGAGACGGAGTGGGAAAAGGCGGCGCGTGGCCCGGACGGCGACCTCTACCCCTGGGGCAACGCCGCGGTGACGTGCGAGCGGGCGGTGATCGAGGACGCCCGTGGCCGAAGCTGCGGCCTGCCCAAGGCCGGGCGCGCCGATCTCGCCGCGGTCGGGCGGACGCTAGAGGTCCCGGCGCGGCCGGCCTATCGCTATGGCATCCATGACCTGATCGGCAATTCTTGGGAGTGGGTCGCCGACTGGCACGCCGACTACGCCAAATGCGGTGACGCCTGCCGCGGCATCGATCCACGCGGGCCGTGCGGCGGCTCTCGCAACTGCCCCGGTCATCGCGAGCGGGTACTGCGCGGCGGCAGCTGGTACTGGGACGCCTCACACGCAACTGGCAGCTACCGTCGCCCCTATGTGCCCGACAACCAGCCGATCTCTCACTTCGGCTTCCGCTGCGCCGCCGACCCGGCCGCGGCGGCGAGGCTCGGCGCCGGCAAAGCGGCGAGTCCACGCTGAGCGCGACGCGCTCGCCGATCCCGTCCGCGCTGCGAGCCGCGCCGGCAGGGGGCCTGCCACAGCGCTGATTGCCGCACCAGCAGCGAATCCACCGCCACGGACAGCACGGCGCAGACGGGAAGACCAGCACAGGAAGACCGGCACAGGAAGGCGGCAAAAAGAGGCCCGCCCAGCACGGCGCAAACAGGACGGCCCGCACATGGCGGCCCACGCCGCAAAGCGCCCACGAGCTGGCGCGGTTGCGGTCGTACGGCGGCCGCGAGCCGGCGATCTGCGCTTGCCGCTTCGCAGGCCCATCGGTATCGTCCCTCGGGCGCGTGGCGCAGGCGAGGAGGGCAAATGGTGCGCGTGGAATTTGCGGCTTTTCGCCATGGAGTACCAGCCTTGTGCGCGATCGCGGCGCTAACGCTGGCGCTGGCCTGCGGCGAGCCCGAGCAGTCAGCGCCGGCGGCGGCTGACACCGGCGGCGGCGCTGCGGCGACGAGCGACGGCAACCTCTTCGCTAGCACGGACATCGGCCCCGGCCCCGACGGCGCGGGCGGCGGGTCGGCCGATCGCGGCCTTGACGGCGGCGCCGCGGGGCCGATCGCTGACGCCGGCGGTGGCGCAGAGGAGCAGGACGCCGGGGACCACGGTGGGGGCGTGGCTGCGCCGGACGCCGGAGCCAGCGACGGTGGCCAGGGCGACGCCGGCCTTGGGCCCAGCCACGACGCTGGCGGTGACGTCCTGGCGGACGCTGGCGCTGGCGCCGACGCGGGGACCACCGACGCCGGGACCACCGACGCCGGGACCACCGACGCCGGGACCACCGACGCCGGGACCACCGACGCCGGGACCACCGACGCCGGGACCACCGACGCGGGGACGACCGACGCCGACGCCGCAGCCGATGGAGTGTCGTCCGATGGCGGCGCGCCGGCCGAGAAGGTCTTGCGCTTCGCCGCGCTCGGCGACACCGGCACAGGCAGCCCGACGCAGTACAAGGTCGGCAAGGCCCTGGGCGACAAGTGCAAGCAGAGCGGCTGCGATCTGGTCCTCTACCTAGGCGACAACTTCTACGATACCGGGGTCAAAGACGAGAACGACGCTCAGTTCAAGCTGAAGTTCGAGGACCCCTACGCGACGGTCGAGGCGCCATTCTGGGTCGTGCTCGGCAACCACGACTACGGCTCCGGCGGCGCGGGCGCGGAGTTCCTCAAGAAGGACTTCTACATCAAGTACAGCAAGAAGAACCCCAAGTTCCACTTGCCTGACGCGTGGTGGCACCAGCAGAAGGGCCACGTCCACTTCTTCGCGCTCGACAGCAACAGCCTGCTCTACGGCGATGTCCTGGCCTTCATCATCGAGCAGCAGATCTCCGACATGAACAAGGCGATCTCCGCCAGCACGGCGGACTGGAAGATCGCCTTTGCCCACCACCCGATGCGCAGCAACGGCCCGCATGGCAACGCTGGCTGCTACGAAGGCGCCAAGGCGGCGCCGATTCCCCAGCTCTGCGGTGTCATCCCGGTGGCCTCAGGCAATGGCGTCAAGGCCGCCTACGACAAGCTGATCTGCGGTCGCGCCGACGTGCTGATTACAGGCCACGACCATGGTCGCCAGTGGCTCAGCAAGGCGGCGAGCGGCAAACACTGCAAGGACGTCGAGCTGCTCATCTCCGGCGGCGGCGCCAAGACCACGGAGGTGGAGACCAAGTCGAAGGGCGGCTACGAATTCAACCCCTTCCACTGGCAAGACGCCGACAAGGCGGGCTTCCTTTGGGTGGAGATCAAGGGCGACACCTTCTACGGCGAGTTCATCAACGAGGACGGTCAGGTCCAGTTCAGCCGCAGCTTTTTGCGCACGCCATGAGCCCGCCTTCGCTGTCGACGGCGCGGTTGAAGCCTGCGGGCGGCCTCGCCGACCTGCATCGCCACCTCGACGGGTCGATGCGGCCTGCGACGCTGCTCGAGCTCTCGGCGGCGGCGGGGCGGCCGTTGGCGGAGGTGCCGCGCTTTTTCGCGGGCATGGGGCTGCAGGCGGCGCTCGACTGCTTCGCCATCACGATCGCGGCGCTGCAGACGGCGAGCGCCATCGAGCGGGTGGCGGCGGAGATCGCTGAGGATGCAGCGCGCGAGGGGGTGACGACCCTGGAGCTGCGCTTCGCACCGCAGCTGCACGGCGGCGCGGCCAAGGGCGAGCCGAGCGGGCCGCGGGCCATTGGGTGGGCCGTGGACGCCGCGCTGGCTGGCCTGCAGGGGCGGGGCGGTCTGCTGCTCTGCGCCCTCTACGGCGAGGCACCAGAGGCCGTCGCGGCGCTGGTGGCCGTGGCAGCGGCGCGGCCTGGCGTCGTCGGCGTCGACCTCGCCGGCGGGCCGGCGCCGCACCACCGCTACGGCATGGCTGACTATGCGTCGGCGTTTCAGGCGGCGCGCCGGGCTGGCCTCGGCGTCACCGTCCACGCCGGCGAGGGACGGCCGCCGGCCGAGATCGCCTTCGCCATCGAGCACTTGGGCGCCTCGCGCGTCGGCCACGGCACGACGCTCTTGCGCGACGAGGCGGTGCTGGCGCTGGTCGTCCGCCGGCAGGTGACCATCGAGGCCTGCATTACGTCCAACGTCCACGTCGGCGCCATCGCGGCGGCGACGGACCACGACCTGCCGCGGTGGCTGGACCTTGGGGTGCGGGCCTGCATCTGCAGCGACAACACGCTGTTATCGGCCGTCGATTGCCGCTCCGAGGTCGAGTTGGCGGGCCAGCTGCCGGGGATGGACGCCGAGAAGCTGGCGCGTGCCATTGCGTTCGGTCACGGCGGGCGCTTCGGCGGAGGGCGCGGCGGGTAGCGGCTGATCTGGCGGGGAGGTCGGCCCTGGAGCTATCGATTCGAGGCGTCGTCCGTCCTTCGGCGGCCGCAGCGACAGGGACGGCGACTGCGATACACGGCGGCTGCATCCACGAGCGCGATGGGATCCCAGCGCCTGACCGTCGCCGATCTCTCGGGGGCCGCAGTCGAAGCTGGCCGGACCGCTAGGCGTCTCGGCCGTCGAGGACCCGGCGCAAGAACGCGCGCTGGCCACGCCACGCCGGGCCGGCCTGACGGTGCCAAGGCAGCGCGTGGAAGGCGTGCCCGGCGTCGGTGTAGATTGGGACCTCGTGGTCGACGCCAAGCGCCGTCAGCGCCGCGCCCAGCCGCAGGGTGTCGTGCAGGACCGGATCGACGGCGCCGACCAGCGCGTGGATGGGCGGCAGCGGACGCAGGGGCGGCGGGTGCTCGCCCCTGGCCAGGGCCTCGATCAGGCGCAGCGGACTGGCGAGGGCGTGCTCGGCCGCGGGCGGCGTGTGGTCCGGGACGTGGGCCGCGCTGACCTCGACGATGCGGCCCGCCACCACCGGGTGCAGCGGTCGGCCGCGGGCGCGCCAATAGGCCTCGTGACGTTCTGGCTCAGCGACGTCTAGGTAGCCACAGGCCGGCAGGACGGCGCGCAAATCGAGATCTGCCGCGGCGATGGCGGCGGCCCAAGGCTCGGGGCGCGGCAGGGCCCAGCAGAGCGCGAGGCCGAGGGCGAGGTTGGCGCCGGCAGACTCGCCGGCGAGGACGGTGCGCTGGGCGTCGGCGCCGTACTCCGAGGCGACCCTAGCGAGGTGCAGGAGCGCCGCGGCCACGTCGCGCTGTGGCGCGGGGAAGCGGTGCGGCGCCAGCCTGTACTCCACGCTGGCGACGACGAAGCCGGCGCGGGCAAAGGCGGTGGCGACGCCCCAGTGGCTCCGGCGATCGAAGAACTGGAAGCCGCCGCCATGGAACATCAGCAGCAGGGGTAGCGGCGCGCTCGCCTCGCGGGGCCGGTACAGGTCAAAGCGCTGCCACGGCTCCTCGCCGTAGCGGAGGTCCGGCGTGACGCCGACGCCGCGGTCCTCCGGCCGCATGCGCGGCAGGTAGCGGGCGGCGCGCGCCAGGCCGGCGGCGGGCTCCATCAGCAAGGGGCCCCAGAACCGGCGGGTCAGGCGCTGCAGGGTCGAGGGGGCATCCATCGCGGGCTCCGCAGGCGGCCGGTTGACGCCGGCGGCGGCGGCGCAGCGTACCTGCGGCGCCTACGAACGACCAGTGCCGCCGCGATGACCAAGAGCCTCGAATTCTTGACATCCGGGCGATGCGCCCGACAACCGTGGGTCGCGCCATGCGGCGCAGGAGGTGGCGCTTGCGGGCAAACGGCTACGATCTCGTGCGCCACGTGCTGTCGGTCGGCGGCATTTTGGCCCTGCTCGGGCTCTCGGTGTGGGTGCTGCAGCCCTTTCTTGGCGCGTCGCTCTGGGCGGCGACGCTGGTGGTGGCGACGTGGCCGCTGTACCTGCGCTTGCGGGCGGCCGTCGGCGATCGTCGCAATTTTGCTTCCTTCCTGATGGCTTTTGGCCTGTTGCTGCTGCTGGTGGTGCCGCTCTTTGCGGCCGTCGACACGCTGGTGTCGCACCGCGGCATGGCGATGGGCTGGTGGAAAAAGGTCCTGGCCGAAGGGCTGCCGCCGGCGCCAACGTGGCTGGCGACGGTGCCGTGGAGCGGCGAGGCCTTGGTCGAGTCCTACAGCGAGCTGGCGGCCGCGGGCACCGACGGCTTGACCCACCGCCTAACGCCCCACGCCGGGAGCATCGGCCGCTGGCTTTTTGGCGAGGCGCGTGACATCGGCGGTCTGCTGCTCGAGTTCCTCATGGTCGTGTTGTTCTGCGGCCTGATGTACCGCGACGGCGAGCGCGCCGCAGACTTGAGCCGGCGGCTCGGACGGCGGCTGGCTGGCGCGCGAGGTGAAGAGGCGGTGCTGCTGGCGGGGCAGGCCGTGCGGGCGGTCGCGCTCGGCGTCGGCGTCACGGCGCTGGTGCAGTCCTCGCTCGGTGGCCTCGGGCTCTGGGTCTTTGACGTCCCGTTCGCCGGCCTGCTCTCGGCGCTGATGTTGATGCTGTGCATCGCCCAGGTCGGGCCGAGCCTCGTGCTCTTTCCCGCTGTAGGCTGGATGTATTGGCAGGGTCGCACGGGCGCGGCGACGGCGCTCTTGGTGCTCAGCGTGGTGGTCGCGCTGCTCGACAACGTCCTGCGCCCGGTGCTCATCCGTCAGGGCGCCGATCTGCCGCTGCTGCTGATTTTCGCGGGCGTAATCGGGGGCTTGCTGGCCTTTGGCCTCGTCGGGATCTTCGTCGGCCCGGTGGTGCTCGCGGTGACCTACACGCTGATGCAGGCCTGGGTGGCCGAGGCGCCGGCCAAGAGTGAAGGCTAGCGCTGCCGCTTGTGGTCGGCCGCACGGCGAGCCTGGCCGTCCGGCGACCTGCGCCTAGACGAGGCGACGGCGGCTGAGGAGCGCGGCGAGGGCGAACAAGATGGCCACCAGCGCGCCCTGGCTCGGGCCTGAGCCGTGGCCTTGGGCGCTGCAGCCCGCCGTGCCACCCACGGCTGGGGCGAGCTGACCTGCGCCGGAGAGCGTAGTGCCGCCATCGGCGTCGAGGCCGTTCGGGGTGGTCGGGCGGCTGCTGGTGTCGGCGTCGCCGCTACCGCTCCCGCCGCTGCCGCCGTTGCCGCCGCTGCCTCCGTTGCCGCCGTTGCCGCTGGTGTCGGTGCCGCCGCTCTCGCCGCTGCCGCCGCCCTCAGCCTTCGGCACGCTCGCTTCGGCGACGCACTTCAACGCGTAGCAGACCAATCCGGCGCCGCAGGCGACGCCGTTGGCGGCGAAGTGAATGCAGGCCGTGCCCTGGCAGACGTCGCTGGTGCAGGGGTCGCCGTCGTCGCAGCCGCCGGCGGCGCTCTGGCAGGCGCCGGAGCTGGCGTCGCAGACGTCGACTGTGCAGCCGTTGCCGTCGCTGCAGTCCTTCTTGGCGCTGTGGCAGGCGCCGCCTTTGCAGCCATCGACGGTGCAGAGGTCGCCGTCGTCGCAGGCCTTTTCGGCGTGGATGCACGCGCCGCCCTGGCAGCTGTCTGCCGTGCAGGTGTCGCCATCGTCGCAGGCGACGGCGCTGTGCTGACAGACGCCGCCCTGGCAGCCGGCATCGACGGTGCACGGGTCGCCGTCGTCGCAGTTCTTGCCGAGGTGGGCGCAGACACCGCCCAAGCAGCCATCGCTGGTGCAGGCGTCGCCGTCGTTGCAGTCCTTGCCGGCGTGCTTGCAGGCGCCGCCCTGGCAGCTGTCGGCGGTGCAGGCGTCGCCGTCGTCGCAAGACTTGTTGGCGTGGCTGCAGGCGCCGCCCTTGCAGGAGTCGTTGGTGCAGCCGTTGCCGTCGTCGCACGGCTTGGTGGCGCCGGGCTTGCAGCCATTGCCGCTGCAGACATCGCCCTGGGTGCAGGGATCGCCGTCGTCGCAGGAGGCGCCGGTGCCGGTGTGGGTGCACTTGCCAGTGCCGGCGTCGCAGGCGTCCTTGGTGCAGCCGTTGCCGTCGTCGCAGGAGGCCGGGCACTTGGCGACGCAGCTCGCCGCGGTGGCGGAGCTGGCCTTGCACTGGCCGCCGCCCGGGCAGGCGCTGGCGCTGACTTTGCCGTCATCGCAGGTCGCGAGCTTGCCGTCTGGGAGGCAGATCTTGGCCCCGCCCTTGTTCGGGCACATGGCGAAGACGCAGCGCAGGCCGAGGTCATCGTGGACGCACTTGCTACCGTAGACGCCGCAGTCGCCCTTCTCGCACTTGCTGTTGACCATCACCGTGCCTTCGCAGTGGTCCTTGCACGACGGGGCTTCCTCCAGGAGCTTGCGCTGCAACGCCTCGTATTGAGAGCCGACGGAGCGCACACCGTAGACGCAGCCGGTGGTGCAGCCGGCGCACTCCCAGGCCCAGACCGAGCCGTAGGGGTCGCCCTTCTCGTAGAGGAAGATGTGGCCGGCGCCGTTGGTGTTGTAGTTGAAGGCGTCGGCGATCTTGGCGTCTTTGCGGGCGATATGGTTCCACCAGACCGACTGCGACTTGAAGTGCATGGTCGCGTAGGGGTGGTAGTAGGTCTCGAGCGCGGTCGGCTTATCGATCTGCCAGGCCTTGGCGACAAAGCCCGAGCAATCGGCGCCCCAGAGCCCCGAGTGCGTGCACTCCGGACAGCCCGATGAGCCCGGCTTGGGCGTGCACTTGCCCTTGTTGGCGAGGTCGCCCGGCTTCCACTTGCCGCCACCCCACCAGTAGGAGAAGCCGGGCACGGTCTTGGCGATGGCGACGATGGCGCTGCGGCTCATCGGCTGCGGCACGGCGCCCGCCGTCTGCGACATGGCGGGCAGGACGATCAGCGCAGCGGCCAAAGCGAGGCCCAGACGCACGGCACTTCGGTGCATGATTGTGCAAGAAGGTGCGTTTGGGTGCATCGGGCGGGGATCGGTGCAGTGCTTCATCGCGTCCACCTCTCGATGATGACGCCCTCGTCGCGGCGAGCAAGGTGCCAGTAGCTGCCATCTCGGCCGAGGCTGAAGGTGCGCACCTGCTCGTGCGGACCTTGCTCGAGCAAGGCGCCGTCGCGGTACTGGACGCTGCCGTCGGGGTCGAGGCGCACGACCTCAAGGCCCTCGCGCACGATGGCGCCGGCGGCGTCTTCGACGAGGGTGTTGACCGCCAACCAGGCGCCGCCATCGGCCGTGCCATCGAGGCTGCGGACGGCGAACACCGGGGCGGGGAAGCGGACGCCGGCTTGCAGGCGGGGCGCGGCGGCGCCGCTCTGGCGGAGGTCGTAGGCGCGGACGACGACGTGGTCGCCGGCGCGCTCGAGGCCGTAGGCGCTGGCGCCGTCATGGCCGGGCCGCGCCGGCAGCGTCTGGCCGAGCCCGCTGCGGCTGCCGTCCACGCCGCCGAGGCGATGACAGGCGACGTGGGCCCACTCGGCGAAGAGCCCGCCGTCATGGACGAAGATGCCGGTCACGCCGCCACCGAAGGCGATGCCTGTCGGGCCGGGAGCGGCCTCTGGATCGCGCACAGGCTGGCCGTCGCCGCGCAGGTCGAGGCGAAACTGCTCGCGGCCGCTGGTCGGATCGAGGGCGACGACGACGCCATCGACTAGGCGGTCGAGGACGAGCAGGCCGCGCACGCGCTGCGGCGTCGGGCCGGCGGCGTCAGGCTCAGCGGCCTCGATGAGCGCCAAGTCTTGCGCGGCGGCGACCGGGACCTGGACGTCGCCGACCAAGCGCCGGGTCGCGGCGTCGAGGCGGACCACCCGTTGGTTGACCTGATCGAGCACCCACAGCCCGCCCTGGCCGTCGGCGGCGATCGCCATCGGCGCGGTGGGGTTCTGCTCCGAGCCCTGGGGGCGGCCGAGGGCGAGGGCGCCCTGACCCCAGCCCAAGCTGGCGATCTCGGTGCGCCGCCAAAGCGCCAGTTCGCCTGCAGGGTCTGCGGGTGCGGCGGCAGGCGCGGCGGCGGCAGGCGCGGC